>Ga0308167_1002980_pt1 | contig 14375 bp, 15 predicted proteins | sample PhyCR1_2_FD_202138 | JGI IMG/M metagenome (GOLD analysis project Ga0308167, IMG submission 202138) | Phyllosphere microbial communities from UC Gill Tract Community Farm, Albany, California, United States - DLSLRC.R1 | ecosystem: Host-associated > Plants > Phyllosphere > Unclassified | place... | reverse complement strand
GGAATGTACCGCCTGCGTTAAGAATCGCGCTTTTGCTGTCAGGACGCAGCACATCAACGTGAACCGCTTCATTGCCGAACGGGACCAGCGAGAGTTTTGTGATTTCCCAGCAGGAACGCGTCAGCGGGAGCGTAAAAATCAGCACAATGCTGACCAGCGTGGCAAAGAGCCAGCCAAGCGTGGTGAGAAAGCCGCCCAGGATAAAATTCAGAATATTAAGTACGGTGCGCATAACGCGATTTTCCTTTTGCAATCCGCAATATGTGCCGCCAAGTTTAGCCTGTATTTGAAAGTCTCATTTAACATTAGCTACTTAGCAACAAAAACAGTTAGTTAAGTTAATTTTAAGCGCAGTGAAATGCAGTGTTATGAATCCTCTGCTGCCATATTGCTGCCACCAAAGTTTGCTATTGGATTAAGCTGAGCAGCTTCTTCAAGATGATCAGGAGCAAAGTGCGCATATCTCATAGTTTCACGAATATTGGCATGGCCCAAAATCCTCTGAAGTACCAGAATGTTGCCCCCATTCATCATAAAATGACTTGCGAAACTATGCCGAAGCACATGCGTGTTCTGGCCCTCTGCTAACTGAATGTTAGTAGTCGCTATCATTTCCCGGAAGGCACGATAGCAGGGTTGAAACATCTTATCTTCAAGTGGTGAAAGTTCGTCATAAAGCCATCGCGGGATAGGTACAGTTCGATTTTTACCCCCCTTAGTTTTTATGAAAGTCAGTTTATAAGGTGACAACTGAGAGCGAGTAAGGTTCTCGGCTTCCCTCCACCTTGCACCCGTTGCCAGGCAAATTTTGACGATTAAGGTGAGATTGTGATTACCGAAAGCTTCACATGAATCAAGAACAGTTTTGATTTGTCCTTCAGTAAGCCAGGACATCTCTTTTTCTTTTTCTTTGAACGGACGTACCCCATCAAGCGGATTAGGCAACTTCCATTCACCTAGCCGGCGCAACTCGTTGAATACAGCCTCAAGATAGTATTGCTCACGGTTAACTGTAATTGGCTGCGCTATCCATTTTTCAGGATTAGCATGATAGCCGTTATCGATTTGACCACTCAGACGCTGATCACGATAATGCGCCCAGTCCTTGCTTGTGATCCGTGAAGCAATAGGGTCTCCCATACCTCTGCAGACAATTTTTAACTTTGCCAGGCGCATTCTATTGGCTGCAAGCGATTGACCATGAAGATTGTGCCATAATTCGATCAGCTCACTTAGTTTGCGGCGATCTTCTTTTTCACCTAACCAGGGCTTGTCTTCGGTCTTTTTTCTCTCATAGGCTTCGTATGATTCAGCCTCACCTTTGGTGTTGAACTGTTTACGTATGCGCTTTCCCTCCCTGCCATTCGGGAATATTTGCGCCAGCCATTTGCCATTTTTCTGTTTGGTAACAGTCATAGTGAGAACCGATTCAATATTTTTATTTAAACGTGTTTTTCAAGAGTAAATAAAACGGCCCCAAATGCAGTGACCTCAGAAGCCGCACACTCAAAAGAGACATTGCTATTAGTAAGCTTGATTTTCCCACCTGGTAAGCGGGCAATATCGTAAACGTCAAAAGAGTTATCTATATTTACGAACCAGCGACCATTAGCGATATTTTTCGCCTCAGTGTTAACCAGCCAGGAATGTCCTACGCCATCAATAAACACCAAAGAATTTTTATCAACTGCAGAAAGGGCTGGATCCATCAGCCAGGTGCCAGCCTCATTCAAAACGCCTGATTCGAGTTTTTTCCTGGATATGCTAATCGAAGATGTTACTGCTTCAGGTTGGCTATCGAACATCTGACCCTTTCCTGTAGCCAGCCATTTAAGAGATACGCCTGTATCAAGGGCGCATGCAACAACAACATCCCCAGGAAAGTACTCTCGGCGAATCCAGGTGCTGATTGTTCCAGAAGAAATCTCTAATAAATCACCTAATTCTTTCTGCATAGAAAAGCCGTATGCATCAAGAATGCGTCTAAGAACAATCTTTCCGCCGTTCGCCATGATTTCATCATAGAGCGGCTTACCCGTTAAAACTTTTGAGTCTTGCAAATGCGAGTTGACAGTTTCTCCTGTGACCAACCAGTTTAGCTCTGCACCTGTATCAAGCGCGCATTTAATAATAGCGTTGCCGGGAACGCTATTGCGCTGGCTCCAAGAACTGATGTTGTTTGGAGGCACAGCTAGTACTTCTGCTAAAGCCCGTTGAGTATTGACGCCATATGATGCGCTTATGCGCTCAATTACATCCTGTGCTGACATCTTTTCATCAAGCATTTTTCATTCCACACTCTAAAAGCGTTTTACATGAACGCATTTGTGATCTAAAGTGACGTTCATCGACCAAAATGCACATCACTGCACCATAATTCACACAACCGGAGATAATGCGATATGAGAGCTGCAAAAGCAACTTCAACGCATGCGATTGAAACCTCACAAAATCAAGTTAATGCGTTCACTGACTCGCAAATCAATGCCCTTGTATCCGCACTATTGCCAAGCCTGCAAAGGATGATCGGCTCTGCTATGGCTGACGCTATGAGCGTCCCTGACTTTGCGGCAATGCGCGGTGTCAGCGAGCGTCTTGTCTGGCAGTGGCTGGATGAAGGTGTACTGCTCAAAGCACCAACCAAAGATTTCAGCGATAAAAAAAGTGCTGAAAAACGCAGTAAGACACTCATTAACGTCAAAGCATGGCGCGACAAACTTACTCAGCAAGCAGTTGATTGTCGTTACATTGATGCTCCTGATTCGCAATATCTAATCTGAGTTTGATTATTTAAGGCGAGCAAGGGAATAGCTATGTTTGATTTTAAGATTTCCACCCAAACACATTTTGATGAGGCTTGCCGCAAGTTTGCTGCCACTCATAATCTGACTGAGTTAGCAGAGCGCGCTGCGATAAGAGTTCAGACTCTGCGCAATAAGCTGAACCCCGATCAAATGCACAAACTAACAGTTGATGAAGTGCTGCTGTTAACCGATCTGACTGAAGATGCAACGCTGATTGATGGCATGCTGGCACAACTGCATTGTCTGCCATGCGTACCGGTTAACGAGGTGTCAGAGGGGAATTATTCGACGTATGTCATGAAAGCGACTGCTGAGTTAGGCGTGCTGGCTTCCAGGGCTTTTAGTGGCAGTAAAATCTCTGCTAACTGCCGGCGCGGAATTGTGGAGGCAGCAAATACAGGTGTCCGCTGCATGATGCTGGCTGCTATTGCCGTACAGACCCGCATTCACTCAAATCCGACTTTAGCCTCGACCGTGGATGCAATCAGCGGTATCGGCGCAACAGTCGGCCTCAGTTGAGGGCGGCACAATGATCTCGTTAGCATCACGCCTGAAGAAGCAAAACCCGTCAATGTCCTATGGGAATGGCTGGATTATGGGAAAAAACGGCAAGCCGTGGCACCCGGTGCTGTGCAGCCAGGGCAATGAGGTAAAACAGAAGGGGAAAACATGGCTATCGAAGGTAGCGCAATGCTGGGCGAACTGAACGCGGGACAGCGTGTAACAGCGCTGAATCACCTTGCTTTAATTCGCTCTCAGTTTGGCAGTAACTGTGAAAAAGAGTTATCCCGCTTCTTTGATGATATGCGCGATGTAAGAGATAGTAATTATCAGGAAAACAAGCGGGCATTAAGCGCAATTCTTTTTCTGGCGAATATCGGTAAAGACAGACACGATATTTCTTTTAGTGAACTGACTACTGATGAAAGAGGCGCGTTAATCCGGGCAATGAATCATTTAAAAGCAGTCGTGAGTTTATTCCCAAAAAAAATGACTCTGTCAAATTAATTAACTAAAGCAATAAAAGGCGTAAACCCGCCGGGCATTTTTTTGCCTTAAATAAGGAAAGTACATGAAACTTAATACCCCTAATGAAATTAAAGAATGCTATGAACTACCACTTGATGTAATGCTTCGCGATGTGCGTCTGGATGAACGCCGCAGCCGGGCAGAATTAATGGCTTCAAGATTGAATGTTCTCGCATGGAAAATTAGCAGCGGTGAATTGAATCACGTCGAGGCCGCTGAGTTATTACGCCAGGAATCCGAAAAGTTAGAGCGTCAAGCGCAGGAGCTGCATTGATGGCCGACTCAATGGACATGGCGCAGGCACACGCCGACGAGATGCTGGCGCGAAATATAGCCAGCGTGGTCAATCGTCCGGTCTGTGTAACGGCTTTATTTTGTGAGGACTGTGACGCTCCTATCCCGGAACAGCGCCGCCGTGCCGTACGAGGTGTAACTCGCTGCGTTAGCTGCCAGGACATGGCCGAACGGTATTCCCGATAATGTTTGATGCACAACAATTCGCTTACCCGTGGAATGCTCCACGGGAAGCCATCGCCAGCCCTTATCCTACCTATGAGCAAATGCACAGCCGCAATCGTATGAATGCGGCTTTGGCGCGTGCGCAGGAAGTACTCGAAAAGCAGCCGACGCTGGTGCAGCTGGACGTAAAACGCCGCGTCAGCGATCTGGAAAAAACACAGGGAACAGCCCGCGCCAATGCGTACTTTGCAAAAACGTTTGTAGAGCGCACATTGCCACGTGTTGAAACCGTCGGCACGCAGTATCGCCTCAGCGAAATGAAAGCCGGCACCTTTAACCTTCTGGCTGAAAACGCTACTGAAAAAGCCGGCGCGGCCAGTGCGGGCGGTCAGCTGTGGGAGCTGATGCGCCGCTTTAATCGACTTCCTGACATGGCCCGCGCCGATGTTGATCTGCTGGCCGGGGATGTAGCTAACTTCATCCTCGCCGAGCTGGTACAGGTACACGCGCAGGCCGGCGGCGAGTCAGATTACAAATACACGCACCGCGTTTACATGACCGCCGCGACTATCACCCGCGAAATGGGCCAGACTCCGCCGCTGTGGGATAAAGTTACCTCCCGCCTGTTTGACCCGGAGAAAGTCACCTCGGCGATCATGCGCATGCAGACTGAAAAATGGTGGAAAGGGCGCCTGCGACGCGTTGCTGCCTCATGGCGTGAGCATCTTCATATCGCCCTGGCTAACGTCAGCAAAAAGCACACCCCGTACGCCAGCAGCATGACTGTGTCAGAGTGGCGCGAGCAGAAGCGCCGTACGCGTGAATTTCTGAAGGGTATGGAGCTGGAAGATGAAGAAGGCAACCGCATCAGCCTGATTGAGAAGTACGACGGTAGCGTGGCAAACCCTGCGATCCGCCGCTGCGAACTCATGACGCGCATCCGTGGCTTTGAAAACATCTGCAATGAGATGGGCTTTGTCGGCGATTTCTATACGCTGACCGCCCCGTCGCGCTATCACGCCACAATCAAGACCGGCCATCGTAACCGCAAGTGGAACGGCGCCAGCCCTGCAGATACGCAGCGTTATCTCTGCAGCGTCTGGCAGAAAATCCGGGCCAAACTGCACCGTGAAGATATCCGCATTTTTGGCATCCGTGTTGCCGAGCCGCATCACGACGCGACGCCGCACTGGCATATGCTGATGTTTATGCGTCCTGAGCAGCTGGAGCGCGTGCGTCAGATTATGCGCGATTATGCATATCAGGAGGACAGCGGCGAGCTGAAGACTGATAAAGCCCGCAAGGCCCGCTTTCATGCTGAGGCCATCGACTCGGACAAGGGCAGCGCGACGGGCTATGTCGCTAAATATATTTCCAAGAATATCGACGGCTATGCGCTCGACGGAGAGATCGACGATGAAAGCGGTAAAGACCTGAAAGAAACCGCCTCGGCTGTGTCAGCCTGGGCAGCCCGGTGGCATATCCGGCAGTTTCAGTTTGTGGGCGGCGCGCCGGTCACGGTTTACCGCGAGCTGCGCCGCATGGCAGACAGTGAAACCGCACACGGCCTGAGCGTTGAGTTTGCAGCCGCGCATGACGCAGCCGACGCAGGAGACTGGGCCGGTTATGTAAATGCGCAGGGCGGACCGTTCGTGCGACGTGACGATCTGGCCGTGCGCACCTGGTATCAGGCAAGCGAAGATGTAAACGAATACGGCGAGGAAACCGTGCGCATCAAAGGCGTATTTGCGGCTGAGGTTGGCGAGGACACGCCGATCTTAACCCGCTTGGCACAGTGGAAAATTGTTCCGAAGCGTGCCGTTGAATTTGGTTTTGACCTTCAGGACGCGCCCGCGTCCTCTCGGAGTTCTGTCAATAACTGTACGGGCGGTTTGAGATCTGGGGATTCAATGTCGCCCAGAGGTTATGAGAAATTGAACCTTGAGAGCATGAGCCGGAAGGAGCGGCGGCAGCTTCTCAACCGGATAAGAGCGGATCAGCCTGAAAAGCGGCACCTGAAGCTGAGGCGCTCAAATAAAGTTGAGGCCGCGTGCGATAACGTAATCAGCCAGGTAAGGGATTTAAGTGGCGAAACCATCAGCCGGGGTCTTGCTGTGCGTCTGCTGAGCGGCGCGCAGACGGAGATTGGCGATCGGATGTTCCGTAGCAACGCATATGGTGATTTGTTCCGCCCCATCATAAAGCCTGTCATTGAAAGCCCATTAACCCGCTTTAACCGTCTGGCTGAAAAGTGCGGTGTAAAAGCGCATCGCAATGGATAGGTTTCTTAGAGTACGTTAACTATAACTGGTGCAAAAACACTGATTTGTTAGCAAAGCGAGTCATTCGGCATGCTATAAAACCCTTTCTGTATCATGAGGATAAAATTTATCTGGCTATCTATATTTCTCTTTCTTACAGTACCAGTGCTATGCTACTGTATAAAAACACAGTAGATTTGGGGAGGGAAAATGGAAGCTCAGGAGTTAATGCAAATGCATAAGAAGATGGCGTGCGTTCAGTTCATAGCGGAGATTTCACTCATTGCTAATTGCAAGCCATCAGATATGGAATTAGCAATGACGATAATCGCGGAGCTGGCCGGTTCCGATACCCGACAGCATGAAGATGATGAAATTTTTTATGCTGCGCTGTGATAATCCTATACAGACGATCTGCCCGATAAGCTCTAAACCAGCCGGTAACTGCTCAGAGAGCAAAAACAGAGCAGTCGAATAATGAGCATCGCGAGGTGTTAGGTTATGGGCGGACGTGATTACAATTTTCAGATCGTGTTCAAAGGGAAAAGCCTGCCTTACTTTCGGTCGGAGGAAGTGGTGATTTTTCAGCTTTCAAATAAGGCCGGTGACGGCTTCTGGCTGGGTCGGACTTTTTCGCATTTCTTTGAATTTGAGCGCCTGGCACCTTTAAGCTATCGGGATGCTTTTTGTCTGGCTAAGGCACTTACCGAACCTGAATCAGATGTGCAGGCACCTGAGCCGGACGACCAGTTAAACCTCTTTTGACCGGTATTATTGCCATGCATGCATAAAGCGCATGGATTTGCATGCACAAACCACAGCTGAAAACATACGACGGGGCCAGTTCTGGCCTCGTTTTTCATAGCTCATGCATCTGCATTAAAAACGCTGCATAAAGCGGGCAGGCGTGGCGGGGATAGCATTGCGCGCATTGAATGAATTATGTATAAATATCGTTGAAGCACGCCTAAATACTGACTCTTTTAAATAAATTTATTTTCATGCTATAAGGATTTGCCATGTATTTAAAAAATATAGCAATAAATTCTCTCGGTCCTATCAATCAAATGGCAATTGACTTGCCTTTTAATCCTGATGGCAACCCTCTGCCAGTAATTTTAGTTGGCAAGAATGGAACAGGGAAAACATTGATAACATCAAGTATTGTGGATTCGTTAATTGAAATAAAAAGGACGGAATTCAATGGCATTAAAGAGGTGCCTCTTAATAAATACTACAAGGCAACTAAGAAAGATTATATTAAAGAAGGTTCAAACTTTTCTTTATGCCGCATTGTGTATAATGCAAACGGAAAGGAGATAAAATACTATGATATTGCTGCCAAGAATCCAATAAGCGCAATAGAAACGCTTAAACATTATCAGATTGGATTTGCAGAGAAATTTAAAGAAAATGGATTCTACAAAGAAATTGAAGGTGAGCACAAGAATATCTTTGAAAATAATGCGATTCTGTTTTTCCCTGTAAATAGATACTACAACCCGGCATGGTTAGTCGAAAAAGATGATGTTAGACATAAGATAGTTGTTAAATATCTAGGTGAAGATCATGAAAGTTTAATTAAAACAGATGTAATTTCTGAAATTGAGGTTTGGTTACTAGATGTTCTGCTGGATAGCTATATTTATGATAGCAAGGATCAATTTGTAAATGTTTACTTTAACAAGGAAGAAGAAACGCAAGCAATACCTGTTAGAATACAACTAAACCCTGTCGGTACTAACACATCAATAAGAGAAAGTATTAATAGCATACTCACAAGTTTGTATAAAGCAAAATTCACAGATTTAGAATACGCTAGGTTTGGAGTCTCTAATAGAAGTCTTGGTAGAAAAATATCTGTTCATATAAAACGCTCCGGAACTGATGAACAAACCATCGCTTCAACGTTTAGCCATTTATCATCTGGGGAAGCAATGTTAGTAGCTTTGTTTTGTTCAATAATAAAAAGCTATGATGAACATAATATGGGTAATTTCTCACTTGCTGATGCTAAAGGAATTGTAATTATTGATGAGATTGATTTAAATCTACACATAGAACATACCAAAGAAGTGTTACCTAAGCTAATTAAAATGTTTCCGAAAGTACAATTTATTATAACTTCCCATTCTCCGTTCTTTTTGTTAGGAATGAGGGATGCTTTTGGTGAAGAATGCAATATTATAAATATGCCTAATGGTGAGGTAATAAGCTCTAATGAATTTATTGAAGTTAGTAACGCTTACGACCTCTTTTTATCAGCTTTCGAAACAGATAGAGAGAATCTGAGGGCACTGTCAGAAAAAATAAAAAATCAAGCCAAAACAATAATTATCACAGAAGGAAAAACAGACTGGAAGCATATAAAAAACGCCTTAAATCATTTTAAATTGAATGGAAGGTTTATAAAGATAGATGTGGACTTCCATGAGTATGATGATGCTAGCTTTAGCGACTCTCATTTAAATACTTATTTGACCAACGCATCTAAAGTTCATAATGAAAGAAAGATAATCGGAATATTTGATAGGGATGAGGGTTATGGAAAAAAATACTCAAACATTGATTTTCATGACTTTAAGAATAATGTTTACGCCATATCAATACCTCAGCCAAGCCATCGAACGTACCATGAGGGTATCTGTGTTGAGTTTCTCTATGAGGATTCCGACCTTAAAAGAGTAAATTCAGATGGCCGGAGATTATTCACATCTGATGAATTCAATGAGGATGGAAGGTTAAAATCCGACCTCACCATCGGCCTAAGAAGCAATAACAAAGTAAAAAATAAAACGGCGAAAGAAAAAGCAGATATCATAGATTCAGATGTTATTAGATTGAATGGTGAAACTTTAGCATTAACAAAGAATGACTTTGCTAATGCCATTTATCAAAGAAATGACAACTTCACTAATCTTCAATTAAAACATTTTGAAAAATTACTATCTGTCATAGAATCAATTATTAATCTCTAAAAGATCTTTAGTGGGTTGCAGAAAAATCTGCAACTCCGCTTTTAAAATGAGTAGTCTTTGAAATTTATTATTTCCTCATCGAACCATATATTAATTTCTTTCATACGCTCCTGCAGCGGTGTCAGCTCGTTACGTACAAAAACCTGCGCCGCTTTTACCGCATCCCCGAACCCGCCGGAGTTGTCCGGGATAATACCCATCATCTGCGGCGGCACGCGGTGCGCGCTGAGCAGGTCGTCGCGGCTGGCCTTCTTGATGTTAAAGAAATCGTCTTTCGTTGCCACCTCGCTGAGCGGCAGAATCTTGATGCCGTCCGGCTTGCCGTTGGGCGCGTACATAAACAGGTTGCGGAAGTTGCCGATCCCTTTCGTGTCGCGCATCGCCTGGCGCATCCGGTCGATATCGCTGCTGCTCTGCGCGGCGTCGGTCATGTAGAGGATGTAACCCGCGTGGGCGCCGTTCTGGTAATACTTGCGGCGGAACAGGGTGGCCGCCTCGTTCAGCCAGGCCGAGTTAAGCGCGCTCAGATACTCCGGCAGGCCGTACAGCTCCTGATTAATATCCGGCTCCAGCAGATGAAACACGCTGCCGGCCGCAAATTCGTGCGGCTCCTTCCAGTCGTTCACAAACCAGTAGGCGCCGTCGGTAATGCCTCTGCGCGTAAACTTAGCCGGCGACGTCTCAAGGCGCAGCGGTTTGCCGAGTCCGTTTCGGCGCAGCTCGGCAAAGGCGTTGCCGAATACCAGATAGTCGAGCGCAAATTTGCTGAACTCCTGCTGGCTCAGCATCGGGTGCGGAATGAAGGTGGACGCCAGAATGTTGCGCTTCACGTAAATCGGCGAGCTGTGATGCACGGCCGCGCGCAGGCTTTTTGCCAGGCCGTGAAAGCTCACGGGCGGCTCGTACCAGCGGCCGTTGCCGATGCACTCGGCGTAATCCAGAATGTCGCGCTTATCCATAACCGGCGTCGGATCGCCAAAGGTAAACGCCTCGGCGTGCTGAGGTGCGGCTGCCTGTACCGACTGCGCGGTGGCGGTGTGAGCCTTGCGGCCCCTGCGTTTGCTCATTAGTAAAACTCCAGAATAGAAGGGCTGGCGCCGCCGCTGGCTGCGGTAAGCGGTTCGTTTAACAGTGCGTGCATGATGGCCCAGGCGACATCGGCGTGGCTGGCCTCCTCGCTTCGGCTCGCCTCATAGGTAGAGCGGTTTCCGCTGGCCGTCATGGTTTTGCGGATAGCCATAAACGACTGCGTGATATCGGTGGCGCCGGCGTCGTACTCCAGCCGGCCGCTGGTGATAGTGTCTTTTGCCTTGAGCACCATTGCCGTTTTGACCTCGGGCGAGTATTTGATCTCGCGCGCCGCCGGGAAAAACTGGCGTACCAGCTGGAAAACGCCCTGGCCGATGCCGGTTGCGTCAACGCCGATATACTCAACCGTGTATTTTTTCGTTAAGTCCTCAATGGATTTCGCCTGCGCGGCAAAGTCCATGCCGCGCCACTGGTGGCGCTCCAGCACGCGGAACTTGCCGCCCGCGACGACCGGCGGCGCAATCACGGCGCACCCGGCGCTGTCGCCGGTGTGTGAGGGGTCGTAGCCAATCCAGACCGGCCGGTACGCAAACGGGCGCGGCAGGTACGGGTTAAAATCTTCCCACTCCTCCAGGCTGTCGATCATGCAGGTCTGCAGCTCGGCAAACGGGAATACGCTCGCCTCGTCGTCCACAAACTCGCACATCAGCAGGTTTTGATATTCCGCCGGGCTGTACTCAAGCTGCAGCTGATCGATGTCAAACAGGTTGCAGCCGCCGCTCAGCGCATCTTCAACCGTGACAATCTGGCGCCACTGCCCGTCACCGCACAGCGCGCCTTTTGCCAGGTGAGCGTGCGACAGGTCCAGCTCAATGCGGTCGTCCCGGTTGCGTCGTCCCTTATTGAACAGCTCGCCTGACCAGAACGGGTACGCGCTGTGCGACAGGCTCGACGGCGTGGAAAAGTACGTCGTGCGCCACTTCTTGTGCAGCGACATGCCGCTGGCAACCTTGCGCAGCTCCTGAAATTTGGGGATCCAGAAATATTCGTCCAGATACAGGTTGCCGGTGTAGCTCTGCGCGGTGCGCACGTTGGTCCCGAGGAAAATCAGGCGGGCGCCGTTCGGCAGCACAATCGGATCGCCTTTGAGGTCAACGTCAGCCTGGCGGGCAAAGTCGAGAATGTAGTTTTTAAAGACGTGCGCCTGCGCCTTGCTGGCCGAAAGAAAAATCTGGTTGCGCCCCGTGGTGAGCGCGTCTATCAGCGCCTCGCGCGCAAAGTAAAACGTCGCCCCTATCTGGCGCGATTTGAGGATGTTGCGGATGCGGTGAGTCAGGCCGGCCCGGTGCCAGTTGAGCTGATACTCAAAGCAGTTGCTCATAAACAGGTCTGTCAGCTTTGCGGTCTGTTCGTCGCTGAACTCGTTTTTCACGACCGGCTGACGCTCGCCCCGGTTGCGGTTGCGCACGTTGGGGTTTAAATCCGCCTCGTTGCCGCTGCTGCGGTAGCGCTCGACGCGCGCCAGCCGCTCAATCTGCCGGCCGAGCGCGTCTATCTCTTTGTAGTCACCATTCCCCTTGACCTCTTTCATGATGAGCTGAATCAGCCGGGCTTCCATGCTGGATTCAACGCGACTGATGGGCGCAACGTCGTCCCACGCGTCGCGCTGCTTCCAGCTCTGCACTGTTGGCGTTTTCTGTCCGAGCGTCTCCGCTATCTGGCGGATGGAATATCCCTGCCAGTAAAGCAGCGCGGCCTGACGGCGCGGATCGCTGATGATGGTTGTCGGTGTCATGTTCATGGCGTCAAGGCTACCGGGGCGAAAAATGCCGCGCCTGCTGTCCCTGTTTGCTGATGGCTCAGCGGGCTGGCATTCGTTGAGGGAAGGGTCCGCGACGGGGAAACTGACCCCGAACCGAACCAACCCACTGACCGGAGCCTGTTACATGGCAACTAAAGCAAAGCGTTTCCGCATCGCGGTTGAAGGCGCTACCACAGACGGCCGCGAGATTTCCCGCGACTGGATTTCGCAGATGGCGAAGAACTACGACCCGGCCATGTACGGCGCCCGCATCAACATGGAGCACATCCGGGGCTACGCGGCAGACAGCGCCTTTCGCCGCTTCGGGGACGTGATCGCCGTTGAGGCTGACGAAATCGGCGACGGCCCGCTCAAAGGCAAGCTGGCGCTGTTCGGCTGGATTGACCCGACCCCGGAGCTGGTTGAGCTGACCAAAGCGCGCCAGAAAATCTACACCTCCATTGAGGTAAACCCGGCGTTTGCGGACACCGGCGAGGCGTATCTGGTTGGCCTGGCCGTCACCGACGACCCGGCGAGCCTCGGCACGGAGATCCTGAGCTTCAGCGCCTCGGCTAAATCTAATCCGCTGGCCTCGCGCAAGCAGGATAAAGGCAACCTGTTCACCGCCGCCGAAGAAACCACGATTGAGTTTGAAGAGGTCGCCGATCCGGCCCCGTCCCTGATGGCCCGCATTACCGCAATGTTTTCTGCCAAAAAGAAAACCGACGGCGAGCGGTTCGCCGACGTCGGCGCAGCGGTCACGGCCGTGGCCGAGCAGGTGCAGCTGAATGCAGAAGCGCAGGCGGAAAGCCTGTCAGCGCTTGAGCTGGCTTTTAATGCCCGCTTTGAAGCCATTGAGCAGCAGGCCGGAGAGGGCCGCGCAGAGTTTGCCGCGCTGCAGGCACAGCTTGAGAAAAACGACGGCGGCTTTTCCCGCCGCCCGGCGTCAACCGGCAGCGATCCGAAGTCCGGCGCGCAGACCGACTGCTGATCTGCCCTGAGCGCAGACACCTTACACAGAGATAAACAGGAAAAACCATGCGCAAGAATACCCGCTTTAAGTTCAATCAGTTTATGACCCGCCTCGCCGAGCTGAACGGCGTGGAAACCGACGACATGAACAAAAAGTTCACCGTCGAGCCGTCGGTCACTCAGACCCTGATGACCCGCGTGCAGGAGTCGTCCGAGTTTCTGACCCGCATCAACATCGTGCCGGTGTCGGAGATGAAGGGCGAAAAAATCGGCGTCGGCGTGTCCGGCTCGATTGCGAGCGTGACCGACACCGCCGGCGGCGACGAGCGCGAGACGGCCGACTTTGCCGCGCTGGATGAAAGTGGCTATGAGTGCGTGCAGGTCAACTACGATTTTCACATCCGCTACAACACGCTGGACCTGTGGGCGCGCTATGAAGATTTTCAGGCCCGGCTGCGCGATGCCATCGTGAAACGCCAGGCGCTTGACCGCATCATGATCGGCTTCAACGGCGTTACCCGCGCTAAAACCTCGAATCGTCAGAAATTCCCGATGCTGCAGGATGTTGCCGTCGGCTGGCTGCAGAAGTACCGCAACCATGCCCCGGAGCGTGTGATGAACAACGTCACCGACGACGCCGGCGTCGTGGTGTCGGAGAAAATCCGCGTCGGTAAACACGGGGACTACGCCAATCTCGACGCGCTGGTGATGGACGCGACCAACACCCTGATCGAGCCGTGGTATCAGGAAGACCCGGAGCTGGTCGTTATCGTGGGCCGTCAGCTGCTGGCCGACAAATATTTCCCCATCGTGAACCAGTCGCAGGCCAACACCGAGCAGCTGGCCGCCGATCTTATCGTCAGCCAGAAGCGCATCGGCAACCTGCCGGCCGTGCGCGTGCCGTACTTCCCGGCTAACGCGCTGATGATTACGCGCACCGATAACCTGTCGATTTACTGGCAGGAGGGCACGCACCGCCGCCTGATTGACGAGGTGCCGAAGCGCGACCGCATCGAAAACTACGAATCGGTTAACGAGGACT
>Ga0308167_1002974_pt1 | contig 14428 bp, 15 predicted proteins | sample PhyCR1_2_FD_202138 | JGI IMG/M metagenome (GOLD analysis project Ga0308167, IMG submission 202138) | Phyllosphere microbial communities from UC Gill Tract Community Farm, Albany, California, United States - DLSLRC.R1 | ecosystem: Host-associated > Plants > Phyllosphere > Unclassified | place... | reverse complement strand
CCTCTCCACCTGCAATCGCAGTGAGCTTTATATAGAACAGGATCAGCTTTCGGCGGACGTCGTGCTGCGCTGGCTGGCCGATTATCACCATTTGAGCCTCGATGAGCTGCGCGCCAGTGCCTATGTGCATGAAGACGATGCGGCTGTTCGTCACATGATGCGCGTCGCCTCCGGGCTCGACTCGCTGGTGCTGGGCGAACCGCAGATTCTCGGTCAGATGAAATCGGCCTACGCCGTAGCCCGTGAGGCCGGCACTATCGGGCCGTTGCTGGGGCGGCTGTTTCAGGCCACCTTCAATGCCGCGAAGCAGGTGCGTACCGATACTGCGATTGGCGAAAACCCGGTGTCGGTGGCGTTTGCCGCAGTGAGCCTGGCGAAACAGATTTTCAGCGATCTGCAACGCAGCCAGGCGCTGCTGATCGGTGCCGGCGAGACGATTACGCTGGTCGCGCGCCATTTGCATGAGCTGGGAGTCAAGCGCATCGTCGTCGCCAACCGCACGCTGGAGCGCGCCAGTCAGTTGGCCGAGCAATTCGGCGCTCACGCGGTGCTGCTCTCGGATATTCCGGCGGAGCTGGTGCGCAGCGATATCGTCATCAGTTCGACCGCCAGCCAGTTGCCGATTCTTGGCAAGGGCGCGGTGGAAAGTGCGCTGAAGCTGCGCAAGCACAAGCCGATCTTCATGGTCGACATTGCGGTACCGCGCGATATCGAGCCGGAAGTCGGCGAACTCGACGACGTTTACCTGTACAGCGTCGATGATCTCCACGAAGTGGTCGCCGAGAACCTCAAGAGCCGTCAGGGCGCTGCACAAGCGGCGGAGGAAATGGTCTCGGTCGGCGCCGACGATTTCATGGTGCGCCTGCGCGAACTGGCGGCGGTCGATGTGCTCAAGGCCTATCGTCAACAGAGTGAACGCCTGCGTGACGAAGAATTGCAGAAGGCCCTGCGTCTGCTGGCCAACGGTGGCAACGCCGAAGATGTGCTCGGGCAACTGGCCCGTGGCCTCACCAACAAACTCTTGCATGCGCCCAGCGTGCAGTTGAAAAAGCTGTCTGCCGAAGGCCGCCTCGATGCGCTGGCCATGGCCCAGGAACTCTTCGCCCTTGAGGGCTCACCGGATAGTTTTTCGGATAAAAAACCGCAATGAAAGCGTCACTGCTCAACAAGCTGGACATTCTCCAGGACCGTTTCGAGGAACTGACCGCGCTGCTCGGCGACGGCGAAGTCATTGCCGATCAGGCCAAATTCCGCGCCTATTCCAAGGAGTACGCCGAACTCGAGCCGGTAGTGGCCGCGTATAAAAAGCTGCTCGGCGTACAAAGCGATCTCGAAGGCGCGCAGGCGCTGCTCAAGGACAACGACCCGGACATGCGCGAAATGGCCGTGGAAGAAGTCCGCGAAGCCAAGGAGTTGCTGGTCACGCTGGAATCCGACCTGCAGCGCATGCTGCTGCCGAAAGATCCGAATGACGGGCGCAACGTCTTCCTCGAAATTCGCGCCGGCACCGGTGGCGACGAGGCGGCGATTTTCTCTGGCGACCTGTTCCGCATGTACTCGCGCTATGCCGAGCGGCGTGGCTGGCGTGTCGAAATCCTCTCGGAAAACGAAGGCGAACATGGTGGCTATAAAGAAGTCATTGCGCGCATCGAAGGCGACAACGTTTACGGCAAACTGAAATTCGAGTCCGGCGCGCACCGTGTACAGCGTGTACCCGCCACCGAATCCCAGGGCCGTATCCACACTTCAGCCTGCACTGTCGCGGTATTGCCCGAGCCGGACGAGCGCGAGGCCATCGAGATCAACCCGGCGGATCTGCGCGTCGACACGTTCCGCTCCTCCGGCGCTGGTGGTCAGCACGTCAACACCACCGATTCGGCGATCCGCATCACCCATATCCCGACCGGCACCGTCGTTGAATGCCAGGAAGAACGTTCCCAGCACAAGAACCGTGCCCGGGCGATGGCGTGGTTGTCGGCCAAGCTCAATGATCAGCAAAACGCTGCGGCGGCCAACGCGATTGCCAGCGAGCGCAAGTTGCTGGTCGGTTCCGGCGATCGATCCGAGCGCATCCGCACCTACAACTACGCCCAAGGCCGGGTCACCGACCATCGCGTCAACCTGACCCTGTATTCGCTGGATGAAATTCTCGCCGGTGGCGTCGAAGCGGTGATTGAGCCATTGCTGGCCGAGTATCAGGCAGACCAACTCGCAGCGATAGGTGAATAAATGACCATCATCGCCAGCCTGTTGCGCGCTGCCGAGCTGCCGGACTCGCCCACTGCACGCGTGGACGCTGAACTGCTCCTCGCCGCCGCACTGGGCAAGTCGCGCAGCTTTCTGCACACCTGGCCCGAGCGCATCGTGCCGAGCGAGGCTGCGCTGACCTTTGCCGAATATTTGCAACGGCGGCGTAGCGGTGAACCGGTGGCCTACATTCTCGGCCAGCAGGGTTTCTGGAAACTCGATCTGGAAGTTGCGCCGCACACGCTGATCCCGCGCCCGGACACCGAGTTGCTGGTGGAGGCAGCCCTTGAGTTGCTGCCTGCAACCCCGGCCAAGGTCCTCGATCTCGGCACCGGCAGTGGCGCGATTGCGTTGGCTTTGGCCAGCGAACGCCCGGCGTGGAAAGTCACCGCCGTCGATCGAGTGCTCGAAGCCGTGGCCCTGGCCGAACGCAATCGCCAGCGTCTGCACTTGAACAACGCCACGGTGCTGAGCAGCCATTGGTTCAGCGCCCTTGAAGGCCAGCGCTTTCAGCTGATCATCAGCAACCCGCCGTACATTGCCGCCGCCGATCCGCATCTGGTCGAGGGCGATGTGCGTTTCGAACCGGCCAGTGCGCTGGTCGCCGGTGAAGATGGCCTCGACGATTTGCGCCTGATTGTTGCGCAGGCGCCGGATCATCTTGAAACCGGCGGCTGGCTGATGCTCGAACACGGCTATGATCAGGCCGAAGCCGTGCGTGATCTGCTGCTCACTCGTGGCTTTGAAGAAGTCCACAGCCGCACCGATCTGGGCGGCCATCAACGCATCAGTCTGGGGCGCCTGCCGTGCTGAATGATCAGGAATTGCTGCGCTACAGCCGGCAGATTCTGCTGCAACACATCGACATCGACGGGCAGCTGAAGCTCAAGGCCAGCCGCGTGCTGATCGTCGGCCTTGGCGGTCTCGGCGCGCCGGTGGCGTTGTATCTGGCGGCAGCGGGCGTCGGCGAGTTGCATTTGGCGGATTTCGACACGGTCGATCTGACCAACCTGCAACGGCAGATCATTCACGACACCGACAGTGTCGGCATGTCCAAGGTCGACTCGGCGCTCAAGCGCCTGGGTGCGATCAATCCCGAAATTCAGTTGATCGCCCATCGCCAGGCGCTGGACGAGGATTCTCTCGCCGCAGCGGTGGCGGCGGTGGATCTGGTGCTCGATTGCTCGGACAATTTCTCTACGCGTGAGGCGGTTAACGCCGCCTGTGTTGCCGAGCGCAAGCCATTGGTCAGCGGCGCGGCCATTCGTCTGGAAGGGCAGCTGTCGGTGTTCGACTCACGGCGTGCCGAGAGCCCTTGCTATCACTGCCTGTACGGACACGGCAGCGAAGCCGAGCTCACGTGCAGCGAAGCGGGTGTGGTCGGGCCGCTGGTCGGTCTGGTCGGCAGCTTGCAGGCGCTGGAGGCGTTGAAGGTGCTGGTCGGTTTTGGCGAGCCGCTGGTGGGGCGGCTGTTGCTGATCGACGCCTTGGGCTCGCGCTTCCGTGAACTGCGGGTCAAGCGCGATCCGGGCTGCAGCGTCTGTGGCGCCCGCCATGCGTGAAGCGCCAATCGGCGTGTTCGACTCCGGGGTCGGCGGCTTGTCGGTCCTCGGCGAGATCCAGCGTTTGCTGCCCAACGAATCGCTGCTTTACGTCGCCGATTGCGGGCACATTCCCTACGGCGAAAAGACCCCGGAATTCATCCGCCAGCGTTGCAGTGTGATGGCCGGTTTTTTCCGCGAGCAGGGCGCCAAGGCTCTGGTGCTGGCGTGTAATACCGCGACCGTGGCCGGTGTTGCCGACTTGCGTCGCGATTTTCCCGACTGGCCGATTGTCGGCATGGAACCGGCGGTCAAGCCGGCCGCAGCGGCGACCCGTAGCGGCGTGGTTGGCGTGCTGGCAACGACAGGTACGTTGCAGAGCGCCAAGTTTGCCGCTTTGCTCGATCGCTTCGCGGCTGACGTAAAAGTCATCACTCAGCCCTGCCCGGGGCTGGTCGAGCTGATTGAAAGTGGCGACCTGCACAGTCCCGAGTTGCGCACGTTATTGCAGGGTTACGTCACGCCTTTACTGGCTCATGGCTGCGATACGATCATCCTCGGATGCACCCATTATCCTTTTCTCAAGCCGTTGCTAAGGTCGATGATCGCCGACGATATCAGCCTGATCGATACCGGAGCTGCCGTGGCCCGACAGCTGAAACGGCTGCTGGTCGAGCGTGATCTGCTGTCACAGGGGCCGAGCGTGCCAGTGAAATTCTGGACCAGTGCTGATGCGCAATCCTTCAGAAAAATCCTACCTCTGCTGGGCCAAACTGCGTCGAATGTGCAAAACTTCGACTTGTAAAAAAAATGTGAAATAACTCGAAATACGCTGAACTTCTGACCACGCGCAGATTTCTATAGCGACAGCAGCAACTAAAAACCAAACGATCGTTCCGGAAAAGGAAGTTTCAAAGTGAAGCGACTATTCTGCTTGGCCGCGATTGCGGCCGCACTGATGGGGCAAAGCATTTCTGCACAAGCCGCTGGCGTTGAATTCGCCGTCGGCGGGACCAGCGATTCGACAATGACGTATCGCCTGGGCATGAATTTCGACTGGGACAAGAGCTGGCTGCAGAGCGACGTCGGTCGCCTGACCGGCTACTGGAGCGGTGCCTACACGTACTGGGAAGGTGACAAGACTTCCAGCAATAACAGCCTGTCGTTCTCGCCTGTATTCGTTTACGAGTTTGCCGGTCAGTCGGTCAAACCCTACGTTGAAGCGGGTATCGGCGCGGCGTTCTTCTCCAACACCGAATACGAAAGCAACAAACTGGGCGGCTCCTTCCAGTTCGAAGACCGCATCGGTTTCGGCCTGCGCTTCAATGGCGGCCACGAAGTCGGCATCCGCGCCACGCACTACTCCAACGCCGGCCTGTCCAGCGACAACGATGGTGTAGAAAGCTACGCGCTGCATTACACAATGCCGCTGTAATCCGCCGCTACGCGGAACCAACGTGGGAGCGAGCCTGCTCGCGAAAGCTGAGTGTCAGTCAATTCAAATGGTGGCTGACACACCGCTTCGCGAGCAGGCTCGCTCCCACAGTTGTTTCTGCGTTGTCAAAGAAATCAGCGGTAGGCTGTGGCAATACCCCGGCGTTCTTCGATGCACTCCGGCGCGCCCATTTCGAACTCGCGGCAGATCAGCGGGCGGCGTTCGTAGATCGTGCACATCATGCTGTCGCGATCCAGCGCGGCGCACCAGCCGTCGTCCAGACGCAGCATTACTTCACCGCCCCATTCATCGGTATCGATAAAGCGATCAGGCACGCCGGTGTCGGTGATCAGCATCACTTCGAGCTGGCAGCAGCATGCCGCGCAGGTCGAGCAGGTGACGGCCGGTTCTTCGACTTGTGTGAGGGGGATGGTTTTCATGGCGGCAGTGTAAGGCAGTGATCGCTGTGGGTGTGAAAGCGCTGACGGACGCTCACGGCACCAGACGCCGCGCCATCAAATGCAACAACGGAAACAGCCCTGCCCAGAGCAGCCCGATGACGAACAGCGTCGACACCTCGCCGTAGGGAAATTGCACGCCCGCCAGCCGTCCGCCACCGTAGTACGACAATGCGCCGCCGACCGCGCCAAGTCCGCTGGCCAGCCACCATGGCCGCGCGCTCCAGGACAGGCAATGGCGCAATGTGGTGGCGAGCAGCGCCCAGAGCAGCATCAACCACAACGGAATCAGCGGCGACGCGTCTGCAAAGCGGAACACGTCCAGGTAACGCAAGAAGCTGTCCACCGCCGTGCCGACAATCACCACGCACAAGATCAAACGGCCTTCCTCCGCCCAACTGCTGATCCAGCGCAGATGAATCACCAGCGTCGCCAGTGCAAGTAACAGCCACAAACTGTTGCCGCCGAGCACGCAGGCGAGCCAACCGAGCTGAAACAAGAGGGCATTGGCGACACGCTCACGCATCGAAGCGCCCGAGCAGCGGCGCGGTCATTGCCGCCGGTTTCGCCAGCAACAGTTGTGCGGTGCCGATGGTGCGCTCCAAAAAACCGCCCTCGCAGTAGCACAGGTAGAACTCCCACAAACGCAGGAAATAATCGTCGTAGCCCAGTTCGCTCAGGCGGCCATGGGCGAGGCGAAAGTTCTCGTGCCACAGGCGCAATGTCTTGGCGTAATGCAGACCGAAATCTTCCATGTGCAGCAGGTTCATGTCGGTTTCGCGGCTGACCACATCGAGCATCTTGTGCACCGAGGGCAGGGCGCCGCCGGGGAAGATGTAGCGCTGGATAAAGTCGACGCTTCGCTTGGCCTGTTCATAACGTTGTTCGCGAATGGTGATCGCCTGGAGCAGCATCAGGCCGTTGCTTTTGAGCAACTGCGCGCATTGCTTGAAGTAGGTCGGCAGGAACCGATGGCCGACCGCTTCGATCATCTCGATCGACACCAGTTTGTCGTACTCGCCGCTGAGGTCGCGGTAATCCTTGAGCAGCAAGGTGATGCGGTCCTGCAAGCCCAATTGTTCGATGCGTTTGGCAGTGAACGCGAACTGCTCTTTCGACAGCGTCGTGGTGGTCACGCGGCAACCGTAATGCTGCGCCGCGTACAGCGCCATGCTGCCCCAACCGGTGCCGATTTCCAGCAGGTGGTCGCTGGGTTTGAGCGCGAGTTTCTGGCAGATGCGTTCGAGTTTGTTCAGTTGCGCCTGTTCCAGAGTGTCGCTCGGCGAAAGGAACTGGGCGGCGGAATACATCATGGTCGGGTCGAGAAACTGTTCGAACAGTTCATTGCCGAGGTCGTAGTGCGCCGAAATATTTTTCTGCGAGCCTTTACGCGTGTTGCGATTGAGCCAGTGCAAGCCTTGCACGAACGGCCGGCCCAGACGCGCCAGGCCACCTTCCATGGCATCGAGTACATCGAGATTGCTGACGAACACGCGCACCACAGCCGTCAGGTCCGGCGAGCTCCAATAGCCGTGGATGAATGCTTCGCCGGCGCCGATCGAGCCGTTGCTGGCGACCATGCCCCACAGGGCTGGATCAAGCACGTGAACCTCACCGAGCAAGGCACTGCCCGGGGTGCCGAAAAGCATTTGTTCGCCATCCTCAACGACCATCAGTTGTCCGTGTTTGAGCTGCGCCAATTGGCGCAACACGCCGCGCCGCAGCAGCGTGCCGGTCAAACCGTTGGTGCTGAAGCGACTGAGCGGCAGGCTAGAGGATTTCATGGTGCGGCTCCTTCGGAGGCACGGTGGCGGTTTTAAAGCTGCCGTCGGCAGCCTGATGAGCGAAGATCGGCGCGCGCTTGAACAGCAGTCGCAGCGCTTGCCAATAAATCGCCAGAGCGGTTTTTGCGGTCATCCACGGGAAGCGCCGCAGGTAGCGATGCAGGCTGCGACGATCGAGCGGTTCGCGGCGCAGATTGAGCGTGGCGTCGAACAGTTTCTCGTTGCCCTGCCAATCGGCCATGTGCACGCCAAGGCTTTGCGCAGCGGGGCTGAAGCTCATGCGGTATTCGAGGTCGCGGGGCAGAAACGGCGAGACGTGAAACGCCTTGGCCACAGCGAAATGCTGATGGAAATCCACCAGGCTGGTCGGCGTCTGCGCCGGAAGCACATAGTGATAACGCTCGCGCCACGGCGTGTTGGTCACTTCACAAACGATCGCCGCCAGTTGCCCGTCGGCTTCATGGCAATAGAAGAAACTCACGGGATTGAACGACAGCCCCCAACTGCGCGGCTGCGTCAGCAGGCACACCGCGCCTTGTGGCTCATGACCGATGGCTGCACCGACCTGCTGGCGCACCGCGTCGATCAGGCGCATGCCCTTGCCGGTGAAGGCTTTCAGATAATCGGTTTCGCGAAACGAGAACGGCGCGAAACGACTGCGCCCCGCCAGCGGCGACAAGGCCAGCACGGCGTCCTGTTCGCTCAGGTCGAGGTAGAGCAAACCGATGCGGTAGCGGAATTCGTGGCAGCGCGGCGAAAAACGACGGTGGCCGATGATGCCGCTGTACAGGGCGCTGTTCACAGGGTTTCACCGAACGCGGCGGCGACGCGCAAGCCGCTGACCACGCCATCCTCGTGAAAGCCGTTGGCCCAGTAGGCGCCGCAATAATGTGTGTGCTGCTCGCCATCGAGTTCGCCCCAACGGTTTTGCGCGGCCGCTGCGGCGAGTGTGTATTGCGGGTGGGCATAGGTATAGCGGGCCAGCACTTTATCGGGGCTGATGCCGGCAGTCTGGTTGAGGCTGACGCAGAACGTGGTGTCGCTTTCGATGCCCTGCAGGATGTTCATGTTGTAGGTGACCGCCGCGCGCGTATGGCCGGCGCCCCCGAGGCGATAATTCCAGCTGGCCCAGGCCAGTTTGCGCGTCGGCAGCAGGCGCGTGTCGGTGTGCAGCACGACATCGTTGTCGGCGTAGAGCAGGGCGCCGAGAATCGAGCGCTCGGCGTCGCTCGGGTTGGCCAGCAGGTTCAGCGCCTGATCGCTATGACAGGCGAACACCACTTTGTCGAAATGTTCGAGGCCGGCCGGGCTGTGGATAACTACGCCGTGCTCGTTGCGCTCGACGCGCTTGACTGGGCAGTTCAGGCGGATCCTGTCGCTGAACGAAGCGGTCAGCGGCGCCACATAGGCACTGGAACCGCCTTCAATGACCTGCCACTGCGGCCGATCACTGACCGACAACAGGCCATGATTTTTGAAAAAACGCAGGAAAAACTGCAGCGGGAAATTGAGCATTTCCGCCATCGGCATCGACCAGATCGCCGCGCCCATCGGCACGATGTAATGCAGGATGAAACGCTCGCCGTAGCCGCCAGCCTTGAGGTAATCATCGAGGGTGGTATCGGCGGCGATGCGCAGTTCGATCAGGTCGCGCTGCGCTTCTTTGTTGAAGCGCAGAATGTCGCGCAGCATGCCCCAGAACCCCGGCGACAACAGATTGCTGCGCTGGGCGAACAGACTGTTGAGGTTGTTGCCGTTGTACTCCACGCCAGTGTCGGGGTCGGTTACCGAAAAGCTCATTTCGGTCGGCTTGAACGCCACGCCAAGCTGGTTGAGCAAGCGGATGAAATTCGGGTAGGTCCAGTCGTTGAAGACGATGAAGCCGGTATCGATGGCGAACGATTGCCCGGCCACGCTCACCGGTACGGTGTGGGTATGGCCGCCGACCCAGTCACTCGCTTCGAACACGGTGATGTCGTGGCGGCGGTTCAGCAGGTAGGCGCAGGTGAGCCCGGCGATACCGCTGCCAATTACGGCGATTTTCATATCGGGTCCCGCTGCGGAGGGTTCTTGCGCACCATGCGTTTGCCGATCGCCAGTTGCGCGCGAGCGGGCAGCTTGGACAGCGGCCACAGCGCGGCCATGAACAGCCCCGGGAAGGCAATTTCCAGCGGCCGGTCCTTGAGTTTGGCGAAGATGTGCCGCGCCGCTTTATCCGCAGGCCAGCTCAGTGGCATCGGGAAATCGTTCCTCTCGGTCAGCGGCGTTTCGACAAAACCCGGGCTGATGATGGTGACTTCAATGCCTTCATCCGCCAGATCGATGCGCAGCGATTCGAACAGGTAACGCAGCCCGGCCTTCGATGCGCCATAGGCTTCGGCGCGAGGCAGCGGCAGGTAAGTCACCGAACTGGCCATGCCGACCAGATGCGGCGCGGTGCCTTTGCGCAACAGCGGCAGGGCGGCTTCGATGCAGTAGCTGCTGGCGAGCAGATTGGTGCGCACCACGTGCTCGATGATCGACGAATCGAACTGCCGCGCATCGACATATTCACAGGTGCCGGCGTTGAGAATCACGCTGTCCAGCGCCCCCCAGGCTTCGCTGATCTGCTCACCGATTTCGCGCACGGTCTGACTGTTGGTCAGATCGCCGGGCACCACCAGCACCTGGCCAGGATAGCGCTGGGACAAGACTTTCAGCGGCGCGGTCGAGCGCGAGCTGACCGCCAGATGCGCGCCGCTTTTCAGAATGTCCTCGCACAATGCTGCACCGATGCCACTGCTGGCGCCGGTCAACCAATACCGCCGTGGAGGTGTACGACTCATCCCATTCTCCTTTTCAGCCAGGCAATCACCCGGCCCAATATTGGCAAGTGTTCATACAGCAGCGCCCCGGCATCAAAATAATCCCGATGACGATAAACCTTGTCGCGCCAGAGCAGGTGCGAACAGCCACCGACCCTGATTTCCCGGCCCTTGGCCAGACGCGGATGGCGATAACTCATGACCCAGCGCAAGTAACCTTCACCGTCGCTGATCTGGTCGAAACCATGAAAATCGAAACGCAGATCGCTGACGTTGGCGTACAGCTCACTGAAGTAATCCTGCAGTTGTGCCAGGCCCTGAACTTCGTGCAGCGGATCGGTGAAATGAATGTCGTCGCTGTACAGCTCGCCCAAGCGATGCAGGTTGTCTTTGTTCAACCCGGAAAACTCGCGGGCGAAGCTGCGCAGGAAGTCACTCATCGCTGCCGCCGACAGGCTGGCGCGATGGCAGGTTCTTGAACGCGCTCAATGCACGCTCGCGTGAGGCGCTCAGATTGACGATCGGCGCCGGATAATCGGCCACGCCGAACAGCCCACCGGCGGCCGCCGGATTGTGTACTTCCTTCTTGTTGAGCCCGGCCAGTTCCGGCAACCAGTGCTTGATGAACACGCCTTCGGCATCGAATTTTTCCGACTGACTCAGCGGGTTGAAGATACGGAAGTACGGCGCCGAGTCGGTGCCGGTCGATGAGCTCCACTGCCAGCCACCGTTGTTGGCTGCCAAATCGCCGTCGATCAGGTGGCGCATGAAAAAGCGTTCGCCCTCGCGCCAGTCGATCAGCAGGTTTTTGGTCAGGAACATCGCCACGACCATGCGCAGGCGATTGTGCATCCAGCCGGTTTCCAGCAGTTGACGCATGGCCGCGTCGATGATCGGCAGCCCGGTGCGAGCTTCCTGCCAGGCCTTGAGTTCCTCCGGCGCATCGCGCCAGGCCAGCGCCTCGGTTTCCGGGCGGAAGGCGCGATGGCGCGAGACGCGTGGATAGCCGACCAGAATGTGTTTGTAGAACTCGCGCCACAGCAGCTCGTTGATCCACGTCACCGCGCCGACCTTGCCGCTTTCGAATTCGCCCTGATTGCTTTGCAGCGCGGCGTGCAGGCACTGGCGTGGCGAGATCACCCCGGCGGCGAGGTAGGCCGACAACTGGCTGGTGCCGGGTTTGGCCGGGAAGTCGCGTTCGCTGCGGTAGTAGTCGATCTGCGCATCGGTGAAGGTGTCGAGCCGGCGTCGCGCCTCTTGCTCGCCGGCCGGCCATAAGGCGCGCAGGGATTCGCTCGGCGTGGCGAAGCCTTTGACCGCCTCCGGAATCGCATCGCTGGCAATATCCAGCGCGGCCTGTTTGCCCGGTGCTTTGACCAGCGCCGGCATCGAGCGATGCAGGCGTTCGTAGCAGACCTTGCGGAACTGACTGAACACCTGGAAGTAGGTGCCGGTCTTGGTCAGCACTGTGCCGGGTTTGAACAGCAACTGATCCAGGTAACTGTGGAATTCGATGCCCTCGGCCTGCAACGTTTCGGCCACGGCTTCATCGCGGCGGCTTTCGTGAACGCCGTATTCCTCGTTGACGTGCACCGCCTCGATCTTCAATTGCCGGCAGAGCTTGAGCAGTTCTGCTGGCGCCTGATCCCAATGCAGCGCGCTGCGAATCAACAGCGGGATGTTCAGCGCGCCGAGGCTTTGGCTCAGTTCGCGCAAATTGCGCAGCCAGAAATCCACTTTGCACGGCGCATCGTCGTGCTCCAGCCATTGCTGCGGACTCAACAGATACACCGCCACGGCCGGGCCGCGAGCTGCGGCGGCCGCTAGGGCAGTGTTGTCATGTTGGCGCAGTTCGCTGCGCAGCCAGATCAGTTGCATGTGATTAAACCCATCATCAAATCAATCCGCGTTCGAGCAGCGCCTGGTGTGCGGCAAGCGGATCTTCAGCCAGGAACAGATCGGCAATCTGGGCGGTGCGTGCGGACAACTCGCTGTGGTGGATGTGCACCGTGGGGCCAGCAATCAAGGTCGGGCAATTGACGTTCGCCAACAGCTTGGGCAACTGCGCCAGTTGCATGGCTTTGCTTGAATACAACAGCACGCCACGGGCTTGCAGATGCTCGACGGTCAGCGCCAGTTCACCGGCCGGCAACGGCCAATCGAACACTTGCACCGGGCAATCGGCACTGCTGATCAGCCACGCGCATAGCCACAGATGCGGCTCCAACGGCAGGTCGGAATGATTGATCAACAGCAGCGGCGCCGAATGCAGTTGGCGGTTGTTATGGTAGATGCGTGCACCGAATTTGCTGCGCAACCAGGAAAAGAAAAACGTCCGCTCCATCTGTGCGCCGAACTGGCCCTGCCAGCGCTGTTCGAGCTCGGCCAGCAGCGGCATCAGCAATTGCTCGCACAAGGTCCGGGGCGGATAAAGGGCAATGGCCTGGTTGACGCTGTCATCCAGGGTCCGTTCATTGAGCGCGGTGACTGCCGACAGCAAGGTCTGACGCAGACGCTGCCAATCGTTCTCCACGGTTTCCGTAAAGGCCTGCGGCGCGTCGAGCAGCGGCTTGACCTGGCTGACCGCAACGCCACGGTTGAGCCAGGTGAGGATGGCCATGATCCGCTGCACATGTTCGGCGCTATACAGTCGATGGCCCTTGGGCGTGCGCTGCGGCACCACCAACCCGTAACGGCGTTCCCACGCACGCAGGGTAATGGCGTTGACGCCGGTCTGCCGCGCGACTTCGCGGATCGGCAACCAGCCTTCGTCGAGGGCTTTCTTGAAGTCGGCGCCGAGGTCTTCCTGGGCGCTGCTGTCGGTTTTATCGTTCATTAGATCGCGTTTCGCAGACTAAGGTTTTCCGGATGCGGCTGCAGGTAAACCTGCTGCGCGATGTACGGATCCGGATGGAGTCGAAAGTGGTGTTTGAGCAGCGTCAACGGCACCACCAGCGGCACAATGCCTTGGCGGTACTGGCCGATGACCTGCTGCATTTCCTGTTTGTCTTCGGCACTCAGCGATTGTTTCAAATATCCGCTGAGGTGCAGCAGCACGTTGCAATGGGTGCCGCGGGTGGCGCATTTCTTCAGCGCGGCCATCAGCTCGCTGAAGTAGCGCGGGCCGAGCTCGGCGGGATCGCTGTCAGCCATGTTGCCGAGCAATTTGCCCAGGGTTTTATATTGCAGCGGGTTGTGCGCCATCAGCAGGTATTTGTAGCGCGAATGAAAGTCGGTAAGGGCGCGGCGGCTCAGGCCCTCGGCGAGCACTTGCTGCCAGGCGCTGTAGGCCAATACACGGGTGATGAAATTTTCCCGCAACACCGGATCATTGAGGCGCCCAGCTTCTTCCACCGGCAAGTCTGGATGTTGTGCGCAGAATGCCTGTGCATAGATGCCGCGTCCGCCACCATTCACTGGCGCGCCGTTGGCGTGATAGACCTTGACCCGCTCCAACCCGCAGGAGGGCGACTGCTGCATGAAGATGTAGCCGGAAAGGTCCCGCAATTCGCCGGCCATTTTCTCGCCGTACTCGGCCAGCGGCCTGGTCACATTGATGGTCCGGTCGACGGTGCCGACTGCCTCGGGTTGCTCAGGATCGCCGATCAGGCGAATCGGCTCACGGGGAATGCCCATGCCGATCGCGACCTCCGGGCACAGCGGGACGAAGTCGAAATATTCGGCGAGGGTACGGCTGCACAGCCGCGATTCCTTGTGCCCACCGTTGTAGCGCACTTCTTCGCCCAACAGGCAGGCGCTGATGGCGATCTTCGGCTTGGACAGGGAAGCAGTAGACATGAGCACCTCGAATCTATACCTGTACAGAGAGTTATCGCTGTACAACTTTTCCTCAGCATAGATCGATGGATGTACAAGTCAAATGTTTTGTATAAGATTTTTTGCAGGAGTGAGCCTGCTCGCGATGGCGGTGGGTCAGCCAAAACATTTTCTACCTGACATACCGCATCGCGAGCAGGCTCACTCCTACAGGGGAATTTATTTCCAGCCCAATAGCCAGTGTTCATTGTCCTGAAGCGTTCGCCAATCCAGTCGCTCGCTGCGCTGGGTCAGCACCGCCTGCAATTCAACCTCCAGCACCGTACCTTCCTCGTCGCGGATCAGTTCGGTGACCAGAAAATGTTTTTCGCGGTTTTGCGGG
>Ga0308167_1002972_pt1 | contig 14433 bp, 10 predicted proteins | sample PhyCR1_2_FD_202138 | JGI IMG/M metagenome (GOLD analysis project Ga0308167, IMG submission 202138) | Phyllosphere microbial communities from UC Gill Tract Community Farm, Albany, California, United States - DLSLRC.R1 | ecosystem: Host-associated > Plants > Phyllosphere > Unclassified | place... | reverse complement strand
CAGATTGAAAGCATCTTAATCATCATTATCGGTTAACTGTTCATTAACTTTATAGCAGGCGTAAGAAAGGGAATGTTTAGGTTGAATTGCAACAAGGTCTAACCTGTCACCCAGTAATTAGCCCATGTTGATGTTATTAATTACCTCATAAGAGGTAGGAAAGATTGTTAATATCAATTTCTCTCTTAACGAGTTTTATACATGATTCATGTCCGCTTTGTGCCAGAAGCGGACGTTGCTATCCGATCATTACCTGATAACTTTAAACCGGTTTTCGCTATTATTTCAGGTTGCGCGTATATGTACGGGCAGCAGCATCATGTGTCTGGCCTGCAGAAGAATTCCACTGAAAGCCGGTCTTCGCCTCGATTCCCGGACGCAGCCGCTGCTCATCGGTGTAATCTTCCCGGGAGTGAAAAAACAACGGCGTTTCCTGCTCAATATGACGCAGCCGGGTGGCCCACTGCTCCAGATATGCTTCTCTGTTTTCCTGCGATGTATTATCCGCCATCCATGCCATAAAAGGCAGCAGAACGTCGAAACCGGCGTAATGAAAAATGCCGTTATGGACCGGCCAGAAGATATGGTTGATATCGCCGTCCACGCCATCAGGTTCGTAAAGCGAAGAAGCGGTGCCCGTTGTGGCGCAAATCATGGCGCGTTTGCCCCTGAAGATGCCTGAATCATATTTTCGTCCGCTCTTATAGGCGAAGCCACGGGTAAACGTGCGGTCAACCCACCCCTTCATGATGGCGGGCATGCCAAACCACCACACCGGGAACTGGAAAATCATCAGATCGCACCACTGCATTTTTTCCTGCTCAGCGCGCACGTCGGGCGTGGCGCCGGTTGTGGCTTCCATCAGCTCTTGCTCTTTCGGGGCGTTAAAGAAGCCGGGATCGACGCGTTCACCGGGAATGTCATCTGCATCAAGCTGGCTTTTCCAGCCCATACGGTACAGGTCGCTGACCTGAACATCGTGTCCGGCCGCGTTCAGGGTGTTTACGGCGGCGTCTTTAAGCGCGCCGTTAAACGATTGCGGTTCCGGGTGGGCAAAAACGATAAGAACTTTCATGGATTTCTCCCTGTTGACTGACGATGGGCCTCAGCAGGCCGTCCGAATTTCGTGATAAACCACGGCCAGCCGCTGACAATGACTATGCCGCTCAGAATCAGTAATGTGCCCCAGATGAAGCCCGGCTGAGGCTGCTCGTTGAGAAACAGCATACCCGCCAGGACGCCGAAAACGGGCGTCATAAACGACAGTACGCCGAGCTGTGAGGCCAGATAAGTTTTCATCAGGCTGAACCAGGTCAGATAGCTGGCAAACCCCACGATAAAAATCTGGAAAAGCAGGTTCAGACTCCCGTTAACGCCCGGTCTGAAATGAAGCTGACCGCTGAACAGTGCGTAAAGCAGTAGTAAAATCCCGGCGCCGGTCAGCTGATAAAAGAGGGTATGTGATGCCGGAGCCTGACTCAGTGCAGTACAGCGCACCACGACAGTAGTGGCTCCCCAGGCCAGGCCAGCCAGCAGGCCCATCGCGTCACCGGTAAGCATCTTAACCACGTCACCGCTGCCGCTGTTGCCTGACAGAAACGCCACCGCAATGCCGGAAAACGCGACAAAAATACCTGCCCACTGCGCCGGTACGAGCCGCTCATCCGGATGAAACAGCTGCAGACCGACAGCGGCAAAGGCGGGGGCAGTGTAGAGAAACACGGCCATATGAGATGCGGAGGTAAAACGTAACCCTTCAGCAACAAACAGAAATTCCAGAGCAAACAGTAGCCCCACCACACATCCGGCCATCAGATATGGGCGGGACTGACGCAGTGATTCTTTTCTGCAGGTCATTACGACCAGCACAAGCAGAGCGGCAATCCCTGAACGGAGGGCAACCTGCAGTACAGGTGATATCTCATCCGCCACGCCTTTAATGGCAACCTGCTGTACACCCCATATGATGCACAGCATTGTCATTATTCCGCCTGCACGCAGGTCCGCATTTTTTCGCTTTAAAGTCACGTCTCTCTCCTGAAAATTTCAGTATGGCAGTGACGCGGATAAGGCATATAGTTTGAAAAGGACATTTTATAGCGTAAAACAGCAGGGGAATATATGAGTCTCACGGCATCTGTAATGCGTAACAAAAAGCTTATTGCGCCACCCTTCACGCGGGAGTTGCCGGGCCCGGCGTGGTTCCGGGTCGCTGACATGCCCGCCGGGGCTACTTATCCGGTGCATTCACATCCGTGGGGGGAGTTTGTCTATTCCTTCAGCGGAGTCATGGAGGTCAGGCTGGAAACCGATCACCTTACTGCGCCGGCCCACTATGGGATATGGCTGCCTCCGGGGGTTGTACATGAAGGGCTGAACCGCTATTCGGCTACCCACTGTTCACTTTATCTGATGCCTGAACTTTGCCAGGGCATGCCCGAAGCGCCCTGTGCTCTGGAGGTGAATTCACTGACCATTGCCATACTTGAGCACCTTCGTATGCATCCTCTCGCCTTGCCCCTTTCACAGCAAAATCACCGTCTCCTTGATGTGCTCCGGGACCAGCTGAGAACCGCAACGCGTTACAAAAATTTTCTACCCTATTCTGATGACCCGCTGCTTACGGTTATTCTGGAAAGACTCGAAAAAAATCCTGCGGATAATATACCTCTGGCAAAGCTGGCCTCCTTATCGGGCACGACAATAAGGACGCTGAACCGAAAATGTCAGGAAGCGCTCGGTATGCCGCTGAACGAGTGGCGTCAGCGAATGCGCGTGGTTAAGGCCATACACTTACTGGAAAAGGGCGGAAAAGTGGAGAACGTGGCCTTCGAAGTGGGTTATAGCAGCGCGTCATCGTTTATTGCCATGTTTCAGCGGCAGACCGGAATAACACCTGGTCAGGCGAGCAGCGCGCAGCCTCTCTTTTGAATGCGTCATTATCGTCTACGCGAAGTCAGCCAATCCTGATTCCGATATTTCGCTGCCATTTCCGTTGCGGCAGAACGTCCGATTTTCGCTCTAAGCAGACCTGCTACCGGTCTCGGTCCGCTTAGTGCCAGAAGCGGACATTACTAATATCATGGTGTATTTATCAACGGGGAGCAGGTCAGCTCCAAATGGACATAGCACCGCAGAAACGCGTAAAGGGCGGCTGCGATGTTGCGGCTAAGTAGATTTTTGTTAAAAGCTGTACCTCACATACAGAATCAGTGCATGCTTCATGTCAAAACTTCACAGGCAGTGAAACTTATAAACAAGGAATTTACACGTGATTGACTTTACTCGCCTTGTCGAGCGCTATGAACAGCTCAACTCCCTGCTACGGCCTCCTGAAAATATCGTCGAAAAGCAACTTAATGAGTTGTATATCAAGGCATATAAACCAAAAACGACTGTAGATGAGGTTCTTATCGTGTACCACGGTGGTGGGGTTAACTCTGACGCGGGCTACGAAATATTTGCTCGACAGTTAAGTTACACTCTGCCCGTCTGTGTTTGTCTTGTAGATATCCGTGGGGACGGTCGTTCGGCTGGGATCCGGGGAGATGCTTCAAGCCCTGATCAAATCTGGCGGAATGTTGATGCCGTCATTGATTATGTACGAGCCTGTTTCATTGATGCCCGGATTCACTTGCCTGGGCACTCCAGTGGCGGCGGCATGCTGATAAATTACTTCACTAAACACTCTCTATCGCGGGTTGTTGAAAGCCTGATCCTGCTTGCCCCTGCATTAGGCCCTTTTTCACCATCAAATCTGAACCGCGATTTTTCCATTCCCTTTGCATCGGTTAACCACTGGCCCTTCATAATCAATGCAGTAAGTGCGGGGTTTCTTTGTGGGCATCGTACAGGAGTAAAGCTTAATTTTCCCTGTGAGATAATCAATTCGAGGCCTGACTTTGTTCAGACATATAGCGTTAATATGGCTAATGCCCTCACCCCCGCAATCCTGAAAAGCAACTTAGAGAGATCTCTAGTCCAGTAAAAATCATGCTTGCTGAGCATGATGAACTGTTTGATGTAAGCCGAATGGATGAGTTTTTCAGGAGCTGCACCAATCCAAATATAAGCTGTCAGGTTGTGGAAAATAGTACGCATCTCGATTGTATTTTTGAGATAACGGATAGTATAAGGGAACACTTCACTGACCTGGCTTCAGAAATGTGATGCCTGAAAAAGAGTGTTTCGCTCGCGGTCGGGGTTGGGTTGTCTGTCGGGTGATGCAACCATCATGACTCACTGCGATGAAGTCCCGACATCAGGCAAATCAGAGCACGTGATTCGCAGTAGAGTAACTGCCCCGCGTCCCATTTATACAGACCACCTGTTTCGACGGTGAGCGGCTAAAATCGCCCTATGAGATGCCGGCCCTCAGACATAGCCCATCATTTTTAACAGCGACTGCACCTGATTCATCGCTTCGCTGCGATGGGTGACACCCAGTTTCTGATAGAGATTACGGATATGGGTTTTGATGGTAGTCGACGCGACTGCCAGCTCACCGGCGATTTGATCGTTACTGTAGCCGGAATAGATCAGCCCCAGCACCTGCCATTCACGCTGCGTCAGCGGGCTGGTTCGAATCAGTTCCGGCACGTCAGGATGGTTGAGTAACCGGCTGACAAAACCTTCATCGAAATGGGCGAATTTGTGACGGTGATATTTGTTGATCTCCAGCAGGATGCGGCGGGCGCGATGGCTGTCCAGCTCATTCAGGGTATTTAACTGAATCAGCTGACGTAGTTGCTGCGCCATCATCTCGCCTTCAATCACAAAATGGCTGATAAAGCCGGTGCTGCGCGCCAGTTTCAGCGCGTCAATCAGCACGCGCTGCGCCTCCGCTTTGCGGTTGGTCTGCCAGTAGATCTGATTCAGCAGCAGCAGGTTACGGTTTAAGTCGCTCATCAGACGCAGGGCGCGGGCATTTTCATTCAGCTCCTCCAGCACCACTTCCGCCTGGCTGACATCACCCAGCAGGATCTGCGCGCGGGCGATATTCCGCCACTGCCCCTGCAGAAAATGGTTGTTGGCGAAGGCGGGCTTGGGTGTCTGTCGCATCCAGTCGCGGGCGTTCTGACTGTCGCCGGTCATCTGCCAGTAGATCACCCGGACTTTATCGGCATTAGCGATCCAGTCGCTGTGCCAGTTGCCATTATTCAGCAGATTTTCCAGCCGGTTCAGATAGCTGCGGGCGTTATCAATGTTGCCGCGCGCGAGGGAGCACTGCACCAGCAGCCCCAGACACTGAATCTGCTGTTGCGGCTGGTAACCGTTCAGCACGTTGATCCCTTCGCGGGCCGCCTGCTCCGCTTCTTCCAGTCGGCCCCAGGCCCATAGCAGCTGAGCGCGAATGCGCAGCAGAAACTCATGCAGCGGGAACTGTGCCAGATGCTGCTCTTCTACCAGTACAAAGGCGCGGCTCTGGATCTCATAGGCGGCCTGCAAAAAGCCCTGCGCAAACAGAATCTCGCTCTGCTGAATCATGCTCCAGAGCGCGTAGTGCCACACTTCATCACGACGGGCCATCTGTTCAGTCTGCCGCATCAGCTTGAGTGAATCGTCCAGCTCGCCTTTGCAGTGCATCACTTCGCCATGTACGGAGGTCGCCACAATGCGGCTGTAGTGACGGCTGGCTGGCAGCGTATCGAGCGCCACTTTCGCCAGCCGCTCCGCTTCATCAGTATTGCCATCGTTGATCGCCACCTGAGCACGCAACGCATTAAATTCACCGCGAAGGGCCGCATCGATCTCGCAGCGGCTGGCCTGCTCAAAGCGGGCCAGCAGACTGTCCACTTCAGAGAAACGATGCTGAGTCTGCATCAGCCACGCCTGCAGCAGCACCAGCATCGGGTTCTCCAGCATCATCTCCCACGGCAGCGCTTTCAGGGAATTCTCCAGCAGCGGCAGCTCACTCTGATTAAACAGCGTCCAGGCATGCTTCAGCAGCACGTCCCGCAGCATGGATGCATCACCGGAGGCGAGTGCATGATGAATCGCCTCGCCAGGAAAACCCTGCGCCATCCAGCTCTCGGCCGCAGCCCGATGCAGCACAGGCAGCTCCGCCGCCAGTTCCCACTGACAGCGCTGGCGCAGGAAGTTACCAAACAGTGGGTGATAGCTGAACCAGCAGCCAGAGTCGTCCATGCGCTGCAGAAATAGCCCCTGCCGCTCAATCTCTTCCAGCCGCATCTGACCGTTCTCTTCACGGGTCACGCAGGCAATAAGTTCATCGTTCATTGAACGCAGCAGCGCGGTTTTCAGTAAGAAATGGCGGGTGGGCAGATCGACATTATCCAGCACCTCTTCCACCAGATAGTCGGCAAGATGGCTGGCGTTAATGCCGGAGAGACGCCGGGCGGAATGCTGAGCCGAACTGGCACCCTGTCGCGCCGACAGCACGATCAGTTGCAGTGCTGTCGCCCAGCCCGCAACATCATCACAGAGTCGGCTGCTCTCGTCGCTTTCCAGCGGTGCCGCCAGCCGGCAGTCAAAAAACTGCTGGGCCTCCTGATGGGTAAAAGCGAGCTGCTGGCTGCCCAGCTCTATCAGTTGCTCACGCACCCGCAGGTTAGCGATACCGAGCTGCGGTAGATTACGTGACATCAGAATCAGCGTCAGATTTTCAGGCTGATGGCGCAGGAAAAAGCGCATCGCGTCGTGAATCGCCGGATTGGTGATCAGATGGTAATCATCAACAATCAGCCACAGCGGCTGCTGCCACTCCACCAGCTCAATAAAGAGCTGAGAAAACAGCGCATTGAGATTCACATATTGCCGCTTCTGCGCCAGCAGTTCACTGCGGGGACAGCCGCCGTGAGTGGCCTGTTGCAGTGCCGCAATCAGGTAATCGGCAAAGCGCTCTGGCTGATTATCGCCCTCATCTAAAGAAACCCAGCCCAGATCGCTTTTGCTCGCCGCCCACTGCGACACCAAAGTGGTTTTACCGTAGCCCGCAGGACTGGTGACCAGCACCAGCCGATAGTTACCGGCAGCGGTGAGCTTTTGGAGCAATCTTTCACGGATGACGGTGCCCTGAAGACGGACCGGGCGACTGAGTTTGGCGGGTATTAGCATGGGCGCGCGTTTCTCCATTCGTCGAGCGCATCATTATTTTACGCTTCGTAATTATTCCTTACACAGGTTCAGCATTTCGTCTGATGAATGCAAGCAAACCCATTAACTAAACTTTACAAAAGCGTGCGCTATCACACTCCTTCACCGATTTAGGAATTGCCTCATCCTCTCCACCCTCCCTATCCTCCTGCGCTAATTCTTTTCGGGAGGATGAGCGTAAGTTTCCTCACGGGCAGACTGTCGTCACATTGACCCATTTTCTGTTTTTACAGGACATCAACCATGACACAGCCCGAATTCAACCCGCTTCAGTTTAACGCTGCCCTGACCCGTCAGTGGCAGCGTTTTGGCCTGCACGATGCGCAGGAGATGACACATGCACAGTGGTGGCAGGCACTCAGCGGTGCACTGGCCGATATGCTGGCCGCTCAGCCTGCTCCCCCAGCCCCGACAGAACTGCGTCATGTGAACTATCTGTCGATGGAGTTTCTGATGGGTCGCCTGACCGGCAATAACCTTCTGAATCTGGGCTGGTATAACGCGGTTAACGACGCGCTCTCTGAGTGGAATATTTCACTGACCGACGTGCTAGAAAATGAAACCGATCCGGCGCTGGGGAACGGCGGCCTGGGTCGTCTTGCGGCCTGTTTCCTGGATTCCATGGCGAATGTGGGTCAGCCCGCTACTGGCTACGGTCTGAACTATCAGTATGGTCTGTTCCGCCAGCGTTTTGAACAGGGCGCGCAGGTCGAAGGGCCGGATGACTGGCAGCGCGATCGCTATCCGTGGTTTAACCATAACGCAGCGCTGAACGTGCGTGTCGGACTGGGCGGTAAAGTGGTGACGGTTGCGGGTCAGCCGCAGTGGCAACCGGCGTTTGAGCTGCTCGGTGAAGCCTGGGATTTGCCGGTAGTCGGTTTTGAGAATGGCATCAGCCAGCCACTGCGTTTGTGGCAGGCGAAACATGCTCAGCCGTTCAACCTCAGCCGCTTTAACGACGGCGATTTTCTGCGTGCGGAGCAACAGGGCATTGATGCAGAAAAACTCACCAAAGTGCTCTACCCCAATGACAATCATCAGAACGGTAAAAAACTGCGTCTGATGCAGCAATATTTTCAGTGCGCCTGTGCGCTGGCAGACATTCTGCGTCGCCACCATCTGGCCGGACGCAGCATCGAAACGCTGGCCGATCACGAAGTCATCCAGCTGAACGACACCCATCCGACGCTGGCGATTCCGGAGCTGATGCGTCTGCTGCTGGATGAGCATCAGCTTAGCTGGGAGCGCGCATGGCAGATCACCCAGCATACCTTTGCCTACACCAATCACACGCTAATGCCGGAGGCGCTGGAGTGCTGGGATGTGCGCCTGGTGCGCAGTCTGCTGCCGCGCCATATGATGATCATTAATACTCTGAATGCGCAGCTGAAAACGGCTGTCACAACGCGCTGGCCGGACGATGACGCAAAATGGGGGAAACTGGCGCTGGTGCACAATAACCAGCTCCGCATGGCCAACCTTTGCGTCACCAGTGGCTTCGCGGTCAATGGTGTCGCGGCGCTGCACTCGAAACTGGTGGTACAGGATCTCTTCCCGGAATATCACCAGATGTGGCCGGAGAAATTCCATAACGTGACCAATGGCATTACACCGCGCCGCTGGATTAATCAGTGCAACCCGGCGCTGAGTGCGCTGATTAGCCGAACGCTGCAAAAGCCCTGGCTGAACGATCTTGATGCCCTGCAGGGGCTGGAAGCCTTTGCGGATGACGCCACGTTCCGCGCGGAATATCGCACCATCAAACAGCAGAATAAACAGGCGCTGGTCGGCTGGATCAAAAACCGGACCGGCATCGAAATCGACCCCACCGCGCTGTTTGATGTGCAGATTAAGCGCCTGCATGAATACAAACGTCAGCATCTGAGCCTGCTGCACATCATTGCGCTGTGGCAGACACTGGTCACCGATCCGCAGGCGAACCGCGTACCGCGCGTGGTGCTGTTTGGCGCCAAAGCCGCACCAGGTTATGCGCTGGCAAAAAACATCATCTACGCCATCAACAAAGTGGCCGAGGTGATCAACCAGGATCCGCGCATCGGCGACCGCCTGAAGGTGGTGTTTATTCCCGATTACAACGTCTCCGTCGCCGAGCGGCTGATTCCGGCCGCTGACCTTTCTGAACAGATCTCAACTGCCGGTAAAGAAGCCTCCGGCACCGGTAACATGAAACTGGCGCTTAACGGTGCCCTGACCATCGGCACACTTGATGGGGCGAATGTTGAGATCGCTGAGCAGGTGGGCAGTGAAAACATCTTTATTTTCGGGCACACCGTGGAACAGGTGGTGGCCTTAAAAGCCAGTGGCTATGCTCCGGCGCAGTGGCGCAAAAAAGATCCGCAGCTCAATCAGGTGTTACAGGCACTGGAAGATGGCACCTTCAGTCAGGGCGATCTTCACGCTTTTGACGCAATGCTGCACAGTCTCGGCCCGGAAGGCGGCGATCCTTATCTGGTGCTGGCAGACTTCCAGCCCTACCTGCACGCGCAGGCGCAGGTTGAGCTGCTGTGGAGCGATCAGGAAGCCTGGACACGTGCCACCATCCTCAATACCGCACGCTGTGGCATGTTCAGCTCCGATCGCGCTATCCGCGATTATCAGCAACGCATCTGGCAAGCGAAACGCTAAGGAATGCCATGAAAACAGAACCGGTTATGGATGATTTTTCCCTGGCAGGCATCGCCGCTGAGTATATCAATGCTCACGGCAAGCCTCAGGCGATCCCAACCCTGACCCGCCAGCGTTTGCTGGCGGTGATGCAGCCTCCCCATGCGCTGAGCACACCGCTGCCACCGGTGGTGATTTTCCGCAGCGGCGATCTGCTGAGCCTGTCGCCACAGCTGATTGACGATGCCCACTGGCATCTCACCCGCGAGTCGGGTGAGATCAGCTCGGGCCGCTGCCAGCCCGCGCAGCCGCTGCATCTGCCGCCGCTGCCCGAAGGCTATCATCAGCTGACGCTGCAACAGGGCGCGCAGCAGTGGTCGTGCCGGGTGATTATCGCCCCGGCCCGCTGTTATGAACCACCAGCCCTGCTGGCAGGTGAATCCCTGTGGGGCGCCTGCGTGCAGCTTTACACCCTGCGCTCGGCGCAGAACTGGGGCGTTGGCGACTTTGGCGATCTGCGCCGGATGCTGCCGGACGTCGCCGGACGTGGCGGCGCGTTTATCGGCCTTAATCCAGTCCATGCGCTGTTTCCCTCCAGCCCGGAAAGCGCCAGTCCTTACAGTCCTTCGTCACGGCGCTGGCTTAATGTGCTCTACATCGATGTCAGCGCGGTTACTGACTTCCAGTTGAGCGTGGCTGCGCAGGCCTGGTGGCAGCAGCCCGAAACGCAGCAGACGCTGGAGCAGGCACGCGCAACTGAATGGGTCGATTATGCAGCAGTAACCCGACTCAAAATTCAGGCGTTAAGCCTGGCCTGGCCGCAGTTTACCCAGCGCGATGCCGCTGATCCTGAGGTGCAGGCGTTTACCGCATTTATCCGTGAGGGTGGCGAAAGCCTGCAGCATCAGGCGCTGTTTGATGCGCTGCATGCCGACCAGATAGCGCAGGATAGCGGGCGCTGGGGCTGGCCAGTGTGGCCTGAGGCATTGCAGAATCCCGGCAGTCCGGCCGTAAAGACCTTCCTGGCGCAACATCAGGATCAGGTGCGCTTCTGGCTCTGGCTGCAGTGGCTGGCCGCGCAGCAGTTTGAAAACTGCTGGGACGTCTGTCAGCAGCAGCAGATGCCCATCGGACTTTACCGCGATCTGGCGGTAGGCGTCGCACAGGGTGGCGCAGAGACCTGGAGCGAGCGCGATCTCTACTGTATGAATGCCAGCATCGGTGCGCCACCCGATATTCTCGGCCCTCGCGGCCAGGACTGGGGATTACCGCCCATGGATCCGCAGGTGATGCGACAGCGCGCCTGGGAGCCGTGGATCGCCCTGCTGCGCGCCAATATGCGCCACTGCGGCGCGCTGCGTATTGACCATGTGATGGCACTAATGCGGCTGTGGTGGATCCCGGCCGGTGAAAGCGCGATGCACGGGGCTTATGTGCACTATCCCATCGACGATCTGCTGGCGATTCTGGCGCTGGAAAGCCAGCGTCATCGCTGCATGGTGATTGGCGAAGACCTGGGCACCGTTCCGGAAGCGATTGTCGATAAGCTGAGGGATGGGGGCGTTTACTCCTACAAGGTGCTCTGGTTCGAACAGACTTCAGAAACCGGTTTTCGCCCGCCCGCCAGCTGGCCACGGCAGGCAATGGCTGTCGCCACCACACATGACCTCCCGACACTGCGTGGCTGGTGGCAAAGTAACGATCTGACAACCGGCGCGCAACTCGGTCTCTATCCGGACAAGGTGGTGCTGGCCGGGCTGTATCAGGATCGGCTTCGGGCCAGGCAGGCGCTGCTGAACAGTCTGCATCGGGTCGGCGCGCTGCCGAAACGTGCCGGACGCGATGCACGCCACACCGGCATGAGCAAAGCGTTAAACCGGGCGATGCAGCGCTATCTGGCAGACAGCCACAGCGCCCTGCTGGGCCTGCAACCGGAGGATTGGCTGGACATGGCCGCGCCGGTGAACATTCCCGGCACCAGTGATGAATATCCGAACTGGCGACGCAAATTGAGCGTGCCGCTGGAGGCGCTATTCAGTGATTCGCAGACCGAAGGGTTATTGCGCGATTTGACGGCACGACGGAAGGGGTCAGTGCGGAATTAAGCACTGACGTTCAGAACTCAGGAAGTATAAACCCTGGAACTATTCCAGGGTTTTAGAATCCGTTAGCTAACCTGGTTAGCATGACAACGCTCATCCCTCAACGTTCTCCTGACCAGCAACGTTAAATAAGATCGGTCAAGGTCTCAACCCATTACATTCATGATTTACACGCCAAAAAAAGGTGCGCCAGAGCGCACCAGATGGAACAACATCAACAGTGTCGGGGCAGCTTCACCCCTTGCCTTTAACACTACTGATAAAGGTTTGCCGTGCAGAGGTAGACCCCAGCCGCTCGGCTTCATCCAGCAGTTTCAGCGCCTTGTCGATATTGCCGCTGTTCACCGCCTGGGTAATCTTCTGGTTAAAGTAACTCTCGGTGTCGCTCATGATCGGTTCCGCACGGGCTTTTGGCGCGGGCACGGCGGACGGTGCAGGAGCCGGTGCTGCGCTGTACGCTGCCGCTGGTGCGGTATTGCCGACGGTGACTGCACTCGCGCCGGATGAACCAAACAGCGGCCCGACCAGGATCGAGGAGCCGGAACTGGTCTGCATCTTCAGCTTCATGGTGCCTTCGCGGCTGTGGCTGGCGACCGGATCGGGAATATCCGGTACCGCATGGCCGGTGCCCTGGGCGTAAGCCTTGGCTGGATCAAGCAACGTGGTGGTCTGGGTCAGATCGCTGTCGGTGGTGAACACCAGCAGGTAAATCTTTTGCTGGCCCAGCGCCGGGGTTAATTTCATCACCCCTTCCAGCCGATCTGCCGCCATCACGCCCGGCTTCTGATAGGTAAAGTAGCGGCTCGGGAACCAGGCCGCCGGGCGCAGGTTTTCGTCCAGCACCAGCACGTTAGGTGCGAAAACCTGACCGTTCGCCACTTCACTACTCAGCGTCAGCGTCAGTTCGCCGATATTCGCTGGCAGACTGTAAGCCGCGACCGGCCCGGCAATGTGGGGTGCATTCAGCGTCTGTCCGCTGTTGGCGAGTTTTGTGGTCTGCGTCTGAGAGGCCGCCAGCGGCTGCCAGCTCAGGCGTTGCAGAGATTCAGGTGCGACGACCGGTGCGGAAGAGAGATCCTGCGGCACCAGATTGACCTCCGCCAGGGCGGGAAGCGTGTGTCCTGTCAGTAACGCCGCCGTCAGGCAGAGTGCAGCCAGTTTTTTCATTTTCATTATGCGTACCTTATTGCAGGTCACGGTGTGAACCAGGCAATGGCACACCGCGACCAAAAGAGATCCATCAGGCGCGAGTCCGCGCCCGTCAGAAAAGGTTCTGGCTTACCACCAGATTTCCATCTGCGCGCCAAAGGTCACTTCGTCATCGTTGCCACGGCTGTTGGTCAGGATGCCGTTGCCGGTGGAGTCCGCCGAGGCGAAGGAGGTGAGATCGCCGGCGTTATCTTTGCTGTAGCCCCACTTCTCATCCCATTTGGCGTAGGTTGCGAACAGACGCAGCGCCGGACGTGACCAGATGCTGTCACCTGCCTGCCACTGCTGTGCCAGCGTCACTTTGTACTGGCCGTTGCGCTCGTTTGCCTGCTGCGATTTGACGTTGTCGTAGCCCAGCTCCAGCAGCGTGCTCATGATTGGCGTCCATTTGTACATTGGTCGGACACCCACGGTGTACCACTCGGTGCCACGGTTGTTGTCCAGATCGATGTTCTGATACATGGCGACGTACATCAGGTCCCAGCGTTCCGCCAGCGAGATGGCGCCGTGATCGAGAACGCGGTACATGTCACCGTTGTTATTGATATTGGTGCCCTGCGGCACGCCTTTGCCCTGCGAGGTCATCGCGTCGGTGGCATATTGCAGCACAAATTTGTTGTAGCCTTTCAGCATGCTCTGGGTATGTTCAGCCGTGAACATCCAGCCATCTTTAGAGGCGCCATCTTCAATACGGTAGCCATCACGGGCATTAGCACGACCATAGTCGACACCCAGCTCGAGCACGCCGTTCGGGTTGGTTTCCATTCCAGCCAGACGCACATCAAACACGTCGTTGGCGGTGCTGGTGGCGAAGTCACGGATACGATCGCTGGAGAAGGTGTAAGAGCCGCCCGCTTCAGACGAACGGGTTGCGGCGAAAGAGAGCTTACCGAAGCCGAGATCCACATCTTCCAGACCCGCGCCCGGACCCGAGATATCCCAGTAGTAGAAGTCGATCATGTGAACGTCATGACGCTGATAGAAACGCTTACCGGCCCAGATGGTTGAACCTGGCAGTGCATCGATCAGGTTTTTACCTTTAACGTTGGCTTCACGGAACGCGGGTGAGGTTGCCTCCCAGTCATTCTGCTGTGCCACGGAGTAAGCCACGTTGGTGTCGAAATAGAAGCTTTTATCGCCCTCTTTCCACACTTCCTGGCCTAATTTCAATTCGGCATAGGTTTCACATTCGTTGCCCAGACGGTACTTACTTTGGGCGCCGGTGGCCTGGAAACATTGCTGTTCGCCACCGCTACCGGTCCAGCCAATGCCGGAACGGGCGTAACCGGTAAAATCAACCGCCATCGTCGGGGCGGAGAGGGTTCCCACCGCGACGGCAACGGCGATGGGAAGTTTGCGCAGAGTTAACATTTTCTATCTC
>Ga0308167_1002971_pt1 | contig 14438 bp, 10 predicted proteins | sample PhyCR1_2_FD_202138 | JGI IMG/M metagenome (GOLD analysis project Ga0308167, IMG submission 202138) | Phyllosphere microbial communities from UC Gill Tract Community Farm, Albany, California, United States - DLSLRC.R1 | ecosystem: Host-associated > Plants > Phyllosphere > Unclassified | place... | reverse complement strand
CGCCGTGCTGCTGGGCCGGGCGCTGCTGCTCGCCCTGCTGACGCCCGTCGTAGCCGCCCTGCTGGCGCTGGTCGTAGCCGCCCGGCTGGCTCTGCCGTTGCTGGGCCTGCTGGCCGTAGCCCTGCCGGCCCTGCTGGTCGTAGGCCTGCCCCTGCTGGCCGTAGCCAGCCTGCCCCTGCTGCGGGCCGCCTCCTCGCTGGTCGCCCTGCTGCTGCTGGTTGCCGTCGCCCGTCAGCTTGTCGGCCGCCGTGCGGACGAGGTCACGCCAGTCGGTGCTCGAGCCGGAGCCGGACCCGGCGTTCGGACGCGGTGGCTGACCGTTGCGGGAGGACGAGGAGGAGTTCGAGTCGCCGAGCGCTTTCGCGGCGGCGCCCAGGAGGCGCTTGAAGTCGGGCATGAGCACATCGTGCTGGCCCACGATGTGCAGACCCCCGGGAGGACCTGCGGAAGTCATCCGAACTGCTTCGTCTGCTCGCCCGCCTCCTCGGCTCGTCCGACCGATCGACCACGGGCGTGTTCGTCGGGAGCGGGCCGTCGCGACAGCCCGGCGACGACGAACCCGCCCGTCCCGCGTGCCTCACCGAGACGACGCTCGCGGGTGGTGCGAGCGCGCGCGACTCCCCGGACGCGTCACCTCGATCGGCCGGGATTCGCTCGGGGCACGCTCGGGGCGCGCACGGGGCGCGCTAGAGCACGTCGCCGACGAGCTCGAACACGCGGTCGGGCGCCTCGAGGTGCATGTCGTGGTGCACGCCGGGCAGGCGGCGCAGCTCCCAGCCGACGCCCTCGAGCGAGCGGGCGACGGGCTCGGGCAGCACGGCCGGGCTGTCGTCCGAGAGCACGACGACCGAGGGCACCGCAGGAGGCGCCACCTCGACGGGCGCGTGCGCCACGTCGCGGAACACCCCGATAGCCATCCTCGTGTCGAACCGCTCGCGGGCGTCGTCGAGCAGCGCGACCGTCGCCGCGTCGTAGCTCGCGCGCACCGCCTTGGTCGTGCGTGCCTGCGCGAGCCCGGCCACGGTCAGAGTCAGCGGCGGCACGGCCCAGAACAGCCGCCCGGCGAGGCCGCTGGTCGGCAGCGCGAGGTGGAAGCCCGGGTCGAGGTAGATCGCCCGGGGGGGCCGCAGCCGTGCGACGGCCCGCACGAGCACCGCCCCGCCGAGCGAGTGCCCGACCACGCTGTCGAGGCCGGTCGGCAGGGCCTCGACCAGGTCCGTCGCGAACTCGTCGAGGCTGTACGACGACGCCCGGCCGCTGTGCCCGTGGCCGCGCAGGTCGACCGTCGTGACCGTGTACCGGCCCGTCTCGAGCATCCGGTCGACGAGCGGCCGCCAGGTCTCGCCGTCGCCGCCGAGCCCGTGCACCAGCCCCACGTGCCGCTCGCCGTCGCCGGTGGTGGTCGTGTGCAGCTGCATGGGGTTCCTCGGGATTCGTGTCGAGCAGGGCGGGGCAGGTGGTGCAGGTCGAACAGGGTCGGGTGGAGCGGACGGGTCAGGTCGACCGGGGGCTCGCGAGTGCGTCGCCGCCTCAGCGCACCGACTTGATCGGGATCACCGCGAGGGCGCCGAGCACCACGAACACGATGCCCGAGATGAAGAGCACGGGGTAGCCCCCGGTGATCGAGACGAGGCCGGCGGCGATCGAGGGGCTGAGGGCCTGGGGCAGCGTGGTGGCGAGGCCGAGGATGGCCAGGTCGCGCCCTGCGGAGCTGGCGCCCGACGTCAGGGAGGCGGGCAGCACCTCCGTCATGAGGGCCAGGTCGATCGAGATGTAGGCGCCGAAGCCGAGGCCGAGCAGGAAGCTGTAGATCAGGATGCCGGTCGTCGTCGGCATCACGAGGGGCACGACCAGGCCGATCGCCATGACCACCGAGGCCCAGACGATGAAGGGCTTGCGGCGGCCGAGCCGGTCGGACAGCACGCCGCTGGCCAGCGCCGAGATGAGCACGCCGAGCAGCAGCACGACGCCGATCTGGGCGGCGAAGGCGTTCGAGGCGGCGTCGCTCAGCCCGATGTAGTCGCGCAGGATGTACAGGCCGAAGGTCTGCGCGCCGTAGAAGCCGATCACCATGAGGAACCGCGCCGCGAAGGCCCACGCGAAGTCGGGGTGCTTCCGCGGCGAGACCCAGAAACCGCGGGCGAACTCGCGGAGCGTCGGGCGGGGCGCGGCGGCGTCCGCACCGCCCGGGACCGTCTCGACGAGGCTCGAGCGGTCGGGGTTCACCACGACGAACACGGCGACGACCACGAGCACGAGGGCGGCGAGCACGAGGTAGGGCAGGGCTCCCGCACCGGAAGCCGAGCCGGCGACGACGGCCCCCACCGCGTTGCCGACCGTGATGCCGAGGCCGATGAGGCCCGACACCCCGCCGCGCTTGGCGGCCGGGAAGCGGTCGGGCACGAGTGCCGTGGCCGCGGCCTGCAGGGCGTTGAGTCCGAGCTGCACGACGAGCCAGATCAGGGCGACGGTGACGATCGAGCTCGCCAGCGGCAGCCCGGCGAAGAAGCCCGCAGCGAGCAGGGCGCCGCCGACCATCCACGGCGAGCGGCGGCCGAAGCGCGACCGGGTCGCGTCGGAGAGGGCTCCGGCGATCGGCTGTGCGAACACGTTCGCGAGGAACGCGACGGTCGTCACGATCGCCAGGTTGCCGATCTTCGAGGCCTCGTCGATGTCGGCCACGAGGTTCGGGATGAGGATGCCGAGCCCGCCCGAGTTGATCGCGAGGATCGACACGTAGACGAGCGCGAGGCCGATCGAGAGCCGGCGGAGGCGCGGCGGGCCGACGCTGACGTCGGTCGCCTCGGCCACGGCGGCGATGCCGGCGGGCCCCGCGGAGCCGGGGGTGGGCGCGACGAGGGACGGCGCGGTGCCGTCGATAGTGCCGGGCGCGGCGGTGCCGGGTGCGCCGGCGGTGCCGGGTGCGCCGGCGCTGCCTGACGGGGAGCCGGCGGGGGCGGTGGGGTGGTCGGCGGTCATGGGGACTCCTGAGCTGAGGGGCGGCGCTGCCGCTCGGGTACGTCTGACCCTGCGCCCTCGCCCCCTGTCGCCACAACGGCGGTTCCGTCTACTCTCGGTGCATCGGATGGAGGGAACGACCATGGACGCACGCGAGCCGCAGGGGCCGGGGTGGCTGCAGCTGCTCGCCGTCCAGGCCGGCGTGCCCGAGCTCGAGGCGCACCGCCGCCTCCTCGTCGCCGACGGTGCCGACGCGGCCCGCACCGACCAGGAGGCGCGCACCGCGGTCGAGGTCGCGTCGCTGCTGCAGGAACGACGACAGCGCGCGGTCGAGCTCGCCGCCCTCAACGACATCGCGGGCCGCCTGGCCGCCGTGGCCGACCCGGCCGACCTGCTCGTGGAGGTCGTCGACCAGGCCCGGCGCCTCCTGGGGGTCGACCTCACCTACGTCGCGCTGCTCGTGGGCGACGACCTCCGCATCGAGGTCGCGAGCGGCGACCGCTCGTCCGCCCTGGTCGGCACGCGCCTGCCCCGCACGGCCGGGCTCGTCGGCAGCGTCGCCGCGAGCGGGACGCCGCGCTGGACCTCGGACTACGCGGTCGACCCCGAGCTCGTGCACGAGGAGAGCGCCGACCGGGCCGCCCGGGCGGAGTCGATCCGCGGGCTGCTCGGCGTCCCGCTCGCCGTCCGCGGCCGGGTGCTCGGCGTGCTGCTCGCCGCCAAGCGGGAGGAGCGCCGCTTCGGCGCGCACGAGATCAGCCTGCTGACCGGTCTCGCCGCCCACGCCGCGGTCGCCATCGACAACGCGCGGACTGCCGCCGAGCTGCGCGACGCCAAGGAGGGGCTCGAGTCGACCCTGCGCCTCGACGCCGACCTGACCCGAGCCGTGCTCGCCGGGGGCGACCCGGAGTCGCTCGTCGAACGGGTGCAGGCGCTCACGGACGTGCCCGTGCGGTGGGTCGAGCACCCGGCCGCCGGGCCGGTGGGGGCGGCGCTCGCCGGGGCGGCCCGCAGCGGGGAGCCCGGGCCGGTCGTCGTGGGGGCCGAGACGGTTCAGCCGGTGGCGGCCGCGGGGCAGGTGTTCGGGGCGCTGGTCGCCGGTCGCGTCGGTGCCGCTGCCGCTGCCGGTGCCGGTGCCGGTGCCGGGCATGCTGGAGCCGTGCCTGCGGGCGCGGAGGCTGCTGCTGCGGTGCCCGCCGACGCCCTGCTGCTCCTCGAGCGGGCCGCGCCCCTGATCGCGCTCACGCTCGTGGGGGCGAGGGCCACCGCCCGCGCGGCCCAGCTCGGCCGTGACATCGCCACGGTCGACCTGCTCAGCCGCGGCGAGCCCGACACGGCCGCCGACCACCGACGCTGGCGCGGCGCCGGGCTCGACCCTCGCCGACCGCACGTCGTCGTGGTGGTCGAGGGCGACCCCGACGCTGCCCGACGGCACGTCGCGGGGCTCGGGCTCGGCGGGCACGTCGCGTCCGCGGTGCACCGCGAGCGGTTCGTGCTGGTCGCCCCGGCCTCGCTCGAGCTCGAGGAGCGCTGGGGAGCGCAGGAGGCGCCCGTCGCCGGCCTCGCCGGCCCCATCGTCGAGACGGCCGGGCTGCGCGCCGCGTGGGGCGAGGCCGCCCGGACGGCCCGGGCCCTCACGGCCCTCGGCCGCCGCCCGGGCAGCGGCGGCGGGCTGTCGCGGGGCGACGACCTCGGGGTCTTCGCCGTGCTGCTCAGCCGCGCCGGCACCCGTGAGCTGCACGAGCAGGTCGAACGCGAGCTCGGGCCGGTCCTCGCCGAGGAAGCCCGGCGGGGAGTGCCCCTCACGGAGACGCTCGAGGTGTTCCTCGACCAGGGGCGACGCCCGACGGCCACGGCTGCCGCGCTGCGGGTGCACGTGAACACGGTCTACCAGCGGCTGGCGACGCTCGACGGGCTTCTCGGGCCCGCGTGGCGGGAGCGGGCGCTCGAGCTGCAGGTGCTGCTGCGGCTCGGCCGGGCGGCGCGGGAGCTGGACGGGCCCGGGGCTGCGCACTCGCCCGGGCAGGCGTAGGCGCCTGCGCCTCAGAGGCCCGCGACGAACGCCAGCAGCACCCCGTTGAACTCGTCGGGCCGGTCGAAGTTCGTCGCGTGCCCGGCGTCGTCGATGACGACCGATCGGCCGAGCGCGTGGTCGCCGACCGCCGCCTCCGCGTGGCTGCAGGGCCAGAGCTGGCTGTCGCGGCCCGCGACCATCGTGAACGGCACGTCGAGCCGGGCGATCACGTCGCGCCAGTCCTGCAGGCCGTGGTCACGGAGCAGCTTCCGCGTCTCGGGCGCGTTCGCCTCGCGCACGGCGGGCGGGCCGCCGAGTCGCTCGAACAGGCGGGCGACGCCGGTGTTGGACGGGTCGACGCGGGCGCCGCGGCCGGTGTCGGGGATGCCGTCGTCGAAGAAGGTGCCGCTGTTCTCGGGCGTCATGCCGTAGAAGCCGTGGCTCCACCCGGCGTCGTTCACGAGCTTCGGCGTCTGGTCGATCGTCAGCACGCCCGCGACCCGGTCGGTGCCGAAGAGGTCGATCGCGGCCCAGACCGTGCTCGCGCCCATCGACTGGCCGACGAGCACGACGTCGTGGAGGTCGAGGTGCACGAGCAGCTCGTGCAGGTCGGCGCCGTGCCGGGCGATCCGCTGGCCGTGCAGCACGTCCTCGCTGGCGCCGTGCGATCGCCGGTCGAACTCGACGACGCGGTGGCCCGCCGCGAGCAACGCGTCGGTCTGCAGCGCCCACGCCGCGGCGGGCATCGCGTAGCCGGCGACGAGCACGACGGTGCGGGAGGCGGTGGTGCGGGAGGCGGTGGTCGCGGGGGAGGCGGCGGCCGCGTCGGTCCTGCCGGTCGCGACGGGCGCCTCCCCCGAGTCCGTGTACGCGAGCGTCACGCCGTCGGTGCTGACGAAGGTGCCTGCGGCGCCCATCAGAACGCCTTCCCGGGGTTGAGCGTGCCTGTGGGGTCGAGGGCGTCCTTGACCGAGCGGTGCATCGCGAGCACGCGCTCGCCCAGCTCCTCGCGGAGGCCCGGCAGCTTCAGCAGGCCCACGCCGTGCTCGCCGGTCACGGTGCCGCCGAGGTCGAGGCAGTCGGCGACGATGGCGTCGAACGCGGTCTTCGCCCGGGCCTTCGCCGCGTCGTCGCCCTCGGGCGCGATGATCAGCGGGTGCAGGTTGCCGTCGCCCGCGTGCGCGATGTTCGCGATGACGACGTCGGCGCTCGCCGCGGTCGCCTGGATTCGCCGGAGCATCTCGGGCACGGCCGAGCGGGGCACGCAGATGTCCTCGGTGAGCACGGGCCCCAGTCGCTCGAGCGCGGGGTAGGCGAGCCGTCGCGCCTGGAACAGCCGGTCGATGTCGGCCGGGTCCGTGGCCAGCTCGACGTCGGTGCCGCCCACCTCCGCGAACACCCGGGCGACCTGGTCGGCGAGCTCGTCGCCGGCCGCGCCGCGCTCGTCGACGCGGGCCAGCAGCAGCGTGTCGACGTCCGCGGGGAGCCCCAGGTGCACCCAGTCGTCGACCGCCCGGAGGCAGGTGCGGTCGAGCATCTCGAGCGCGGCGGGGATGATCCCGGCCTTCGAGATCGCCGCCACGGCGTCGCCCGCCGCGACGAGCGAGGGGAAGTAGCCGATCACCGCACGCTCGTCGCGCCCGGCGAGCGGCAGCAGCCGCACGGTCACCGAGGTCACGACGCCGAGCGTGCCCTCCGACCCGACCATCAGCCCCACGAGGTCGTAGCCGGCGACGCCCTTGGCGGTGCGCCGCCCGAGCTCGACGATCGAGCCGTCGGCGAGCACGACCGTGAGGCCCAGCACGTAGTCGCGGGTCACCCCGTACTTGACGCAGCAGATGCCGCCCGCGTTCGTGGCGACGTTGCCGCCGATCGTCGAGATCGCCGAGCTGGCCGGGTCCGGCGGGTACCAGAGCCCGTGCTCGGCCACGGCGGCGCGCAGGGCGTCGTTGATCACCCCGGGCTGCACGACGGCGTACCGCTCGTCGACGTCGATCTCGGTGACGGCGTCCATCAGCTCGAGCGACAGCACGACGCAGTCCGCGACGGCGTTCGCGCCGCCCGAGAGGCCGGTGCCCGCACCGCGCGGCACGACCCGGACGCCGGAGGCGGCGGCCCGGCGGAGCACCGCGCTCACCTCGTCCGTGCTGCGGGCGAGCACCACCGCGAGGGGCGCCTCGAACGGCGCCCACTCCGCGTCGTCGTGGCTGTACCTGGCGAGCGACTCGGGATCGCGGAGGACGCGGTCGGCGTCCAGCGCCGACGCGAGGTCGGCGACGAACGCGTCGACGGCCTCGGCTGCGAGGGCAGGCGCCGAGACGGCGGGGGCCTGCGCGGCTCCGGGCTCGGAGGCGGGCGCGCTCGCGTTCGCGGATGCGGGTGCGGAGGAGGCGGCGCGTGCGTCCGCTTCGGTGGTGACGGTCATGCGGGGCGTCCTCCTGGCTCGGCTCGGTGCGGACCGACTGTAGCCCCGCTCCCCGGGCCGCGCCTCCGGCTGGCAGCCCGCCGCGTGCGCGAGACCCTTTCGAGCCCGCGCACACCCGCGAGCGTGCACGCGGGTGCGCGCGGGTTCGGCGGGTGTGGACGGCCGTGCGAGCCTGCGAGACGCACCTGCTCTCTGCTTCGGCGGGCCGCACCTCCTGCGGCCGTGTGTGCGCCCGCGTGTGGAGTGCGGCGGGTTCCCGTCGCTGTGGGCGGGTTCCCGCCACGCACGGCGGGTGAGCGCTGACCCGCCGGGGACGACGGGAACCCTCCGACTCGGAGATCGGGCGGGTCAGCGGGCGGTGCCGCCCGTCGCGCCGGCGTCGCGGCCTGCCCGCGCGAAGCCCGACTCGTAGGCGAAGACGGCGGCCTGCACGCGCGTGCGGGTGCCGGTCTTCGCGAGCAGGTTCGAGATGTGGGTCTTGACGGTCGCGATGCTGAGGTAGAGCTCCTGGGCGATGTCGACGTTGCTGAGGCCCCGCGCGACCCCGTCGAGCACGTCGAGCTCGCGGTCGCTCAGCCCGTCGAGCGCGGCACGGAGGAGCGGCGGGGCCGGCCGGGACGCGGCGGTCCCCGCGAGCGCGGGAGCCGGCGCGGGCGACTGGGCGGACGCCGGCACGGGCGACTGGGCGGACGCCGGCGCGGGCGACTGGGCGGACGCCGGCACAGGTGCCTGCACGGGCCGGTGCGCGGCCGAGTCGCCCGACGTGCGCGCCGCCTCCGTCGCGACGGTCTGCTCGATCAGCGCCCGGGTCATCGCCGGGTCGATCAGCGAGTCGCCGCGGGCGGCCGAGCGGACGGCGGCGGCCATGAGGTCGGGCCCGGAGTCCTTGAGGAGGAACCCCGAGGCTCCCGCGGCGATCCCGTCGAAGAGGTGCTCGTCGTCGTCGAAGGTCGTGATGAGCACGACGGCCGTCGAGGGCTCGGTGACGATGCGCCGGGTCGCGGCGATGCCGTCGAGGCGCGGCATGCGGATGTCCATGACGACGACGTCGGGTCGCAGCGCGAGGGCGTCGCGCACGGCGTCCTCGCCGTCGCGGCTCTGGCCCACCACCGTGAGGTCGTCCTCGGCGTCGAGCATCGTGGCGATGCCGGCGCGGGCGATCGCCTGGTCGTCGACGACCAGCACCCGGAGGGTCACGAGGCGCCTCCGTCCGACGCCGCGACGAGAGGACCGCGGACGTCGGTCGCGGTCGCGGCAGCAGCCGCCGCCTCGGCCGCCGTCGCCGGTCCGACCGAGAAGGAGGCGCCTCCCCGGGGCAGCTCCGCCCTCACGGCCCAGCCCGTCCCGGCCGCGTCGTGCCCGGTGACGAGCACGCCGCCCAGGCCGACGATCCGCTCGCGCATGTTCGCGATGCCCGCGCCGCCCCGCGGCACGTCGGGGAACCGCTCGGCGGCGGGCCCGGGGTCGGTGACGACCACCTGCCAGGCGGTGGGGCCCTCCGTGATCGCGACCCGCACCTCCTCGGCGGACGAGTGCAGCATCGTGTTCGTGAGGCACTCCTGGACGACGCCGAGCACCGCGATCCGCTGCGGCGCGGGCAGCTCGCCGTGCACCAGCACGGCGCAGTCGACCTGGTAGCCGATGGCGCGCAGCCTGGCCGCCATCGCCTCGAGCTCGACGTCGAGGTCGCCGGTCGCGTCGGCGAGCGGGCCGACCGGTGCGGCCTTGAGCACGCGGACGACGGTGCGGATGCGAGTGAGCACGTCCTTGCCGCCGAGCACGACGTCGTCGAGCGCGGCGACCAGGCGGTCGGGGTGCTGGTCGGCGACGCGGACCGCCGCCTGCGCGCCGATCACGAGCGCGGCGACGTGGTGAGCGACCTCGTCGTGCACGTCGCGGGCGATGCGGGTGCGCTCGCGCTCGGCGATCCGGACGGCCTCCTCGGCGCGGAGGGCGACCAGCTCGCGGTTGCGCGCCGCGAGCTGGGCCGTGGCCCGCCGCTGGTGCTGCAGCGCGAGCGCGGCCGCGACGACGAGCGCACAGCCGACGAGGTAGCCGAACTGCGTCGAACGGTCGTAGAAGACCGCCCAGTCGAAGGCGTCGAAGACGGAGCCGGCCGACAGCCACGAGTCGACGACGACCTGCCACGGCACGATGGTGAGCACGGCGAGCACCGCGAAGGAGGCGGCCGGCGCGAACACGGGGAGCCCGTTCGACACAGAGATGAAGACCGTCACCGCCAGCGGCACCAGCAGCTCGGGCGCCCGGACGTACCAGTCGCCCGGCACCGGCCCGAAGGCGATCGCCACCGTGATCGCCGAGACGACGGTGAGCGAGGCGAGGGGGAACCGCTTCGTGGTCGCGGCCGCGACGAGCGCTGTGAGGCCGACGATCACGTAGCCCGGCAGGCTCGAGGGGTACCAGTTGAACTGCAGCGCGACGGTCAGCGCCGTGAGGTAGGCGGCGACGCCGAGCCCGAGCAGGAGCACCCGGCGGAGCCCGGGGCCGAGGTCGCGGAGCGGCGCGACGGCACGGAGGCGGGCGGTCAGGGAGGGCTCCCGGGGCGTCGTCGAGGCCCGCCCGGCGGCGGCCTCGGCCTGATCGCCTGTCGCCCTCACGTCTGCTGTCTGCACGTCCACACGCTAGCTCCGGGCCCGCGTGCGTTTCTCGGCCAGAGGGATGAACGACATTCGTGCAGTGAGTGCACGATCGGGGACATGAACCGTTCCGCGAAGATCCTCCTGCCCCTCGTGCTGGCCTCGTCGCTCGGCCTGCTCGTCTCGGGGTGCACCTCGGGCGACCCCGACGCGTCGGCGACCGGCGCCTCCTCGGGGCCGTCCTCGTCCGCCTCGTCGTCGTCGTCGGCGTCGACGTCGCCCGGCGGGTCGGCCAGCCCGTCGGCGTCCGCGCCGCCCGAGCCGAGCGCGACCCCCGGCCCCGACGGCGCGTCGGGCGGTGGGGGAGACCTCGGCGACGGCGCCTCCGGCGACGCGTCGGCCCGCTGCACGGTCGACGAGCTGAGCGCCGAGATCGCCGACGGGGGCGGCGGCGCCGCCGGCAGCTACGGCATCGCGTTCATCTTCACGAACACCGGCGACCGCACCTGCACGCTGCAGGGTTGGCCGGGCGTCTCGTTCGTCGGGGGCGGGAACGGCACCCAGATCGGCGCCTCCGCCACGCTCGACCGCGGGACGCCGCACGACACCCAGAGCCTCGCGCCCGGCGGCGAGGTCCAGGCGCTCGTTAAGATCGTGCAGGCCGGCGGCTTCGACGCCGCCACCTGCCAGCCGACCCCGACCGACGGGTTCCGCATCTACCCGCCCGGGTCGGTCCGCTCGATCTTCGTGGGCGCGTCGGGCTCGAGCTTCGAGGCGTGCGCGAACACGGCCGTGCAGCAGCTCTCGACGAGCGCGCTCGCCGCGTTCTAGCTCTCAGGGCGATCGAGGTGACGCTGGCGCGGGGTCGCGAGGTCCGCGACCCCCTCGGGGCGTCACATCGATCAGCGGTCGGTGCGTGCGAGCGCGCGGAGCTCGGCGACGGCAGCGGCAGGGGAGGCAGCGGTCGTCGGGTGCGGGAGGGGCGCCTCCTCGAGGCAGCGGTCGAGCAGGGCCTCCACGAGCCGGGCACGCGCGGTGATCGCGGAGGCGGAGAGCGAGCCGGGCAGGATCCGCACCTCGACCGTGTCGCGCGCGGGGCTGTCGGTGAGCAGGGCGGTGAGGTTCACGTCCATGTACTTGAGCAGGCCGGTGCGGGCGGCAGCCTGCTGGAGGCGGTGCCAGCGCTCGGCTGAGGCGGCGCCTCCCGCGGTCGTCGCGTCGTCGTCGGCTGCGGTCGTCACGTCGTCGTCTTCGGCGTCGGCGTCGGCGTCGGCGCGGGCGCCGGTCCGGGCTCCGCTCGTCACCGCGGCCCAGGCGGCCGCCTCCTCCTCGACCAGCGTGAGCAGGGCAGGCGGCATCGGCGCCAGCCGGGTGCAGGCGGGGTTCGTGTCCAGCAGCTCGTGCAGGGCCCCGCGCCAGTGCCCGAAGAGCCGCACCAGGTTGGCGAAGGCGTGCGCCGACCGGAACGGCGCCCCGTCGACGTGCAGGTGCACGGCGGCCTCGACGGGGACGGTGAAGCCGAGCTCGCTCGCGGGCCGGAGCAGCGCCTCCAGCGCGGCCTCGTGGTCGACGGTCAGGGGCGCCGTCACGATCTCGCACGGCCGTTCGCGGCCCGGGGCGAGCGGGGCCGCCATCGCGATGCTCGCCCCCGCGCGGTCGCGCAGGCGCCGGACGCCGCCGACGACCTGGACGTCGGTGCCGAAGAGCCGCGCGGCCGCGTCGAGCGACTGCTCGAAACGGCCGGCCGGGTCGCTGTGGTCGGCCACGAGGCGGAGGAGGCGCGGGTCGTCCGAGAGGACGCGCCAGAGGTCCGGGGACGGCTCGCGAGCCCCGGGAGCGGTCACGGGCGCTGCCCGGCCGGCCCGCGCCTCCTCGTGCTCGCGTCGCAGGTCGTCGGCGATCGTGATGTCGTCGACGAAGGAGGCGACGGGCGCGCCGTGCGCGTCGGACACCTCCCACGCCGGTGTCAGGTGCCAGAAGTGGCCCATCCCCGGCACGAGCGAGGGCTCGGAGTCGGTGTGGGAGACCCGACGGGCCGCCCCGCCCGCGGCGAGCGCGACCCGTCGGGCGAGCACGCCGCGATCGACGCCGGGCGGGGCGATCAGCTCGATCTCGACGCCGATCCGGCGCCGCAGGGCCGGGCCGCTCGGGCCGTGCGCGGGCCCGGCCGGGTCGTGCGTCGACTCGGCACCACCGCCCGGTGTGGGCAGGACGCCACCCGGTGCAGCCACGTCGCGACCGCCCCGTGTCGTCACGGCGCAGCTCAGGGGACGACCGGCAGGCTGTCGCCGGCGAGCAGCGCCGCTCCGGCCCGGGCCTCGGCCTCGCGGACGGAGCCGCTCTGCCAGAGCGCCGCGAGCTCGGCCGCGTTCGCCTCGGTGTAGCCGCTCGCGGTGAACGCGGCGACCTGCTGGTCCTCGGTGAACGTCGCGGGCGCGGCGGGCACCTCCTGGTGGGCCAGCAGGGCCGCACCGATGGTGCCCTTCACGGAGTACACGCTGGGCTCGCCCCACGCCACGGCGAGGCCGAGCGCCTGCTCCCAGCTGCCGCGTCCGAGGACGAACGCGGCGAGCTGCTGGTCGTCCGTGTACGAGGCGGCGGGGGCGTCGTCGGGTCCGAACGGCAGCGGGGTGCCCGCCGTGATCGCGGCACCCGCCTTGCCCTTCGCCGTGGCGACGTCGGGCGTGCCCCAGACGACGGCGAGGTTGAGCGCGTCGTCCGCGTACGGCGAGGCGGCGAACGCCGCGAGGTCGGCCTGGCTGTAGGTGATCTTCGGCGCCGGGGTCTGCTCGCCCTCCGCGGTGCTCGCGGCCTGGGCTGCGGCGGCGTCGGCCGCGACCTGCGCCGAGGAGGTGGCCGGGGCCGCCCCGTCGGTGGCGAAGGCGCCGGCTGCCCCGAGGCCCAGCGCGGAGCCGGTGACGGCGCAGGCGACGACGGCGACGACTCCCGCGCGGCGGAACGACGCACCGCGGCTCGTGCCGGGCGCGGTGCGGGCGGTCGGGCTGGTGCGGGTGGTGCCGGTCTGCGTGGTGGGGCCGTCCTGGTCCATGAGGTGCTCCTCGGTCGGGTCGGCGGGGTGCGACGGTGCGTCGCGGTGCCGACCCTCCGGACGCTACGAGCACGAGGAGGCGCGGGTCGAGCGATCCGGGCCGGTCCCGTCCGCACGGCGTCCGGTTCGGTCCGGAGGGATGAGCCGCACGCGCCGAGCGCCCTCGCCCGGCTCATCCGAACGACCGATCCCGACCGCGCGCGCGAGCACCTGCACCTGCACTCGCGCACGCGCACACGCACACTCGCTCGCGACGCGAACGAAGTGACGCGCCGCGGGGGTCCGAGCCAGCCGGACCCCCGCGACGCGTCACCTCGACGGACAGAGGCCCGGCTCGCCCGGGCTCGTGGACGGGCTAGGGGACGATGACCGCGCGGCCGCGGACCGTTCCGGCCGCGAGGGCCTCGTACGCGGCCGGGCCGTCGTCGAGCGAGTAGCGCTGCGTCTCGACCGAGACGCGGCCCGAGCGGGCGAGGTCGAGCACCTCGATCAGCTCGGAGCGGCTGCCCCAGTACGGCACCCGGACGGCGGCGTCGTAGGCGATCGAGCCGAAGCCGACCTGCGCGGTGCCGCCGCCGATCCCGACGAGGGTGACGTCCGCCTCCGAGGCGGCGACCGACGTGGCCAGGGCCACCGTAGGAGGCGCCCCCACGAAGTCGAAGACCGCGTTCGCGCCCAGCCCGTCCGTGAGCTCGCGGATGCCGTCGGCCGCGTACTCGTCGCTGATCAGCACGTGGTCGGCGCCGACGTGGGTGGCCAGCTCGAGCTTCTCGTCGCTGACGTCGAGGGCGATGATCTGCGCGCCCGAGAGCGCCTTGAGGATCTGGATGCCGACGTGGCCGAGGCCGCCGGTGCCGATGACGACCGCGAAGGTGCCCGCCCCGAGCTTCGGCAGCGACGTTTTGATCGCGTGGTACGGCGTGAGGCCGGCGTCGGTGAGCGACACGTTCTGGACGGGATCGAGGTCGCCGAGCGGCACGAGGTGGCGCGGGTCGTCGACGATCATGTACTCGGCCATCGAGCCGGGGGCGCCGAGACCAGGGGGCTTGATGCCCTCGGCCGCCGCGTTGACGCAGTAGTTCTCCTTGCCCTGGGAGCAGGGGCGGCAGCGGCCGCAGCCCCACGGGCCGTAGACGGCGACGGCGTCGCCGACCTGCAGGTGCTCGACGCCCTCGCCGAGCTCCTCGACGACGCCGGCGCCCTCGTGGCCGAGCGTGAGGGGGAGGGGGTAGCCGCCCGCCGTGTAGTCCTCCTCGCTGAGGCCCATCACGAACTCGTCGCTGTGGCAGACGCCGGCCGCGGTGATCTTGAGCAGCACCTGCCCGGGGCCGGGCGACGGCTTCTCGATCTCGACGACCTCGGGGTGCTGACCGATCTTCGTGTACTGGAGTGCCT
>Ga0308167_1002969_pt1 | contig 14456 bp, 14 predicted proteins | sample PhyCR1_2_FD_202138 | JGI IMG/M metagenome (GOLD analysis project Ga0308167, IMG submission 202138) | Phyllosphere microbial communities from UC Gill Tract Community Farm, Albany, California, United States - DLSLRC.R1 | ecosystem: Host-associated > Plants > Phyllosphere > Unclassified | place... | reverse complement strand
AAGCTGCTTGACGCTATTACTGGCGCCTCCACCCATGAAGAACTCAACCGTGCTGGCGGAAAAGCCGAGGGTTTTGTGCTGGGGCTGGAGGCTACCAAGGCGATCAAAAGCCAAATCGCAGAGTCGTTGTATGTGGCGTATGACGATGCAGCGAGCAATCGGGCTGGTGAACTGAAGGGCTAGTACAAGTCAGCCCATGGTTGCGGAATGAGCACCAATCGCCGGAATAGGCTGACGAACATAATAATTGTCGAATTCACTGCTTTCGATGAACTGGAAGCCATGGCGGGTATAAAAGCGATTCGAAGCGCTTTCCTTGAGAGCCCCATTTTAATAGGCAGCGCCGCCGCATCTGCCTCTTTGAAAATCTGCATGAGAACAGCAGACCCCACCCCTGACCCTTGCGCGCTCGGCCTTACATACAAGTGATCGAGCGAGAGTTCATTGTGGTGATGTTTGACCACGACGAAACCCACCCTCTCTCCAGCTGCCTCGATGTAGCGTGTGTCGCGAGCTTCAAAGCCGCCAACAAACCGCTCCCGCGCACGGACCGGATCAAATCGCCCAACACGCTCCAGGCTTTCGCGCATGGCCTCGATTCGAATGGCTACCAGATTATCCAAGTCGCTTTGTTGAACCGGGACCAAAATGATGGGGGAATTTTGATTGAGTGCGACGGGCATATTGGGTGCTCCAACTACCATCCTGGGGGCTCAGTATAGAGAGCCTGATACTGATGACGCGACCCGCATGATATGTTCACGGCATACATGGAGTAACGGACCCCAGGAAGGAAAGTGCAATGCCAGTGGATACCCACCCAATCCGTATTCTCTCGCAACGCCTGAGCATCGAGCCCTTCTGCGAGCAGGACGCTGTTGAGTCTTTCCCTTGTATCACACCGTCTCTGACTCGCTACATGTCCTGGGAACCGCCTGCCTCACTGGAAGAGTACGCGCAAGTCTGGGGGCGGTGGCTGCCTGCGATAGCGGATGGCAGCGACATTGTATTCACGATCAGGGAGCGGGTAGGTGCTCGTTTTACCGGCTTGGTCGGGCTGCACCATACCGGCAGTGAAACACCGGAGTTGGGTATCTGGGTTCGTGAAGATAAACACGGGCTGGGGTTGGGTGGTGAAGCGGTGCGGGCGGTTGTTCAGTGGGCTAGCCAGTGGGTGGTGGCAAAGTACTTTATCTATCCTGTTGCGACGCAGAATCGTGCGAGTCGACGTATTGCCGAAGCTTTGGGGGGAGTGGTCATCGAAAGGCGGGCAGCGGAGAAATATGATTCGGTTGTGTACCAGGTGCCGGTGGTTTAAGCCTGTTATTAGGTTGGCGAGATGCGTGCTTCTGGCCGAGGGCTGTCCCTCGTGAGGCTTGAATCGGCCAGAAGCAGTCATTCGGCAGGACAGGAAACTGTCAAGAAGCGACCTATTGCAAACCGTGAGAACAAAGTTCCACAGACAGCTAAAGTACGTACGCGGGCAAAAACTTAAAGATTTCCCAACCTAATAAGGGGAAAAATGAACATCTATTCTGAAACTGAAGAACAGAAGAACCCCACATGGGACATCGGATTGACGGAGAAACTGGTCACTGCGGTATTCGGGTCGGCGCAGTGGAAGAAGGTGCACGCTAGCGTAAGATCTATGACGGACAGACCTGAGTTCTGCCACTACCACTACCACGAAGCCTTGGACATGATGAATGAATACATCGAATCCAAACTGAAGGAAACAGGCTTGTGGGGTGCCTATAAGGACTACGATGAGTTCAGTCATCTGATGCTGAAGATCAGGGCGAATATAACTGCATTCGTCCAGAGTCTGCATGCTGTGGCGGATACTTGTTCACACATGCTCTATTACTCCCTGGCGTTGGACAGGCTCCCTAGGCCCTTCAAGGCGCGAGACATCTATGCCAATAAAGTCCTCAAGCTCCTAGAGCAGCAACGTGATGAAGGGAGTCCCGAGTACGACAAACTCTGTAAATTGTTCCGCGAGATCACAACTGGTGATGACTACAAGTACCTTAATGCCCTGACCAACACTTCAAAGCACCGCAGCATCGTCCGGCCAGAACTTAACGAGGACGCCACCGGCAGGCGGGAAGAGAAGTGGATTCTGTTCTTGGAGTCGTTCTGGTACGCCGAAGAGTTTTTTGAAAAAACCAACGCTCGCGAGTTCATGCAGAAAGAGCATGACCGTATTCAGCATTTGACCGTAAAGATTGGTGTGGAACTGAACGATGTGTTGAAGAAGCTCCAACCTTTTGAGCCCACAACCCAGGCTATTTAAGCGCCGGAAAAGGGGGCAGATTTATTTCTAGTAAATAAACTGTCTCCTTTTCCGGCCTAATGGTGGTCTTAACCTAATTTTAAAAGCCCACTGTTTATGCCTAAAGCTAATTTTATTATAAATAATGGTCGTGTGGTCGAGTTTGATTACACAGGTATTTCATAAAAGCCCCCATTGATAAACTGAGGGCTTGAAGCTAGGGTTTGATACATGATATGTTGCCAGCTGTTTACTCTGCCACTGTAGCGATCAGCTTCGCCAACAAGATACTGGCGAACTGCATCGGAACCTTTGCTGGCATATATACGGTTCAAAGGACTACGCAGGGTCACGATGTCATCAGTAGCGTTAGTTGTGTAATTATGTCCAAGATTTACTACGCTAAAATGCCGCGACACGCGTTGCTTTGATATTTCGTCCCAATGAGGTGGCGGTAGCACGAAATACAGTAGTGTTGGAGGTCCGGCCATATTCAACGACGCTGAAATCCACTGTTCCTGTGTGAAATCATCGTAGTACGGGTGAAGAGTTTGCTCTCCAATTGTATTAGGGGATTTTGCTTTTTTTGCGTTATTGCAGAAGTCACAAGCTGGAATAAGATTGGTTGGGCATATAGCCAAGTCCGGATATTTTGATTTGGGTAAATGGTGGTCCAAAACGGTCACAGTTCCAACTCCACACAACGGGCATTTGGTTGAAGCGCCTCGTAAAGCATTATAGTATTTTCGAGCGTTTCCACGAGTTGCGCTTAGGTGCGTGGAATACATGTCCTGAAGTTCATCTTTTGTCACCATTCCAACGGATTTAACTTGTTCAAATAGATACAGGCTTTGAGTCGCTGCCCTAATGTCATATGTTGAGGCTGTAGTATTGAGAGATGCTTCAATATTACGGAGTCTCGTGCTGAGGTCGTTATTATCAGTTCCGTCAATACACGAATTAATGACTTCCGCATAGCTGAATATTGGTTTCGGCAAAGTCCGCATAGTCAAACGTCCGTTTGGGGAAGAAGACTCAAGGCGCGTGCTAACGCTCTACCCTCAGCTCCTAATTCATCATTGAACTCTGCTACTATTTGCTCGTATGTACTACCAATCGCTGATTGTGAAATAAGCTTGTGATAGCCTGTTTGAGTCAGTTCTAGATTGAAAACTTCTCGCGTTAGTACTCCAACATTCTCACCGAAAGTTTTGATTTCCGGTCGTTCCGCGCTCACTTCGTGCCCTGATCGAGAAAGTTTCCACACACAGCTGGACGGAACTTCCTGCAAAACGACAGGGGAGTGAGTGGCAATAATCCCCACCCCATTGCGATTTACTAATAGGTCATTAAGTGCGCGTATGAACGCGGACAGTAGTGGAGGGTGGAGGTGGCACTCGGGCTCGTCGATTAGGACTAATGACTTTTCCTCTACAAGCTCTACTAGCCTAGTTATAGCGAGAATTACAATGGCGTGTCCGGAACTTAAGTTTTTATATAATCTTTTTGCAGCTGCTTCAATTTCTTCCTTAGGCTCCTCTGACAGCTGGGAAACGTTAATTTCTGCGAAAAGAGGGTCAGACTCTAAAGTGTTCAACGCTCTTTTCCATCGGTCTCTACGTACCCCATCCAAACAAACCAGCACACTATTAGCAAACTCGCCCGCAAGCTCGGAGCTTCCCTTTACTCGTGGCTCGTGTAAAGGGGCTGGATCTACGGAGGAACTTGATAGCGGTTCGCGAGTTATTAAACCAATATATTGATAAGGGAGAGTTCCGCCTGATGCTTTCCCGCCTAATGGTCCCTTTGAATCAAAAGCACTGAAGGAGACTGCTACAAGCCCGGCAAAGCCCAAGCTGCGAGCGTTGCTATCAGATGACTCTGGAGTAAACTTTCGGCTGCGCAATTTCCCGCTTGGGGAATTTGGCTCTTCATTGGGTATGTCTAGGAACGATCTAGCTAACATATCAAAACAACGGCTTTTACCTACCCCGTTCCGTCCGATAATTACGTGCGTATTGGTGGAGGGTAAAGACCTTGGTATCACCTCAAATGTTAATATTGGTGGAGGTGCTATTGCTATTGAGTCGATCGGAAAAGCATATTCAAAGCTATATGGGGTCAGCTCCATTTCAGCTTTAGCCAAAAAACTAAAACGCTCTTTGACTCGATTGATGTCGACATCTCTGAGCAGTGACTCTCGAAATACGGGCTCTTCTTTGTACTTATCAAGAATAGTCAAATCGAATGCACCGTCGCGCATGCCTTTAAGATAACTTTCACGGACTGTGTTACCTAAAGAAACTAAGGTTTCATAGTAGTTTTCGTCTTGTCCAAGTGAGAAAAAGTCCGGTCCCAGATCATCAAAATTTGATGGTAGCACAGTTGCGCCGGCTGATTCTGTCATCCCTTTTTTTGCGATTTTTACATACCCTAAATTAATCGACTCGTTAGGGCCTCCCACAATTGAGGCTTTGAACATGGTATTCCACTTAAACCAATCATTCCAAGAGTCTCCCGTAAGTAGGCAGAATGGTTCCCCAGTATATGGTGGGGCTATTTCAAAGTAGAATTTCAAAATTTAGTCCTTGTAAGGTTTCTGTGAATTCAGTAGTCTTGGTTTGGGCGCTTGCCAAGCTTCAAAATATAAGAAGTCCTTGAGTCAATGTCTCAGTCTGCTATATGTATAAGTCTTTGTTATCGCTTCTGAAGCGACTATGTGTAGTTTGCTGGGTTGTTAATTGAAACTTCGTTAAGTTGTGCTTTGTGAGGTTGATGCCTTCTAATAGTAAAGCGTTTGCCTCGATGTTAATTGAGTGGTGGTCGCTTTTTAGAGATGTGGTGTGATTGTTTGTAGAGGGGTATGTCAATATAGACTTTTTCGGAGTGATATTTTTATATGTGCCGCCGGATACCAGTAGCCCAGGTGGGCTATATGGCGTCGAGTGAGCAGTCGTATGCACAATGTCCTCCTTAAAAATTAAAGATGTTACTAGGCTATCACTTTAAGCATTTAAATTACAATACAACTCATCAGCGTTATTAGGTGGTAAGAATGGATTGAGGGCGGTGCTTAAGGGGGGCTCTGTATGAAAACGTATGGCCTGCATAGGGTTGGGATCTTTTGTGTGGTGCGACCAACTTGCCTACTCATGCAGGCATCTTCAATAAACTTAAGTTTTTGATTTTTCGAAAGAAAACTCGAGGGCTCTTCAGGGATTGACCTCGTTTTACCTGGCGGGCTTCTTCCAGCCAGTAGATGACGGCCACGAAGGGTGGTAATCGACCGGACTCGGCCTAACCTACGTGGCTCGCCACCCCTCTCACTGCTTTAAGGTCAGTCACCTTTTCTGTGTTTATGTACTTCCAGATCAGGATGTTTGGGTTTGTTTTCTTCGGTAACACGACGGCGCTGGTCCTTTTTGCCGGTGGATTCAGCGATCGGTTTGGGGCCGGGTTTAATACTCATGTGTTCAACTCCTCCGATTGATAACGGGTCTATAAGTAAAGCCGTACGCATGGACAGTTAAGTTACGGGGCGACTAACTCGGAAAGCTTGGCCGCGATATCTGCAAACGTATCTTCAGCAGTGCTCAGGCCGCTCCTCGAACCAAGTAGAGGACTGACTTCGCGCAGTGATTCGTATGTTGTGTCGTGAATGATCGGAACCAGCAGATCCCTTGCGAGGAGCGCGGAAAGCTCTTTGTCGGCTATGCCTTCGGCTGCTAGGCGGCGCAGCAAAGCAGGGGTGACCAGCACAATACCTACTCGAGACTTCGCCAACCCCTTATCAATCTCACGCAGTAACGAAGAGCCTAGAAGGACATCTTTCTCGCTGAACCAAACGGAAACACCGAGCGATTCGAGTACATCATGCAGCTCCTTCGCGGATCCTTTTCGGTCGTCCCAGGCGTGACAAAGAAAGACGTCACGTAGATCAGGTACTGTCGCACGCCTCTCGACATTTTCGCGTACCGGTGTGAGCGTTCGTACCTCGGCGGAGGTGTAGGCCACAGAGGATCCGGGTTTCGACCAGCGCGGCTTTACGCTGCTGGATGAACCGCCGCTACTGGGACCACCCCCGCCATTAGAGGGGGACGAATAGGATGGTGCGTAGGACGAGGATGAATACGATCGCGATCCGTACCCGCTATATCCGCTGCCACATGCGGGACACGCTGCTCTTGCGCTTGCCGAACGATGACCATGTACCGGTGCTGTACATCTAGACATGTCGTGAACCTTCCGTTTGTAGCTGCTCGCCCAAGAGATGATTGAGCAGCGGCTGTACCGAGCCGTCAGCTTCTGAAAACACTGCAACCCATCCTTATTGGCTCGAAATCAACCTGCGCTTCAGTTCGTGATTACAATATGCTGGCACAGACAATAGCCCATAGCGCGAATTCCGCTAGCAGGCGTAGCGTGAATGTTCGCTAGCGGCTTCCGATACAAATGCCTCTATGGTCTAGAGTTATCTGTCATAGCGGGTAGCTCTCGACCCAAGTTTCAGGCCCTTGACGCTCAACGGCCCCACCGTCGATCCCGTTGTTCAATCGACGAACATCGTCTATGGGGCGGATACTGCCTTTTTGCGAGAGGCAGCAATCGGCCAGGAACGGACTATCAAACAGATCGACAAAAGAAGTGGCGATTCGGTGATACTCAGGCGAGCATTTGGTCATCGCCAACACAAATCTAAAATAGGAGTCCCTTGTTCCCTTTTCGCAGTACCGCCAATCCCCTGTGGGAGCTGTCGAGCTTTAGCGAGGCTGCGAAAGCGGTGGTTCAGGCGATGAAGAGGGTTAACGGCATCCTCTAAGCGCCTGCCTGATCACCAAATAGCAAAATCTTGATCTGGCCGAGGATCTTCGAAAGGGGCGCATTGCTATCTTTACTACTTTTCTTCGCACGGAGTACGACGATGGCACAAACAATCGCAAATAGGCCTATAGGGTCGGCAAGCGTGAAAAACCACTCAGGCAGTATTGGGATACTTGAGGCAGGGACAAATTTTGCGATGACGACATAGATCGTTGCGAGGTAGACCATTACATTGAATGACCTGAACTGCAACGATAAGAAGCTCTTTTCTAACGAGCGCTCTCGGTATTTTAAGTATTCCCAAAAAGACCATAGAAAAAATATGCTTGTGTAGGTCAAGGCGACGCAATAAAAAGGTTTTGTCGCCAGCACTACGGTGAGTAAGTAGAGTGGCAAGAGAACGATGGTCACAATAAAGCGGAGACTCCCAAGTATTGGACTTTTCAATACCGACTTATGATAGCCAAACCAACTCAATAGCAGATTCACATAACCGACCATCACCACCATCAATGTGAAACAGTCAGGGATAGCGCCTTCCTTGACCCACACTAAAATGGTCTCGGCCACGGCGGCAGCGATCATGACTGCAAACATTGGATCAATGAATTGGCCCGTTGAGGGGTCCAGATTCTTTTCGTTCATATCGCCCCCTTAACGTTCTGCATCAAACAGGCAAATATACTTCGGTCATATACTTTGCCGCGGACGTCGTCAGGAAAGTTGACATTTACAGCCTTGACAAGGGTAAAGTTTGGAGTGACCTGCTCAGTGTAAGTCGCCAAGCTGCAATGCATCTTCTTTAAGCCATTGGCGGGGTCAAAGCTGATGTGCCCGTAGGATGTTCGCGTATGAAGCCTCTCTAAGTAATAAGCGTCCGAGCTGTCGACATGAATCTTGATAAAGTGCCCCCCAGGCTTCAGCACGCGCGCTACCTCATGCAGAACACGCTGTTGATCTTCGTCGCGGGTGAAATGGCAAAGCGAATAAGCATCCATTACAAGATCGTAAGTCCCGTCGCCCCCTGGGATTCCCTCTAGCAGATCTTGCTTCACAACTTCGACAGCCCCTGACAGTCCGGCTTCCTCAACACGCCTACGTGTCAAAGCCACCGCTTTTGGACAGAAGTCCAGAGCGACGACCTGCATACCCAAACTCGCGAGAAAAAGGCTATTACGACCGTTGCCGCAACCAAGATCCAAGACCCGTGCAGTGGGGAATTCACAGGTTTTCATCAGCTCGACGAGTGCATGTGCCGGTGCAGCTCTTAGCGATGATGGAATGGTAGGCGCTTGTTCATACTCTCGATCCCATACGTCCTGGGCACAACGCCCGTTCGGCTCAGCAAACTCTATGGTTACGTCTGGGGTGTGGGGAAGGCTCATGTGATATCCCTATCTGCTAACTGCTGGTGGAATGCATATTTATTTTTGCTGCGCGGTTGCGGGTGGGGCAGCCCATACTCAAGCGCTCCCACCGCCGCCCCTCATGCTCAGGGTCGGCGCTTCAACGATCAAGTTTCTGGAAATACAGTGCCTTCGAACCCATCATTGCGCTGGCATCTTAGTCTATAGAGGTCTCCTTGCAGTGTCATTTTGAGCGTTTCGTCTGTGCACAGGTGTGGCTCTCGCAAGTGACGGCTGCGCATAAGCAGCTTCCTTGGTACACCTTGGTTATACGCTTTCCCGTCAAGCCAACTCGCCGAGTCGCTTGATTCACCTGGATTGAAAGAGCAACCCCACAATACTGCGGACTCGCCGTAGCACTGTGGAGTTGCTAAGACAGCGCCTACACCGCCCCGAAACGCACCTCCACCGACAGGCTGCCCTGGTTATCGCTCAGGCCAGCCCCGTAACGTCCGTCCAGGTCGTCATTGATGCACAATTGCAACTCCCCCTGCTGGCCACGCGGCAATTGCGCCTGGTTGCCCACCAGGAACGGCGCGCCGCTGGTGCCGATACGCCCGATCAACGCTCCCTCTGGTTGACCGGGTAAGGTATAGCCGGGCTTGGCGGTCAAGCCTGGGTGGCCTGCCGCGCCGACCATCCCGGTGCCCGGGTTGGCCGTCCACTGCCCACCGGTGCACACCGCCAGTTGCCAGCTGTGCCCGTTGACCTGCAGGCCTGTGCCCTGCCAGGGGTCTCTGGCCTGCACCTGCACGGTACGCTTGAGCAGGTCGCTGGCGACCACGTCGGCGGCCTGGAAGGTCAGCGCGGTGATGGTCAAGGTTGGGTTGGCGGTGCCGGTGGCGGGGAACACGCCGTCGCCGACCAGGAACAGGTTGGGGTGGTCCCAGCTGCGCTGGTCTTTGTCCACCACCGACTTGGTGCGGTCCGAGCCCATGCGGTAGGTGCCCATCAAGTGGCCAGCGCCGTAGAACGCGTAGTTCTGGCCGCCGTGCTCGAACACCGTTTGCGAGCCGGGCTTGAGCTCAGGGTTCAGGTCGGTCAGCTCGGTGGCACCCATCAGCTTGGTGATGATATGCGTGGCGGCCAGGCGCGCCTGCTTGAAGCCCTCCTTGGTGTAGTCGGACAGTTCGTAGGCGATCTGCGGCCTGGTCAGGCCCAAGCCGTCGGTGAGCCCCTCGGCCCTCTCTACCCGGCACAGCGCTTTGTCGGGGTCTTTCTCGACCTGCTCGATCAAGAAGCCCAGACGGAACTGGCGGGTCAGCACGCTGTTGAGCTGCTGCACCAGCGCCACGCCGGACAACGCCTTGTTATGGGGGTTGGCGCCGCCATGGTTGGTGCCGTCGATGAAATCGCAGACCGCGGCGTACGGATCATTCGCCGACCAATTCCAGCCCTCGTTGCCGATCTCGATACGCCAGGCGGCACGTTCGCTGCGGAACGGGCCATCGCGCATGTCTTCGATCCCCGAGGTGGACAATGGCCCACGGAACGGGAACAACGGCTTGCCTTCAGGCATTAGGCCCCAGGCCAGGTACACCGGGTGGTCGGCCAGTGACTTGCCGACCTGGCCGCTGCTGTTGGCGACGCCGTTGGGGCTGTGCGGGCCGATGGAGTTGAGCAGCAGCTTGGGCGTTTCGATCGCGTGGGCGGCGATCACGTAGCGCTTGCCCTGGGCCGTGCCGTTCTGGCGGGTGCCGTTGTTCTGGTATTGGATGAAATCGATACCCGTGACCCCATTGGCATCGACCTGCACTTGGCTCGCCACACACTGGTAGAGGATACGCACGTTGCCGGTATCCAGCGCCTTGGCCATGGTCACGGTGGCGTCGTACTTGGCCTGGATCGGGCAAATCGGCGTGCAGCTGGTGTTGCCGGCGCATACCCGTCGGCCATTGTCGTTCTGCGAGTTACGCCCGGCCGGGGTTTGCCGCACGTTGAGGGTGATGCCCTGGTACTGGGTGCCATCGACGGCCTTGCCCACGCCCTGGTCGACCAACGACGGCGGAATGCCGTGCATGCTGTATTGGTAGCCCTGCGGGAAGGTCACGCCCAGGTAGCTCTGCGACGCCACATCGGCGGACACGCCCATCTCTTCCTCGGCGCGGCAGTAGGCGGTTTGCAGGTCGTCGTAGCTGATCGGCCAGTCGACCCCGACCTTGTACACGCTCTGCATACGAAAGTCGTTGGGCAACAGGCGCAGGGCCGTGCCCATCCAGTGCCACATGGTCCCGCCGCCTACCCGCTCGTAGGTGCTGGCGAACAGTTGCTTGCCCTTTTGTACCAGGTAGCTCTTCTGCAGCTTGTTCGGATCGTCGCTGCCGGCGGTGATCAAGTCCTGGATAGTCGCTCGCGGGGCGAACTGTTTGGCCGGGGTCTGCTCGGTCTGCTCCGGTGGGTAGGGCGACTCGGGCGCCTTGAGCACAGCGGTGTAGAAACGCTCCAGGTACTCGCTGCGGTTAGGCGGTATCGCCGGGCCCGACTCGAGCACCAGCACTTTCAAGCCAGCCAGGCCCAACTGATAGGCCATGACGCTGCCGGCCATGCCGGCGCCCACGACGATTACATCGGCGGTTTCGATGTTCTGGGTGTGTAGAGTGCTCATGGTTGCTGCCCTTCCTTGGCGTCGACACCGGTGAATTGCTTGAGGGTCGGTGGCTGCTCGGCCCAGTAGCCGAAGTGGTATTGGCTGTAGCCCATAGGGTGGGACTGGGCGATCTTCCACGCCCAGCTTTCCTTGTAGGCCTGGTCGGAGACCACGCGGATGTCACCCTTGTGGGCGGTGCCCTGGTCATAAGGCTGGTACCAGCTGCCAAGCAGCCACAGCTTCATGATCGAGCGCGCGCCCTGGGCGATCTGCGGGTCAGAGTTGCCGAGCACGGCGCTGGCGATTTGCTCAGGCGGTTGGTTCTTGATGCGGGCGAATAGCGTCAGCAGGTTGCTGAACGCAGCGGTGCCCATGCCTTGCTCGGCAGTGGCCAAGAACAGCGGCGGCAGGTTGATCGGGTCGAGCAAAGGCGCCAGCAGTTTGGCTGACAGGCCAGTGAGCACGGCGGACAGGTCGATGAAGTTTTGCAGGTTTGGGTCGCTCATGGCATCACTCCTTGGCACCGGTGGATTGGGCACGTTCAAGCAGGAAGGTGAAATCGGCGAAACTGGTGCGCGGGGACTGGGTCACCCGGGTGGTCGCGTTGTTGTGGCACTCCATGCAACTGGACGAGGCCTGTGGCGTGGTGCCCTGGTTGTAGGTTTCCAGCGTGGCGTTGGCCAGGAAGGTCGGGGCAGGCGTGCCCAGCGGGTTGGTTGGCGACGGCACCTTGCAGTCATCGGCGGGGGCGGTTGGCCATTGGGTGCTGATCAGTTGGTAGTTGGCCCACACCGTGCCCTTGAGCGCGCCTTGCCACTGCGCGTTGAGCTGGCGGGTCGCGGGGGTGAGCGGAATTTCCCGCACGATCTGCGAGGGCGTGGCCTTCTTCGACGGGTCCCACGGCTGCGCTGGCGGCTCGTTCACCGGGCGGTCGCTGGCCTGGGCGTCGTAGAACAGGTAGGGGCCCTTGCGCTCGTTCATCGGTGTGGTCTCTTCCGGCACGTTGCGCACGTGCTCGAAGCTCGACCATACCCACTGCGGCGCATCTTTGGTCTTGTGCACGATGTGCAGGCCGACCAGCCCGACCTGCTGCGCGCTGCACGACTCGGGGATCACCGCGCCTGTGTTCGGGTCGGTGTTGCCGGGGGTGTAAACCAACGCGTCGACGGCGTGGAATTCCTGCGGGTTGTCGTTGCTGCCGAGTATCTTCCAGGCCGACTTGACCATGATCGCGCCGACCTGCTTGTCCTCCTTCACGCCGCAGGAGAAGGCGATGCGGCTGTCGGCCTTGGTGAAGAAAGCCTGCTGGCCTTCCTTGCTGTAGAGGCCATTGTTGACGATGTCGTTGAACATCGGCTGGTTGACCATGATCGCGTTGCGCGTGTAGGTGCCGTTCTGGTCCACCAGCGGGCCGGTCTTGAACGGCTGGATGAATTCGTCGAGCACACCGGCGACCTTGCCCATCTGTTGCAGCACGGGCAGGTTCCCCTTGCCTTGGCAGGCGGCGGGTGGCGGCGTGTGCTGGTCCCAGGCGACCGGCTTCTGGCCTTGGGGCAGGAAAATCGCGTAGCTCTCCTTCCACGACTCCCAAACTCTCTGCCCCGGCGCGCCGATCTGCGCCGAGGTGTTGGCGCTGCCGTCGGCGTTGGCGGGCCAGTTCAGGGCGACGAAGGTCTGCCACGACAGCACGTCGAAAGCGCGTTGCAGGCTGTCCAGGGTGATGGGAGGGTTGGCGGTGACGTCGAAGGGGATCGCAGGTGACAGCACCGGCGGGGTGGCCGTATCGGCCATGGCGAGCGCGCTGGTGAAGCTTGCACCCAGGCACACCAACCGTTTCAAGGTTATTTTCATTATCGTCTCCTCAGCAGATAAAGCGTCGGGACGACGAGGCGTACTGGCCCTTCATGGACCGATAGTTCAGCGTTATCCCTTACGCTAGGCTGAAGGCTAGCCGTTGCGTCATTACCCTCCGTAATATCCGACTAAAGGTAGGGATAAGCAGGATTGGCGCACGGCGGCAGATGCAGGCGTAGGCAATGGAGCAAGGTGTGGCGGGGGGGATTGGGTTTTGCCTTCAGGCGTTGCGTGATCGTTTAGGATTTTCGCGAGCGAGCTCGCTCCTACAGGAGTGCCATATTCGGGTGTTATGGTTGCGGCAGGCTATGGAGGACTGAACATGACATTGACTGTCGACACCTTGCTCGAATTGGCGATGGCCAATCCGATCAATGCGCAAATCACAGCGCGGCTGCCGGAGCTTGGCGTGCCGCAGTGCATGCTCACGGCGGGCTGTTTGTTCCAGGCGGTGTGGAACCATCAGGCGAATCTGCCGGCTGATCAGGGCGTGAAGGACTACGACGTTTTTTACTTTGACGAAGATGTGTCCTACGAGGCGGAGGATGCGGTGATTCGTAGGGCGCAAGTGCTATTTAAAGACTTGGGGGTGAATGTGGAGGTCAGGAATCAGGCGCGGGTGCACCTTTGGTATGGTCAGCGGTTTGGCCGGCCCTACCCGCAGTTGCATTCGGCTCGGCAGGGTGTTGATCGTTACCTGGTGGCGGGTACGTGCATTGCGCTGGATATCGCTTCCGGTGAGGTGTATGCGCCTTATGGATTGGAAGATGTGGAGCAGGGCGTGCTGCGCATCAATCCGCTGCACGCGGAGCCCGAGCTGTTTTTGCACAAGGCCCGGAGTTATCAGGCGCGTTGGCCATGGCTCAAGATTGTCGAGCCGGGCTGAGCCCCAATGCTGTAGGAGCGAGCTTGCTCGCGAAAATCGTTAACGATAACGCGTGCCTTCAGATTAAACGCGGCGCCTGTGAGTTTTTCGCGAGCAAGCTCGCTCCTACAGTAACGTGCCGAGTAGGCCGCAACTTATCACTACCAGCCATGGCGGCAGTTTCCACACCATCAACACGGCCAGTGCCAGCAACGCCAGGGCGAGGTCGTAGCCGTTGAAAATCGCACTGGTCCACACCGGCTGGTACAGCGCCGCCAACAACAGGCCAACCACCGCCGCGTTCACCCCGGCGAGCGTGGCTTGGGTGCGCGGGCTTTTGCGCAGGTTGGCCCAGAAGGGCAAGGCGCCGAAGATCAGCAGAAACGACGGGGCGAAGATCGCCAGCAGCGCGATCACCCCGCCAAGCCAACCGCTCGGGGCGTGGGTCATGGAGGCGCCGAGGAAGGCGGCGAAGGTGAACAGCGGGCCGGGCACGGCCTGGGTGGCGCCGTAGCCGGCGAGGAAAACATCGTTGCTGACCCATTGGCTGGGCACCACTTCGGCTTGCAGTAGCGGCAATACCACGTGGCCGCCGCCGAATACCAGCGCGCCGGTGCGGTAGAAGGCGTCTACCAGCGCCAGTGTGGG
>Ga0308167_1002966_pt1 | contig 14467 bp, 17 predicted proteins | sample PhyCR1_2_FD_202138 | JGI IMG/M metagenome (GOLD analysis project Ga0308167, IMG submission 202138) | Phyllosphere microbial communities from UC Gill Tract Community Farm, Albany, California, United States - DLSLRC.R1 | ecosystem: Host-associated > Plants > Phyllosphere > Unclassified | place... | reverse complement strand
CACCGCGCGGAACAACAACGACGTTCCGTGCAAGCACTCCAGCTTGCCGCACTGAAGCGACCGGTGTAGCGAATACGAACGATTCCGCTACAACCGTCCGTTCCGATGGAACGCCAGGGTGCGAGGCGGCGTGTCTTGTAACGGAACCCAGTCCCGGAATCTACGTGCCACCACTACCCCTCCGGATTGAGTTTCGCTACGTTCTCCTCATGGGTCACCTCCTCGGGTACGCGCGCGTGTCCACCACCGACCAGGACGCGTCGCTGCAAATCGACGCGCTCAACGCCGCCGGCTGCTACCGCGTGTTCATCGACACCATGTCCGGTTCGCTCCAACACCGGCCCGAACTCGACAAGCTCCTCGACCAGCTCCGCCCCGGCGACACCCTCGTCGTCTGGCGCCTCGACCGGCTCGGTCGCTCCATCCAGCACCTCATCAATCAGCTGCACGCTCTCGCCGAGCGCGGTATCGGGTTCCGGTCCCTACAGGAGACCATCGACACCACCTCACCCGGCGGCCGGCTCGTGTTCCACGTCTTCGCCGCGCTGGCGGAGTTCGAACGGGACCTCATCAAGGAACGCACCAACGCGGGCCTCGCCGCAGCCCGAGCGCGCGGCCGGACCGGCGGCCGACCATCTCGCCTCTCCGCGGACCAGGTGCGCACCGCGCGCCGGCTCTACGAGCAGCAGGACATGACCGTCGCGCAGATCGGCGACGTTCTCGGCGTCAGCCGCACCACCATCTACCGGGCACTCGCGAAGCACGCCGAGCCCATCGTGGCGCGACGAACCAAGCCCTCCCCAACGATGTAGCTGGCCATGGACGCGAGCGAGCGGTGGCGCATCCTTCGGCTGCACGTCGAAGACGCCATCCCGCTCGCCACCCTGGCCCGCACCACGGGCGTCGCCGAGCGCACCCTGCAACGCTGGCTCGCCCGCTACCGAACCGGTGGATACCCGGCTCTCGCCGCCGGTACCCGCGCCGATCACGGCGCCCGACGGACGGCACCGGAACTGGTGCGCCTGATCGAGGGACTCGCGCTCACCAAGCCACGACCCTCGATCGCCACGATTCACCGGCAGGTCGACAACCACTGCACCAAACGAGGTCTCTCGGCGCCGTCGTACTCCGTTGTGCGGTCGATCGTGAACGCGCTCGACCCCGGGATGGTGACGCTCGCGCTCGAGGGGCCCGCGTCATACCGCGACAAGCACGAGCTGCTGCTCCGACGTCGCGCGGACCGGCTAAACGCGATCTGGCAGGCCGACCACACGATGCTTGACCTGCTCATCGTCGGCCCCGACGGCAAGCCCGCACGGCCCTGGTTGACGGTGATCCTCGACGACTACTCCCGCGTGATCTGCGGGTACATCGTGTTCCTCGGCGCCCCATCCGCCGCGAACACCGCGCTCGCGCTCCGGCAAGCGATCTGGCACAAGCCGGAACTAGACTGGCCCGTCTGCGGGGTCCCAGACGTGCTCTACACAGACCATGGGTCTGACTTCACCAGCCACCGAATCGGCGATACAGCCGCTGTGCTGCACCTTCGCATCATCCACTCGCAGGTCGCTCGCCCCCAGGGCCGCGGGAAGATCGAGCGGTTCTTCGGCACCATCAACACCGAGCTGCTCCCAACGCTCCCCGGCCACCTCGCACCCGGATCCTCGGCGCCGACGCCTGCGCTGGATCTCGCCGGTGTCGACAGTGCCATCAACACGTTCATCCGCAGCTACAACGCCCGCACCCACCGCGAGCTCCGAAAGACCCCACTGGAAGCGTGGATCGCAGACGGGTGGCTGCCACGACTGCCGGACTCCCTCGAGCAGCTCGACGGGTTCCTGCTCACCGTCCCGACCACGCGCGTCGTGCAACGAGACGGCATCCACTTCGAAGGGCTCCGCTACACCGCAACCACCCTCGCACCCTTCGTGGGCAGCACCGTCAGTGTCCGGTACGACCCCCGCGACGTCACCGAGATCCGCGTCTTCCACCGCGACGCGTTCCTCTGCACCGCCATCAGCACCCAGCACCAGACCGAGACGATCAGCCTCAAACAGATCCAAGCCGCCCGTAACGCGCACGGCAGGGCCCTGCGTGGGCAGATCCGCGAACGCATCGCGATCGTCCGCCCCGCACCCGGTGATCACAGCCCACCAGCACCCGCACCGGATCAACCGCGACTGAAGACGTACGAGGAGGACCGGTTATGACGAGCCAGTTCATCATCACGAAGGAACACCGCCGGTTCGCGGAGTTCGCGGATGCCGTTCGGAAGCAGAACACCATCGGCGTCTGCTTCGGCCCCGCTGGTGTCGGTAAGACCCTTTCCGCACGCCGCTACGCCCACTGGGACAGTATCGGCCCGTTTATCGCCGAATGGGCCGCACGCAGTGAAGACGACACCAAGATCTACGCAGCCGCGCACCGTGCACGGACCGTCTTCTACACGCCCGAAGTCTCCGCAACGATGCGGGCCCTGCAGGACGACCTCCGGCACGACATGGTCCGCACCGAACGCTGCATCGAGGAACACCTCCTCCTCCACGGCGGCCACGTCGACCACATGCACGGCCCCAACCCCTCCCTGCTCGAGCTGATCATCATCGACGAGTCCGAACGCCTCACCGGCAACGCGATCGAGTGGCTCCGCGACCAGTAAGACCGCACCGGCATAGCAATGATCCTCATCGGCATGCCCGGCATCGAGAAGCAGTTCACCCACTACCCGCAGCTCTACAGCCGCCTCGGGTTCGCCCACCAGTACCGTCCGCTCGGCCACGACGAGCTGCTCTTCGTCCTCGAACGCCAATGGCGCAAGCTCGGCAAGACACTCGACCCCGACGACTTCACCGACGCGCAAGCCATCGCCGCCGTCGAACGCATCACCCGCGGCAACTTCCGACTCCTCGAACGCCTCCTCCCGCAGATCCAACGCGTCCTGAAGATCAACGAGCTCGACGTCATCACCAACGACGTCGTCGAAGCCGCCCGCAGCACCCTCGTCATCGGCACCACCTGACCCGACACCGATCGCAGCGAAAACGACGACACAGAGCGCGGCTGCTCACAACGTACTTCCGGGGCTCCGACTGTCTCAGATACCTGGTCCGAAATTGATTCCGGCAAGGTGACCTATGCGAGACCGTGTCGTGCGATGGGGCTCGGGCATCAAGACTGATGAGGTCGCGCCCGCGGTCGCGCCCGCGGTCGCGCCCGCGGCCGCCGCCACGACGACGACGACCCCGACCACCGCTAGAGCTGTTCCGCTCGTCGTCGGCTCAACGCGGAGGTAACGTTGTCCAGATCGTCGGGGAACAGCGCCGCGTAAGTGTCAAGAGTCACCTTCGCCGACTTGTGGCCCAGCATCCGCTGCACCACTTTGACATTGGCACCAGCGCTGATCGCGAGTGACGCAGCGGTGTGACGAAGGTCATGTGGTGTGACTCGGCGGAAGCTTGCGTCGGCCGCCATTGTTCGCTGGACGGCCTTCGCGAACCACCCCTGGCTGGAGTGCCCTGGCCGGAGGAAACCTCCGGCTGGTGACGACCAGAGACGATCGTCGGGGTGCTTGTCCCGACAGGCCGCTGCAACAGCCGAGTCCAGGAAGTCAGGAAATGCGACGGAGCGCCGTTCGTGCGACTTCACACTGCCCAGGACATGCTGACCGTTCACCTCAGTCACTCCCTCTCGGATGTTCAGGCGACGTCGACCGAGGTCAACGCTGCGAACCCGTAAGGCCGTCGCCTCGCCCCATCGGAGCCCGGTGTACGCAAGTAGCCGGACAAGCTCGCCGTACCTGGCCTCTAAAGCCAGCGCCTCGACCTGCCGGTGCGTCAGGAACACCTCGTCGGGGATGGGCTTCTTCTTGACTGTGAGGCCGCGCGCAGGGTTCTTCACCAAACGGTTCTCCTCGATCGCTTCATCGAGAATGCCAGCGAGCAGGTCTCGGGCTCGCGCCACGGAGGTGTGCGAGAGCGAATGCCCAAGTTCGTTCAGCCACGTTTGGACGTCTCGCTTGGTGACTCGGCCCACGGCATACCCTCCCCACTTCGGTTCAACGTGCACGCGCCAGCAGCTTTCAACGGAGTGGAAGCTGCTTTGGGTGAGCTTGAATCGGTGCATCTCGAGCCATGCCGTCCCGAGCTCGCCGATGGTCACTCGCGCATCGGTTGGATCGACGTATGACCCTCGCAACTTCGACACCTCGACAGTGTTGAGGTAGTTGAGGGCATCGGTCTTCCGGCGGAAGCCGCGGTCATGACCGCGAGTCCCATCAGGTTTGGTGTACCAGACCTCGTAAAGCTTGCCCCGCGTCTTCGTCTCGTAGGACTTGACTGTCCCCATCGATCAGCGCAGTTCGTCGGCGGTGCTGGCGTACTCCTGCTCGAGAAGCCATGCCTCGACGGCTTCCGGACGGTAGAGCGGGAATCGTCCGACTCGGACGAATCGCGGGCCTGCCCCAGTGACACGCCACTGGCGCAAGTTGCGGGTCGTCACGTGGAGCCGAGCAGCAAGGGCGTCCGGAGTGAGCAAGTCGCCGGGCTGAACTGAAGAGCTAAGGGCGGTCTGAGACATGGGCACTCCTCGAAAGTCGATGCTTTCGAGGAGGCCGTTTAGCCGAACCTGTTAACGGTTGCTTGGCGTACCTGCTCGTCGAGCCGTCAATGGCTCTGGCCCTTTTCAATCATTCAGACCTGGAGCAGACCATACACGTCCAGCCAGTTGGTGACAAACGCACGCGGACGAAGCAGCTGACGATGTCGCTCGGACGCGTCTACGGCTGCGCACAGCGCAACCATGATCGGCCATCTCGCGAGGCAAGCGCTCCGCCGGAGGTCATTGAGCACGCCCGAGGCGTCCGCTCTGGACTCAGAATCGTATGTGCTGAAATCATTTCCGGAATCGTTCTGCGGAACGTGCTGCCAGCGCCGGGAGTACCGACGCTCCGTCGCCGCGTCAGTGGTCCACGCCTCGCAAGAGCGTGGTCAGCCGACGGTGTCCGTTGGGGAGCGAAGCGGAGGAGCGGCACCGACGGAAGGCCCCCGAGAACGCCCCCGACGGGACGTTGGAGGGCAAGGAGCGTAGCGACGCAGTAAGGGCCTCGAGGAGCGCAGCGACGAGTGGTGAGGGGGACCCGGGAACCGAGCGCAGCGAGAGTCTCAGAGGCTCCCGAAGAGGTGTCGGCTGCGCCGACCGACGAGCAAGTTTCCAGGTCGCGAAGCGGACTGGAAACGCAGCTCGGCGTCACCTCCCCTTATGCCCTTTTTCTCTGCCGCGAAGATCCGGAGCTCCAGCGACGGATCGAGGTCATGATTGCTGCTGTGATCGGGGGAAACGGATGGATCAGCCTCATCTTGATCAACACCAGATCCGAAGGATTAAGCCTGGTGGTGGTGATCAAGTGGCATCCGTTTGCCGCGGAAAGTCGGGGTTTGGGTTGATCCACGGTTCTGGGCGTCGTGACGCCGGGGATCGGCCCATGGAGCGCAGCGACGCCAGGGGCTGAGGAGCCTGCGGATCAGCCCCTGATCAACCCCGACGCAGACGCGGGCACGCGGCTGCCTTTGCCCTCGGAGCAGCGCAGGTCGGAGCATCGAGGAGACCTCTCGCGTAGCACCATCGCCTCATCGTCACGGGGGAGGAACGACGCCGTCGCGGGTCCCGCTGTCGCCGCTCCAGCGGCGCCCTTGGGTTCTCCTTTCGCCCCATCGGGCACGACCGTGGAGTGGACGTGAACGAGCGCTCGTGACAACGGGTCGCGCTCAGATCCAGCCGCGGGACCGGGCGCCCTCGCGTTGGGAGCCACATACGGTGCGTTCAGCACCGGCCTTCTGCGCCCCGTTCATGGTCAGGACTGATCCATTCGTGGGCGCATCCTGACCAGACGCGGCCTTCTCTGGGCCGCGAAGCGACCGCCGAAGCTCCTTCGACGGCACATCGGAGAAAAAAGGGGGCCACCCGGACGCATTCAGCGACGGATGGCTCAGGCGTGACCGCCGCGCGGTCACGTTCAGGTCAGTGCGTGGACGGAGCCGTCGAGAGCGAGCACCGAGCGCCCGCGAGGGGGAGCGTGGTGGCCCGAACGCAGTCACGCGAGAGCCGATGGTGACCACATGCTGGTCAACCGGTGCCGGCGGTGGTCGCGGCTACGCTGCGGGCTGTGAGCACTGCGCACGCATCCGACTCTCTCGCTCAGCGCACCGCCGAGCCGCTGATCATCGCCGCCGTCGCGGAGCACGTCGGGGTGTCGCTGGCGCCGGCGCGGGTCGAGTTCGAGGACGGCGTCCGGGTGGAGCTCGACGGAGCATCCGAGGACCGGAAGATCCTCGTCGAGGCGTACTCGCACATCGGCGCGCTTCGAGGCGGGCAGCCGAAGAAGCTCGCGACGGACGCCTTCAAGCTCCTCTGGGCCGGCCGGAAGCTCGAGGCGACTCGGCTCGTCATCGCGGTCATCGACATCGAGCAGTACCTGATGCGGCCGAAGGCGTGGTTGACCGCGGCTTTGCGCGACAGCGGTGTCGAGGTCTTGCGCGTGTCGATCGACGACGAGACGCATGCGCGCGTCGAGGCAGCGCAGCAGCTGCAGCTGGTGGCGCTGCCCGGTTCCGCAGCGCACGGGGTGTGACTGGTGGCTGACGGGCTAGGGGCAAGTCCACCCCGATGAGCTCCCCCACCAACGGTGGGCAGAGCAGCGGGCCACGTCACCATCGGGGGGCGCGCCCAGCCTGTGCGAACACGCCGTGCCGGCGTCGACCACACAAATGATCCCCCGAGGAGCTTCTGCTCCCCGGGGGATTTTTCGTCGTACCGGTTTGTACCGGATTTCTCGGTACAGGCTCGCGCTGGACGACGCTACGAAAACCCCAGTTCAGAAGCCCGAACGCGGCTGCATGGCTGGCCGGGGACTCGCGGTGTTCCACTTCGTGTACCGGAAGCGTGACCGCCCGAAACCTGATCTGATCGGGGGAAAGCGCGTCCTGTACCGGTTGTACCGCTTTTTCGGCGAACCCCTGTGCGTGCGTGTGCGCGCATGCGTGCGTGCGTAGAGGTCTGCAGAAACCGGTACAACCGGTACAAACTGCCTCTCTACCCTCCTACTTCCTTGAAGAATCAGCGAAGTAGGGCTCAAGGGGCGTACCGGTTCTCGGAAATCGCGGCTCAAAAGCGGTACACGACTCACACCTGCACGAGCCCTCAAGAGCCGGTTTGACCTGGGAAAAGCTGCCTCGCGAGCCTGTATCGGTTTCCGAACGCGAAAGTGGTACATGTGGTCCAACCGCGCCCTCGAGTAGGTCGAAGTGGCTGGCAAGCCTGAGCATCCGTGCCCGACGATGATTGCGGCTGTCCGCCGCAGCGGTTCAGTCACGCCGCGTCGGTCGCCGCCCGAGGGCCTGTGCTGCGTGGACTCTGCGCTTCGCCGAAACCATTCGATCGACCGCCTCGCAACAGTCATGCGACTCCGCCGTCGCGACGATCGTCTCGGTGAGGCCACTGGTGCCATGCTCCGCGAGCATCTCGGTCATGAAGGCCCCGCTGCCGAAGTAACCATCGACGCGCTTCGGGTCGAGGCGCGTGCCCTGACCGATGTAGGCCCACGCCTTGTCGGCCGGTTCGGTCCTGAACACGTACCCGACTGCTGACGCCGGCACCCTTGCCTGATCGCTCATGGTCACCACTCCCTCGAGGTCATCGTCATCGTCCCGTGAGCCGACCGAGCCACCCGCGACGTCGCGGTGGTGCGACGCGCGCCTCGGAGTCTCCCGCCGGCACGGGAACGCCGATCGTCATGGTCAGCTCTCGCTCCGCCGGGTCCGGCATCAGCGCCATCGGCCAGTCCGACGGCACGTAGTTGTCGGGCACCACGTACCCGCCGCAGTTGACGACCTCGCCGGCGGCGCTGATCGTGACGCTCTGCACGTGCAACGTCCCGTCGTTGAAGCCGAACGGCCTTCGGCCGTCAGCGACGTACGCGGTCGCCTCCCGGAGGTTCTTCGACCAGGTGAGCCGTCCGACCGTCCCGGCGGGCGAGGCCGCCCACCAGTGGCTTCCATCCCACCGCACACAGAGCTCGTCGCCCAAGCGCACCCCACGCATGTGCTCGGTCACGCTCGAGCGGTAGAGATTCGACGCCTGCGGCGTCCCGCGGCCGGCATAGACACTCGCCAGGAGCCCCGTCGTCCCGAACCGGCGGTCACCGTTCTTATGCACCGAACCGAGCTGCGGATGACCGTCCGCGGCAGCGGGCCTGTCCTCTGCGTCGTTCACCTGATTCCTCCCCGGCTCCTCATCCCCATCGTGCTGCGTTCTCGCGCCGATGACCAGCGTCCGGGGCTCCCGCTCACTTGTCGAGGAAGTATCAGAGGTATACCCAGGTTCCCCTGTCGCAGCTGCCGCCGACGTCAAGTCGTCGTACACCCTGCGCCGGACTCATCAGACGGCCGCCAATGGGCTGATCGTCGTCCTCTTCACCCGCCGACAAGCTCAGCCCAGTGTCACTTCAAGGAGCCGGATCCAAGCCGACGAGAATCACAGTTATCGCAACTATCCGACGAGGGGTCTACTCGCCCGGTTTCGACTCGAACGGCGCCCCGACGCCGGCGAATCTGCTCGTGTCCGGGGTGATTCGTAGGCTCGAATCGCCATGACCGAACTGCTGCCACTCCCCGCCCAGGGCCTCCCTGCGCGCGTGGTCACGCACGTCGGGGACGACCTCGAACTCGCGGATGCACCTCTTCGTCCCGAGCTGCTCGAGGGCATCGCGGAGAACACAGCGCACGCAAGTGCTGCGGGCACCAGACGGGCCTACGAAGGCGACTGGGCGCCGTTCGAGCGCTGGTGTGACGTCCATGGTCGCCACGCCCTCCCCGCGCAGCCACAGACCGTCGCGGGCTCCATCACCGACCGCGCGGCGCTCGTCGAACCGGGCGCCGGAGATCACGTCTACGCGCCACCACGATCTCAAGGTGGGTCACCTCCCCGGCGCATGGCACTGCTCCTGCTGAACGACCTCGAGCAGGGATTTCGCGACGTCGACCTGCACTCCTACCCCGCGTGTCGCGCGGATTGTTCTCGTCTTCCAGAATTTGGAACGGTCCAAAGAATGGACCCGCCCGCTTCTGCGCTTACGGCCACCCTCCCCGGCACCCTGGTCATATGACTTATGTTCCTCCGGAGCCTCCAGAGCTCCGCCGCGAAATCGGCTCTTCTCTCTCAAATCGATGGCCGCCGCCCTGGCAAGACGTCATTGAGCTGACCGCTCAATGCCTCGCAAACGCCTCATCTGGGAACCCAGTAGGGGGCCCCACTCCCTGGGAACAGTCGTCGCTGGCGCAACGGGAGGGCCTTCGCCGATTAGTCGTGCAGGTCCTCCAGGCCTACGCCGATGCCGACAGGCTTGCCGCCTCGGGGTACATCAGCGCAGAGGCGAACCACGAAGCTGCACGACGCCGGGGCCAGCTATGACGGATACGCAAGACGAACAAGGACGGTTGACCGCATGACGACACGCCTCCAGATCGCCCGAGCACGGGCTCGCGTTGCCCTCGCCGCCAGGACGGGCGAAGAGCTGCCGGACAGCGTCCACGAAGTCGCGGCGATGGACTTTGCTGACGCCGACCCCACCGCAGCAGCTGGCCGAGGTCGCGGCAACCGCCAGCGGCCGTGGCAGGGAGACCTGGCATCGTTGTCGGGTGTTCACGCCGCTGGTCACGACTTCGGGCGCTTACGAGAGTTGGAGCACCCGCGGGACGGCCAGGGGCTAGAGCATCGTGGAGAGCAAGCGATCCTCGAGTCCCTTCCTTGGACGCATGAGCAATACGAAGCCGCAAGAACTGCCGTGGCGCGTGGTGACCTGGACGCGCTCGAACGCAGCGCCAGGCAAAGCGCGCTGAACGCCGCCGTCACCTTCGAAGAGGTATCCGACTGGCTGGATGTGGGTACTGCGCGGATACTGGCGCGACTCGCGTCTGGGGACCTGTTCGCGTTCGTCGCGGACAACGAGTTGCTGTTCCCGGCGTGGCAGTTCACAGACGACCCCGTCTGCCCGATCTTGGACCAGCTGTCGACCTTAACCAAAGCATTCGATGATGACATGCACCCAGCCTCGATTCTCGGCTTCATGACCACACCGCACCCCTCCACGCGAATCGACGGCATCCCGATCACCCCTGTCGAATGGCTCGCCAGGGGCCGTGCGGTCAAGCCCTTGGTTGAGATACTTCAGGTACAGCGGCTGATGTGACGACAGCCGCCGACCGCGGAACGGACGGTCCACGGTTCGACGGTCATCGATACCGTTGTCGCGTGATTCAGATCACGACGGTGGTACGGCAATCACGCTGTCGCGGCGAAACGCAGAGCGTCCCCGCGCTGATGCGTTGGCGAGTCACGGGGTCTACGGAAGGCCGCGTCGAGCTGTAGACGCGCTCCCTCGTGTGCAAAGCCCGCGGCTGTCCGCCGCAAGCGCGGCTCTGCGCTTCCCGTTCAGCTCAAGGCGAGGACACCGAACCAGTTCCCTACATCGGAGCCTGAGCCCTGTGAGCGCGGCCCGTCGATTCGACGCCAACGAACAGAGCCACGAAACTGTGCGAAGAGCCCCGATCGGAACAGGACATGATGGCGAAGATGGAAGCCGCGGACGGCACGTCCGAGCGCAAGCGGATCTTGATTCCGAAGGTCGACACCTCAGTGCTCGACTGGTGGGAGCGTCAGCATGATGCGGGCATGTCCATCAGACTCCTCATCCGACGAGAGATCGAGCGGTCCGGCTACACAGACATCGTCCACGGCCGAGTAAAACAACGGCTTCGGAACGACGAGGTGTGATGTGGTCGTCGTCGCGACGAGCTTGACCGCCTAGCTGGACGAGCTCGACCGACGCCCGCGCTACGTCTCGTCGGAGGACGTCACGATTGGTATAGCCGGCCCCCGCGTGGGGAGGACGACCACGCTGGTCGTCCCGGTGAGTCCCCGAGGATCCGAGAGTGGATGAACCCCAACTGGTTACGAGGCCTCCTCACGCTGTCGCAGCAGCCAGGCATGCCGCGACGCGTACGAGCCACGCCCTACCGCCACTCCCCTAGACGAAACAAACCACCACCCGGAAAGGGGGCCGGCTGTTCTCGCTCGCGCCGATACGGCGCTCATATGTCAGCTGAGGCTGCCGCGATCTGCGGTCAGGCAGCTAGCCAGCTCGTCTAGCCGAGTTCACGTAGCTAGAGTGGGCGGGTGTCGAGGGTTCATGGGATAGCGGTCGCAACATCCCAGCCGAGACCGGGCCGCCGATTTGAGCCCATTCAGGAGCTAGAGCTCCATGACGACGCGCTAGATGCAGCCAAAACCCTCCCCGGCGCATCTCGAGGCCTGGTCGTCGTATCAGAATTTGCCGGCCCCTTCGGAATCCCAGACTTCACAGCATTTGTCGGACAGGTAAAGCATATTCGTGCACGTCAGGCTCTGGATATCGCCCCTGTTGTCAACGAAGTAGAGGCAGGGATAATTTCCGTAGCTCACGTGAATCGCCCATCTTCTGCAGAGCAGCTTGCAAAAGCCCTCGGCTGGCCTTCAGCAATTGTTCTAGGACGAGTGCCGAAACTCGTGAAAAGCGGCGCATTGAATGAGGTCGCCCGCGGGAGATACACGCGACCCGCGCTCCTTGATCCTTCTGGTCGACTGTATGCGATCGAGGCAAAGGTGAACGACTGGCGATCCGCACTCCGCCAGGTCCGAACCTATCGCGTGTGGGCAGATGCGTATGTGATTGTCATGGGCCCAATTTCAGCACAAGCTCAAGAAGCCCTCGCAGCTGAGGTTCTTCATGACCGTGGCGGGCTCATGGTCGCGGGAAAGTGGGTCTTGAGGCCACGTCTCGGCGCAGTTCCGTCCCGGCGGAGAATCGAGGCCTGGGAACGCTTCGCGGCGGCGACACCAAAAGGACTAGACGACCCATCCCTCGCTCTGAGCATACATTCGTAGCCCTTGTTGGTAGGGAGACACCCACATATCAGAACGGTCGCGTAGCCCTACCGATGCTCGAATAGCAGCCCAGTTTGTCGCGGCCTCTGAGTACATGCGGTCAAGTTCCTCGTAGCGCGCCTTGAAGCTTGCTCCGGCGCTTTCCACGCGACTCAACGCCGCTTCGAGTTGCGCTACGTGATGCCGAAACGCTTCCTTGGCCCCCGGAGCCCCAGGAACGCCTCCGAGGCGTCCTGCGAGGCCTGGAGACTGCTGCTGAAGCACGGCCCCGTCCCCCTTTTTATCGAGGCTTCCAACCAGACCCGAAAGGGTGGGTCGCTCGTACCAACTGGCTGGTCCGCTCGTCTCGGGCCGAAGCTCGTAATCCTTAAACGAAACAACCCTTTGACGTTTATCCCATCCCGTTCCGACCGAACGCGCACCTGCGGCGACAGCCGGTAGGGCCGCGAAGTCCCCGTGCGAGATGTGCACTGGCGCGTACTCACTCAGGGCACGGACAGTACGACAGATTCCGAATACCTCGTCGGCGGTCAGATGCGGTGGCAAGCTGTTATCAGGTTGAACAAATGAGAGAAACCATCCAGTTGGAGCGAGAGCTGCGAGTGCACCGACATGCGCATCTAGATCGCGGCCATCGTTCCAAAATGTGCTCACCCCAGCAATGGTCAACCAAGCGCCGGGCTGCATCTCTAAAGCTACCCTTGACGTCTCTAGAGCCAGGGTGCTCACGTTATTCAGACCGGAGGGCAGTAGAGGCGCGGGGGCAAGATATGGAACCGACAGATCGGCTTGGTGCTTGAAGACTCTGCGGACGTGCTCCCGACGGTAGGAATCCTCGGTTAGGTCTCCCACTGGCCCGCCCCAAAGAGCAAACTCTGCGTAATACCGGAAGTCTCCGACCCCAGGCATCTGCAAAGCATGAGTCGTTGGGTCGAACCAGACAGATACCCCGGCGGCGTGGAGCTCTTCCACTCTCCTGCTGATCCCAGGCTTCAAACCCGGTCCGCCACGATGAGCGAAGGGCGAGGCCCACGGCGTGATTACAGCACCCGAAGTATTGCCTGCCGCGTGGGCCTCGATGATCCAGCCGGCCTGGAAAGAACGGGGACTGTCCTCCACGAAGGTCGTCACGGAGTCGCCTCCAGAGCGTCCCGTAGAGCGGCCGCATCCCGGTACCGCCGAGCGGGCTGAGGGTGCAGAGCCCGGTTGACTATCTCTGCCTGCTCAGGTGAGAGATCTGGTCGGTGCTCTTCGACCGGCTCAGCGCTCCCATCACGGAGATGAGCTACATACTCGTACTCATTTCCAGTCCAAGGGTAGGGCGACACCCCAGAAAGGGCCGTGTAAAGGTGAATGCCCACCTGGAACACGTCCGACATCTGCATCGGGCCGCCACTGTAGCTGTTGAGATGCTCCGGTGTGAGGTATCCGGGTGTACCCGGTTGCCCCGCGACAGTCAAACCAGACCGAAGCGTATGCCGTGCGAAACCAAAGTCGAGCACTTTATAGGTGCCATCACTCAGTTGCCGAATGTTGTTTGCGCTCAGATCGCGGTGAATCACTCCGCGCTGATGGCCCGCAGCTAACCCGTTGGATACCTCAACACCCATTACTCGAGCCTCAGACCAACTCCACTGAGAGTTACCCAGCAGCGCGCTCAGGTCGGTGCCATCCAAGTACTCCTCTACCCACGCCGCGCCGCGCGGCGGGTCTCCCAGTTGATATAGCTGAGATTCGACCTTGACTACGTTCGGGCTGTCGATACTCGCGAGGAGCTGAACTTCGCGCTCAGCCCGCTTGAGCGTCTCGTCCGTGGTGAAGTCCAGCGCTACAACCTTCAAGACGAAGGGCTGCCCGTCCCGCGAGACCTTGCGAACTGCCTTCTGACCACCGATGGCACCGATTGGTCCGCCATCAGTTAGCGCCAGAGCGGCGACCGCTTCCCCCACGAGATTGTCATCTGCGACAGTCATGGCTAGAACATAGCGTATTCGCGAGCGTGTCTCACCAACACGCGGGTAGAGCCGCACCAGGCGGACGGTGCGGTTGTGGGGCATGCCCCAGTGACACGGGTGCCGGCGGCTGCGAGCCTGTCGTTCTGGGGTCCTTCCGAGCCATCGTCACACATCTGCCCGCTGACCTAGACCTCGCGCAGCGCGAAGCAGTGGCCAACTCGATTCGGCCCACCGCGGGCACACGAGCGCGAAGCCCTGCATTGGGCCGCCCTCTTGATCAGCGCAGGGATCTGACTCAGACAGGGGCTCGGACGAAGTTCATCCGTGCATGCGACCGAGCAAGCGGCTCCGCAGCACGGGACGTCCCGAGCAAGATCTGCACCAAAGACGCACCGCGGGCACTCCCAGAAACAAGAAAACCCCCGCGTGAACGGGGGTTTTCTGTGGCGGTACCGGTGGGATTTGAACCCACGGTGGAGTTGCCCCCACACATGTTTTCGAGACATGATCCTTCGGCCGCTCGGACACGGTACCGGGAA
>Ga0308167_1002965_pt1 | contig 14476 bp, 12 predicted proteins | sample PhyCR1_2_FD_202138 | JGI IMG/M metagenome (GOLD analysis project Ga0308167, IMG submission 202138) | Phyllosphere microbial communities from UC Gill Tract Community Farm, Albany, California, United States - DLSLRC.R1 | ecosystem: Host-associated > Plants > Phyllosphere > Unclassified | place... | reverse complement strand
GATCCTGGCTCACAAACCTGCCCGCATCCGGATCATAATAGCGAAAGCGGTTATAGTGCAAACCTGTTTCCGCATCGAAATACTGACCCTGATAGCGCAGCGGCTGATAAACCGGCTCTGCATTCTCTCCGGCTGCCTGCTCTATACGCAGCGTATTGCCCCAGGCACGATAGACGGCACGCCAGACCACACTGCCATCAGCACCAGTCAGCTCTCGTGGCAGACCTGACACGTCGTTATGATACCAGTTAACCTGCGCTTCATGCTCCGTCTCGCCCTGCTGCAGACTGATCTGCGCCAGCGGAGCAAAGCTGTCATCCTCGTAAATCCAGAGGTGCTGGCGCGAGCCTCTCACCTCACTCAGCAGGCGATTGCCTTCCCAGATAAAGCGCGTGATACCAAAAGCATCGCGTTTCCAGCTTCGACGTCCAAACGCATCATAGCCGTAGGTGGTTCGCTGCTCGGTCCCGTTGCGGATGCTCACCGATTCGGTCAGCTGATGTTCAGCGTTCCAGATAAACTGCTGGTCTGTGTGGCGGCCGCTCTGTTTGCGCGTCACATTACCGAAGCCGTCATAGGTCCAGCGTTTATCTTCATAAACCCTGAGCCAGTTATCCTGTAATGGCTGCGTCTGAGTTTCACTCAGCAGATTGTGCGCCGGATCAAAGGCGAAATGCTCATCACGCGCCCGCGTCATCCGTCCCAGCGCGTCATATTCGTAACGATAATCACCCGTGTATTTATCCGTAATCTGCGTCAGCTGGCCATCGCGACGCCAGACATACTCGCGTGCCACCGCTGACTGCGCGCCACGGCCCGCACGCTGGCTTATCAGCCGTCCCATTTCGTCGTGAAGATATTCACTTGTGATTGCACCCTGGGTACGGCGCACTTCACGGTGCATAACGTCACGTTCGCTTTCACTGATAATACGGTTACCCAAGTTGACCTGCACCCGATGCCCGCTGCCGTAGTAGAGCTGCTTCAGTTCCCGCCCATCCGGTAAGATAGTGTGCGTCCGGTTACCCAGCTCGTCATAGCTGTGGCGCAGTTCATAACGGTGACCCCGAACCAGCGTCCGCTCTGCGAGCAGTTGTCCGGCATCATCCCATTCGAGTTCAGAGCGTCCGCCGTGATTGACACCGGCTGTGAGGCGTCCCAGCGCATCGTAACGATAGCGGGTACGTTGCCATGTGGCATCTCCACCGCGCGACACCAGCTTTTCCAGCAATCGTCCGGCGGGATCCCGTTGATAGTGCGAGTGGATTACCTGACCGCTGCCATCGCCTTCTTCAATACGAACCAGCAGCCAGCCACTGTCATCATATTCATAACGCGTTTTGCAACCATCAAACCCGCGCTCCTCGACCTGGTTATCCCGGGCGTCGTAGCGGAATGTATATCGTGCACCGTTCTCATTAATCAGTGCGGTCAGGCGACGGGCCAGATCGTATTCATAGCCAATACTGTGGCCGAGTGCATCAGTGCGTGATAGCGGCAAGCCATCAGCAGCCAGCGTCCAGCGCGTAACCTGCCCCTGAGGATCCTGTCAGGCAATCAGACGCCTCCAGCGGTCAAACTCAAAGCTTTCCGTTCCACCATCGGCATGCACAATACGCTGGGGCAGGCCATTCCATCGGTTATAAAACAGCGTCTGGTTGCCTGCGGCATCCGTCTGCTGCTTCATCCAGCCATATTTGTCATAGTCAAATGTCGCTGTGCGCCCTGAGCAATCGGTATGACTGATCAGAAAGTTGGCCTGGTTCCAGCATAACGTTTGTACGCCCGCCGCAGCATCACGCACCCTGACCAGATTGCCACGGTCATCATGGTTGTATTCTGTAATGCGTCCTATCTCATCCGAAAAACGGATTAAGTTTCCTGCTGTGTCGTAGATAAATTCACGCGAGCCGCCCAGCATGTTGGTCACACGAACCGGCGTGTTCCAGCGTTCGTGATAATCAAAACGTGTAGTCTGACCATCTGGCTCAATGATGGCCGTACAGTTGCCGCGTTCATCATAGCGGTAGCGTGTAAATCGGCCACACTGATCAGTAAGTTGTGTCATCTGACCGCGGACATTACGTTTGATACGAATGGTTCCTTCCATCGCATCCCGATAGCCGATAAGTTCCTGATTATCGTCAAAGTCGTAACGTGTCACGCGCCCCAGAGCGTCAACAACCGTTGTGGTCTGACCGCCATACTCAAAACGCCATTCCCCGCCGAGGCTGTCACGATGTGCCAGAACTTTTCCTTCAGGGGAATATTTATCGTAATGATAAAAACACTCCATTTCGCCCGCACGACGATGCGCCACCATAATATGGTTACGGTAACGGAATTCACGCAGCACCTCGTTGAGCTCATTACGCACGGCAATCAGGTCACCCTGAGGTGAATAATCGTAGCGGCACAGAATTTCGGCATTCAGAGGATCAGACGGATAACAGACGCTGACGCTGGTGATACGGAAAAAAGCACTCCCCGTGTCCGATTCAAACTGAGAGAAGTTGATATTAAATCGACGACCAGCGCTATCTTCAATCTGCACCGGCAGATGCCGGATATCATAACGGAGCGTCAGCCGGTTGCCATGACGATCGCTGATGGCAGACAACAGCCAGCGGTCAGATTCAACTTTATGACTGAAGTGCCAGTGCTGGCTTTCATCCCCGGCCGAAATACAAAATTCCTCAGGCTGCGGCTGCGAGAGGTAGAGTTGCTCATAGCGATGAAGCTGAGGCTGGCGGCCCGCTTCCGGATAGGGGAACTCAATTTCGCGACCCTGTTCATCCATTAAGACCAGCAGACCCGCTTTCTTACGTACTTCCTGTGAAATGGGCAGTGACCAGCCCTGTCCCAGCCAGCCATTGCCGATTTCATCAGAAAAATAGTAGCGCTGCCAGTTAAGGGGAACTGATGCCGGGAAAGAGAAATCATTATCTTCAGGGCCGAACAGCAGTTTGATACCCAGTACAGGGTTAACCGGACTACCAATCGCCATATCCACCTGCGGCAGAGGCCTTGCCGGAATTTTGCACGGCTCAGTCTTTTTCTGCGCATGCCCTTTGTCACTGCCTCCCTTTTCGCTGCCCGCTTTTTTAGCGCTGATAACTTCATCAGCTTCTTTTTTAGCGGCTTTAGCTTCGGCTTTAGCAGCGGTCGTTTCAGCTTTGACGGCTGCTTTTTCAGCCAGTTCAGCCCCTTCTTTTGCAATGCCTTTGCCCACTTTCGCGGCTTCTACCGCTTTACCCGCTTTTGCTGCCAGCTTACCGGCTTTAAACGCCGCCCCGCCACCGGGTACAAAGTTAGCTGCCGCCGAAGCGGCTGAAAGTGCAGCGTTACCATAATCCCCTTCTGCGGTGTAAATCGCGGCGTTCGCGCCGTCAGCTACCGCGCCGACAACAGGAACTGCGCCTAACACGTCCAGACCGGTATGCACCCAGTCGCCATAACTGCTCCACCAGCTTTTCTTTTTCGGCGGGTTGGCACTGCCCGCCGCCACATGGCCTTGTGGCGCAGGCGCATATTGTAATTTACCAATCGTATTTCCGGTTGCCATTGGAGCTCCGTGCGAAACTGTACAGGTTAAAGAAGGAATTATTTATTAAACTTGTTTACTCAGGAATAAGATCTGAGGCATGCCATGCAGTTCAGGTGAATAGTTTCACCTGATACCGTTTAATCATTTATGAATTGAGGTGAAAAAAGATGAAGCAGTCAAATCTTGTCAAAAAGGGTTTAGATGCAGAATAAATTAGTGAGGCCAGAACATATACTTAAAATCAGGCATATAATAATTGCAATGTCAGAGTAGTAATCATCATGCCCCATCATTTAGGTACGAGGAATCATACCAGTACTGGACCGTCTCGCTATCACGCCAGAAAGTGATGCAGTTAAGGTTTATTATCACTATGTTTCTGACACCCCAGCCAGCACTTCTGAACATCTGTTAAATCACGAGAAAACCTGCATAAGCAGGCCTTTATGCAATCTGAACCTGTCACTGAGTATAACTATGACAGGTTCATCTCAGTCTACATTAATCGAAAATTCAAGCATTCATAAGATGCTGATTTTCAATTTAGCCCAAACATCTATTAATTTTTTTGCGTTAATTTTCTTATATCTTCTAGCTTATTAAGGGCCTTTGTATTATCTTTATTTGTATTACTAATAATTTTATCCAACAGTTGATTAAAAGTTACATTATTCACATCAGTAACATTTGCATGCGCACCATGATGAAGAAGGTATTCAACCTGATCATATTGTCGACCATACATCCCCTCAAAAATTGCTGTTTGTCCTAAGCTATCTTTCGCATTGACATCAGCACCTATTTCAACAAAATACTTTAGAGTAGGGAAGGCTTTTTCATTAGTTGCATAAAATATTATCGGCGTGCTGTCAAATTTCGCGTTTTTATCCATCCCTCCTTTGATTAATGCTTTGACAAAAGCAGGATCTGAATATCCCGCTGTGTTACTTGCCACAGAACCCATATCGGCAACGTATTGAACAGGATCGGCGCCATGCTTTACCAGAACACTCATTACATTGAGTCTGTTAACGTCCTTATTTGAAGCTTCACTGAGGGCATAATACAAAAGGGTCAAATCCTTCTCGCCAGGTTTATTAAGATCAGTTTGAGTTGATAATTTTTCCACCTCATCAACATTGCCATCTTCAATTGCCTGTGCCAGTTGTAACTGGCTTCCTGAAAAGTAATCCTCCGGATGGATTTTCTTCATATCATCACAAGCCTGTAAAGTTAACAAAGAAAATATTAACGGCAATAAGATTACTTTCCTTATAAAACCCAAAATTCACCTCCGGCGAGTTGCTTTTATATCAATGTTATTTTCTAACTCCTGAAAATAAATCATCTGACCCATACTTTAAAAAAACCTCATACCCTGGCGCTTAATAATTTTATTCAGAATAATATTAAACCCCTCAGCATTTTCATTTTTAATACGTGGAGCGGCATCATGCCTTATCAACCATATACAACTATCCCACTACATTTCTGGCAAGACCCTGATAAGCAGACCCTTACATACTGGGGAGCGATTATTTATTTCATCACGTTACCAAAAATATTGCATAACCTTTCAATTGCGATCAGAACCCGCACTAAAGATAAAAACCACTCCTTAGCTTTTGTATCTGCCTTCACAATCTACATTCAATAAAATAGAAAAGTATTTCTATACACTGCTTTTAAGCCAATCTAATTTGTTATCTAACAGAACTAAACAAGATTCTCTTATGTTGGCTTTAGCATCGCTTATGCCAGCTCAACCTTCTGGCCCATGGAATAATCTTATAACTTTCTTTTCCAATCAAGAAAATAAACCAATCACAGTTAAAACAAATGGCATCATCCTCAGTGGCAACTGATTTATTATATTTAAGTAATCTGGCATACTGATATTGAATAATAATAAATCTATTGATTTTTCCTTAAAGCCATTATGACATCCTTGTCTTTTCACTGACGAAAGCAGCCATAACTTCATCAGCAGGAATCAAAATTAAGCACGTCCACCTTTTTGTTTAGCAAGCTTATGAATTTCCATTAACTTGTCCTGTGTAGAACCTTTCTCACCATTATTGCGTTTGATCACATCGTCAAGTTGACGCATAAATGACCATCCGGTGTTTTTTTCAACCGCATTAGGATTGGCTCCGTGATTCAGTAACCACTCGACGGTATCTAACTGCATTCCATCCAACGCAGCCATAACTGTTGATTTTCCCAGCGAGTCTGTCGCATTAACATTTGCGCCGCGATTTACCATCAGCGCCAGAGTTTTTAAGGTACCATCTGAAGCGGCATCATGCAGCAAGGGTTGCCCCTGGACTTTAACATTCACGTCCATGCCACCATCAATTAACGCAGCCATAAACTCCGGGTGCGGCGATGTGGCGACTAATTCAGCGACACTGCCCATATCAGGCACATCCTGAAGAGGGTCGGCACCGGCTTTGACAAGCTGACTGATGATTTCTAATTGCTGGCTTTTTCTATTTTTTGCTTGCTGTAAAGCAAAATAGAGCAATGTCATGTCCTGCTTACCTGGCTTATTAAGAGAGGTGTCAGGGGTTAGCTTCCTGACATCAGCGATATTCTCACTGGCGATAGCCTGGGCAAGGCTCAATTGTGTACCATGGAAAAATTGTTCTGGAGGATATTTACTCATTGCATTACATCCTGAAATCGAAATTAAAAATATCAGACCACCATAGCGGGCTACTTTTTTTATAAGAGACTTAACCATTTTTTCTCCTTAAATTGAAGATAACAACTTCTCGTCATTATCTTTCTCCAGTTCAATACAGTGTTTTACCTGGTCCATCCCATGCATATCAATTGCACTTCCCTCTCCGCCATCCATAGGATGCTTGTTGCCAACTGCAGAAGGAGACGCTACCAACGCCACTCCTAACGCACTAAATGCAACTGCACCCCATGGCCCCAGAGTTTTCAGTCCAGTAAGTCCTAGTCCACCAATCACTGCAGCCCCTGCCCAGAATCCAGGCTCCTGTATCATAGTAAGAATTTCACCTTTGACACGATAAGCAGAGATATTTTCTGCCGTTTCAGTGACAGGTACTTCGCCGCTGTACTTTTTAACGGTTGATGATTTCAATCCAGCAGAGTTGAATGTCCAGCCCGTTTTTCCGCTTGCCCGTGAAGCTGATGAAGCCATTCCGCCTCCCAGAGAATGTCCTGTCATATCAATTGGCGCTGTGGAGCGTCGAACCGATGTGCCTATTGAAACAGCCTGCTTGTAATAATTTGAGTCTACACCCATGCCCTGCTGAACATTGTTTTTCCAGTCAGCGGTTTCCCTCATTCGCGTACCTCTAAATACGACGGATGCAGACATATCTTTTCCAAAAACAGCTTCGTCGGGCTCATATACCCTTGCACGGAAACCCGGGTCTTTAGCGATTCTTAGTGATTTTGGCGTAAGGTTATATTTTGCCAGCGCCTCAGGGTCGTCACTGATATCTTTCCAGCCTTCAGGTATTTCAGGCATAGGTCTGGTGGGATCGCGGGGCTCATAAACATAGTCCGCTAACCTCGCCTTTTCCATGCCAGTATTATTCTGCTCAAGCCGCAAAGCCGCCTGCACCACTTTAGGGTCCTTACTTTTCTTCCCTTTTTCTATCAGAGCCTTACGCCTTTCCCACGTCTCTTTTTTTGTCAGGTTTCCACCACGTCCGCCAAGCGCTTTGCCATTCATGGCAAAAAGATCCTGCACACGGTTTAAGGGATAACCACCAATATAGGTGTCCGGGCTGTGCTCTATTGACCAGCAGTCACCCTCAACCGTTCCACTCACCACACCTTTATTGCGCCCTGCTGCATCACCAATAGTGGTAGGGACGTAGCTTGATTTATAAACAAACGCCGGATGACCATTAAATTTCACGCTATCGACAGTGCTTTTTGAAGGCGCCAGCGTAGCCGTTACCGGATAAGGAACCGGTGGCTGAATACCGGGGGTAAAACAGAGATCCGGTGCTAAACCGACAACTTTATATACGCCGTCTTTACGTGCGGCATAGTTATCAGCCATGGCGTTGCTCCTTGTTGATAAGAGCCAAGAGCGAAGGTGGTAGGGGGATAAAACTGTCAGCCTGACTGTCGGTAAGCTGTTGCTGCGCACGTTGTACCATCACTTTCCGCTCATCCATAGCGATAAAGCGTAACTCGGTCATTGCGGGTTCCAGTTGTTCAGAAAATACCACGCGATAGCTGCAATGCACTTTGCGCGTGGGTAGATCGATAACCAGCGTGTCGAGTTGCAAATCATACGTCAACCCGGCGCCCTGCTGCGTGGTAACAAAAGCAAAAAGTGTTTCAACCGGTACAGAAAAATCGAGCTGCTGCCCACTCTTTTCCTGATGCGATATCAGATTTTTGAGTGTGACGGGAATGCTTGTCATAGGTTTCGGCAAGGGGAATTGCATCCAGGGATGCGCGCCACACCAGTAGTCAAACTTAAAATCAGCGGGCAGAAACGGATGCCGATGCTGTTTCCATGCTTCATCATAGGTACCGGCAAACGTAATACGAGGATGCCAGCCTCTACCATAGAAACCAAAACCGGCAGGCAGATTTTCATCTTCAATATTCTTAACAGGGTTGGGCAGTAGTTCAAACTGGGGTGCCGGAAGATGCTGAAGTTTTAGCTCTTTCTGAGCCTTAGCCGGTAACCAACCTATGCCAACACTATTAAAAGATGATGCCAGTTCCTCACCTTTTTCCAGTCGGTAAAAGCCTCCCTGAGCAAATTCATAGCGTAAATCAACATGCGTAACAGGCTTCCCGTTAGTGAGCTGCCAGGTGGCAACCATTTTTCGCCACTCGCGCGGGCCATAAACATTTAGCAGACGGGTGAAATCACCGATTCGAGCGCCTACAGTGAAATGCCGCACGGGCTTATCTTCGGGTGCCCACGCAGTGCCATTGATCACCACATCCAGTCTGGGTTTATAAGGCGCAAGGTCGCTTTCAAAACGCACACTGCTGGTACCCGGTTCATCGTAATAGTAATCCTGCTCGAAGAGTTCGCCCTGATCTTCACACAAGGTCAGCTTACCGGTGATGATATCAAGTTCGTAACTGACGCGAGCCACCAGGACGTTAAAGCCATGATCATGTTGGTCAAGCGACTCAAACAGCAGCGCTGGAAAAGCGCTATAGTTAGCAAAATTTTCCATAATCAGTTGATGTCTATCTGTGTTCCGTCGATATCAATCACCTTCTCACCGACCAGCTTGATCTTGTTCGCGCTGATGGTGATGGTGCCATTATGCTCAAGCACAATCATCGATTCGCCACATACCAGGGTGATTTTGTCTTCAGCACTGAACTCCGCAGTAGTCCCGGCAGTCAATGCCATATCCCGTCCGGTATTGAGCGAATATTTCATGCCGACATGGTGTGCCTGCATTCCGCCGACATTGGTCATCCAGCCGCCACCAACGTTTAGCATGTATGCCGCGCCAATATTGGTGTTCTGAGCCAGACCGACATTGAGCATTGAAGCCAGTGCAATGGTTTCAGCTTTCGCCCTATCCACTTTTAGTGTCTGGTTGCCATTAATCGTTACCGACTGATTCTGACCAATACGCACTTTCTCATTCTGATCGACTGTTTCAGTGCGATTACTGTGTACAGTGATGGTTTCATTACCATCCACCGTTTCAGTACGATTCTGATGAACGGTAATGGTTTCATTTTGATCAACCGTTTCTGTACGATTTTTCTTCACCTCGGTGGTTTCATTGCCGCCGATGGTTTTGGTCCGGTTGCTGCCGACGCTGTGGGTTTCATTGTTCTCAACCTCAGTGTCCATGTTCTTCTCGGCATGCAGCCAGACCTGTTCCTCACCCGCCTTATCCTCAAACCTCAGCGCGTTCGCCGTATCCGCCGTGCCATCCTTCGACCGGCTTAAAAAGCCCATCTGCGTCGCCGCCGCCGGCAGCGCCCACGGCGGCATGCTCGCCTCGTTATACACCCGGCCGATGATCAGCGGACGGTCCGGATCGCCGTTGATGAAGTCCACCACCACTTCGTCGTTAACGCGCGGGATCTGCACCCCGCCGAACCCCTGACCCGCCCAGGCGCTGGAGACGCGCACCCAGCAGGAGCTGGTGTCGTCGCCCTTCGCCAGACGGTCCCAGTGAAACTTCACCTTCACCCGGCCGTAGCGGTCGGTCCAGATCGACTCGCCTTTCGGCCCCACCACCTTCGCCGTCTGCGGACCGTGCGTTTTCGGCCACGGCGTCTCCGGCGGGGTGCGGTACGTCACCGACGACGGCAGCACCGTGAAGCTGATGTTGTGACGGCTCTCGCCGGTGTCGCCGCTGGCGTAACTGTTCTCGGCGAAGTCATAGGTCGCCGAGGTCACCAGGTATTCGCCGTTGTCGCTGAAGTGCGGCGCGTTGATGATGGCGAAGGTGAAGCCAGGCGCGATGCCGGTGGCGGTGCCCGACCCGCTGACGCTGTGGTGCTCGGCCTGCCACACCTCCTGACGGATGCGCGCGTAGGACTCGCCGTGGCTGTGGTCGACAAAGTGGCCCGGCCAGTCGTAGACGTCCACCGAGCCCGGCACCGGCGACGCCGGGTTCTGCCGCGCCTGCAGCATCCACGCGTTCGGCTTGCGGAAGTCGTAGTCGTCGGTGCTGTAGATGCCCGGCGTCACGCTCTCCGCCAGCGACCACTGGCTGATGCCCTCTTCCGTCACCACGCCGCCCGACGGGGTGACGTGATAGGCGATGGTCTCATAGCCCGGAAACGCCTGATGCTGGTCCGGCGCGTCGCACAGCACCAGCGTGTGCCTGTCCGCCTCGTGGCGGAAGAAGTAGTAAATCCCCTCCAGCTCCATCAGGCGGCTGATAAAGTCCAGGCTGCTCTCCTGATACTGCACGCAGTACTCCCACACCCGGTAGCTGCCCGCCAGGCGCGTCTCCACGTTAACCGCATACTCCTTCAGCAGCGTCTGCACAATCTGCGGCACCGTCTGGCTCTGGAAGATGCGCAGGTTGCGGTCGCGCCGCATCGGCCACAGGTCCGGCTCCACCGTCAGCTGATAGACCGCGTAGCGGGTGCCGCTCAGCTCCTGGCTGCGCACCGCCACCCGGGTGATTTTGCCGTTGAGGTAGCGCGGGCTCAGCGCGTTCATCAGGCCGTCGGTCGGCAGCGTAAAAGTGACCGGCTTGCCCAGCAGGGCGTGACGGTCGATGCGCGCGTCGGTGGCCAGCAGTTCGGCGGTGAGCACAAACGGACGGGACAGCGTCTCGGTGCCCGTGAGCGTGTGGAACAGCAGGCCGTCCGCCGGCAGCTGAGCAGTAATGCGTGAGAACATGGTTTTTTCCGTACAGACAGAACTGACGATGAAGCGGGTCAGTAAAAGTGGAAGGGAAATGATTTTTTTATTTAAAGCATCTTCTGATTAGAAGTAATGGATATCAGGGCGAAATTATTTTTTAAAACAAAACCCCGATTAAAAAATAAACATTTATGAAAATGATCAATATAATATTTTTTTCAGTCAATATGTATTTTGGATATCAACCAGGAAACACAAAGAGGAAATTATTTTTTAAATAATTTTAAATTAAAATAAGGAAATATAATATACATTACAAACCATCGTGATGCATGCACATTTAACATCCCCATTTATTTCACTGACTAACTACTTCTTGATTATTTCATTATGCATGTTAGCGAAAATCAAAACACACGAAAAAAAGGAACAATGCTGCCGGGCTTTACTGCCAACAAAGCTACACTGCTCATAAAGTTCGCAGATAAGCGCCACATCAGCATGGGCGACGGGTGAAGAGGTTAACCGCTTTGGCCTAATTTTTTTAAACTCCGGATGACGGTGTTAATGCCAATGTTCAGTTTTCTGGCGGTATCACGAACCCAGGCACCATTGATGAAGGCCATTTCAGTGATCTGTTCTTTAATGCACGGCTTACGGGCTTCATAAGCGTAAGTGAGTTGAAACACGCGGTGGCAGTGACGGCTGCGAAATCTGTCATAGCCTTTAGGGTTCTGACCATGGCGGTAAACGTGAGCAGACTGACAATGGAGGCAATGAACGTTAACGCTGGCCATGAGAATCTTAAAAGCGTGCATTATACATCAGATTAAACCAATTAGAGGCATCACCCTATATTTAAATACAGTGTCTACCCAAAACCCTACACTATAGTAACTTAATATAAAAAGTGATAGGATTAACTCTCTAAAAAAACCTTTTTCTAGTGAGAGGGAATTATTTTTATTCACTTATAATAAATCACTTCACAACCTTAATATCTTTAACCTCTCTATCACAAAAGTTGGTCCAATCCTTACGAATAGTCCCGGCCAAACTGATTAGATAGTCAAAGTCATCTCTATGAAGAAGATCATTTTCATCTAATACAAACACCTTACTAATGTCAAAATGCGAGTTTGGATAGAAATTTGGAATAAGAACACCTATAAACCATTTACTATCCGAACGCAGTAAATTAAAGTCACCTTGACGTGACTTAACAATCTTAGCTTCAATAATAAATCGCCCCTTCTTTAAGTCATAAACTTGATAGTCTATCTCTTTATCTAAATTTTTCATGGAAATAACAGTTTCATAATCACCAGTTGGTGATTTACCACCAGGGAATTTTATTTGCGTTATCCTTTATACATTAAAGCCTCAATATTTATCTACTACTGTACTTTTAAATATCTTTTTTTCCGTTTTTCATATTCAGGATCGATTTGATGAGGAAGAATGACTTTGAGTCCCGCGCCTATTTGAGATGCAATATAATTTGCGTTTGAAAGATGTTTGGCAAGCTCTGGGTCAGTTGTATCAAACTCTTTGGAAGCCAAACTCCCCAGATTCATGCTATGCAGGACACTTTTATCTTTTTCTTCACCAGTTAATATTTTTTTTACGTACATAAGCTGTTTCAGAGCAACCTGAAAAACTCTAAAATCCGGTTTTTCCATCGCTCTTTGATTAGTGATATCAATAGCATCATTGATGTAGTCTAAAGCAGTATATTTTTCTTTCTTCATCATAAACCCAATATGCACTCTTCTTGTTTGAGAGCAAAGGCAGATCTTGAATTAAAAATCACCAGGCCAACCTTATTACAAACGGAATGTATAAAGTAAGCTAAAGACAAACCTTTTTATTCACCAAATAGAAAAAACTAAAACTATATTAATTCAAAATTCTCCTTGCTAATTTCATTTATTACGTACTGCTCTGGGGCTTCTCTTATTTTTTTTGATAGATCTTTTAACATTTCACTATCGATAGAACGGATATCAATATATGGAGTTACAATGAAGAACCTTTCGACATCAACTTTGTAATCACCTTCACTAAACATAACCTTCATTACATATGAGCTATCGTCACACTCATACAGAGTAAAATCCCAAGGATTCATTGCTATTTTATTTTTACTCATTATAATTTCTCTCCTGTTAATAAATCGGTCACGGTATAATCTCTGCCTTTAACCATTCCTTCGGTTTTTACTACAGCCTCAAGATCACCTTGTGGTAGTTTGCCACCCGGAATCCATTGCTTATTAGCTCCCCATTCATTACCAGTAGGCATTTTTGGAGAGTACAACTCTGTAGGTTCAAATTCAATCAAAACAAGACTATCGTTTTTCAATTGTTCCTGTGGGATGCCTAATTTATCTGCAATCACTCCTACATCTCCTTTTGATTCAGAAATCATTTGTCCAGCGCGCTCCTTGGTTAGAACAAATTCCGTCCTCCCTGGATCAGGTTTACCAATACCATAATCTTCAAAACTTTTTCTAGTGACTATTCTAGATGCGCCATTTTCAAAGGATTTTGCATGAGAATCAATATAATCCTTAGGTAAATATGTTTCGGGGTCTGGCCTAAATGTTTTTTCGATACTTTGTATTTCGGCGATTTTTTCATCATTTAACGGAAGTTTGTTAGCATTAATATTATTACGACCACGCCAACCGTCAAACTTCATACCCCCTTTACCACCCAATGCCCCACCGGCAAAACTGCCTGCCAGCATAGACCATTTTTGACCGTCAGAGCCTTCACCGAAAAGTCTGCCACCGACCCAGCTGCCAGCGTAACCACCACCCATTGCGCCTGCTAATCCTAGCAGGGCTATAGCAGGTGAAGCCAGGACCGCAACGGCAGCAGTGCCTACTCCCATCATCACCCAGTTTACCCAGCCGGGGACTTCGGGGTTGATGTCGTCAGTCTGAAGTTTGCCTCCGCCAATAAAGACATTGGTTGAACCGCCAGATATCTCAGCGCTGCAGGTCAAACGGTCTCCGATACGGGCGGCAGGAAAGTTGTTAATAAAAACTTTGTCCGAACCTTCAGCAACCCGTTGCGATGAGCCGCTGTGCTCATCGCAGTCGCCTTTGGACAAATGTGCACGTATCGCTGCTCTGCTGTTAGTGAAAACATTCGGCGATCCGGATAACAGTTTGCCTGTGTTATGTCGCGGAGCCCATGACATGCTGCCAAGCACTTCACCCACACCTCCGGCAGCACAGGCACCGGCTGCTGCTGCGGATACAACAACCAGTGCTGCTCCACCGGTAACAACAACGGCTGCTGCACCTAATATCGCGCCGCCAATTAACCCGGCGATCATCCAGCCTTTAGAGGCTGTGTGGGCTATCTCGTCCTGCTCTCTGGCAGCATTGAAGTCAGCCATGATTTATACATCCTCATGTCTCTGAAGAAACGCAAGGATTTGTGATTCGCTGGCGAGATCTGCTGGTCCTTTAAATGCTTTTGCCATGCCAAGAATATCTCTTACAGATGAGTTTTTTCTGTGTGGTGATGTCCATAGTGCATAGCGCAACGGCTCTTCATTATTTAAGGCGGCGATATGTAATGGGCTTCCCGCTGAGTCAA
>Ga0308167_1002961_pt1 | contig 14495 bp, 10 predicted proteins | sample PhyCR1_2_FD_202138 | JGI IMG/M metagenome (GOLD analysis project Ga0308167, IMG submission 202138) | Phyllosphere microbial communities from UC Gill Tract Community Farm, Albany, California, United States - DLSLRC.R1 | ecosystem: Host-associated > Plants > Phyllosphere > Unclassified | place... | reverse complement strand
CTGCGGGCAATATGCGCCGGATTTCATGTTTAGTCTAAGATCCAGGTCGCGGTATCGTTAGTGCGGCACGCTTTACTGGCACCGCCAACGGCGACACAGACCTGTTTCGTTTTGCGGGGACGGGGACGATCGCTCAGCACCGTGGCATCATAACGGCTGCTTTCCACACCCGCTTTTAACGGGACGTAACCGATCATCGGACCGTCAGCCTGGTCAGCAATCGCCAGCCAGTGATTTTCCACCGTGCCTAATACTTCAAACGGTTTACCCGTTTCGAGATAGCGAACCACTTTGCCGCCGTAATCGGGCGTGGTCATCACTGACGCACCATACAGCGCCCGCCAGGTCTGGTTGACTGGTTCAAATTCCGTCGGCGGCGCAACGGCGTGCCGATGAACCAGTTTGACGCCATTAATTTCGCTGGTCACCAGCGTGTCATCAGTGACGGGCGGCGGCGGGGCCTTACAGCCTGCCAGGGTAAGGACCGCCAGCAGTGTTAACGCAAGACTCTTTTTCACCATGTTCCTCGTGATTTCATCAAAGTATCTGCATATTGCCTGGCCCGACGCAGGGGAAGGCCAACATTGGCACCAGAGTGGGCCAATGTTCTGACATTCAAAAAAAGGTCAGATTACATCGGGATAGTACTGTGTTCAGTCTACCTAAGACTTTTGAGAATTCAAACCATTGCACCGACTGCCGATGCGTGATAGCAGGCACTTTACCGCTAAGCCAGGTCGCAGGAAAAGCGCCATGCTTTACAATAGTTAAAGCGAACTGAATTATCGCGAACGCAAACTGGTTGAGAACGTTGTCGCGCATTCTGCCACGCATTGAATTCAATGTGAAACTATTAACTTTTTCTAATCACTTATTGCCAGAAAATTTTATCCGTTTGCCTTAAGAAACTTATTAAAATCGGAATTTCCGGGTCCCTCTTATCCGCCCTGGGTGCCGAAAGCGGCACGGCTTTTGCTTAAAAAGTGTTTTATGGCGATGAGAGGTGAGCAATGAGAGACGCCCTGACCTGGCTACGTGCATCTCGGGAAAGCGATATTGCCAGCCTGCAACGGTTACTCCAGACCGGGCAACTGATTACTGCGGTCAGTGAGCTGGTTCACCAGCTGCAGCGGGAACGCGGAGCCAGCAATATCTGGATCTGTTCTCATGGGCGGCTGTTTAGCACTGAGCGGCTCGCCCGCCAGCAGGATGTCAGCGCCTGCCTGCAGCACTTTTATCAGGCACTACCGCCCGCCGTGGCGCAGCCGGGCTACAGCCGCTTCTGTCACCTGATTGCCGCCGCGTTGCAGGCGCTGAGCGAGCTGCCCGCGCTACGACAGCAGATCGCTGAAGGAATGCTGACTCAGGTAACGGCAATGGCGGCGTTTAATCAGGTGATCCGCACCTTACTCAATCTGGTCTTTGAAGCGGCAGACACCGCCAGCCATCCCGATATTTCTCGTGCCCTGATAGCACTATTCAGCTTTATGCAGGGCAAAGAGCTGGCCGGACAGGAGCGCGCCATTGGGTCCGCCGGCTTTGCAGCCGGGCAGTTCACCGCCGGCCAACGCAGCCAGATGGTGGCGCTGATTGCCGCCCAGGAGCAGAGCTTCACCACCTTTAGCCAGTTTGCCGATGCCGAAGCCTGTGCCCAGTGGCAGCCGCTGGCGCAGGCCAGCCGGGATATCGAGCGGCTACGGCGCATCGCCTGCACCGGCGGCAACGGCGAAGAATCTGGCGCGCTGAACTGGTTTTCACTGCTCTCTGAGCGGCTCGATCAAATGAAAAGGGTCGAAGATGGTCTCTCCGCTACCCTGATGCTGCGTTGCCGGACCGCGATTGACCAGGCGGCATTGCCGCTGACCCCCGCGCAGGGAAACAGCAGTTTTGCGCTCTATGTTTCCGGTGCCGACTGGCTGCCCGGCGCGGCCACGCTGGACAGTGATGGCCTGGCACCGCAGCTTGGGCGTTCGGTACTGTCGTTGATTGGCGAACAGCAGCAGCGCTTGCAGCAGCAGGCTGATGAACTGGCCGCCATGCGCGCGTCACTTGATGAGCGCCGGATCATTGAACAGGCCAAGCACTGGCTGATGCAGCAGCACGGTTTCAGTGAACAAGCGGCCTGGCAGGCACTGCGTAAAAGCGCCATGAACCAGAACAAAAAGGTCGTGGAGATCGCACAAGCGGTGCTGGCCGTCGCCGCGACGCTCAGCGCTTAACCCGTAAGAGGTAGCTGCACAACACTTGTGCGCACGCTGCGTCAGGGGAGTGCAAAAACGGTTATTTTTACACCACTCCTGAAGCGGGAGGCCTGATAGCGCGTGGGCAGGGACTCTGGCACGCTGTTTGCTTAACCTTACAGACAGTACGCATTGTTCCTGCCAACGGCGGTGGGGCCAGTGCTTTGGATAAAGGCGTCCATCCGCATGCTTCGGCATGTCGGAGGACGCCTTTTTTTATTCCTGTTCAGGGGCAATATGATGAGCAAAATGCCAGTCTCACGACGCCAGTTACTGATTTCCGGGGCCGCGCTGGGTGCGGCCTGGGTTATCCCGGGATTACGCAATGCCGTCTGGGCGGCGGGATCAGATGCACCCGAAAAAGCCGAGGTCCGGGTCGGCTTTATTCCGCTCACTGACTGCGCGCCGGTGGTGATGGCGTCCGTTAAAGGCTTCGATAAAAAATATGGCCTGAGCCTTCAGGCCAGTAAAGAGGCGAGCTGGGCGGCAGTGCGCGACAAACTGACTTCCGGTGAACTGGATGCGGCGCACGTGTTATACGGCATGATCTACGCGTTACAGCTCGGGGTGGCCGGTCCGCAGCACGACATGGCTAACCTGATGACGCTCAACCACAATGGCCAGGCGATCACCCTGTCGAACCAGCTGAAAGCCAGCGGCGTAACCGACGCGGCCAGCCTGAAAAAGGCGGTGGAGAGCCAGGCCAAAGGCAGCCTGACCTTCGTCCACACCTTTCCTACCAGCACCCACGCCATGTGGCTCTATTACTGGCTGGCTAATGCTGGCATCAACCCGTTTGAGGATGTGCGCACTGTGGTTGTGCCGCCGCCACAGATGGTGATGAACATGAAAATTGGCAACATGAGCGGCTTCTGCGTCGGTGAGCCGTGGAACCAGCGTGCCATCAGCGACAACATCGGCTTTACCGCCGCCACCAGCCAGCAGATCTGGCCTGAACATCCGGAGAAAATCCTCGGCACCCGTGCGCAGTGGGTCAAAGAGAACCCCAACACCGCCCGTGCCCTCACGGCGGCGGTACTGGACGCCGCCCGCTGGATTGACGCCTCCGACGATAACCGCCGCGAAACGGCCCAGGTATTAGCCGGACGCGCCTGGATCAATACCAAAGTTGAGACGTTGCAGGGACGGATGCTGGGGCAGTATCAGAACGGGCTCGGTCAGTCGTGGCAGGATGCGCACCCGATGCGCTTCTTTGGTGACGGCAACGTCAGTTTCCCCTGGCTCTCCGACGGCATGTGGTTTCTGACCCAAATGAAGCGCTGGGGGCTGCTGACCGGCGATCCCGATTATCAGGCCGTCGCGCGCCAGATTAACCGTATCGACATCTATAAACAGGCCGCCAGTGCGGTCGGCCAGATCGCACTGCCCGCCACAGAGATGCGCAGCAGTACCCTCATCGACGGCAAAGTGTGGGACGGCAGCAATCCTGCCGCCTATGCCGCCAGTTTCGCCATCAAACGTTAAGAGAGGATGCCATGAAAACTGACGCGCGCGCCCTGGCGCAGCCGGTGAAGACCGACAGCAGTGCCACCGTGATCCCGTTGCAGATTACCCCGAAAGCTGCCGCCAGACCGGCCCGCCTGCGTCCGCTGATCCAGCGGGCTATTCCGGTCGCTGGCGGGATGCTGTTGCTGCTGCTGGTGTGGCAAATCGCTGCGCTGTCGGAGCCGGCTTTTCCAACACCGTACGCTACCTGGCAGGCGGCGCAGATCCTGTTTGCCGATCCGTTTTACAGCAATGGCCCCAACGATCAGGGTATCGGCTGGAACGTGCTGGCGTCACTGCAGCGTGTCGCTATCGGCTTCGGCCTGGCCGCCCTGGTGGGTATTCCTGCCGGTTTTCTGCTCGGTCGCTTTCTGTTTATGGCGCGGATGTTTAATCCGATTATCGCCTTGCTGCGCCCGGTCAGTCCGCTGGCCTGGCTGCCGATTGGCCTGCTGCTGTTTCAGCGCGCTGAGCCTGCCGCCAGCTGGACCATTTTCATCTGTTCGATCTGGCCAATGATCATCAACACCGCCGAAGGGGTACAACGCATTCCGCAGGATTACCTCAATGTGGCGCGGGTGCTGCAGCTTTCCGAATGGACCGTGATGCGCCGCATCCTGCTGCCGGCGGTGCTGCCCGCCGTGCTGACCGGGGTTCGCCTGTCGATTGGCATTGCGTGGCTGGTGATTGTCGCCGCTGAAATGCTGACCGGCGGACTCGGTATCGGCTTCTGGATCTGGAACGAGTGGAACAACCTCAACGTGGAAAACATTCTGATCGCCATCCTGATTATCGGCGGCGTCGGCCTGTTGCTGGAGCAGGGTCTGATGCTGCTGGTCCGTCGTTTTAGCTGGGATAAATAAGGAGTTCACCATGACACACATTATACGCGTCCAGCAGGTCAGCCAGCGCTTCAATACCGCCAGCGGTGAATTCGTGGCACTGGATAACGTCAGTTTTGATATTCACGAAGGCGAAACCCTGAGTCTGATCGGCCATTCCGGCTGCGGCAAATCGACGCTGCTGAACCTGATTGCCGGACTGAGCCGGCCCAGCAGCGGCGTATTGCTGTGTGATAACCGTGAGATCGGCGGTCCGGGGCCGGAGCGGGCGGTGGTGTTTCAGAACCATTCGCTGCTGCCGTGGCTGACGGCGTTTCAGAACGTTGAGCTGGCGGTACAGCAGGTGTTTAAAGGCAGGCTGAGTAAGGCGGAAATGCAGGACTGGATTGAGCACAACCTGAATCGGGTGCAGATGAGCCATGCGATGCACAAGCGGCCGGGTGAAATTTCCGGCGGCATGAAGCAGCGGGTTGGCATCGCGCGGGCGCTGGCGATGAAGCCGCGTGTGCTGCTGCTGGATGAGCCGTTTGGCGCGCTGGACGCCTTGACCCGTGCTCACCTGCAGGACAGCGTGATGCGCATTCAGCAGGAGCTGAACACCACCATCGTGCTGATCACCCATGACGTCGATGAGGCGGTGCTGTTGTCCGATCGGGTCCTGATGATGACCAACGGCCCGGCAGCGCGAGTCGGTGAGATCCTGCCGGTCAATCTGCCACGTCCGCGTTCACGCGTCGCGCTGGCCGATGAGCCGCGCTATCACCAGCTGCGCCAGCAGGTGCTGCACTTTCTGTATGAAAAACAGACCACGGCGGCGTGAGGATCGCATCATGACGCAACGGCTGCTGGTAATAGGGAATGGCATGGCGGCGATGCAGCTGGTCGAGAGCCTGTTGCAACGGGCGCCGCAGCGTTACGCCATCACGGTGATTGGCCGCGAGCCGCATGGCAACTACAACCGCGTGCTGTTATCACCGGTGCTGGCGGGTGAGATGCGCTTTAGCGAAACCCTGATCCATGCAACGTCGTGGTATCAGCAGCACGGCGTGACGCTGCTGGCGGGCGAAACGGTGCAGCAGGTCAATCTGGCGGCCCGTACGGTGCTGACCGACCAGCGTCAGCTGGGCTGGGACCGGCTGGTGTTCGCTACCGGATCGCAGCCGCGCCTGCCAGCTATTCCAGGCATCGATCGGCCACAGGTCAGCGGTTTCCGCTGCATCAGTGACGTTGAGCGGCTACTGGCGGGCCACGGCCCGGTGGCGGTGCTGGGTGGCGGTTTCCTCGGTATTGAGGCGGCGGCGGCGCTGCGAGCCCAGGGACGCGAAGTGACGCTGATTCATCACAAAGGCTGGCTGCTCGATCGCCAGCTGGATGCCAGAGCGGGCGAACTGCTGCTGACGGCGCTGCGCGGGCGTGGCATCCGGTGTGCGCTAAACAGCGGCGTGCAGGCGATCACCGCCGCGGGCGTGCTGCTGACCGATGGCCACCATTGCGCGGCCAGCCAGGTGGTGATCGCCATTGGGGTGGAACCGGCCGTGGCCGTGGCGCGGGAGGCGGGCCTGCCGTGTCAGCGCGGTATTCTGGTCGATCGCCAGCTACGCAGCGCCGTGCCCGGTGTCTACGCCGTCGGCGAGTGCTGTGAAATTGAGAGTGAAACTTTTGGCCTGGTGGCGCCCTGTCTGGCACAGGCGAAGGTACTGGCGGCGCAGCTGGCCGGTACGCCAGAACCCGATTACCGGACGCAGCCCGGCGGCACGCGGCTCAAAGTCAGCGGCATTTCCCTGTTCAGCGCCGGGGATATCCGTGAAGCGCCGTCGGTCAGCAGTTTTGATCCGATCTCCGGCGATTATCGTCGTCTCTTTCTGCGACAGGGACGCCTCAACGGCGTGCTGCTGTTTGGTGACAGCCAGCAGGGGGCCGCACTGCTTGGCCGCCTGCAGCGCGCTGAATCCGCCACCCTCGCGACCCTGTTCGATCCCGATCAACCTGAAACGCAGCCACAGGCTGCAGAGAGCCTTCTGATGAGTAAACCTCTATTAGCCGTGATCGGTCACGGCATGGTCAGCCACTATTTTCTTGAGCAACTGGTCGCCCGTGAACTGCATCAGCACTATCAGATTGTGGTGTATGGCGAAGAGTCTCAGCCAGCCTATGACCGGGTACATTTGTCGGACTATTTCAACGGCAAGCAGGCGGCTGACCTCTCTCTGGTGGAGGCGGATTTCTTTGCGCAGCACGGTATTGAACTGCGCAGCGGCTGCCAGGTGGTGTCGGTTGATCGGGCGCAGCGTAGCCTGACTGACAGCGCGGGCAACCAGCTGGCGTGGGATCGGCTGGTGCTGGCCACCGGGTCACGCGCCTTCGTGCCGCCGATTCCCGGCCACGACGCAGCACGCTGTTTCGTCTACCGCACGCTGGACGATCTGGACGCGATTGCCGCCTGCGCCCGGCACAGTCAGCGCGGTGTGGTGATTGGCGGCGGACTGCTGGGTCTGGAGGCAGCGAATGCGCTGCGGCAACTGGGGCTGGAAACCCACGTGGTGGAGTTTGCGCCGCGCCTGATGGCGGTGCAGCTGGATGAGGGCGGCGCGTTAATGCTGCGTCAGAAGATCGAGGCGCTCGGCGTGACGGTACATACCGCAAAACAGACAGAGCAGATTGAGACCCGGGCTGACGGTAGCGTGCTGCTGCACTTTGCCGATGGCAGCAGCCTGCACAGCGATCTGGTGCTGTTCTCGGCGGGCATCCGACCGCGTGATGAACTGGCGCGTGATGCCGGGCTGATGCTCGGTCCGCGCGGCGGTATTGAGATTAACGATCGTTGCCAGACCAGCGATGAAGCGGTCTACGCCATCGGCGAATGCGCGCTGTGGAACGGGCAGATTTTTGGTCTGGTGGCACCTGGCTATCAGATGGCACGGGTGCTGGCGGGCCATCTGGCGGCGGAACCCAGTGCGTTCAGCGGTGCAGACATGAGCACGAAGCTCAAGCTGCTGGGCGTCGAGGTGGCCTCGTTTGGTGATGCACAGGGGCGGGCCCCGGGCTGCCAGAGTTATCACTGGACGGACGGTCCAAAGGGCATTTACAAAAAAATCGTGATTTCTGCCGACGGCAGTCGGTTGCTGGGCGGCGTGCTGGTGGGTGACAGCAGCGATTACGCCACGCTGCTGCAGATGATGCTGAATGCGTTGCCGCTGCCTGCCGCGCCAGAGAGTCTGATCCTGCCGCAGCTGGCGGGCGCACCGGCTAAAGCGCCCGGCGTGGCCGCGCTGCCCGACAGTGCTCAGGTCTGCTCCTGTCATAACGTCAGCAAAGGCGATATCTGCGCCGCGGTGAAAAGTGGCTGCAGTGAGATGAGCAGCATTAAAAGCTGCACCAAAGCCGCCACCGGCTGCGGCGGTTGTTCCGCGCTGGTGAAACAGGTGATGGAATACCAGCTGTCGAACCTCGGCGTCGAGGTGAAGACGGATATCTGCGAACACTTCCCCTGGTCGCGGCAAGCGCTTTATCACCTGATTCGGGTGGAAGGGATCAGAACCTTCGACGATCTGCTCGCGGCGCACGGCAAAGGCCACGGCTGTGAAGTGTGTAAACCGCTGGTGGCCTCGTTACTGGCCTCCTGCTGGAACGATTATCTGCTGCAACCAGCGCATCTGCCGCTGCAGGACACCAACGATCGCTACTTCGCCAATATCCAGAAAGATGGCACTTATTCGGTAGTGCCGCGCGTGCCGGCCGGTGAGATCACTCCGCAAGGCCTGATTGCCATTGGTGAAGTGGCGGCGCGTTACGATCTCTACACCAAAATTACCGGCGGGCAGCGCATCGATCTGTTCGGGGCGCGGCTCGAACAGCTTCCCGCTATCTGGCAGACGCTGCTGGATGCTGGCTTTGAAACCGGCCACGCCTACGGCAAATCGCTGCGTACCGTGAAGTCCTGCGTCGGCTCGACCTGGTGCCGCTACGGCGTACAGGATTCGACGGCATTCGCCATCGCGCTGGAGAATCGTTACAAGGGCCTGCGCGCCCCGCACAAGATCAAGATGGCGGTCTCCGGCTGCACCCGTGAATGTGCCGAAGCACAGAGCAAAGATATCGGGGTGATCGCCACCGACAAGGGCTGGAACCTCTACGTCTGCGGCAATGGCGGCATGAAGCCGCGTCACGCCGATCTGTTCGCCAGCGATCTCGACGACGCCACCTTGCTGCGTTATGTCGATCGACTGCTGATGTTTTATATCCGTACCGCCGATCGTCTGCAGCGTACCAGCGTCTGGCTGGATAACCTGGAGGGCGGGCTCGACTATCTGCGCCAGGTGGTGATCGACGATAGCCTCGGTCTGGCCGCCACCCTGGAGCAGGAGATGCAGCAGGTGGTGGAGGCTTACCAGTGCGAATGGCAGACCACGCTGGCCGATGCGTCACGCCTTGCGCTGTTTACTCCGACGGTCAACAGCGATCAACCGGATGAGAGTCTGTATTACAGCCGGGTACGCGGCCAGCGCCAGCCGGATGAAGCGACATCCCGGCCGGTGCTGCAACTGCCCGCTGAGCCCTGGAGCGCGGTCTGCGCCCTTGATGCGGTGCCACAGCAGGCGGGTATCGGGGCGCGGCTGGGCAGCGAGCGTATCGCCCTGTTCCGCTTTGGCGAGGCGCTTTATGCGCTGGAAGATCGCGAACCGGGCAGCGAAGCCAGCGTGTTGTCGCGCGGTATCCTCGGTGATGTTGGCGGTGAGCCTGTGGTGATTTCGCCACTCTACAAGCAGCGTGTGCGTCTGCGGGACGGTCAGAGTCTGGATAATCCGCAGCATCAGTTACGCTGCTGGCCGGTGAAGCTGGAAGCGGGGCAGATCTGGCTGGCCAATCGCCCGATTAATCAGCTGGCGCAGGCATCATGAAGACCACTTGTCCCTATTGCGGCGTCGGCTGTGGCGTCTGCGTCACGCCGCAGGACAATCATCGGGCGCAGGTGACGGGCGATCCCCAGCATCCGGCCAACGCCGGGCGGCTGTGCGTTAAGGGCACAGCGTTAGGCGAGACGCTGACGCCACAGGGACGGTTGCTGACCGCGCAGGTCAACGGCCAGCCAGTGACGCTCGACGCAGCGCTGGACGCCGCGGCGGAGGGATTAAGAGAAGTGATGGATCGTTATGGTCCGCAGGCGGTGGCGTTTTATGGCTCCGGCCAGCTGCTGACCGAGGATTACTACGTCGCCAATAAGCTGATGAAGGGCTATATCGGCGCCGCCAATATCGATACCAATTCGCGGCTCTGTATGGCGTCGGCAGTGATTGGCTATAAGCGGGCGTTCGGTGCGGATGCAGTGCCCTGCTGTTACGAGGATCTGGAGCAGGCCGATCTGGTGGTGCTGGTCGGTTCCAATGCCGCCTGGGCGCATCCGGTGATCTGGCAGCGGCTGGCACAGGCGAAGCAGCAGCGCCCGGAAATGCGGATGGTGGTGATCGATCCGCGCCGCACCGCCAGTTGCGATCTGGCCGATCTGCATCTGCCGCTGCGCCCTGGTAGCGATACGCTGCTGTTTTCCGGCCTGCTGCGCTGGCTGGCACAGCAAGGCGGCATCGATCAGACGATGCTGCCTCATCTGAGCGGCGTGGAAGAGACCCTGGCGGCAGCAGAGCCGTGGAAGATTGCGCACGTCGCCGCGCAGTGCGATCTGACACCGCAGCAGGTCACGGCGTTTTATACGCTGTTCAGTGGCACCGATCGGGTACTGACGCTGTGGTGCATGGGGATTAATCAGTCGGTGACCGGCAGTGATAACAACCAGGCGATTCTCAATGCACACCTGTTAAGCGGCAAAATCGGCCGGACAGGCTGCGGCCCGTTTTCGCTGACCGGACAGCCAAATGCGATGGGCGGCCGTGAAGTGGGTGGGCTGGCCAATCAGCTGGCGGCGCACATGGGATTTGACCCGGCTGACTGTGATCGGGTGCAGCGTTTCTGGCGCAGTCCGACCATTGCCTGTCAGCCTGGACTGACGGCGGTGGATCTGTTCCAGGCTATTGCGCGCGGCGAGGTGAAAGCAGTCTGGATTATGGGCACCAATCCGGCGGTGTCGATGCCTGAGGGCAATCGGGTGGCGCAGGCGCTGGCGGCGTGTCCGCTGGTGATTGTGTCGGACATCATGGCGCACACCGATACCAGTGCGTTTGCTGACATCCTGCTACCGGCCCAGGGCTGGGGCGAGAAAAATGGCACCGTGACCAATTCCGAACGGCGGATTTCGCGTCAGCGCGCCTTTGCCGCCGCACCTGGCGATGCCCGTCCCGACTGGTGGTTGCTGGCCCAGGTGGCCCGGCGTTTAGGTTTTGAGGGGTTTGACTGGCAGCATCCGGCGGCGATTTTTCGTGAACACGCGGCGCTGTCGGGCTTTGAGAACGGCGGTCGGCGAGCGTTTGATATCAGCGCGCTGGCGCAGTTAAGTGATGCTGGCTGGGATGCGTTGCGTCCGGTTCAGTGGCCGGTGAACGCTGAGCATCCCGAGGGTTGCGCCCGATTGTTTCGCGATCGGCGGTTTTATCATCCTGATGGTAAGGCGCGACTGTGGGTGCCGGCAACGCCCTCGGTGAGGTCACGCGAGGCGGCTTATCCGTTACTGATGAATACCGGACGGGTGCGCGATCAGTGGCATACCATGACCCGTACCGGGCTGGTGCCGCGGCTGATGCAGCATTGTGACGAACCCTTTGTGGCGCTTCATCCGGCCGATGCGGCCCGTTATGGGTTAACGGCAGGGGCGCTGGCGCGGGTGCAGTCGGTTGCGGGCTGGATCAGCGTCCGGGTGACGATTGATCGCGGCCTGCGGTGCGGAGAGCTGTTTGTGCCGATGCACTGGAACCGTCAGTTCAGTCAGCAGAGCCATGTCGATATGTTGGTCGCCGCACGAGGCTGTCCGTTTTCACAGCAACCGGCGCTGAAACAGACGCCGGTGCGGATTATGCCGTTGCCGGTGAGCTGGCAGGGCTGGTTATGGCAGCCCGCGGTGACGTCGCCAGCGGGATTACGTTACTGGGCGCGCTCACCCTACGCCGGGGTGCAGCGCTATGTGGTCGCGGGCGAGGGCACGCCGGAAGCCTGGCTGACTTCGCATGATGATCTCACCGGGTGTCAGTTGCAGGTCGCGGGCGGCAGCGGCAGTGATTATCGGGTGCTGGCATGGCGCGATGGCGTGCTGCAATGGGCGTTTTATGCCGGGGCCAGGTTGCCGGATGTCGATCACGATTTAGTCGCTGCCGCGTTTCAGGCTGCGCCGCCGGATGCGTTTCGGCGGCACCGGTTACTGGCAGGTCAGGCCGCGCAAGGTCAGGCGGCGGGGCGGATTATCTGCAGTTGCATGGCGGTTGGCGAACAGGCCATTTTGCAGGCGGTGGCGCAGGGTTGCAGGACGACCCAGGCGCTGGGTGAGAGGCTTAAATGCGGCACGCAGTGCGGTTCCTGCATTCCGGAACTGAAACAGCTGTTGCTTTCCGAATCGGTAACGGAGGAATCATGACGCTAGCCATTGAATCGCTGGATAAATTACTGACGCCACAGGGCGTTGTTCCGCAGCAGGGTGTGGTGTGGTTAGTCGGTGCCGGGCCGGGTGATGTTGAGTTGCTGACGGTGAAAGCGTTGCGGTTACTGCATTGTGCTGAGGTGGTGGTCTATGACCGGCTGGTGAGCGAGGCGGTGATGGCGGAAGTGCCGGAGAGCGCCTTGTGTATTGATGTCGGTAAACAGCCTGGGCAGCACGGTCTGAAGCAGGCGCAGATCAATCAGTTGCTGATCGATCTGGCATACAGTGGCCGGGATGTTATCCGGCTGAAAGGCGGCGATCCCTTTATTTTTGGTCGTGGCGGAGAGGAGATGGTGAGTCTGCAGCAGGCCGGGATTCGTTGTGAAGTGGTGCCGGGGATTACTGCTGCGGTCGGCTGTGCGGCGGCCAGCGGTATTCCGTTGACGCACCGTGATTGTGCGCAGTCGTTGCGGCTGATTACCGGGCACGGGCGTAGCGGGGAGCCACAACTCGATGCTGCCGCCGTGGCGGCGGACAATCAGACACTGGTGTTTTATATGGGCCTGAGCTGGAGTGCCTCGATCAGTGCGCAACTGCAGGCTCAGGGGCGTAATGCAGAGACGCCGGTGGCGATCATTGAGAACGGCACCCGGCCGGATCAGCGGGTGTTGATTACCACGCTGGCCGGGCTGGCACAGACGGTAGCTCAGGAGAAGCCGGTGTCGCCGTCGCTGTTGCTGGTCGGTGAGGTGGTGCGTTATTACCGTGCTGATTTGCAGGTGGGTGCGCTGGCGCGTGTTGCCGCATGTTGAGGTCAGGGGGCTAACCGTGCGACGGAGCGGGCTGTGAGACAGGTGCAGTGGTCAGTCAGTGCCTGCCCGATCGCAAGGGGATCCCGCTTCCCGTTACATTGCCCGCTTCATCGGCAGCGGTGCCACCAGCACCTTGACACCCAACGTTTCGAAAGCCCTGACCTGCGCCGGGCTGATGCCGCTATCGGTAATCAGATAGTGGATATTACTCCAGTCACAGGGCAGCGCAAACATCGACACTTTATCAATCTTGCTGGAATCGGCCACCACATACACCGTACTGGCGGAGCGGATCATCGCCAGCTTGACCTTAATGTCCGTTTCGCTTGGAAAGCTCAGGCCGAGGCGCGGTGAGATGCAGGCGGTCGCCAGAAAGAGTTTTTCGGCTAACACATTTTCGAAAAAGCTGGCTGCTTTCTCGCCGGATGTCGACAGCGTCGGAAACTTAAAGGTGCCGCCGGTCAGCAGAATATTAATGCCGGGTTCGCCGCCCAGTTTTAGTGCGATATTCACTGCCGTGGTGACCACCGACAACCGGCGGATATGCGTCATGGCGTCGGTGATGGCGGTGGTGGTGGTACCGGAATCGAAAATCACCGTGTCGCCATTTTCGATATGCTGGGCTGCCAGTCGGCCAATCGCCTCTTTCTCTTCCAGATGGGTTTGCCGCTCAAGCAGCATCGCCCCGGTATTCTGTTTGCCAGTCATCAGGGTAGCACCCCCGTGGTAGCGCTGGACAAAGCCCTGTTTTTGCAGCATTCGCAGATCGCTGCGCAAGGTGGCTTCCGTCAGGCCAAAGGTCTCGGTCAGGGCTTTGACCGTGACGGTGCCATCCTCGCGGATCATCTCCAGAATTTTTTCGCGGCGTTGCTGCATATCAGCTAACTGCTCACTTTTGCTTTTCAATCGAAATGCTCCCTTTTCCAATCGCAGGGGTGTTCAGGCGAAGAAGGATCTGTCGCAGAGTTTAACGCGACGTTTTTATGAATGCGAGATAGCCCGTAGCGACATTCATTTTCGAACGAAAGTTAATTTCTGACAGGTCGTTGAATCATCCGCCTTTTCACCAATGCGATTCAGCACTTTTATTTCCGCATTGCAAGCCAGATCACGTCTTTTCAATAAGATAATCCCTGTCAGCAGGCAGATGGTCGAAATTTGATCTGCCCCACATATCATTTCTTTTCGATAGCTTATATTTTTGTTCGAAAATGATTGAGTCTGTAGCGTCAGCAAAAAACTGAGGGGATAAGTGGGATGAGTGGTGAATATGACGTAAACCTGCGCTACGGCGTGGATACCGCGCTGAATCTGGCTGACAAAGTTGCGGTGGTGACCGGCGGTCTCGGCGGCATCGCGATGGCCACCAATGGCATGTTGCTGGAGAAAGGCGCACGTCTGGCGCTGCTCTATCCGCCGTTCGAGGCGGATAAGGTGGCCAGCCTTGAGGCGGAGTTTGCCGCCGATCGGGTGCGTTTTGTCTGCTGTGATGTCACTGACCCCGCTTCCGTTGCGACGGCCTTTGACCAGGTTATCGCCCACTACGGCCGCATCGATATTCTGGTGAACTGTGCCGGGT
>Ga0308167_1002960_pt1 | contig 14498 bp, 14 predicted proteins | sample PhyCR1_2_FD_202138 | JGI IMG/M metagenome (GOLD analysis project Ga0308167, IMG submission 202138) | Phyllosphere microbial communities from UC Gill Tract Community Farm, Albany, California, United States - DLSLRC.R1 | ecosystem: Host-associated > Plants > Phyllosphere > Unclassified | place... | reverse complement strand
CCGTCATAGGGACGCAAGCCGCCATGCAAGTGAAACACCTGCTGCTGATCGCCATCCTCGCATTGACCGCTGCTTGCTCATCGAAGGAAGTCGTAGACGAAAACCTCAGCGAAGCCGAGCTGTATCAGCAGGCTCAGACTGATCTGGACAACAACAGCTACACCAGCGCCACAGCCAAGCTGAAGGCTCTGGAGTCGCGTTATCCGTTCGGTCGCTACGCCGATCAGGCTCAGCTGGAGTTGATCTACGCCAACTACAAGAACGCCGAGCCGGAAGCTGCCAAGTCTGCCGCCGAGCGTTTCATTCGTTTGCATCCGCAGCATCCGAACGTGGATTACGCGTACTACCTCAAGGGTCTGACCTCGTTCGACCAGGACGTCGGCCTGCTGGCGCGCTTCCTGCCGCTGGACATGACCAAGCGTGACCCGGGCGCCGCCCGTGACTCGTACAACGAGTTCGCGCAGCTGACCAGCCGCTACCCGAACAGCCGCTACGCGCCGGACGCCAAGCAGCGCATGATCTACCTGCGCAACCTGCTGGCGGCCTACGAAATCCACGTCGCTGACTACTACCTGACCCGTCAGGCTTACGTAGCCGCTGCCAACCGTGGCAAGTACGTGGTCGAGAACTTTCAGGAAACCCCATCGGTCGGCGACGGCCTGGCGGTGATGACCGAGGCTTACCAGCGTCTGCATCTCGACGATCTGGCGGCCACCAGCCTGGAAACCCTCAAGCTCAACTACCCGGATCACCCGAGCCTGCAGGACGGCCAGTTCGTGCCACGCGTGGCCGAGGCCGATAACCGTTCGTTCCTGAGCAAGGCGACTCTAGGCCTGATCGAATCGCGTCCACCGCTGCCGCCGGGCGAAACCCGCGCCAACCAGGACGTGCAGAAGCAGTTCCAGGACGCGAAAGACGCGATCCCGAACGAGCTCAAGCCTAAGGACGAAAACGGCGACGTGATCGAAGAGCCAGAGCCGGAGTCCAGCGACACCGACCGCTCGTGGTTCAGCTACATGACCTTCGGCGTGTTCGACTGATCACACCGGCGGTACGAAAAAGGGAGATCTGCGGATCTCCCTTTTTTATTGCCGCGCTTTAATTGGCTGTGCGCTGATCGGGTCCTTGGCTAAACTGCCGGATCATCAGTCGAAAAGCCGCTCATCATGCTTCGTTTATTGTTCTGGATTGCCCTGATCTTCGCCGCCATCTGGCTCTGGCGCAAATTCAAGGCCCCCGCCTCGTCCACCCGCTCGCCGCGCGAACAGGACGCGCCGCCGATGGTGCGCTGCGCCCACTGCGGCGTGCATTTGCCACGCGACCGCGCGCTGGGCAACCAACAGCAGTGGTATTGCAGCCAGGCTCATCTTGAGCAAGGCCCGGGCGCCAGTGGTCGCTGAGACCGACCAAAAACAGGCTCAGCGTCTGCTGCGCCTTTATCATCTGTACCGTTTGAGTGTTGGCATCACCCTGGTGCTGCTGATCTCCAGCAACATGGACAATCGCCTGCTGACGTCGGCCAACGACGAATTGCTGCGCGGCGGCAGCTGGCTGTACCTGATCATCAACATGCTGCTGGTGGTGTTCCTCGAAAACACCCGGCGCCCGGCGCAACTGTTCACTTTAGCGTTGGTCGATGTGCTGCTGTTGTGCGGCCTGTTCTACGCGGCCGGCGGCGTGGCCAGTGCGCTGGGCAACTTGCTGGTCGTCTCGGTGGCGATCAGCAACACGCTGCTGCGAAGGCGCATCGGCCTGTTGATTGCCGCGATCGCGGCAATCGGCATTGTCGGCCTGAGCTTTCTGCTGGGTCTCAGCCAGCCCCTCAGCGCCAACGCCTACCTGCAAGCCGGCACCCTCGGCGCACTGTGCTTTGCCGCCTCGTTGCTGGTGCAGGGGCTGATCCGCCGACTGGAAGTCAGTGAGACCCTGGCCGAACGGCGCGCCAGCGAAGTGGTCAGCCTGGAGGCGCTCAACGCGTTGATCCTGCAACGCATGCGCACCGGTATTCTGGTGCTCGATGAACAACGCCGAGTGCAACTGGCCAATCACAGTGCACAAAGCCTGCTCGCCCATAGCCACCTGCAAGGACATCTGATCGACGAGTATTCGCCCGCGCTAGTCGATCGCCTGCAGCTGTGGCGCAACAACCCGACCTTGCGCCCGCAGAGCCTGAAAATCCCCGGCAATGGGCTTGAGCTGCAACCCAGCTTCATCGCCCTTGAGCAGAGTCCGAACCAGCAGACGCTGGTGTTTCTCGAAGACCTGGCGCAAATCACCCAACAGGCGCAGCAACTCAAGCTCGCTGCGCTCGGGCGTTTGACCGCCGGCATCTCCCATGAAATTCGCAATCCGCTGGGCGCCATCAGTCACGCCGCGCAGTTGCTGGCCGAGTCCGAGGAACTCGATAGCGCCGATCGGCGTCTGACGCAGATTATTCAAGACCACTCCCAGCGCATGAACCGAGTCATCGAAAACGTCCTGCAACTGTCCCGGCGCCAGCAAAGCGCACCGCAACGCCTAGACCTCAAGCCGTGGCTGGAAAACTTCGTCGGCGAAACCCGCGAGCAAGCCAACGAGCGCCAGCACATTCATCTGCGGATCAATTCCGGCGATTTCACCACGCTGATGGACCCCAACCAGCTGCGGCAGATTCTCGACAATCTGATACGCAACGCCTGGCGTCACAGTGCCCAACTGCACGAGCAGGCCGACGTCTGGCTGGCACTGTTCGTCGACCCCGACAGCCAGTTGTCAGTCCTCGAAGTCCAGGACAACGGCCCCGGCGTGTCGGCCGATGAACAGGCGCACCTCTTTGAACCGTTCTTCACCACCAGCAGCCAAGGCACCGGTCTTGGCCTTTATCTGTCCCGTGAGCTGTGCGAAAGCAACCAGGCACGCCTAGACTTCAAATCACGCCAAGGCGGCGGCTGCTTTCGCATCACCTTTGCTCACGGACGGAAACAAAGTTGAATACAAGCCCACGGCAAAAAATTCTTATCGTCGACGACGAACCGGATATCCGCGAGCTCCTGGAAATCACCCTGGGACGGATGAAACTCGAGACCTTCAGCGCACGCAATATGGGCGAGGCGCGGGCGCTGTTACAGCGCGAGCACTTTGATCTGTGCCTGACCGACATGCGCCTGCCCGACGGCACCGGGCTGGAACTGGTGCAGCACATCCAGCAACGCGATCCGCACCTTCCGGTGGCGATGATCACCGCGTATGGCAGCCTCGAAACCGCAATCAATGCGCTGAAAGCCGGCGCGTTCGACTTCCTCACCAAACCGGTGGAGCTGCCGCGATTGCGTGAATTGGTCAGTTCGGCGCTGCGCATGCCGACAGCGAGCGGGCTCAGCACCGCGATCGAGCGAAGGCTGCTGGGTGACTCGCCGCCGATGGCCAATCTGCGCAAGCAGATCGACAAGCTCGCACGCAGTCAGGCGCCGGTGTACATCAGCGGCGAATCCGGCAGCGGCAAAGAACTGGTCGCCCGTTTGATCCACGAACAAGGTCCGCGCGCCAGCCAGCCGTTTGTGCCGGTGAACTGCGGGGCGATTCCGTCAGAGCTGATGGAAAGCGAGTTTTTCGGCCACCGCAAAGGCAGTTTCACTGGAGCCGTCGAAGACAAGCCCGGGCTGTTTCAAGCGGCACACGGCGGCACGTTGTTTCTCGATGAGGTCGCCGACCTGCCACTGTCGATGCAGGTCAAGCTGCTGCGGGCGATTCAGGAAAAAGCCGTGCGTAGCGTCGGCGGCCAGCAGGAAACAGTGGTCGACGTACGTATCCTTTGTGCCACGCACAAAGACCTTGAAGCAGAAGTTTCGGCCGAACGCTTCCGCCAGGATCTGTATTACCGGCTCAACGTCATCGAACTGCGCGTGCCGTCCCTGCGCGAACGCCGCGACGACATCGAGGCGCTTGCCATGCACGTGCTCAAACGCTTGGCCAAAGACACCGGACAACCCGAAGCGCGCCTGCATCCGCAGGCGCTGGAGGCGCTGAAGAACTATCGCTTTCCCGGCAACGTGCGCGAACTGGAGAACGTCCTCGAGCGCGCGCACACCTTGTGTGAAAACCGCACGATCGAAGCGCAGGATCTGCGCTTGAGCGAAGGCAATTGCTCGGCGGATGGCGCATTGGCCGATCTGACGCAGATCGACAATCTCGAGGATTATCTGGAGAGCGTCGAGCGCAAACTGATTTTGCAGGCGCTGGAGGAAACCCGCTGGAACCGCACAGCGGCGGCGCAGCGGTTGAGTCTGTCGTTTCGGTCGATGCGCTATCGGCTGAAGAAGTTGGGCCTGGATTAAAGGCCCCTTCGCGAGCAGGCTCGCTCCCACATTTGGAATGAGTATTCCTGTGGGAGCGAGCCTGCTCGCGAAGGCGGTCTACCAGCCTCTGACTAAATCCGGCCCTCAGGCGCATACGGCGCCGGATCAATAATCGGCGACCGCCCCAGCATCACGTCAGCAAACAACTGACACGACGCCGGCGCCAGCACCAGCCCGTTGCGGTAATGCCCGCAGTTCAGCCACAACCCCTCGAACCCGGGTACCCGACCAATAAAGGGAACGCCTTCCGGCGACCCCGGCCGCAGTCCGGCCCAGTGCCCGACCACTTCAGCATCCGCCAGCGCCGGCAACAATTCGATCGCCGAGGCCTTGAGGCTTTCCAGCGCTGCATCGGTTGGGGCCTTGTCGTAGCCTTCATGCTCCAGCGTGCTGCCGATCAGAATGTGACCGTCGCGACGCGGGATCGCATAACGCCCCTTGGCCAGCACCATGCTCGGCAGGAATTCAGCCGCGCACTTGTAGAGAATCATCTGGCCTTTGACCGGCTCGACCGGCAGCGTCAGGTTCAGCGTCTTCAGTAGATCACCGCTCCACGCTCCCGCCGTCAGCACAATATCGTCGCCGTTGATCACGCCCGTCGGAGTCTGCACGCCGACCACGCGCTCGCCCTCGCGGACGAAGCCTCCAACTTCGCATTGCTCATGAATCGCGACATTGGGCAGCGCCAGCAACGCGGCTTTCAGCGATTTGACCAGCCGTGGATTGCGCACATTGGCGACATCGGCCATGTAGATCGCCCGGCTGAAACCGCTGCCGAGCACCGGCACCGCGTCATGCGCCGCCGAGATATCCACAGCCCGCAGCGGCCGGTTTTCCCGCTCGGCCCAGGCCAGTGCGTCGGCTTCATCGTCCAGGTCCAGCCAGTACAGGCCGGTCGTGTGCACTTCAGGATCGACGCCAGTACTGGCAAACAAACGCTCGCCGAGCTGTGGATAAAAATCCTGCGACCAATGCGCCAGTGCGGTGACCGCCGGGCTGTAGCGCCACGGGTACAACGGCGACACGATACCGCCGCCAGCCCAGGACGACTCCTGGCCGACATTCGAGCGATCCAGCAGCACCACGCTGCGCACTTCGGAGGCGAGATTGTAGGCGGTGAGCAGGCCAATCACTCCGCCACCGACAATCACCACTTGCTGTTGCCTGGTCATGTTTGATCCAACCGTAAAAAAGACAGTGGGCGCAAAAGGCGCCCGAAAAAGAATGCGTCAGCGGCCCCAGCAATCCTTGGCGGTCACTCCGGTGGTCGCGTTGTTCATGCTTCGCACGCCGGTGTTGGTCAGGGTGAAATCCCCGCACTTGTCGGTGGCCATGGCCGTACCGGTTTTACGAATCGCCGTCAGCACAAAGGTCTGGTCGGTCAGCGTTGGGGTGATGGTGTAGAAATCATTGCCCGCGCTCAGTCCGGTGACGCCGGTGTAGACATTGTTGCGGGTGTAGAAGCGTTCAAGAGTCTGCGCCTGCTCCGAGAGTAGCGAGACCACTTCGGCGCGACGGCCCTTCTTCACGTATTCGTTGTAGCTGGGAATGCTGATGGTGAGGATGATCCCGATAATCGCGATGACGATCATGATCTCGATCAGGGTAAAACCTCGGCTGGATCTGCGCATGCCTCAAACTCTCGCTTACTGGATTTGTCGCCACATGATACGACGGCTGCCGCCGCCACCTTTTTCCACAATGACCGTGACCGCGCCGCTGGTGTCAGTCGTGCCCTTGCGCTCGCCGTTAGCGGAGATGAAGTTCAGGGTCGGAATGCCGCCGGTAAAAATCACGCCGCTGGATATCATGTCATTGCTGTCGACCAAACGGTCGCCAGTGGTGTCGATCACGGCGTAGTTGAGCATCTTACCGTTGAACGCATCGAGTTCGACGAGTCGGCCCATACCAAAGCTCGAACAAGGGTCGGTGGTATCGACGCTGGCGGTGGTAAAAACAACTCGCCCCAAAACAATACTGGCCTGATTGATCACGCGCTCGCCGGTCAGCACGTTGTTATACACCAGCGGCAGGTACCAGCCTTTTTCTCCCGGATACGTCGTTTCATTCTGGCTAGTGGTCAGGAACTGCCCGGAGCTGCCGGAGAACGAACCGGTGATCGTTTGCGACTGCAAACTGCTGACGGTGATTTGCCCGGCACCACCCTCTGCATCCCAGATCGAGTAGAACGCCTGCAGATCCTTGTTGGTCTTGTCGGCAGTCTCGTTGAACTTGCCGGTGCCAAAAAACACCTGTTTGCCGCCCTGTGGGTTATCCGCCAGCAGCGGTTGCGCGGTGATCGGTTGCGTTGCCCCGCCCGGCGCGGTGAACAGAGGCTTGCCGGCAAACGCCACGCCCCAGCTTTCCGGCGCCGTCGCGCTCAAGTCGAATTTCCACATGCGTCCTTTCAGGTCTCCCCCGTACGCCGCCTGTACCACGTTCGAAGAGTTGACCCTGAGTTCGACCGATGACAGACCGTTGCTGGTTTCCGTGCTATCGATGACGATTTTCCTGATCAGCGAACCATCCATTGCATCCAGTACATACAAAGCCGCAACCCCCGAATTGCTGCCGTAACCATTGGCGATGAATGTCGCCCAGCGACCATTGGCCAAGCGTGCCACTTCCGGACGCGCGTAGGCGTAACCCAGATCATTGAACGTGTTCGACGTGTTGGCGGTGACCGGCGCACTGATTTCCCACAGTGCTCTGATCACGTTACCCGCCGAGGCATCGAACAGTTGCAGCCCATAGAAGGTTTTGCCGCCTGCCCCCGTCCCGCCAATGGCCAGAGTTTTCCACGCAGTGCCGGCCTGCGCATCGAACACACCGACCTGACCGTCCACCAGGAATTTGTGGCTGACGCCGTTGACGTAGTTCGTATCCGCGATCAGCCGCAAGGAAGGCAGCACGCTGGAAGGCATGTAGGCATAACGGCGCGTGCCGTTCGCCGAATTGATCACATTGACGAAGCCGTCGTTGGCGTTCACCACCAGACTGGTATTCATGTTCGCAGCCTTGGTCGTCAGGTAGTTGGTGTAACTGCTATCGCCCGACAGATCCGACGCAGTCTTGTCTGCAGGCGAGGCAAGCACCAGCGGCGAATTGATGATGTCACCGAGCAGCACACTGCGCACTTTGAGCCCGGCCTTGTTGGTGCCTTTGCTCCACTCCACCAGATCATTACCGTTGATCCCGGTAGGCAGGCCCTGATTCAGAGTGGTCTGCTGGGCCGGGGAAAAGTTGCCGAATGCCAGGGTTATCGGCGCATTGCTCACGGTGTTCCATGACTGGAAAGTCGGCGCGGTCGCGGAGGGCACGATGGTGGTGTCGGTCGACCATTGCGCCGCCGAGGTATTTACCGTGCCGGTCGAGGTAAAGCCAAACGACCTGATCGTGCCGCGCCAATCCTTGGGATCGTAAGTGGTCTGGTAGAAACTGCTGCCAGTGGTCAACGTGCTGCTGCTGGCTGCACCGGCGCCACCGGAGCCGGCTTTGGAAGTGATATCGCTCAATGCCGACGACAACGCCGCATTGAGCCCGGAGCTGTCGGTCGCCTGGTAATACCTGCCCTGCCCATAACTGGCGGCGTCGGACAACATGTCGTTGTCCGCAGCGAAACCGACGGTGTAGGTATTCATGTTCTGCCGCGGAAAATCCACCGCGTTCCAGCTCTTGCCGGCGGCGTCGGTGCCGGTCGAGCGCATGTCGATGTCGAAGGCGAATTTGGCAATGTCATCCAGATAAAGGGTGTCGCCTTCTCCATCACCGTTGAGATTGTCACCGTCATTATTGACGCCATCCCAGTTCGGCAAGCGGCTGCCCCCCAGCGGGTCGTTGGTCGGGAAAGTACGGTCATAGGTCGGCAAGCCATCGGTAATCACCACGCCGTAGTTTTTCTGGCAGCGATACTGGATGGGGCTGGTATAGGTCGCCGGGGTGCCGTTGTAGTAAGGCGCCAGGCCGCGCATGTAGCGCGTGACTTCGTAATAGCTCTCGGCCAAGGGCGTGTTGGCCACCGCGTTCAATCCGTTGATCGATGAAATCAGCGCGTTGTAGTTGGTATCTGCCTGGGCCTGGGTCACGCTGCCGGTGACCGGCGACAAATCGGTGATCGAGCGAGCGATGAAACCGCCGTTGCCCGGGTTGCTGCTGGTGGCCGGATTGAATGTCGACAGGCCCATGCGCAAGGTGCGGTTGCTGCTCACCAACGCAGTGGAAACGTTGCGCGCCACGTTCATCCGGTAATCGTTGGGGATCGCCCCAGTTGTGAAATCACGGGTGCCGTTGCTGTTGGCGAGGCTGACGATGTAGGAAATGTAATCGGCGGAATACCGAGTGTTCTCGTTGCCTACAGGATCGGGCAATTTCAGGCACAACGGCGCCACACTGTTGTTGTAAAACGCATAGGCGCCTCCCGAGCAACCGGAGGTTGGCAGGCTCGATAAAAATACCGTGTCGCCGGTTATCTGCGGGGCATTGAGCGCAGTGCACAATCCGAGGAAGGCATTGCACTGCCTAGCTGGAGTGCGGTTGACGTTCGGGTCAAATCCGGCGGCGTAGATGATGCTGTTCATGCTTCCTGAATCGTCGATCAGCAGCATCACGTTTGGCGCCACCGCAGCCGCGCTCAACAATGGCGAATCGGACGGCGTGAACGCCCAGGCCGGCGCCGCCAGATAGAAACTCAGGAGCATGCCGATCAGCAGCGACAGGCCGCGCTCAATACTTCGCATAGACACTCTCCACCACGCTACGCGAATTGCCGGCGATGCCGACCGCAGTGACTCGATACAACGTCGCCGAAGTGTTGCTCGGCACGTTCACCGCCGTCAGGGTCGTGCCGATGTTCTGCACGCCATAAAAGCCATTACCGGCAGCGATCCAGGTCACCCCGGAGGTCGAATTGAAACCTGCCGAGCTGACCGATGACGATTCGGCCGGCGGCAGACATTGGCTCGTGCCGCTGCACACCGCCAAAGAATAGCTGTCCAGTTGTACTGCACTTTCGCCGACACGCAATGCCGCTTCGGCCGCCTGAAACGATTGATTGCGCAAGCTGACGCTGCCGGCCATTTTCTCTTGCAGGTTGGCGCTCTGCATCGACGACAAGCCAATCAACGTGAGCAACAGCAGAAACACCAGACTGACCAGCAAGACCATGCCGCGCTGGGCCTGACGTTGCTGCAAGGAAATCCTCATCGACGCGCCCTCATGGCAAGCGGTTGCGCAATGCCGCAACCACGTTGAAGGTTTGATTGCGTACCCGATTGTTCGGGTCGGTGAGGGTCAGGCTCAGGCGTACGCTGCGGATGCGTGCTGGATCGCCGGGGTTGCTGCTGTAAGTGGAGGCCGCCACGTCGGTGGCCGAGCTGGCCATACCAAAGGTGACGTTGAAGGCGCTGACGTTGTTCACCAGCACTTGCTGCGCCGGATTGCCGCTACCTGTGCCCATGAGGATCTGGTTATTGCTGAAGCTGTACATCAGGCGCCGGATCGGGAAAGCGATCTGGCCCGTGGTCGGGCTGCGCAATCCACTGTAAGCGATCGCGCTGTTACGGCAATCGGAAACCACCGTCCAGGTTGGCGTCCCTCCCCCGCTGCCGACATCGGCAGTGACCAGGGTCAGTTTCAGGCTGGCGTTATCCCAACTGATCGGGGCGATCTGCGCGGCGTTGAAATCCCCCGCTGAGCTGGAGTCGACGATGGTGCCGAGGCAGCCGAACATGCCGACCATACGGATTTCCTGAATCATTTTGCTGAGGACGAAGCGCGCGTCTTCCTGCATCGCTGCGGCGCTGTTCTGACTGACGTAGGTGTTTTTCGCGGCGATGAAAATCTGCACCACGCCGAGCACGACGATCAGCCCCAAAGCCAGAGCTATGAGCAATTCGATCAGGCCGAAACCTCGGCTGGAGCGCCTCATGGCGTCGCTACCGGATCGACCGCCGCACGGCTGGTCAGGACGAAACTGCGCTGAGCGCTGGCAGCGTTGGCCGCGCGGGCATCGCTCCAGGTGATCGTGATGGTGTAGACCCGCTGGTTGAGGGTGATGCTGCCCGTCGCGGTCGGGCCGCCAAAGTTGGCGATATTGGTGGTGAAGTCGTAGAGATCCTGATCCCGAGCAACATTGAGATTGCCCGAGGTCGGCGGCGTGACGGTGTAGTCGGCGCCAGAATTGGCGCGAATGCGATCCATCATGTCATAGGCAATGAAACTGGCCTGACTGGTCATCCGCGAACTGTCGGTGTACTTCAGTGCATTGAGCTGCACCGCCGCTGCGCCCAACAGCCCGACGGTCAGAATCAGCAACGCGACCAGCACTTCGATCAGCGTCATGCCCTCCTGTGCGTTTTTGCTCCCTGCCCTCATCCGCAATTTCCACCCAGTTGAATGCGTCCGTTCAAACACACGTTCAGCGTCCTGCTTTGCGTGCCCAGCGTGTAACCGATGGCCACCGCCGTCGACGGTGCCGCCAGACCACCAAGATTGTTGAAATCCAGTGCGGTCACTCCTGAGGGTAGCGTCAGAGTTGCGCCACTGCTCATCGCTGGAACAACCCGCAACACATTGGCCGGATTGCCAGTACTGTCGTAGACCGCCAGCTCACCGGTCCAGACACTGCCGCCAGCGGTCGGACGCAGACGCGTGGTCACGCCGCGATTGATTGCCTCGAGGCGAGCGAAATTGATCGCCCGCTGCAAGTCGCCGACTTCGGTATCCGCCTTGCTGCTCTGGATCGTACGGGTAAAGGCCGGCACCGCCAGCGTGATCAGTACCAGGAACACCGCGATCGCGACCAGCAACTCGACCAGCGTGAAACCTTTTGTACGAAGATCCATCGATGCCCTCCGTTGCTGTCGGCTATACCTGCTTCTACACGCTAGAACATTCGCTCGGCACGTGCCGACTGATTTGCCCTGCGCGGCGCACGGATCGCGCCGCTCATACCATTCCAAGGAGGGTTTTTTCATGCCGCAACACGGTTTCAGCCTGATTGAACTGCTTATGGGACTGGCGATTGGTGCAATTGTTCTGCTGCTGGTCAGTCCGGCGTTCGCCGCACTCAAACAGGCGACGCAACGCGACCACGCGGCGCAGTCGCTGCTCGAAGGCATCCGCCACGCTCGCACACTGGCCATCACGCACAATCAGAGCGTGGTGATCCATGGCATCGATGGGGACTGGAGTCAGGGTTGGCGGATCATTCTGGATCGGAGCGGCAAGGGGCCGGAGGACAGCAGCAATCCGCTGTTGCTTGAACGCGCCAGCGAGGCAAAGGTGCCGATCGTCGGCAATTGGTGGGTGAGCCGCTACGTGCGGTTCAGTCATTTGGGGCAACCGCTGATGCCGGGACGGCGATTTCAGGCGGGGACATTACATATCTGTTCGCCACACGAACCGGTCAGCCAGCGCCAGATAGTGCTGGCGGCGACCGGTCGCGTGCGCCTGAGCAGTCAGGAAACCAAGCAGGCGCTGTGCGACAAAAGCTGAAATGTCAGATCGAACGGACGCGCAGCTCTTTCGGCATGGAGAACGTGATGTTCTCCTCACGGCCAGCCAGCTCATCGGCACCGGTCGCGCCCCAGGCCTGCAATTGCTGAATGACACCACGGACCAGCACTTCCGGTGCCGAGGCGCCAGCGGTAATGCCGATGCGCTCGACGCCGTCGAACCAGCTCTGTTGCAGATCTTCGGCACCGTCGATCAGGTAGGCCGGGGTCGCCATACGTTCAGCCAGTTCACGCAGACGATTGGAGTTGGAACTGTTCGGGCTGCCGACCACCAGCACCACGTCGCACTCGTCGGCCAGTTGCTTGACGGCGTCCTGGCGGTTTTGTGTGGCGTAGCAGATGTCGTCCTTGCGCGGGCCACCGATGGCCGGGAAGCGCGTGCGCAGGGCATCGATAACGCGGCTGGTGTCGTCCATCGACAAGGTTGTCTGGGTGACGAAAGCGAGTCTTTCCGGATCGCGGACCTGCAATGCTGCCACGTCCTTTTCGTCTTCGACGAGGTAGATCGCGCCGCCGTTGCTGGCATCGTACTGGCCCATGGTGCCTTCAACTTCCGGGTGACCGGCGTGGCCGATCAGGATGCACTCGCGACCGTCGCGGCTGTATTTGGCGACTTCGATGTGCACCTTGGTCACCAGCGGGCAGGTTGCATCGAAGACTTTCAGGCCACGACCGGCGGCTTCGTTGCGTACGGCTTGGGAAACCCCGTGGGCACTGAAGATGACGATGACGTCATCGGGCACCTGATCGAGCTCTTCGACGAATATCGCGCCACGGCTGCGCAGGTCTTCGACGACGAATTTGTTGTGCACCACTTCATGGCGCACGTAGATCGGTGGCCCGAAGACTTCCAGGGCGCGGTTGACGATTTCGATCGCCCGGTCCACACCGGCGCAGAAGCCACGGGGGTTGGCGAGTTTGATTTGCATGCTGTGCCTCGTGTCTTGCGCGCGAAAACAATGGAAAACAGACTGTGGAGACCTGCTTGTTGTGGCGAGGGGATTCATCCCCGCTCGGCTGCGTAGCAGTCGTAGACCGTCAACGGACTTATCTCAGAATCCGTTGACTGGTCTGGGAGCGCTTCGCTCCCCAGCGGGGATAAATCCCCTCGCCACAGAGGCTCACTCCTGCATTTTTAGATCGCTTTGACGGAAATGATTTCCACGTCAAAGGTCAGCGTCTTGCCCGCCAGCGGGTGGTTGAAGTCGACGGTCACTTGCGTGTCATCGAATTCCTTCACCACGCCTGGCAATTCAGTATTGGCCGCATCATTGAAGATCACCAGCAGCCCCGGCGACAACTCCATGTCGGTGAACTGCGAACGCGGGATAGTCTGCACGTTCTGCGGGTTCGGCTGACCGAAAGCGTTTTCCGGCTCGACGGTCAGGGTGCGCTTGTCGCCGGCCTTGAAACCGAACAGTGCGGCTTCGAAACCCGGCAGCAGGTTGCCGTCGCCGACCTTGAAGGTCGCCGGGGCCTTGTCGAAAGTACTGTCGACGGTGTCACCGTTTTCCAGGCGCAAGGCAAAGTGCAGCGTGACTTCGGTGTTCTGGCCGATGCGTTGCTCAGGCGATAGCTGTTCAGTCATGAGCGGCCTCTTCGGTTTTCTTCGATTTGAACATGTCCAGTGCCAGCATGATCGCGCCAACGGTGATCGCGCTGTCGGCAATGTTGAACGCCGGGAAATACCAGCGGTTCTGCCAGTGCACCAGGATGAAGTCGATCACATGGCCCAGGGCAACGCGGTCATACAGGTTGCCCAGCGCGCCACCCAGCACCAGTGCCAGGGCGACGGCCAGCCAGGTGTCGTTGCGGCCCAGGCGTTTGAGCCAGACCACCAGCACCGCACTGACGACAATGGCGATCAGGGCAAACAGCCAGCGCTGCCAGCCGGAGCTGTCGGCGAGGAAGCTGAAGGCAGCGCCAGTGTTGTAGGCCAGGGTCCAGCTGAACAGATCGGGAATGATCACGATCTGCTGGAACATTTCGAGCCTGGCTTCGAAGTAGAACTTGCTTGCCTGGTCAATGACCAGAACCAGCAAGCTCAACCACAGCCAGCTCAGCCGTCCGAAACGGCCAATGGCATCAGGCATAGTGACGAACCTCGCCCGCGCCGCTGATGTTGTCGACGCAACGCCCGCAGATTTCCGGATGCTCCGGGTTCACGCCGACGTCTTCGCGGCAATGCCAGCAACGTGCGCACTTCGGGAACGCCGATTTGACGATTTTCAGTTTGAGCCCGCTGACTTCGGTGGCCACTGCATCGGCGGGAGCCTGCACGAACGGCGCAACGCTGGCAGTCGAGGTGATCAGGACAAAGCGCAGCTCGTTGCTCAGCCTGGCCAGATCGGCGCTCAGCGCCTCTTCGGCAAACAGCGTCACTTCGGCCTGAAGGTTGCCACCGACGGCTTTCGCCGCACGCTGGATTTCCATCTCTTTGTTGACCGCGACTTTCACTTCCATGATGCGATCCCAGTAGGCGCGACCCAGCTCGAAGCCTTCCGGCAGCTCCGTCAGGCCTTCGTACCAGGTGTTGAGCATGACCGACTCATTACGCTCGCCCGGCAGGTATTGCCACAGCTCGTCGGCAGTGAAGGCGAGGATCGGCGCGATCCAGCGCACCAGCGCCTCGGAGATGTGGAACAGCGCG
>Ga0308167_1002959_pt1 | contig 14501 bp, 15 predicted proteins | sample PhyCR1_2_FD_202138 | JGI IMG/M metagenome (GOLD analysis project Ga0308167, IMG submission 202138) | Phyllosphere microbial communities from UC Gill Tract Community Farm, Albany, California, United States - DLSLRC.R1 | ecosystem: Host-associated > Plants > Phyllosphere > Unclassified | place... | reverse complement strand
CCTGGTCTCGGTCGACGGGCAGAAGATGTCGAAGTCGCTCGGCAACTCGGTCTTCGCCGCGGACATGCTCGGCTCCGCCCGGCCGATCGTCGTCCGGTACGCGCTCGGCGCCGCCCACTACCGCTCGACGATCGACCACCACGACGGCTCCCTCGCCGAGGCCGAGGCGGCGCTCGACCGGATCGCCGGCTTCCTCGCGCGTGCCGAGACCCGGCTCGAGGGGGTCTCGCTGGCCGACGCCCCGGGGGTGCCCGACGCGTTCGCGGCAGCCATGGACGACGACCTCTCGGTGCCCCAGGCCCTCGCCGTGCTGCACGAGACGGTCCGCTCCGGGAACGCCGCCATGGACACCGACGATGCGGAAGCGGTCGGAACCGCGTACCATCAGGTGGCCGCGATGGTCGAGGTGCTCGGCATCGATCCGCGGGCCGCCCACTGGACCGGCGGTGGCCACGACGCATCGGCCGCACCACTCGCAGCCCTCGTCGAACGCCTCGTGCAGGAGCGTTCCGACGCCAGGGCGGCACGCGACTTCGCCACGGCCGACCGCGTGCGCGACGATCTCGCATCCGCGGGCATCACCATCGAAGACACCGCAGCTGGTACACGCTGGAGCATCGCCTGACAACGGCAGTGCCGGACAGGAGAGAGCAATGAAGAACGTCTCGGGGAGCAAGAAGGGTCGGCCCGGCGCCGTCCGCTCCGGCCGCAAGGGCAACAAGCAGGTCGGCTCCGGAGGCCAGGGCGCGCAGGCGCTCGAGGGTCGCAAGCCGACCCCCAAGGCCGAGGACCGCCCGTACCACCCGGCCGGCAAGCGCAAGGCCGCGAAGGAGCGCTACGAGGCCGCACGCGGTCGTCACGGTGCGTCGAGCTCGCCGCAGCAGCGCACCGGTCGTCCGCCGCAGCGCAAGACCGACGACTCCGAGCTGGTCACCGGCCGCAACTCCGTGCTCGAGGCCCTGCGCACGAAGACCCCGTCGACGACGCTCTACATCGCGTCCCGCATCGAGGTCGACGACCGCGTCAAGGAGATCCTCGCGCTCGCCAACCACCGCGGCGTACCGATCATCGAGCTCATGCGTCCCGAGCTCGACCGCATCACCGGTCACGACAGCGTGCACCAGGGTGTCGCGCTCAAGGTCCCCGCGTACGAGTACGCCGTCGCCGAGGACCTCGTCGAGCGTGCCTTCGCGAAGGACGAGGTCCCGCTGGTCGTCGCGCTCGACGGCATCACGGACCCGCGGAACCTCGGTGCGATCATCCGTTCCACCGCGGCCTTCGGCGGGCACGGCGTCATCGTGCCGCAGCGTCGCTCCGTCGGTGTGACGGCGTCCGCGTGGAAGACCAGTGCCGGTGCTGCTGCCCGTACCCCGGTCGCGATGGCTCCGAACCTCACGCAGACCCTGAAGTCCCTCAAGTCGATGGGGCTCTTCGTGCTCGGTCTCGACGGTGACGGTGACGTGGAGCTCGACGGCCTCGAGCTCGCCGACCGTCCGATCGTGATCGTCGTCGGATCGGAGGGCAAGGGCCTGTCGCGCCTCGTCACCGAGACCTGCGACGCGATCGTGTCGATCCCGATCTCGAGCGCGACGGAGTCCCTCAACGCGGGCATCGCCGCGAGCGTCACCCTGTGGGAGGTCGCCCGGCGCCGTCGCGCGTCCTAGCGTGCCACTCGACTGAGCAGAAGTGGTCGCCTCCCGAATCGGGAGGCGACCATTTTTGCTCAGCAGACGGAGCCGCCGTCAGCGCGTCAGACGGTGGCGCGCCAGTCCTCGACGTCGTCAGGGGAGGCCGGCGCCGCGTCGTCGACCACGGGGATCGGCAGCGTCATCGACGACGTCGGCGGGTTGATCAGCAGCCGCTCGTCACGGCGGTGCCGCAGCACGTCGTTGATGTACGCCGTCGTGGCCTCGGGGAGCGACACCGAGCGCTCCTCTTCTTGGGACATGAACCAGCGGTGCTCGAGCAGCTCGTGGAACACCTCGGCGGGTTCGAGCCGGCCCCGGAGGTCGCGCGGGATGGACCGGATGACCGGTTCGAACACCCGCGAGACCCACTCGTGCGCCACCATCTCCTCGTCGAGCTGGTCGCGGCCGTTGCGCGCCCGGTACGAGTCGAGGTCGTTGAGCAGCCGCCGGGCCTGGTTCTCGCCGGCGTCGAGGCCGGTCAGGCGCAGCAGGCGACGCTGGTGGTGGCCGGCGTCGACGACCTTCGGCTGGATCCGCACCTGCGAGCCGCCCTCGGTCGTGTGGATCGACAGCTCCTCGATGTCGAAGCCGAGGGCGTTGAGCCGCTCGACGCGGTCGTTGATCCGCCAGCGCTCCTTGATGTCGAACTGCTCGGTGCCCGTCAGCTCCTTCCAGAGCGTCCGGTACTGCGCCACGATCCGGTTCGAGACGTCCACCGCATCGGCGTTCTCGTCGAGTCGTCCGCCGGCTTCGAGGTCGAGGAGCTCGCCGGCGATGTTCACGCGGGCGACCTCGAGGTCGTTCTCGCGCTGCCCGTTCGACAGGCCGCCGGGGTAGAGCTTGCCGGTCTCGGCGTCCACCAGGTAGGCCGCGAACGAGCCCGCGTCACGCCGGAAGAGGGTGTTCGACAGCGAGACGTCACCCCAGTAGAAGCCGATCACGTGCAGACGGACCAGCAGCAGCGCGAGGGCATCGACGAGGCGCGTCGCGGTCTCCGGACGGAGCGTCTGCGAGTACAGCGCGCGGTACGGCAGTGAGAACCGGAGGTGCCGGGTGACGAGGACGGGGTGCAGCGGCTCACCGTCGGCGCTGACCCGGCCGGTGATGACGGCGACGGGATCGACGCACGGGACGTCCATGCGCTGGAGCGTGCGGAGCATCTCGTACTCGGACCGGGCGATCTCCTCGCCGGTCTCCTTCACGGCGGCGACGTAGCCGCTGAGGTGCACGAACCGGACGAGGTGCCGCGAGATGCCCTTCGGCAGCGCGACGATCGTGTCGTCCGGCCAGTCGGCGAGGGGCAGGTCCCACGGGAGGTCGAGGAGGCCGGGATCGACCGAGGCTGCGGTGATGGACATCGAGTCGGACACGATGGGTTCCTCTGGGTACTTGCGAACGGTCGGACGGACGGACGGGAGGCGCGGTGCCAGCTGGCACCGCGCCTCCTGTTGGTGGTCTCCCAGCGTTACGCGCTGACCACGGCCTTGTCGTCGAGACGCTCGCCGGACTCGGTGTCGAAGGCGTGCACGTGGCCCTGCTTCGGCGTCACCACGATGGTGTCACCGATCGAGGGGTGCGAGCGGCCGTCGACGCGGGCGACGATGTCGACTCGCGAACCCTTGACGTCGGCGTGACCGTAGAGGTAGCCGTCGGCGCCGAGTTCCTCGACCACGTCGACCGTGACCGGCAGGCCCTCGCCCGACTGGGCCACGATGACGTCCTCGGGGCGGATGCCGACCGTGATGTTGCCGGAACGCGCGTTGGAGAGCGTGTCGCGGTCGATCGGGTGGTTCAGCGAGCCGAACTTGATGCCACCCTCGACCACGTCGGCCGGCAGGAGGTTCATCGCCGGCGAGCCGATGAAGCCCGCGACGAAGACGTTGTTCGGCTTCTCGTACAGGTCGCGCGGCGAGCCGACCTGCTGCAGGATGCCGTCCTTGAGCACCGCGATGCGGTCACCCATGGTCAGCGCCTCGGTCTGGTCGTGCGTGACGTAGACCGTGGTGACGCCGAGACGACGCTGCAGCGAGGCGATCTGGGTGCGGGTCTGGACGCGGAGCTTGGCGTCGAGGTTCGACAGCGGCTCGTCCATGAGGAACACCTGCGGCTGACGGACGATCGCACGGCCCATCGCGACGCGCTGACGCTGACCACCGGAGAGCGCCTTCGGCTTGCGGCCGAGGTACTGCTCGAGGTCGAGGAGCTTCGCGGCTTCCTGCACGCGGGTGGCGCGCTCTTCCTTGCCGACGCCGGCGATCTTGAGCGCGAAGCCCATGTTCTCGGCGACGGTCATGTGCGGGTACAGCGCGTAGTTCTGGAACACCATCGCGATGTCGCGGTCCTTCGGCGGCACGTCGGTGACGTCGCGGTCGCCGATGCGGATGGCGCCGGAGTTGACCTCTTCGAGGCCGGCCAGCATGCGCAGCGAGGTGGACTTTCCACAGCCCGACGGGCCGACGAGGACGAGGAACTCGCCGTCGGCGACGTCCAGGTCGAGGGAGTCGACCGCGGGACGGTTGCCTCCGGGGTAGAGACGGGTTGCCTTGTCATAGGTGACGGACGCCATGAGCGTTCGGTCCTTCCTTCACCGGCAGGTACGTGCCGGACGATCCGAGTGAAGCGGTTGCCCGTGCGGGCCCCGGATGGTCGCCGTCGACCATCGAGGTTCATACAACACGATCTCCGCCGGGTGCGCCAGTGTTCTCACCTGGTTGGGTGGTTCCCATGGAGCCCCGCTACGATCGGCGGGTCCGTCCGCCGAGCGGGGGAAGGCCGTGCGGACGACGACCAAGTGAGGACCAGGACGCATGACCAACCGCCCCGAGGGTGACGCCCGCGCCGCGCGGAACGAACGACGCGAAGCGGCGCGGCAGCGCGCCCAGCGAGCCCGCACCCAGCAGAAGCGTCGCCAGCGCGGCGTCCGGCTCGGGCTGCAGATCGGCCTCGGCGTCGTGCTGCTCGCGGCCGCGACGATCGTGACGCTCGTCCTCGTCGACTCCGTGAAGCCCGCCGGACCGGGCCCGTCGAACATGTCGCAGGGCGGGATCACGATCGGGCAGGACCTCAAGGCCGTCACCGCATCGTCCCAGTCGCCGGCGCCGACCGCCACCGACGGCTCGGGCGCGGTCCGCATCACGATGTACGTCGACTACCTCTGCCCGACCTGCGGCGAGTTCGAGAAGGCGAACGGCGACTACATCGAGAGCCTCGTCGACTCCGGAGCGGCCACGGTGGACATCCACCCCGTCGCCACGCTGTCGAACCGCTCGCAGGGCACGAAGTACTCGCTCCGGGCAGCGAACGCCGCCGCCTGCGTCGCAGACCACTCGCCGAACCAGTTCTTCGCGGTGAACGCCGCCCTGTTCGCGAAGCAGCCTGATCAGGGCACGGCCGGGCTCACCGATGCCCAGCTCGCCCGGGTCGTCACCGGTGTCGACGGGCTGCAGCAGCGTTCCGCGATCACCAAGTGCATCGAGGACCAGACCTTCAGCAAGTGGGTCGACGAGCGCACCACCGCGGTGACCGGTGGCGACGTCCCGGGTTCGACGTCGAAGGACTTCCCCGGCGTGCCGCTCGTGCTCGTGAACGGGCAGCGTTACGAGCTCACGTCGCCGATCACGAACGACGACTTCCGCACCTTCGTGGTGACGGCGGCGGGGGCGACCGAGTCCACGCCGACGCCGACCCCGAGTGCGACGCCGACCGGGACCACGACGCCGAGCGCGACGCCCTCCAGCTGACCGCCGGACCTAGAGGGACGACCCCGGGACGCTGAACGTGTCGCACGAGGTCGCGCCCCGCTGGTAGCCGCGCATGAACCAGTTCTGGCGCTGCTCGCTCGACCCGTGCGTGAACGAGTCCGGGTCGACCCGGCCGCTCGACTTCTGCTGGATGCTGTCGTCGCCGACCGCACTCGCGGCGGACAGGGCGTCGTTGATCTCCGAGCGGGTGATCGGCTCGAAGAACGTCTCCCCGTTCGCGTCCTTCGTGTTCGCGGCGTCCCCGACCCAGGCGCCGGCGTAGCAGTCCGCCTGCAGCTCCACGCGGACGCTGCCCGACGAGGCACCGGTACCCGACCGGTCCGTGCTGGCGAAGGCGCCCTGCAGCTGCTGGATGTGGTGTCCCCACTCGTGCGCGACGACGTACATCTGGGCGAGCGGGCCGCCGGACGACCCGTACTTCGACTGCAGGTCGTCGTAGAACGCGGTGTCGAGGTAGATCGCGCGGTCCGGCGGGCAGTAGAACGGTCCGGTCGCCGCCGAGGCCTGGCCGCACGAGGTGCTGGTCGTGCCGTCGAACAGGTAGAAGTCCGGCGACGTGTAGGTGATGCCGAGTTTCCGGGCCTCGGAGGTCCAGTACCCGTCGAGCGACTCGGCGGCGCCCTCCATGCGGCAGTCGATCTTGAGGTTGGCGTCGCGCCCGGTCTGGCACTCGGCGGCAGGGTCGACCGTTTCGCCCTGCTGCTGGATCTGCGTGGTCCCGCCGCCGTCGCCGAGCAGGGCGCCGAGGTCGAGGTTGCCGCCGGTGAAGACGTTGAGGAGCAGCACGACGATCGCACCGACTCCGACGACACCGCCGCCCGCGACCGCTGCGGTACGGCCGCGCCGCTTGACCTTCCCGCCCTTGAGCTGCGAGTCCTCGTTGAACGTCATGCCCCGAATGTACGGCCCGGAGGTGCCCCGCGTACCGTCGGGAACGTCGGTGATCCCGACACCTGTCGTACAACCTGGAAGGAACCACACCATGGCCACCCCCATCAGCACCGTGATGAGCCCCGCCCGTTACGTCCAGGGCAAGGACGCGATCACCCGCGTCGGCGAGTTCGTCGCACCGATCGGGAAGCGCCCGCTCATCGTCGCCGACGACGTCGTCTGGGGGATCGTCGAGTCGGCCGTCCGGACGAGCTTCGACGCGGCCGGGCTGCCGGTCGAGCGGGTCGGGTTCGGACGGTTCGCGACGCCGCAGGCCATCGACGACCTCGTGACGAAGATCGGCGAGACCGAGGCGGACGTGATCGTCGGCCTCGGCGGTGGTTCGGCGATCGACGCGGCGAAGGCCTCGGGGCACCTGGCGGGTATCCGGTGGGCGAGCGTCCCGACGGCGGCGAGCACCGACGCCCCGACCTCGGCGCTCGCGGTGGTCTACTCCGAGGAGGGCGAGTTCATCGAGTACCGCTTCTTCCCGCACAACCCGGACCTCGTGCTCATCGACACGAAGCTCGTCGCGAACGCGCCCGTGCGGTTCCTCGTCGCGGGCATCGGCGACGCGCTCGCGACGTGGGTCGAGGCCCGTGCGGCGAAGCGTGCGAACGCCGACACCATGGCCGGCGGGCTGCAGACCGAGACGGGCGTCGCGCTCGCCGAGCTGTCCTGGAAGCTGCTGCACGAGAACGCCCTGCAGGCCATCGAGGCGGTCAAGGCCAAGGTCGTCACCCCCGCGCTCGAGAAGGTCGTGGAGGCGAACACGCTGCTGTCCGGCCTCGGGTTCGAGTCCGGCGGACTGGCAGCGGCACACGCGATCCACAACGGACTGACCGCGGCCCCGCAGGCGCACGGTCTGGCGCACGGCCAGAAGGTCAACGTCGGGACGATCGCGCAGCTCGTGCTCGAGGGGGCCCCGGCGGAGGAGATCGAGGACTTCGTCGTGTTCACCACGAAGGTCGGGCTGCCGAACACGCTGACCGAGATCGGTCTGACCGTCGACGACCGCGACGTCCTGCTCGCCGTCGCCGAGGCCGCGACGGTCGAGGGCGAGACGATCCACAACATGCCGTTCCCGGTGACGCCGGAACTCGTGGTGGACGCCCTCGTGGCGATCGAGGGCACCTCCCGGAGCATCCGCGCCGAGCACGGCCTGCCGGAGCCGGTCCTGTACCAGCACCACTGACCGGATCGGGGTCAGGTGCGGACCAGCGGCTCCGTCGTCGCCAGGTCCGCACCAATCCCGACGTCCACCAGCTCGATCCGTCCGGCGAGGGTGGCGGCGGGCCCCATCAGCAGGCCGGCCTTCACCCCGCCGAACGTGACCGTGACGTCGGCGTGCAGGACGTGCTCGTCGGCGATGCCGCCGGTGTCCACGTCGATACCGCTCGGCACGTCGACAGCGACGACGAACGGCGCGCGCTGGTCGCGCGCGAGTTCCCGGATCGCGTCGACGACCTCGCGCGCGGGTGATCGGAGGGCCGCGGGCCCCTGCACACCGATCCCGAGGATCGCGTCGAGCACGAGGTCCGCCTCGAGCGCGGCGGCCGTCGTGACGGCCGCCGGCCCGGCAGGGCCGGTGGGGTCGTCCAGGAGGCGCGCCCCGGCGTCCAGCGCCGCTGCCAGGCCCGCCTCGTGGATGCGTGAGCCGACGCGCAGGACCGCCACGTGCCTCCCGGCCGATGCGAGGCGAGCACCCGCGAACAGGCCGTCCCCACCGTTGTCGCCGCTGCCCACCAGCAGCAGGACCGATCCCGGTCCGTCGCCCGGCCGCACGGCCGGGTCGTCGAGCAGGTCGCCGACGATGCGCGCCAGTCCGTCGGCCGCGCGCTGCATGAGGGGCTCGCCCGCGTCGAGGTGCGGCCGTTCCGCCGCCCGGATCTGATCGCCGCCGTAGCCGTCCATGGGACCACAGTGCCCCGGTAGCCTGGAGGGGACATGTCACTCGTCCCCGAAGCGCCCCGTCCCCGTGCCGTGATGTCCCCGGACGGCATGAAGCTCGCCACCTACGACTTCGGCGACCCTGAGGCGCCAGCGGTCGTCGCCGTGCACGGGTTCGCCTCCGGGGCGCTCCTGAACTGGCACGCCTCGGGCTGGACCCGCGACCTCGTCCGCGCCGGCTACCGGGTCGTCGCCCTCGACCAGCGTGGGCACGGCGCCAGCTCGAAGCCGCGCGATCCCGGCGCGTACTCGATGGACCTGCTGGTCGCCGACGTCACCGCCGTCATCGACACCTACCTGCTCGACGACGTCGCGTACCTCGGGTACTCGCTCGGCGCCCGGGTCGGGTGGCACACGGCCGAGCGGATCCCGGACCGGATCACCCGCGCGGTGTTCGGCGGCATCCCGGACGCCGACCCGATGCGCCGCGTCCGGGTGGACCAGGCGAAGGCGTTCCTCGCCGACGGCACGCCCATCGAGGACCGCGTGACGAACGGCTACCTGACGATGGCCGGGAACGTCGAGGGCAACGACCTCGGGGCGCTCGTCGCGATGGTCGAGGGCATGCGCGACAGCATCGAGCCGACGCCGTCGAACGCGCCCGGCCAGCCCGTGCTGATGGCCGCGGGCAGCGAGGACGGCATCAAGGACAGCGCCGTACGGCTCGCGGCGGCAGCCCCGGACGCCTCGTTCTTCGAGATCCCCGGTCGGAACCACTTCAACGCGCCGACGTCGCGAGCGTTCCGTGAAGCGGCGATCGACTTCCTGTCCGCGGGGCGCTGAGGGGTACTCGCAGGTCCCCTCGCCCCCGGACCGCCGCGCGTACCGTCCCGGCCATGGACTACAGACTCCTCGGCAACAGCGGGACATCGGTGTCGACGCTGACCCTCGGCACCATGACGTTCGGCAGCGAAGCCGACGAACCGACCTCCCACACCATCATCGACACGTTCGTCGCCGCCGGCGGCACCCTGATCGACACGGCCGACGTGTACTCCGGCAACGAGTCCGAGCGGATCATCGGCCGTTGGCTCGCCGCGCACCCCACCGAGGCGCAGCAGGTCGTCCTCGCCACGAAGGGCCGGTTCCCCCAGGGTGACGGCCCGAACGACGTGGGGTTGTCCCGTCGGCACCTCCGCGTGGCACTCGACGCGTCCCTCGAGCGGCTCGGCGTCGAGCACATCGACCTGTACCAGATGCACGCGTGGGACGCCCTGACGCCGATCGAGGAGACCCTCCGCGTCCTCGACGACGCCGTCTCCGCCGGGAAGATCGGCTCGTACGGGTTCTCGAACTACCTCGGCCACCAGATCACCAAGGCGGTCTACGAGGCCCGCGCCCACCACTTCGCGCCGCCCGTGACCCTGCAGCCGCAGTACAACCTGCTCGTCCGCGACATCGAGCACGAGATCGTCCCCGCGTGCCTCGACGCCGGGATCGGCCTGCTGCCCTGGTCGCCACTGGCCGGCGGCTGGCTCTCCGGCAAGTACCAGCGCGACGAGGCACCGACCGGCAACACGCGGCTCGGCGAGAACCCGCAGCGTGGCATGGAGGCGTGGGAGGCCCGCAACGGTGACGAGCGCACCTGGGCCGTCCTCGACGCGGTGTCCGCGGTCGCCGATGCGCACGGGGCATCCCGGTCGCAGGTCGCCCTCGCGTGGCTGCTCGCCCGGCCCGCGGTGACGAGCGTCATCCTCGGCGCGCGCACGGTCTCGCAGCTCGAGGACAACCTCGGCGCCGCGGACCTCGTGCTCGACCAGGCCGAGCTCGACACGCTCACCGAGGTCAGTGCGCCGCGGATCGACGACTACCCCTACGGCGCGGCGGGCGTCGCGCAGCGCGAGCGGAAGATCACGGGCGGACGCTGATCCTGCACGGCGGGGTGCGGGTTCCCGCGATGTTGCGCGGACGTCTGGACTTGCTGCTCGGTGAGGTGTCACCATCGCTGCACGGCCGGCTGGTTACCGCGTCGAGCGCTCGGAACGCCCCCTGATCCGTGTTCCACGCGCCGAAGGCCCCGGGTGTTCCCACCCGGGGCCTTCGCATCCCAACAGCGCATTCGACTGTTGGTTGATACGTAGAATGACAGGATGCGGCTGTGTTACGTGGACGAATCATGCACGGCCGACTTCTACGGTTTCGCCGCAGTGGTCGCCGACGCCCACCAAACGATGCTGCTGACGAAACGCATGAACGAGATCGTTGCGGCGCTCGACGGGGACTACGGGATCGGGCGCGCCACCGAGCTGCACGCGTACCCGATGTTCCACGGGAAGGAGGCCTGGTCCGACGTGCCTGTCCGAGTGCGTGTCCGTGCGTTCGAGCAGGTCATCGATGCCGTGCAGGAGGCCGGAGTCGACCTCCTGCTCCGAGCCGTGCACTGTGGCCGCCTTCGCGAACGTCAGGCGCGGAGCCGGTACCCCGAGTTCCATCCTCCTGAGCAAGTCGCGTTCCAACACCTCTTGCAGCGGATCGACGAGATCGCGCTCCGCGACCGGACACACGCTCTGGTCATCGCTGACGAACGTACGGACCGGGAACGTCACCGTGACCGCTTCGCCGTCTACCAGCTGCACGGGACGCCGGGCTCGTACCTCAGCACACGGCTCGGACGGCTCCTCGACACGGTGCACTTCGCGCCGAGTCACCATTCGCGGATGCTCCAGGTCGCAGACGTCGTGGCGTTCATCTGGCGCCGAGCGGAGACCGTCACGGAGTCCGATCCGCGTCAGGCCAGGACGATGACGCGTCTGATCCAAGCAGTCCACGACCGTGCGTACAAGCCAGGCGTCTGGCCGTGAAGCCGCGCGACCCGGCAGTGCGGTGAACGCACGACAGCCCCGCGCGAGGCGGGGCTGAAGGCGGTGCGGGCGGCGAGCTATCGCGGCCTGCGGGTCCAGTATATGGGGCCGGCAGCGGGACTTGAACCCGCAACCCCCGTATTACAAGTACGGTGCGCTACCAATTGCGCCATGCCGGCTGACGCGCCCCATCCTAGCGGCGAGCGCGTCCGGAGATCACTCGGCCGCTTCGCTGAAGTTCAGCGAGATCGAGTTCATGCAGTAGCGGTCACCCGTGGGCGTCCCGAAGCCGTCCGGGAACACGTGCCCGAGGTGCGACCCGCAGTTCGCGCAACGAACCTCGGTGCGTGCCATGCCGAGCGAGTTGTCCTCGATCAGCTGCACCGCGTCCGGGTTCACCGACTCGTAGAACGACGGCCAGCCGCAGCCGGAGTCGAACTTCGTGCCGCTCTTGAACAGCTCCGCACCGCAGGCCGCACACGTGTACACGCCGGCGCGCTCCTCGTCGAGGAGTTCACCGGTCCAGGGGCGTTCGGTACCGGCCTGACGGAGGACGGCGTACTGGTCCGGGGAGAGTTCCTCGCGCCACTGGGCGTCGGACTTGTCGACGTTGTACGTCATTGTTTCCTCCTGCTTCCGGCCGGGCTCTTCCGGGGGTGTTCCCGACCACTTCGGTAAACTCGCCACGATGTCCGAACATTCCGTGCACCACGCCCGTTGGGACCGTCTGACGACGGACGAACTGTACGGCATCGTGGTGCTGCGGAACCGCGTGTTCGCACTCGAACAACGCGTCACGGCAGAGGACTTCGACGGCCGTGACCGTGAACCGGACACCGAGCACTGGTGGTTCGGCACGGACACCGATGCGGTTGGGTACCTCCGGCTGATCCGTCCGGCGCGCGACGAGGTCCACCCCGACGGTTCGGAGCCGCCCGCGTGGGTGATCGGCCGGGTCGCCACCGACCCCCGCCACCGTGGGCATGGGATCGCGGCTCGGCTCGTCGCCGCGGTGCTCGAGACCCACGGGCACGACGCCGTCGTCCTGCACGCCCAGGAGTACGTCGCGGGCCTGTACGAACGCCACGGGTTCACGCGTTTCGGCGCCCCCTACGACGAGGCCGGCATCCGGCACGTCGGCATGCACCGTCCCGGCCGCTGATGGACACGCGGGAGCGGTACGCCGCGTACGCGGGGCGCATCGCGGGCGTCTCGCCGTCCTACGCCGCGTGGGCGCGGTCGCTGGACGATGCCCTGGTGGCGCTGCTCGAGGAGGTCCCGGAGTCGAAGCGGCAGCCCGAGCTGCTCTTCGCGGTCGCGCGGCGGCTGGGTGCGGATCCGTCGGACCCCGGTGCGCTGCGCGCGCTCGGCCTGGAGGCACGTCCCGCCCTGGTCGCGGCCCTCGCCTCCGCCACGGTGCAGGCCAACGACCCGCGGCGGCTCGCCCCGGTCGTCCCGCTGTTCGCGGCGCTCGCCGCACGGGTGGACCGCCCGCTCGGCCTGGTCGACGCGGGTGCGGCGGCGGGGCTCTGCTCGATCCCGGACCGCGTCACGCTCGACCACCGACGCGGGGACGCCGTCGTCCGGATCCGCACGGCGTCGAGTGCCCCGTCGGTGCACCTCATCGCGGACGTCTCCGGCGTCGAGGTGCAGGCGACGAGCACGCCGATCGCCGTCGGAGCGCGGATCGCTCTCGACCCGAACCCGATCGACCTCGCCGAGCCGCACGCGTTCGACCGACTCATCGAGGCCGTCCCGCCCGAGGCGACGGACCGCACCGCCCTGATGCGCGAGGCGGCGCGCGCGACGCTCGCCGTGCCTCCAGTCCGGATCCGGGGCACGCTGCCCGGTGACCTCGACCGTGCGCTCGACGCCCTGCCGGACGACGTCGTCCCGGTCGTCCTGACGACCGGGACGCTCGTCTACGTCCCCGGAGCGGACCGCCAGCGATTCGTCGACCGGCTGCGCGACCGCGGGGTGCACTGGATCGCGCTCGAACGGACGGGCATCCTCAGCGGCGTCGCGGCGACCCTGCCGGACGACGTCGACCCCGCGGAGCCCGATGCGTTCGCGACCGCCTCGCTCGACGGGGTGGCGACGGCCGTCTCCGACCCGTTCGGCGTGCGCGTGCGGTGGCTGCGCGATCCGAACCTGTGACCGGTCTTCGCGACAGTCCAGCGGCGTGCCAGGGTCCGGATGGCCTCCACCCCTACGATGTGCGAGACCCGTTACCTCACCGTGATCGGAACCGCAGTGACCGCCACACCCGTCGAGCTCGACGAGCTCGCCAAGCACGTGCTCGCCTTCGAGCACGACCGGGCACGGCACGACCGCACGAAGGAAGCGGAGATCCGGGTCGAGTTCGACATGACGCCGGCGCGGTACTACCAGGTGCTGAACCGTGTGATCGACTCGCCCGCGGCGCTCGCGTACGACCCGCAGCTGGTCTCCCGGCTGCAGCGGCTCCGCCACGCGCGCACCAGTGCCCGGGCGGCGCGCAGCTTCGTCGCCCCCGGCGCAGCACCCGAAGGACGTGAAGAGGAACGATGACGACGAGATACCCCCGAGACCGGTTCGACGACGTCGCCGACGGCCCGCGGGTCGGAGCGCACCGGGGTGCACAGCGCCGGGGCCGCGGCTGGATCGCGTTCGCCTGGGCCGCCCTCGCCACGGGTGTGCTCGTCGGGATCGGGGTGCTCGTGCTCGCCCTGCTGAACGGCAGCTACTCCTTCGACGGTTCGACCTCGCCGTCGGCGTCGTCCTCGGCGTCCGCGTCGGCGAGCTCGTCACCGTCTGCGTCGGCGCCCGCCTCGCAGGCCCCGGCAGCGGGTACCCCGGCCGACCAGGGCTCCTCCACGCTGGTGGTGCTCAACGGCACCACGACGACCGGGCTCGCGGCGAAGGCCAGCGCTGCGCTGACCTCGGCCGGGTGGAAGGTCACGTCGACCGGCGACGCGGGCACCACCGGGACGACCGCGACGATCGTGTACTACCAGCAGGCGGCACAGGCGTCGGTCGCGCAAGGGATCGCGAAGTCCCTCGGGGTGACCGCGGTGCAGCAGTCGGCGGCGTTCCCGAATGCGGACATCAGTGTCGTCCTCGGTGCCGACTACGCCGGTTGACGCATTTGTGACGGGCGTGTTTCAGGCACGTTGATTCTTGTCGGAATCATCGTGAAACAACGTCACACCCCTTGCCCTGTCGGCATTGTTCGGTAAGAGTCGTGCCAAGACGGCGACTGCGCCGTCCGGAACAGCACCACCGCAGGGAGCAAGAGATCATGGCCAACGGAACCGTGAAGTGGTTCAACGCCGAGAAGGGCTTCGGCTTCATCACCGTCGATGGAGGGGGCCAGGACGTGTTCGTGCACT
>Ga0308167_1002958_pt1 | contig 14503 bp, 20 predicted proteins | sample PhyCR1_2_FD_202138 | JGI IMG/M metagenome (GOLD analysis project Ga0308167, IMG submission 202138) | Phyllosphere microbial communities from UC Gill Tract Community Farm, Albany, California, United States - DLSLRC.R1 | ecosystem: Host-associated > Plants > Phyllosphere > Unclassified | place... | reverse complement strand
AGGTGTGGGCTTCAACCCGCCGGCTTCAGCGCCGTCAAAGTTGTTATCGTCTGCCGTTAAACAACCTTTAGAATTTTTTTAGTACCAGGCGAATTTTTTTGCTTCAACCTGTCACGCTTTTGGTTATCGCCACCCTGCCGCACTTCTTTAGACTTAATTGATTAATTTTCTAGTCGTTGAAATACCCTTCTCTATAGTGCTTATTTACCTCATTACCCTAAGGCAAATAACCTTAAACTTTCTTTCATCAAGGCCGATAACTCAGGTATTCAAACTCCGTGTCGACCATATAAAGGAAACAACATGGCTAGTATCTCTAACCTGGGTGTCGGTTCAGGTCTGCAATTAAGTGATATTCTCGACAGTCTGCAAACGGCAGAAAAAGCCACATTGAAGCCTATCTCTGCGCAGCAGAGCGCCTATACCGCTAAGCTCAGCGCTTACGGTACGCTTTCCAGTGCACTGACGACCTTTCAGACCGCAAATACCGCACTGAACAGGGCCGATCTCTTTAGCTCTACTACAGCCACCAGCAGCGGCAGCGCCTTCAGCGCCACCACCACGAGCGGCGCCGTTGCCGGCAGCTATACCATTAGCGTGTCGAAGCTGGCGCAGGCACAAACCCTGACCTCCGGCGTGCAGAGCAGCAACACCGCCGTGCTGGGCGACAGCTCAGCGGCCAGCCGTACGCTCTCTATCAAGCTGGCTGACGGCACCAGTAAAGATATTACGCTCACCAGCGATCAGACCTCGCTGACCGGTATGCGTGACGCGATTAACAAAGCGGGCGCCGGGGTGAACGCCAGCATCATTAAATCGGGTGATGGTGAATATCGGCTCTCATTAACGGCCGCGAAAACCGGTGAGAAATATGCGGTCTCGTCTGTGACCGTGACTGGCGACGATACGCTGCAAAGCGTTGTGGGTTTTGATGCCACTAAAACCGATGCAGACAATCCAATGGATCTGAGCGTGGCGGCACAGGATGCTCAGCTGACGGTAAATAATGTTGCCATCACCAACAGCAGTAACACCATCAGTGATGCCCTGGAGGGCATTACCCTTAATCTGAAAGATGTCACTACGACCAGCAGCCAGACCCTGACCGTCGCCAAAGACACCAGCAAGGTGACGACGGCGCTGTCTGACTTTGTCGATGCTTACAATGCCCTGCTCGATCAGTTCAACAGCCTGACCAAATATACCGCAGTTGATGCTGGTACTGATGCGCAGGATTCCAGTAACGGCGCGCTGGTTGGCGACAGTACGCTGCGCACCATCCAGACGCAGTTAAAAGGCCTGCTGACTAACTCAGCGAGCAGTTCAAACTATAAAACCCTGGCGCAGATTGGTATCTCTTCCGATCCCTCCACTGGCGAACTGAAGCTGGATTCTGCCGCGCTGAAAACCGCCTTAGATAAAGATCCGGACGGCATTAAAGAGATGATGATCGGTGACGGCAAGACCACCGGCATCACCACCAAAATCGCGACAAACCTGACCGGCTGGCTCTCATCAACCGGCATCATTCAGGCGGCGAAGGATGGCGTGAGCAAGACGCTCAACAGCCTGACCGATCAGTACAACAAAATGAGCACTCGCATCGACAACCTGATTGCCCGCTATAAGGCGCAATTTACCCAGCTCGATGTGACGATGAGTTCCCTCAACAGCACCAGTAGCTACCTGACTCAGCAGTTTGACAATATGACGTCAAGCAGTTCCAAATCGTAAGGAGTGACCATGTACAGCGCTACAGGCACCAAAGCCTATGCAAAAATTGGCGTGGAAAGCGCCGTAATGAGCGCCAGCCAGCACCAGCTGGTGGTTATGCTGTTTGATGGCGCGCTCAGCGCGCTGATTCGCGCTCGCCTGTTTATGCAGGATGGCAATATTGCAGGCAAAGGTAATTCAATTTCTAAAGCCATCAATATCATTGAAGGGGGCCTCAAACAGGGCCTCAGTGAAAACAGTGGTGATGAACTGGCAGACAACCTGCTGGGTCTTTATAACTACATGACGCGTCGTCTGCTGCAGGCCAACCTGCACAATGATGCAGAAGCTATCGAAGAAGTCGAAGGCTTACTGCGCAACATCGCCGACGCGTGGAAAGAAGTGGTTCAACCTAACCTGATTCAGGACGCCGTTTAATGACTATTGCACCGCATCTGCTTGCCGTTTACCAACAGTTACTCGATCTCAGCCAGGGAATGCTGCGTCATGCAGCGCAAGGCGAATGGGATGAATTGATCAGCAGGGAGATGGAGTATGTCAATGCGGTGCAATCGTTAGCACAATCGACAGAAGCTGCCGCCCCGTCTGTTCAGGTTCAGGAGCAGCTGCGCCCGGTATTGCGTCATATTCTGGATAACGAGAGTGAAGTAAAACGCCTGCTGCAGGCGCGGATGGATGAGCTGGCCTCGCTGGTCGGCCAGAATGCGCGCCAGAAATCGGTGCTTTCCGCCTACGGTAAGCAAGGCGGTGTTGTGATGGTACCGCGCGAAACCCTCTCCTGATTTCTGCCCTCTCCCGCCGCCAGATTTATTTCTCTGCGCGGCGTCTCTTTTCTGCCGCTTACTCCATACTTGATTCTCATCATCCCCTGGAGTGCAGTAGATGCAAAACCCGACGTTATTACAGTTTTTCCATTGGTATTATCCGGATGGCGGCAAACTGTGGCCGGAAATCGCCGATCGTGCGGCCTGGCTCAGCGAAATCGGTATCACCATGGCCTGGCTGCCGCCGAGCTATAAAGGGGAATCGGGTGGCTATTCGGTTGGTTACGACAGCTATGACCTGTTTGACCTTGGTGAATTTGATCAGAAAGGCAGCATTGCCACCAAATATGGCGATAAACAGCAGTTACTGGCAGCAGTAGATGCCTTACGCAGCCACAACGTCGGCGTGCTGCTGGACGTGGTACTCAACCATAAAATGGGTGCCGATGAAAAAGAGCAGATCCTCATCAACCGCGTCAATCCGGACAACCGTGATGAAATTTACGACGAGGTGGTGGAATGCGAAGCCTGGACGAAGTTTACCTTCCCGGTGCGCGCCGGTGAATATTCTAAATTCGTCTGGGATCATAAATGCTTTAGCGGCGTCGACCATATCGAAAATCCAGATGAAAACGGCGTTTTCAAAATCATTAATGATTACACCGCCGAAGGCTGGAACGATCAGGTGGATAATGAGCTGGGTAACTTCGACTATCTGATGGGCGCGAACATCGATTTCCGCAATAAAGCGGTGAGCGAAGAGCTGAAATACTGGGCGCGCTGGGTGATGGAACAGGTGCCGTGCACCGGCTTCCGGCTTGATGCGGTGAAACATATCCCGGCCTGGTTCTATAAAGCCTGGATCGAACACATTCAGGAAGTGGCCGAAGAGCCGATGTTCATCGTCGCGGAATACTGGTCGTTTGAAACCGACAAGCTGCAGGAGTATGTGCATCAGGTGGAAGGCAAAACCATGCTGTTTGATGCGCCGCTGCACATGAACTTCCATCAGGCGTCAACCGCAGGCAGCGCTTACGATCTGAGTCAGATCTTTGCCAACTCGCTGGTGGTGGCCGATCCCTGGCATGCGGTGACGATTGTCGCCAACCACGATACCCAGCCGCTACAGTCGCTGGAAGCGCCGGTGGAAGCCTGGTTTAAACCGCTGGCCTACGCGCTGATTCTGCTGCGTGAACAAGGGGTACCGACCATTTTCTATCCTGACCTGTTCGGCGCCAGTTACGAAGATACCGGTGGCGACGGTGAGAAGCATAAGATTGAGATGCCGGTGATCCCGGAGCTGGAAGGGTTGATCCGGGCGCGCCAGCAGTATGGCTGGGGCCTACAGACCGACTATTTCGATCATCCTAACTGCGTCGCCTTTAGCCGCAGCGGAACCGAAACGCAGCCGGGCTGTGTGGTGATCATGTCGAATGGCGATGCGGGTGAAAAAACCGTGGCAATGGGTGAAGGCTATGCCGGCAAGGTATGGCGCGATCATCTGGCAAATCGTGGAGAGACGGTTACCGCTGACGATCAGGGTAATACGGTCTTTGTCTGTAATGCTGGCAGCGTCAGCGTCTGGGTCGTCGCAGAGTAGTGCATATTCTGGCAGGGCTATGGCCCTGCCAGATCATATTATTGTGATGAAGCCGCCGCATTGTTATCCGTGATGCGGGTACGCAGCAGCTGCGGTTCAATATTCTGAATGATGGCGGCTTTTGGCTGCTTCGCCACTTCCTCCAGCGCATGCTGGCATTCAACGGTCGGACGATCTACTCTGCGCAGCGTCAGCCCGTCATAGTTCAGTTCACCATTATCAATCACCAGTGGCATCACCCGAACCTGACGCGTTACGTTAACGTAATCACCGCTCAGCAATGCCAGTTTGCCTGGCTTAGCAATCACTCGCTGCCACTGACGGCAATCCAGCGTACTGCCATCCGCATTGACAATAAGCGTGCCAATGGCCTGATCGCTTATCAGTTTTCCCTGAGGCCCGACGGTTTGCCAGTTACCCTGAAGATTCGCCGGCGCCGGCGTTTGCACCGCACTGTCATAATCGTTGATTTGCGCACAACCACCCAGTGCCAGCGTGGCAATCAGCATCCACTTTTTCATGTTTAATCCCTAAGATCGCGTCAATGGCGGCTACGTTATAATTTTTCCACGTCAGTGCGCAAGTTATCCGGCTGAGCCAGCCGCGCCCGACGCGTTTTTTTAATCGCATTGCGTAAAGTCTTTACGCTTAGCCGGGGATCAGGAGTGGTGTTCCGCAACGCCACGGCATCACTTCCTGACAACGCTGACGCAACCCGCTACACTGGCGGGCTGCAACAGATATTCAGGAACCCGGCAATGAAAACTCCAGAAGCGTATTATGCGCAGGCGCGCGACATGTTCTTTACCGCCCATCCCGATTTCCAGGCAGCGCTGGATGAGCTGAGCGAAAGCGACGCCCGCGCGGCCAATCTTTCCCTGCGTCAGCTGCGTGAATGGCATGCTGAACGCATCTACGCGGCTTTTTTACGTCAGAAAAATCTGGATGGAATGATCTTTTCCATCCAGCTGGCTGAGCCTGACAAAGCGGTGGCGGCTGAGGCGATCGAGACTTACCTCAAATCACATGCTGAATCACTGGGGATGAGCTGGGAAGAGTTTTGCATTAAAAACGAGCTCTGATGAGACGGAACTGGAAAGTGTATTTTATATACACCTCCAACCAGTGGTTTTACCACCGATAAAATTGTACAGGGACGATGAAAGTGTATAACTTCATCCTACGACTTCGGTCGTGATTGTCCTTGAACGAATAGTGCTTTTGCACTGCCTCTGGAGGTGTTACTGGATTTCCACTTCCAGAGGCGGATTTTTTATCTTCAGCTACTCCTCTTCTGTCATCTTTCCTTTTACTTCCACATATTTTGCCACTGCCAGCAGACGATTAATGTGCGTTAGCAGCAGGTCAACGTCAGACTGCAAAAAGTCGGTCGACGAACGCGACGCCGTCACAATCGCATCCTGAACCGTCTCACTAATCGTCAGCGTATTGTCCTGTTTGGCCTGCACCAGTAGTGCAGCAACGAGCAGCGATTGCGCTTCAAGCTGTGCGGTCAGCTCTTTCGCGTCGACGTCCATCTTTGCCAGTTTAAGCAGAATATCAATGACCAGTTGTCGCATCGCACTTCTCCTGATGTTTGAGCTGCCATTATGTCGTGATGAGGCAGCAATAAGCCAGAGCAAGATGCAGTTCGGCATGACATAAAAAAATTTCCCGGAATCGGGCGCACCACCTTGCCACTGTTTTTATTTACAGTATTATATCCCAGCGATTTTGCCCTGAATGGATTGCCATCATGTTTGTTGAGTTGATTTATGACAAGCGTAACGTAGCCGGTTTACCAGGCGCGCGCGAGATGATTCTCGAAGAGCTGGAAAAGCGCGTGCATCGGGTGTTTCCTGACATTGAAGTTAAGGTCAAACCGATGGAACGTAACGCTATTGATACTGATTTGAGTAAGAACGACAAAGCGACGATTGCGCGGATAGTTGAAGAGATGTTTGACGAAGCGGAAATGTGGCTGGTGGCCGATTAATCCTTTAATGGCCACCGCATCAGTTAGCGGGAGATGACTTAACTCTCCTGCTCGCTGTGATTAATTTCAATCTCAATGTCCTGAATAGCGGCATCCAGATCTTCCAGCATTTTACCCTGCTTATTGAGTAGCGCGTCAATACGATCGGCGTTAACCTTATCTTTGTATTCACCCGCATCGAAAGCTAACCAATGTGCTGACAGCGTCTCGGTATTGGTCTGCGCATAGTGGCGCATCTCTTTCAACTGAGAGGTGACATCACGCAGATAATCATTTTTGCTCTTGGTTTCTGTTGAATCGCTCATGCTAAATGTCCTTCTGGTTAGTTATCCAAAGTGATTTGGCGTAGCGGTTCATCAACCGGCCAGTCTGCGGGCCTTTTCTTCGCGATAAAAAGCGAAAGAAAATGTCGCCCGACGATTTAAAAATAGTCGATAATAGCGAAGCCGCACTAAGAATAATCGGAAGTTATGGCTTAGGTTCCGAATGCGCGGGTGAGACTTCCTTCTCGATAACGACCTCTTTTACCTTATCCACCGTTTTGCTCGCCGTACGGTCCGGTAACGCATCAAGTTTGCGCTGTAACGACGTCACCTGATTTGTCAGTAAATCGACCCGGGCATCTCGCATCGCTGCGATATTGCGATACTCCTGCCGAATCTCTGCCACTCGCCGGTTAGCCGTATTGCTGACATAAAGAAACAGAATCGTCATCAGCACGCAGATCATGGAGCAACCCAGCATTACGCCGCCGAGAATAATTTTGCGCTTGTGTAACGTGGGTAAAACAGGACTATTTATCGATACCATCGCTGCGATCCTCCAGAGTTGAGATAAGGCGATCGACCTCGTTGCGAAATTTATCACTGTGGTCGGCCTCAGTCATGGCCAGCAAAATCCCTAACGCATTCTTGATGAGCCTGAGATCGGTTTCGAGCATGGAGATACGCCGCAAATTTTTATCGTGCCGTTCGCGTAGCTCGTCGTTCTCTTCTCGTATCCGCAGGTTGCTTTCCTTCAGCAACACCACCTGCTCTTTATAACTGGTTATAATTTCGCCACCGGCTCGATTACTGGTCACAATTGAGGCAATACCTGCCAATAACGGTTTCCAGAACAGTGCCGCCGCGCCCCCACCCAAAACCAACGCACTCATACTGGTAATCAAACTACTTTCCATGCCGCACCCCTCTACCCGGTAAGGTCACTGGAACACAACGGCGTGCAACAACAGGCACGTCCCCTGCCTGAAATTTAAGATTGCTTAAATACCAGGGTTAAGTATACTTAAGTCATTCTTAACCTGAATGTCAAGCCAATGAAAAACGAAACGCTGGGCGACCGTATTCGCCACCGAAGAAAAACCCTGGGATTAACGCAGAAGCAGTTGGCGGAACAGGTAAAAGTGTCCCATGTGGCTATTTCACAATGGGAAAAAGAGGAAACATTACCGCGCGGTGAGAACCTGCTGCGGCTGTCAGAATCGCTGGGTTGCGCACCGGCCTATCTGATAGATGGCGATGGCCCTGTTTTTAGCGAAAGCGGATTTGCCGGCCTGCATCAGATTCCGTTACTGAACCAGCGCGACGTCGTCCAGTGGCTCAATGACGCCAGTACGGTAAAGTTTGATTTGCTGATGCATAATGACATGGCACTCTCCCAACAGAGTTTTGCTCTGCGGGTTGAGGACCGCGCCATGACGCCAGCCATTATGCGGAATGATGTGGTGATCATCGATCCGGCAGTATCACCGCTGCCCGGTGATAGCGTACTGGCGTTGCAGCAAAACATTGCGCTGCTGCGTACTTATCGACTGCGCACACCGGAAGGCGGCATCACTCAGTTTGAACTGGCACCGGAGAATATCGACTTTCCACTGCTGCACTCCGGTCGTGATGGTCTTAAGCTGGCTGGCACGCTGGTCGAATTGCGCCGTTACCGTTAGCGGGCATAAAAAAACCCGCTACGCTGCGGGTCAATTCCTTCAAATTACACATTTTACTACGGCAAAAGTCAGGCAACTTACAATGCGTCAGTGAGCTTATCCACCACAACATTGCCGTGCAGATCGGTCTGCGTGATGCGATAACCGACACACCATGAACGGCGGGTGCTCAGTTTGTCGAACAGGGTCACGCCGCCTTTTTTGACGCCTTGCGAGCTGATGATGGTCCACTCAGTCACCTCTTCCTGACCGCGATTTTTCAGGCTCAGGGTTCCGTTTTTTATCAACTGATCGTCAGCTTCAATCTTTAAATAGTCTCGTAACATATTTTCTATCTCCTGGTAACGCAGGTCACTATATGCTTTTTATTAATCCGTTCAATCGAATTTATTAATCGATTAATTTGTGACCTGCCGCACGCCAGATAACAGATTTGTCCATTCCCGCGCAGGTTTTACACCGTTAGCATGTTCCGGCTACACACTGACACGCAACGAAAAAAGCCGTGCAGCACACGAGAGAAAACTCCGATTCAGCCCGCTTCGTGCGGGCTTTTTTTTATCTGAGCGCGGACCCGCCTGCCAGCTTCTGTCGGCTGGTCTAAACTTAACAGACAGAAAAAAAAGGAGTGAAGTATGTTTAAACATAAAACTAACGAAGAACGTAAACACGAAGGTGAAGTCAGCAAAAGCCTGCCCGAAGCGGCCCCCCATGTCGGCAATGCGTATGAAGAGGACGATCATCCCGCCACCGATGCACCGAAAGATCATGGCGAAGTGCCGCGCAAGAACGATGACAGTCAGGATGATAAAAAAGATCCCTACAAAGCTCAGTAGTGCAAACATCGCGCCCCACTCAGGGGCGCATTGTGGGTTCGCGGAAGGTTACAGCGTATCGAGATAATTTTCCGGAAATGGAACGCCCGATTTTTCCAGACGGGACAGTTTCTGCGTGATGTCATTTCTTATCGTTTCATCACCCTCCTGCCAGTAAGATTTCACTACCGCTAATACCCGCTCTGCGGTCTGCTGAGTAAACCCTGACGCTTCATCAGCCTGTAATACCTGATGAATTTTCTCGTTCATCTCTTGAAGATTGATCATTGCATCCTCCTCGTTGAAAAAAGTAAGTATAGTTCAGGCGATTCTGTGCAGTGTCTGGCGCGGCAATGCGCTGAATCTGGCTCTGATTCATCGCTGGCGGAGCAGATATTAATGATGCCGATACGTGATGAGGTTTGAGTTGATGCAAAGAGCAGTCTTATTACTGCTTTTATTAGTGATGGTCGGCTGTCTGGATACCGGTCGGGCAGGATTCCATCCGCAACGTAAGCCCCCCTGTTTTAATGCGCATTCTGACAAGGTGCAGCCCTGCCTCGACTCTGCTGCCATCAGCCAGCCTCTTTCTCTGGATCAGGACATCCGCTAACTGGCGGGACACAACGCTATATCCTTTAACAAGGTGACGGTACCGTTATCGCCGGGATCGAAATAACAAAATTCATTCACAGCGAAACCAGCGCCGATTTTTATTATGACCCGCACGCAACCGCTATCAGCGCATCGGTTGCGGTCATGATCGCTGAGTGTAAAAAAACAGTCTGAATCAGTACGCCATCCGCTCTATTTTCGGTGGATCAGATGCTTTTTGCTAAGAAACCGTAAAGGCAGGGTCACGAATTTGGCTTTTTGTGCTTCATTTTGCCAGATTGCTCTGATAGTTTAAGTACGTTTATTCTTTAGCGCGTTGTTACCCTGATGATTTATGATTGTTTTTTATACTACGACGAAGACCTTCTGCTGGAGATGCGGTTAAACACCCTTGAGCATGTCGTTGACCGGTTTGTTATTGTTGAATCGCTTTACACCTTCACCGGCAAGAAACGCGAGAAACTCCATTTCGATATCGAAAAGTTCAGCCGCTTCCGCGATAAGATTATTTATGTGGTGAATGATGCGGTGCCCACTTTTCATCAACAGGCTTTTAAATCAAACAGCTCCATAGTCAACGCGGGCGAAACCGACCCGTGGGAAAATGAAACCATTGCACGTAACACAATTATGCGGGGCCTGACAGATGCGCAGGACGACGACATCATTATTGTGTCAGACGTGGATGAAATCCCATTACCCCAGGCGATTGAGCAATTCAGCCATCGTCATTTATGCACCACACTGCATCAGCAATATTTCAATTTTAAATTTAACGTGCGGGTGTTAAATGACGACAACACACCACGCTGCGCCACTCTGGCTAAAATGGTGACCTATAAAACGCTGTGTCAGTTCTTCGATGGGCAGCCGGAACTGCTGCGCAATGTGAAACGCCGTGGCACCCCGATACGTGAAAACTGGTTTCGCTGGAAATGGCTCAACTATCGCACCCGGGTGATAGAACAGGGTGGATGGCATTTTTCCTGGGTAATGAGCGATGAACGAATCAGTGAAAAAATGTCCTGCATTTCCCATACGGAGCATGATCGGCCAGAATTTAACAATCCGGATCATATCCGTCGTTGTGTGGAAAATAATATTGATATCTGGAATCGCCCACGCAAAATGCAAATTCTGCCAGTGACAAACGAGCATTTCCCGCAGTGGCTGGTCGATAACCAGCACCGTTTAGGTCATTTGATTAAGTAACGCAGCGCCGATTTCAATCGGTGCTCGTTTCAGCGACTGGCCGAGCCGGCTGTGTTGCCAGGGTCACCGGTACCGCCTTGCATAGACTGGCCCTATTCGCAGGGCGGCAAGACTGAATCTTTGCCGCCCTGCCGCGTCCGTTATTTCTTTTCGCAGTCGTAACTGCCGCGGATCTTTATCTGACTCTGGCTGGTGCGGACGATCTCAGCATCTAATAGCGATTTGCCCTGACGGGTCACCAGATCCATATCAATCATGCCCGGCGCTTTGGCGTTTTTGACCCGCCAGTGCAGTTTCACGTTATCGTAATCGTCTTTAGCCTTGAGAAAGGTGGTGCTCTTAATCTTCGCGTTGACGCCGTTAACCGTGACCGTCTCCTTCTGGCCGGCTTTCAGGTCGAATGGCCCACATTGCAGCGCAGTAAACGCAGATGCAGAAAGAGAAGTCAGAGAAAGTAACCAGATGAGCGTTTTTATCATTGTCGCGGTGACCTGCTGATGGCTGAAAGAATGGTAGAAGGCTTCATGGCGCACAAAAGATTTCAGTTCGATAGTTCTTCCGGCCTCGCCTGTCAGCAGTATAACCGATGAATGCTACCCGCCCTTCTGCTGTTACCGATCTGATAGTCACCCAAAATTTACCCTGTTGTGGTTATTGGCCGAACTACAATTCAATAGCGTCGCCCGGCGCTGGCGTTAATGAGCGGTCTATTAGTACAAACCCCTCAGGCGGTTCATTGTGAATCATATCCTCCGTTCGGGTTGAACATGAGCCATATCATTTCTTCGCCCTCTGCTGCTGAGATATTGCGGAAACAGGCTGTGTATGATTTCATCCAGGCGTTAATTTCCTTGGGCGATCCGTGCCCGTTTCTCTTTTCGAGCTCACTGACAAATTTCTGCGTGGCGACTGACATTTTTCCGTTCGGCGCTTTCTTTATAGCGTTTCTGAGTGAGCCTTGTGTATCTGAACTGCGAGCCATAATAAGCACCTTTAAAGTACCTGTATAAATATACAGGCATCTATGGCTAAGATTTAGATCAAGCGATACGGCAGATGCTGAGAGCAAGTCGTTGAGGATGAGTGTAAATTAATATTCGAGAAAGGTAAAAATATCGGCCTGCATGCATTCACAGCAAGCCCGTCAGGACATGGATAATGGAGTGAATGCAACAGGTGACTGATATTTATCTAAGTTTAACGTCAGCAGCTTCATCAGGAACACCAAAGTTGCGGCTCATGCTTTTGCTTGCAAGTTTGCGCCTGTATACATCCTGCTCGCTTCGCTACCGCCGTGCTGAACAGATGTGAAATTTACATCTTTTGTTACGCCGATCACTTCACTACAATTCACGCTGGCCTTTTTTAGTGGCGCAGGACTTCCTGAAAGCAGGTCAGTGTCCCTGGCTTTCGCTGTGGCTATATGCATGCTTTGCTGGCTATGGAAGGGAACGGAATATTCGGAATTAAAGCCGTGATTATTTTCTTTATGCCCTCATTCGGGTTTATGAAAGTCACAGATTACATATCAATCTTTGGATATCGTTACAATGACAGAGAATATGGAACATTTTGAAAAGAAAGGGGTGATAGCTTACCTGCTTGTTGTACTCGTAATAGGTTTGTTTTTTGTCGTCAAAAACACCCCCCTCACCGGCCTGGATGAACGGTTCCATTTCTTCCGTGCTTATCAGATCTCTCAGGGTGAAATACTGCCAAAGGAGATTGGAGGAGAAAAAGGTGCCTGGGGCGGATGTGTCAGTGACAAAGCGCTACAATATGTGTGGCCTTTCTTTGTTTCACAAGATAAAAACAAGCCGGGAAGCAGGACTGATGCTGTGAAAAGGGCAAAAGATATTGATGCCTCAACCAATAATCACAACACCTGTTTTAAATTCTCTCCTTCTGCTACCTATTCACCTGTATCATATTTACCCTCTGCCATTGGAATAGCAGTTTCAAGGGCCCTTGGCTCCGGTATAGATACCCAGATGTATGCGGGACGACTACTTAATTTAATTGTCTACATCGCCATGATTTATCTGGCTGTCATGATAATGCCAATAATGCGAATTCCTACATTATTTATCCTGACATTCCCTACACTTATTAACCTTGCATCATCTTACAGTCCTGACCCTGTAACTACTCTGGTCACTGCAATATTTATTGCCTGCTGCCTGCGCATTACGATTTCGCGGGAAAAAATATTCTGGCAAACATTCATCCTTGCTGGCTTGGTTGGGCTAATGAAAATGACCAACGTTGCATTTCTGCCTTTCCTGATGCTTATTCCATCCTCGCTGTTCAGCTATAAATTTAGGTGGATGTCATACACAGCGGGCTCTGTAGCGTTCGGATGCTTAGTTGCCGCGGCGTGGAACCTGCATTATTCGTGGGTGCCAAGCCAGTTCTGGCATTCTGGCGGAGATGCTAAAAAAGCAATGGCGATCTTAGTATCAGATCCTGGCGGCACACTAATTTTCCTGCTTAAGAGCATCTGGATTCAGACGCCGGATATGTTCAACAGAATGTTTGCTACATTTGGCGGAGGGCCGCAACTTTTTACATGGACCATTGGGGGGCCTTTCTGCCGCGGTGCTATTATGCTAATTACGATTGCGACCTTTATGAGTCTTCCTAAAAGACAGTTTGATTTTGGCTGGCTTCGCTTGTCATGCCTGCCAGCAATGAGTCTGGGTAGTATCTTTCTCATTTTTACAGCGCTTTGGATTGGCTTCTCACCCTTAAATATTGGGATAGTGGGCGGCGTTCAGGGACGTTATTTCATAATAAGCCTGCTAACATTCATGATTTTCATTGTCATGACATTAGCCAGTTGCCCAAAAATCATGAATTCAGGAGTGGCTAAATTATGTTCTGATCGCAAAATTATCGCCATTACCGCTCTTGCTTACCTTCTTTTAATTAGCTACGTAAGCTACTTGAGCATACAAAAATACACGCCTCTATATATTTAAATATAAGCCCGCTTCAGCGGGTTTTTTTATTTCCAGCTTAAAACCACGTTCTATGGACGTGCGCATTGGTAGGTTTTGGCCTTGGCTTTGGCTTTAGCTTTAGTCACCTAATATCAGGCAATAACTTATTTTAAAGCTTTTATCACGCCCCTATGCGGCGTAATCAAAGCCGCCTTCTATGAGAGTGGATTTTTATTTTTAATAACCGGATGGTGGTGCACCAGAAACGGGAATTTTGTGTGTCACTACATTTAGACCTTTAATTCAAGACTTTGAATGTAAGCAGGAACCGTATGCCGCAGGGTCTGTTCACGCCTCCCAGGACGTAAGCAGGCATCCGGATCATGTGCCTGATTGATGCGACGGTTGATCTTCAGCGCGATCAGCAACAATTGACCAGAATGTTCCCTCTGCCCTCTTCCACTTTCCATACCAGGGAATATGGAGAGAGAATAGATGAGCAGAAAACATTCGTGTTCAATCCCAGCATTAACGCTGTTAATGGCCGATCCGGAGCTTACTATTCAACTGGGTCATTAGGGCAGATAGGCGCGGTGTACTCAGGCGGGCAGGCCTTCGTCACCTTAAGGCATATCAATCTCGCCACACATTCGCATGCAGAGCTCTTTCGGCTGGCGCAAAGCCGAACTATGTCGCTTCGCAAATGGGCCATTCGGCCGCGCAGAGGGTGTACCAGGTTTATGACGCCTGGATGTTAGAGAACAACACGGACCAGCTATCGCTCATCAATACAAAAATAAATGGTCTTGCGCTCCATACGTGCTTCACTTAAGCAACAGCATAATAAATAGCATAAAACTCAGTAAGCTACGACCCCCAC
>Ga0308167_1002950_pt1 | contig 14540 bp, 17 predicted proteins | sample PhyCR1_2_FD_202138 | JGI IMG/M metagenome (GOLD analysis project Ga0308167, IMG submission 202138) | Phyllosphere microbial communities from UC Gill Tract Community Farm, Albany, California, United States - DLSLRC.R1 | ecosystem: Host-associated > Plants > Phyllosphere > Unclassified | place... | reverse complement strand
GGTGGGCGGACGTAAGAGCGGACGGGTGGCGCGGGGCGGGCCCGCCACGCGCCTCCCGTCCGCCGTTCGATCGGTCTCGACTACGCGCGTCGCCCCGCGCGACGCAGGGCACGCCGGAACCGGCGCGGTTCGACGCCGAGGCGTTCCAGGACGTCGTGCGCCGAGCCCATGAACGGGTCGTCGACGCCGTCCAGGACCGCCAGGAGGACGTGGTGCGGCCGGACGCGATCGAGGGGTCCAGCAACCTGGGCCGCGCGCGCCAGGACCCGCGCTGCGGCAGGCGTGCACGTGACCCGGTCGGCGACCTCGGGTCCGAGGGCGCCGGCACCGACGAAGACGCTGCCGGCGCCGCGGACACGCTCGGGCGTGATGCCGTGGTCGTCGAGGACCTGGCGGAAGCGGGGCATGCCGTCGCAGAGGGTGACGGCGGCCAGGAGCAGGTGCTCGGCATCGAGAAAGCCGAAGCCGGTCTCACGCGACTCCTGTTCGGCGAGCAGCACGATCTCGCGACCGAGCCGGAGGGTGGGCACGGCGACGGAGAGCGCGGCGGTCTGCATACATGCAGAATATCTGATGTGCAGTGTCCGCGCCAGAGGAGATCTCGGGTCCACTCGGTACGATCCGTACATGGAGCAGCCCGTCGTCGGCCTCGTCGTCCACCCGACCAAGAACGTGCAGGAGTCCGTCGTGACCCTGCAGCGCTGGAACGCCTCCGGGCGCGGTCGCCTCGTCGCCCGCCGGGCCGACGCACAGCGCATCGGCGGTGGTGTCGACGTGATCGGCGACGAGGACTTCACCGAGGAGGTCGACCTCGTCGTCGCCCTGGGTGGGGACGGCACGATGCTCGGCGCCATGCGGCTCGTGGCGAAGCGCCCGGTGCCGGTCCTCGGCGTGAACTACGGCAACGTCGGCTTCCTCGTCGAGATCGAGCCGCCCGAGCTCGAGGCCGCGCTCGAACGACTCTCCGCTGGCGACTACCAACTCGAGCCCCACCACGCGCTCGAGGCCAGGCTGTTCTGGAGCGGCGCCCGCACCGACTACCTCGCCTTCAACGACCTCACCATCGTGCGACGGCCCGGCGCCGGGCAGGTCTCGGCGGACCTCAGCGTCGGCGGGCTCGGGTACGGGTACTACCGCGCGGATGCCATCGTCGCGGCGACCCCGGCCGGATCCACAGCGTACAACTACGCCGCCGGCGGCCCGGTGCTCTCGCCGGCACTGTCCGGCTCCGTGGTCACCCCGGTGGCCCCGATGGCCGGCATCGACCGCGCCGTGGTGCTCGCCGCCCGCGAGCGCTACCGGTTCGACATCGCCGAGGGCACCAGGAGCGCTGCGCTCGAGGTCGACGGGCTGGTCGTGGGCGAGGTCGCGACCGGTGCGCAGCTCGACGTCCGGCTCCGGAAGGACGCCGGCAGCGTCGTGCGGCTCGATGCCGAACGGCACGGACGGACCGGGCGGGTGAAGCTCAGCCTGCTCGACCTGCCGGTGCGCCCCGACCAGCTCATCGAGCTCATCCCGCAGGACCTCCGGCAGAAGCTCGGTCGCGAGGTCGAGGAGTAGGGACCCCTCCTGGGAACGTGAATGGCCCGCTCGTACCGAAGTGCGAGCGGGCCGTCCCATCACCCCACCGGATCGTCTTCCCACAGAACGACCCGGTTCCCCGTGCCGGCACTCACGCGCCGGCCGAAGTCCGCTTACCTCAGTCGGTCAGGTACAGCTGCATGTCCTGCGAGACCGCCTTGGCGAACAGGCGGAGCTTCGCACGAGACTCCACACGGCTGACCGCCTGGCGGGTCGTGTGGACGATCTTCGAGATCTCGTCAAGCGTCATCGGCTTGTCGTCGTCGAGGCCGTAGCGCATGCGGATCACGTTCGCCTCGTCGCTCGGCAGTTCGGCGACGATCGACCGGATGTCGCGGTGCAGGAGCGTGGTCTCGGTGAGTTCGTTCGGGGACGCGGCGTCCTCGTCCTCGATGAAGTCGCCGAGCTCGCTGTCGTCGGAGTCGCCGACGACGGTGTGGATCGACACCGGCTCGTGCGAGCGGCCCTTGAGGTCGACGAGTTCCTCGACGCTCATGCTCAGCTCGGCCGCGACCTCGTCGGGCATCGGCGCGCGGCCGAGGTCGACGGTGAGGTCGCGCTCGGTGCGGGAGATCTTGTTGATCAGCTCGACCGTGTGCACCGGGATGCGGATCGTGCGGGCCTTGTCGGCGAGACCGCGGGAGATCGCCTGACGGATCCACCAAGTGGCGTACGTCGAGAACTTGTAGCCCTGCGTGAAGTCGAACTTCTCGACGGCGCGGACCAGTCCGAGGTTGCCCTCCTGGATGACGTCCATGAACGGCAGGCCGCGCTGTGAGTAGCGCTTGGCGATGCTCACGACCAGGCGGAGGTTCGAGGTGATCATCCGCTCCTTGGCACGCTCGCCGTCGCGGACGAGCCAGCGGAGTTCACGCTGCAGGGTCTTCGCGAGCCCGGCTTCGGTGTTGAGCTTCTCCTCGGCGAAGAGGCCGACCTCGATGCGGCGGGCGATCTGGGCTTCTTCTTCAGCGGTGAGGAGCGAGAGGCGCCCGATGTGGCGCAGGTAGTCACCGACCTGGTCGACCGAGGCGCCGCGGACACCCGCGAGCTGCTCGTCGGCTTCGACCTCGGTGTCGAGCGTGGTGGTCTCGACCGCGGTGACCGTGGTCTTCGCTGCGGCTGCCTTCTTGGTGCGGCGCGCGGTGGTGCCGGTGGTCGTCGTCTTCGGTGCTGCGGTTGCGATCGTCATGATGACTCCCTGCGTTCGACGGGTGATGACCTCGTTGGGGGTGTCACGAGTAAAGCGTTCCGGAGGTGTACCCCACAAACCGATGCGATCGATTCTCAGGCTTCTCCGTGCTTCAGCATCGAAACCGTCCCCCACGGGGTACAGCATGTCGTCAGTCTGGTCCCCCGACAGCCCGGGAATCAAGGGCGTGACGTGATGTTTCCGGCGTTGCATCGGTGTTTCATGCTCGTTTCCGATGCTGTACCCCGCGTCGCCGCGTCGAGCGGACACAGAAAAGGGGTACGCCAGACCGGATCATCGCGACCCGGTCGTCGTACCCCGAAAACCGAACAGGCGGGGGTCACCAGGAGGGTTCGAGCCACCCCTCGCGACGCTTCGAGACCTCGAGGTCGGCGTCGCGGTCGAACTCGTCGTACTCGCTCTCGATGTCGCCGACCAGGCTCCGGCCGGTGAAGCCGTGGCCACGAACGGCGCTGCGGCCGGTGATGATCTGTGTGATGGACATGCCGACGATGCTCACCCCGGCCGGCGACGGGAGGGTGAACGCGCGGTGACGGCCCCCGGACGCTCAGACGTCGATGTCGTCGTCGTCCCCGTCGGGCCAGACGGCGTCGTCCCGCGCTGGGTCGGGGATCGTGGGGTGCCCGAAGGCGTCCTCGGGGTCGAGGTCCGCCGGGTCACCGGGGTCGGTCGCTCGGTTCGGGCGCATGCCCGACAGGGTCACACCGCGCGGTGAACGTCGGGTGAAGTCGTCGGCGACGGGCGGAGCGCTACTCCGCCGAGGCGGGAGCCGGCGCGGGGACGCCGTGCTCGCGTTCGAAGCGTGCGCGCTCCTCGGCCTCGACCTTGGCGTATGCGGCACGCTCGGTGCGGTCGGCCCGCATGATGGCGCGCATCACGAACCAGAAGATGAGGCCGACGACGACGGTCGGCGTCAGGGCGAAGATGATCCCGGTCACGACTCCATGCGGCACCCGAGCATGCTACCTCGACGAACCGTGGACTACTTGACCAGGGGGAAGAGGATCGTCTCGCGGATGCCGAGCCCCGTGATCGCCATGAGCAGGCGGTCGATCCCCATGCCCATGCCCCCCGACGGCGGCATCGCGTGCTCGAGCGCCCGGAGGAACTCCTCGTCGACACGCATCGCCTCGAGGTCACCACCGGCGGCGAGCTTCGCCTGCTCGACGAAACGCTCCCGCTGCACGACGGGGTCGACGAGCTCCGAGTACGCCGTCGCGAGTTCGAACCCGCGGATGTACAGGTCCCACTTCTCGACGATGCCCGGACGGGTCCGGTGCTCACGGGTCAGCGGGGAAGTGTCGACCGGGAAGTTCATCACGAACGTCGGGCGGTCGAGCGAGTCGATGACGAAGTGCTCCCAGAGTTCCTCGACGTACTTGCCGTGCGTAGCGTGTGCGACCTCGACGCCCTCGGCCTCGGCGAGGGCCTGCAGCTCGGACAACGGCGTCTCCGGGCTGATCTCACGCCCGGCGGCCTCGGACAGCGAGCCGTACATGTCGATGCGCGGCCACTCGCCGCCGAGGTCGTACGTCGTGCCGTCCGCCCACGTGACCTCGAGCGAACCACCGGTCACCGCGCGGGCAGCGTTCTGCACGAGTTCCTGCGTGAGGTCGGCCATCTGCTCGTAGTTGCCGTACGCCTGGTAGGCCTCGAGCATGGCGAACTCGGGCGAGTGCGTCGAGTCGGCGCCCTCGTTGCGGAAGTTCCGGTTCACCTCGAACACCCGGTCGATGCCGCCGACGACGGCACGCTTGAGGAAGAGCTCCGGGGCGATGCGCAGGTACAGCTCGGTGTCGAAGGCGTTGGAGTGCGTGACGAACGGGCGCGCCGAGGCTCCGCCGTGCTGGGTCTGCAGCATCGGGGTCTCGACCTCGAGGTAGTCGTGCCCGGCGAACGTCTCGCGCAACGAGGCCATCACGGCGGCACGCGCGCGGACGGTCTTCCGGGCGTCCTCGCGCACGATGAGGTCGAGGTACCGCTGCCGGACCCGGGTCTCCTCGTTGAGCTCGTTGTGGAGGTTCGGCAGCGGCAGGATCGCCTTCGCCGCGATGGCCCAGTCGTCGACCATGATCGACAGCTCGCCACGACGCGAGGAAATCACCCGACCGTGCACGAACACGTGGTCACCGAGGTCGACGAACTCCTTCCAGCGCGCGAGTGAGTCCTCGCCCACCTCGGCGAGGGAGACCATCGCCTGGATGCGGGAGCCGTCGCCGGCCTGCAACGACGCGAAGCAGAGCTTGCCGGTGTTGCGCGAGAACACGATGCGGCCCGCGACCCCGACCACGTCGTCCGTCTCGACCCCGGTCTCCAGGGCGGCGTACTCGTCGCGGACCGCCCGGATCGTCGTGGTGATCGGCAGCTCGGCCGGGTAGGCCTCGATCCCCGACTCGAGGAGCTTCGCCCGCTTGTCGAGCCGGACCTGTCGCTGCTCGCTGGTCTCTTCAGCGGAGAGCTCGGTGGCGGGTGCGGTCTCGTCGGTCATGCTGGTGCGGCTCCGATGGTCGTGGGGGTCCCGGAAATCGTACCGCCCGCCCCGACTACAGCGCCGCCTGCCCGTCCACCGCCGCGAGGGCGTTGTCCACCGCGGTGCGGACCAGCGCGCCCAGCACCCGACCCGGGTACTCCACGCCGATGCCCTCGAGCGTCCCCGCGGACTGGTCCACGATCGCGGTCGAGAAGCTCACCGCTGCCCGGACGGCGTCGGCGTACGCGGGCCGGTCCTGCTCGGCGACGACGAACGGCTCCGCCCCCATCTCCACGACGAGCGCCTGCGCGATCGGGAGCACGGGCGACGGCGCGGTCACGGCGCAGTATGCGTCACGGAGCCGGGTGAGGTCGACGCTCGTCCCGGTGAACGCCATCGCCGGGTGGATCGCAAGCGGGATCGCGCCGGCCGCCATCGCGGGCTGCAGGATCCCCACGCCGTGGTCCGGACTGGTGTGCACGACGAGCTGGCCGGGCTGCCAGATCCCCGCGTCGGCGAGCCCCTGCACGAGGCCGGCGAGCTGGTCGTCCGGCACCGCGAGGATCACGAGTTCGCTCCGCTCGACGAGCGCTGGCGTCTCGAGGACGGGCGCGCCGGGCAGCATCGCCTCGGCGCGGTCGCGTCCGGCGTCGGACACCGCGGTCACGCCGACGACGGCGTGCTCGGCGTTCGCGAGCGCGGCGCCGAGCACGGGCCCGACCCGACCCGCGCCGAGGACGCCGACTCCCAGCCGTCCCGCCCTCACCGCGCGGCTCCCGGTGGCGGGACCTCACCCCACGGCGATCCGGGAGGCACGGTGCCGGTCGCGTGGTCCGCATGCGGCACCGACGTGGCGGGGTCCAGCCGCGCCTCCCGTTCGCGCCACCGGTGGGACGTGTCCACCGCAGCGGCCTCGACGGCGCGCTCCGCGGTGTCCGACCACAGCCGCTGCGCATCGCGCGCGTCCAGCGCTCCGACACGCGCCGACACCGGACCCTGGACGGTCTGCACGTGCACCGAGGCGAGCCGCAGGGCACGCTCGAGCGGCCCCTGCGACACCTTGACGCTCTGCACACGCGGCAGCGGCACGATCACGAGCGAGCGCCAGACGGCGCCGAGCCGGAGCAGGACCGCGCCGGGCACGAAGCGGTAGCCGTTGCGGCGGAACGCGAACGGACGCAGCCAGGCGCCGCGGCGGGGCGAGTGCACGAACCCGCCACGGTCACCCGTCGTGGTGAGGCTGTCGTCGACGACGTTCACGGCTTCCGACGAGCCCTCGCGCAGTTCTTCCGGCGACGCCGTGGGTCCGGCGACGGCGGTGCCGACGAGTCCGGGGAGGATGATGTCGAGGACCTCGCGCACGTCGCGCGCGGTGCCGACCGGCAGCACGATCGACGAGACCTGCTGGTTGTTCGACGCTCCGTTGCCGGCGTTCGTCGCCCGGTTGATCCGGACGTCCCACCAGCCGAACGGCCGCCAGAGGAGCGGCTGCGCGACGCTGACGGCGTGGATGCGGCCCGGCGGCAGCGTCTCGTTCGAGGTCGACACGAGGCCGAAGCCGATCCGGATGCCGTCCCGGGTCTCGGCGATCGTGTACTGCAGCGAGCGCGAGAACTTCCGGACGTAGTAGCCGCCGGCACCGATCACTGCGGGGAACAGGCCGAACAGGATCCCGTACTCGTCGGTGAGCGCGACGCTGACGATCATCGCGGCGACCGCCAGCAGGATGAACACCGTCGTCCCGGAGAGCAGCATCGACGCGATGAGCCGACCGGGGTGGACCTTGACGATCCGGGTCGCGCGGACCGCGGCGGGGTCGAGCTCCGGCGAGAAGATCTCGTCCACGCGATCCTGCAGGACGCCGTTCGACCGGCGTGAGGAGCCGCCGGACTCCTCGTCCTTCGCGCCGGACGCGAGCACGAGGATGCGCTGCCGGAGGTCGTCCGCCGCCTTCGTGCCGAGGTAGGCGAGCTGCACGTTGGCGTCGTTGCCGGCCTGGGCGATCTCGAGCTTCGCCGTGCCGAAGATCCGCGGCACCAGCGGCCGGGAGATGTTGATGCCCTGGATCCGGTCGAGCCGCGCCTTCCGGTTCGTCCGGAACAGCACCCCCGAACGGACCTCGACGATCTCGCCGGTGACGCGGAACTCGTGCATCCGCCAGGAGAGGTAGAACAACCCGATCAGCACGACCAGCAGCACCACGATGCCGAGCAGGACCCACCCGACGACGCCGTGCTCGTACACGTAGCGGACGGGGTCGCCGTCGTCCTGCGGGCCGCCACCGGGGATGAAGAACTCGACGAGCTGGTCGCGCAGACTGTTCAGCACGTACCCGAGGATCACGATCAGGAAGATGCCGCCCTTGAGCAGCGGCGTCAGCGGGTGCATGCGGTGCCACTCGCCGTCGGTGAGCGGTGCAGCGGCAGCGGCGTTGCCGTGGCTCGGCGGTGCGGGCGGCGGCGGCCCGGGTCGGAACGTCATGACCGCCCCTACAGTCCGGCGCGACGCGACTCGGCGAGCTCGACCAACCGGTCGCGCAGCTCGTCGGCGTCCTCGAACGGGATGCCCGGGATGCGGACGTTCGTCGACGCAGCGGCGGTCACGAACTTCAGCTCGCTCATGCCGAGCACCCGGTCCAGCGGGCCGCGGTTGACGTCGACGAGCTGCATGCGGCCGTACGGCACGGCCGTGAACCGCTGCCACATCAGCCCCCGCCGCAGCACGAGGTCGTCGTCGCGGAGCGCGTAGCCGATGGCCCGCACCCGGCGGGGCGTCAGGATCGCGGTGACGAGGGCGATGACCGCGACCACGATGCCGATGAGGAGCCAGACCGTGCCGGCGCCGCGGCCGAACCCGCCGCTCACGACACCGATGATGACGCAGCCCGCGGTGACCACGACGCCCACCAGGACGGTCGAGACGAGCTCGGTCCAGACGAGCTTCGAGGACACCCGGGTCCAGGTGGTCCCGGTCAGACCGAGTCCCGGTTCGTCGAGTCGTTCACGCGGCATCGCGGGTCTCCTGCGGTCGGGTCGGTGCGCCTGGGTGCGCCTGGGTCAGTGCGCCTGGGTCGTGCCGCCCCGGGGGAGGTCGTCGTCATCGTCACTCGGAGGTGCGATGCACATGCGCTCGGCGACGAGTGCGCACACCGTCAGCACGATCCCGCCCCCGACCGCCACGACGTTCGGCAGGGTCGAGCCTAGCGAAGGGAACGCCGACCGGGTCAGCAGGTACACGACCAGCCCGAGGGCGAAGCCGCCGAACAGTGCACCGCAGATGCTCGACGCCTTCGCGAGCACCACGACGCGGGTGGCGTAGAGCGGGTCCACGGGGCGTGCCCGACCGGCGCCGTCGCGGGCGTGCCGGCGCACCGGACGGGCCATCAGCACGACAGCGATGCCGATGAACGCGAGGGTGACGCCGAGGGGCGTCGCCAGGAACAGCGTGGGCGCCTGGCGCGAGGCGAGCACGGCGTCGAGGGCGAAGCCGGCCACCGCCGCCACGACGGCGATGCTGATCAGCGTGGAGGCGCGGGTCGGCTTCACGAGGCGGCTCCGAGTCGTCCCTCGGGTGCGGTCGCGGGCCTGGAGGCGCGGGCCGGCTCGTCGAAGAGGCGCGGCTCGTCGACACGCTCGGTGTCGTCCCCCACCGCGGCGAGCAGGTCGGCCACCGGCCCGGCACCCGGCAGCTCGGCGTCGGGGTCCGCGTCGAGCCACGGCGCGAGCACGAACGCCCGCTCCCCGGCGCGGGGGTGCGGCACGGTCAGGGTCGCGGTGTCGATCGAGCGGTCGTCGTACGCCACCAGGTCGAGGTCGAGCGTCCGGTCGCCCCAGCGGACCTCGCGGGTGCGGCCGTGGTCGTCCTCGATGCCGTGCAGGGCGTCGAGGAGCTCCTGCGGCTCGAGCTCGGTGTCGACGACGACGACGGCGTTCCGGTACCGGGGCTTCGACGTGTCCGGGCCGTCGAGCGTGACCGCGACGGACTCGACCTCGCGACTGGACGCCACCGGACGGACGCCGGGCAGCGCCGCGATCGCCTCGGCGGCGGCGCGCAGGGTGCTCCCCCGGTCGCCGAGGTTGGCGCCGAGTGCCACGACCGCGCGGCTCACTCTTCTTCCTCGTCGCCCGCCGGCCGGGTCGCGCCACGGGTGCGTCGGATGGTGATCGAGACGTCGGTGAACGGCACCGTGATGGGTGCCTGCGGCTTGTGCACCGTGACCTCGGTCGCCAGGGCGGCACGGTGGGTCAGCACGGCGGCCGCGATGCGCTCGGCGAGTGTCTCGATGAGGTCGACGGGGTCGCGCTCGATCTCGGCGACGACCTGCTCGGCGAGCACGCCGTAGTGCACGGTGTTGTCGAGGTCGTCGGTCCCCGACGCAGCACGGGCGTCGACCTCGACGGCGACGTCGACGACGAAGTCCTGCCCGTCGGCACGTTCGTGGTCGAAGACCCCGTGGTGGCCGCGGGCGCGGACCCCGGTCAAGCGGATGGTGTCCCTCACGATCGAGCTGCCCTCCAGGCGTCCCAGACGTCGAGCACGGCACGGGTCGGTGCCGGGTCGTGCACGCGCACCCCCCACGCCCCGCGTTCGGCGGAGAGCAGGCTGATGGCGGCGGTGGCGAGGTCACGGTCCTTCGGCGGGGCACCGGCAGCACTGCCGATGCCGTCGAGGAACCGTTTGCGTGAGGCGGCGACGAGCACCGGCAGCCCGATGGACGCGAAGTGCTCGTAGCCGGCCAGGATCTCCCAGTTCTGCACGCCCTGCTTGGCGAAGCCCAGCCCGGGGTCGATGACGACCTGCTCCTGGCGGACCCCGAGGACGATGAGCTCGGCGACGCGGAGTTCGACCTCGCGCCGGACCTCCTCGACGGCGTGCACGTACTCGGCGTTCCGGTACATCCGGTCGCTGTGCCCCCGCCAGTGCATGACGACGAAGCCGGCGCCCGTGTCACGGACGACTCGGGCCATGTCCGGGTCGGCGAGGCCACCGGAGACGTCGTTGACGATCGCGGCCCCGAGCTCCACCGAACGCTCGGCGGTCGCGGCGTTCATCGTGTCGACGCTCACCGTGATGCCCTCGGCGACGAGTTGCTGGACGACCGGCAGCACGCGTTCCTGCTCGACCTCGACGGGCACGCGCTCGGACCCGGGCCGGGTCGACTCACCGCCGACGTCGACGATGTCCGCCCCGGCCGCGACGAGCTCCCGCGCGTGCTGCACCGCGGCGTCGTACGCCTGGTGCAGCCCGCCGTCGCTGAACGAGTCCGGCGTGACGTTGAGGATGCCCATCACGCGGGTGCGCTGGTCGACGGGGGTCCCGCGCTGGCGGTCACGCCGTCGACCGGACGCCTCGGCTGGGGCGGCGGCCGACGCCTGGCTCACCGCGGCGAGCCGACGCGACCGCCTCGTCGGCAGGTCGGTCATGCCGGCCTACGCGGGGGCGATACCCGGGTTGCCGAAGGGACGGCGACGGGGCTTCGACGACTCGGTGTCGGAGTGCTCGGACGCGGTGGAGGCGGCCTTGCCGGGCACCTCGATCGCGGGCAGGTTGCTGACCGGACGCTTGTCGCTGGAGAGCCACTGCGGGCGCTCCGGCAGCTTGCGGACGTCCTTGAAGATCTCCACGAGCTCCGGAGCGTCCAGTGTCTCCTTCTCGAGGAGCTCACCGGCCAGGCGGTCGAGGATGTCCCGGTTGTCGTTGAGCACCTGGTAGGCCTCGTCGTGCGCGGCCTCGAGCAGGGCACGGGTCTCGGCGTCGACGGTCTCGGCGATGTTCTCCGAGTAGTCGCGTCCGGTGCCGCCACTCATGTCACGACCGACGAACGGCTCGCTCGACCCGGAGCCGAGCTTGACCGACCCGACGGCACGGCTCATGCCGTACTCGGTGACCATCTTGCGCGCGGTGCCGGTGGCCTTCTCGATGTCGTTCGAGGCACCCGTGGTCGGGTCGTGGAAGACGATCTCCTCGGCGACGCGGCCGCCCATGGCGTAGGTGAGCTGGTCGAGCAGTTCGTTGCGGGTGACCGAGTACTTGTCCTCGAGCGGGAGCACCATCGTGTAGCCGAGGGCTCGGCCGCGGGGCAGGATCGTGATCTTCGTCACCGGGTCGGTGTGGCGCATCGCCGCTGCCGCGAGTGCGTGACCGCCCTCGTGGTACGCCGTGATGAGGCGCTCCTGGTCGGACATGATCCGGGTGCGACGCTGCGGGCCGGCCATCACGCGGTCCACGGCCTCGTCGAGGGCGCGGTTGTCGATGAGCTGCGCGTTCGAGCGGGCGGTCAGCAGCGCGGCCTCGTTCAGCACGTTCGCCAGGTCGGCACCGGTGAAGCCCGGCGTCTTGCGGGCGAGGAGCTCGAGGTCGACGCTCGCGGCGAGCGGCTTGCCCTTCGCGTGCACCTCGAGGATCTGCTTGCGGCCCTGCAGACTCGGGGCGTCGACGCCGATCTGGCGGTCGAAGCGGCCCGGACGCAGCAGCGCGGGGTCGAGCACATCAGGACGGTTCGTCGCGGCGATCAGGATGACGTTCGTCTTGCCGTCGAAGCCGTCCATCTCGACGAGGAGCTGGTTGAGCGTCTGCTCGCGCTCGTCGTTGCCGCCGCCGATGCCGGCGCCACGGTGACGACCCACGGCGTCGATCTCGTCGATGAAGACGATGGCGGGCGAGTTCTGCTTCGCCTGCTCGAAGAGGTCACGGACGCGGCTCGCACCGACACCGACGAACATCTCGACGAAGTCCGAACCGGAGATCGAGTAGAAGGGCACCCCGGCCTCACCCGCGACGGCGCGTGCGAGCAGGGTCTTGCCGGTTCCGGGAGGGCCGTACAGCAGCACGCCCTTCGGGATCTTCGCGCCGACGGCCTGGAACTTCGCCGGCTCCTTGAGGAACTCCTTGATCTCGTGGAGTTCCTCGATCGCCTCGTCGGAGCCCGCGACGTCGGCGAACGACACCTGCGGGTTCTCCTTGTTGTTCATCTTGGCTCGGGACTTGCCGAACTGCATGACCTTCGAGCCACCGCCCTGGGCGCTCGAGAGCAGGAACCAGAACAGGGCACCGATGATCAGGAACGGCAGGATGATGCCGAGCAGCGAGAGGAACCAGTTGCCCTGCTGGACGGTGTCGTTGTAGCCCTTGGGCAGGTTCGCGTCGTTGACGGCCTGGATGACCTCTTCACCGCGGGGCGTCGAGTAGTAGAACTGCTCGTGCGCGTTACCGTCCTTCAGGGTGAGGTCGACCCGCTGCTCGGTGGAGTTCACCACCACCGAGGAGACCTTGCCGTCGGAGAGCTGCTCGAGACCCTTCTGCGTGTCGATCTGCTGCGTGCCGGACTGGCTGATCACAGCCCAGCCGATCCAGATCCCCACGATCGCAATGAGCACGTAGATGTACGGCCCGCGGAGGATGCGCTTGAAGTCCATGTGATCCGGGCAGAGCGCCCGACACCTTTCTCTGCCGAAGTTGCGTGCTGATCAGCATACGGCGGCGATTCTGTGGCGAGAATGGGTGTCCTCTGCGGGCGAACTCCCCGTTCGACCGGTGTCCGCTACGAGTAGACGTGCGGCGCGAGCACGCCGACACCGCGCAGGTTGCGGTAGCGCTCGTCGTAGTCCAGGCCGTACCCGACCACGAACTCGTCGGGGATGTCGAAGCCCACGTACCGCACGTCGACCTCGACCTTGGCGGCCTCGGGCTTGCGCAGCAGGGCGACGATCTCGACGCTCGCCGCACCACGGGACTCGAGGTTCTGCTTGAGCCAGGACAGCGTCAGACCGGAGTCGATGATGTCCTCGACGATGAGGACGTCGCGCCCGTGCAGGTCGGTGTCGAGGTCCTTCAGGATGCGGACGACACCAGAGGACTTCGTGCCGGAGCCGTACGACGACACCGCCATCCAGTCCATCCGCGCCTGCATCTTGAGGTGCCGCGAGAAGTCGGCCATCACCATGACGGCACCCTTGAGGACGCCGACGAGCAGCGGGTCGCGCCCGGCGTAGTCGGCGTCGACCACCGCGGCGAGCTCGGCGAGCTTGTCGTCGATCTGCTCGGGGGTGAAGAGGACTTCGGACAGGTCTGCCTGGACGTCGGAGAGTTCCACCACCCCAGCCTAACCGGCGCTGAACGCCAGACGGTCGCCCGATCGGGACGCCCGGACGCCGGGCAGGTCGATCGGCCCCTGCCCGCTCCAGTCCGTCACGAGCCGGCACACCTCGAGGGTCTGCACACGGGAGAGCGTCACCCCGAACTCACTCTCGACCGCGAGGCGCACGAGTCGCTGCCGCAGGGCCGGCGGGTTGGCCGCGAGCTCCCGCACGGACAGCGAGATGCCCGCCTCGGAGTGCTCGGCGAGGTCCTCCGCCATCTCCTCGGCGAAGTGGTCGAGCGCCGCGGAGTCCTCACGCAGCTGGTCGGCCGTCCGCGCGAGCGCCTCGGGGACCCCCGCCCCGAGTTCCCGCTCCAGCGCCGGCATGAGACTGTTCCGCACCCGGACGCGCGTGAACGCCGGATCGTCGTTCTGCGGGTCGTGCCACGGCGACAGCCCGGCGGCAGCGCACGCCTGTCGCGTGGTGTGCCGACGCAGGCCGAGCAGCGGCCGCCCGTAGGCGGGTCCGGTACCGCGTCGCGACAGCGGCGCCATGCCGGACAGCGAGTCCGGCCCGCTCCCGCGGGCGAGGCCCAGCAGGACGGACTCGGCCTGGTCGTCCAGCGTGTGCCCGAAGAGCACGAGGGGTGACCCCGTCTCGGACGCGACCTGTGCGATCGACGCGTGCCGTGCCTCCCGGGCGGCCCCTTCTGGGCCCCCTTCGGAACCGACGGCGACCCGACGGACCGTCACCGGTGCGAGTCCCAGCTCGGATGCCTGCCTGGAGGCGCGGCTCGCCACCGCCTCGGAACCCGCCTGGAGTGCGTGGTCGACGACCACTGCCCCTGCTCGGAGATCCTGCTTCGGCGCCTCGAACGCGGTGGCCGCGGCGAGCGCGAGCGAGTCCGGTCCGCCGCTCAGTGCGACGAGCACGAGGTCCCCGGGGCGCACCGTGCCCTCGTCGAGCGCCTGCGCGAGCAGGGTGCGGACCGCACGACGGGCGTCGGCGACCGCCGGGTCGAGCCGGGGACGCGGAGTGTTCACCCGGTAACGTTAGCCGCGCTTTCTTCCCGCCAAGAGACCAGGAGCGCAACATGGCCGCGTACGACGTCGTCGTCGAGATCCCCAAGGGCAGCCGCAACAAGTACGAGGTGGACCACGAGACCGGTCGCGTGTACCTCGACCGCGTGCTGTTCACCTCG
>Ga0308167_1002948_pt1 | contig 14545 bp, 9 predicted proteins | sample PhyCR1_2_FD_202138 | JGI IMG/M metagenome (GOLD analysis project Ga0308167, IMG submission 202138) | Phyllosphere microbial communities from UC Gill Tract Community Farm, Albany, California, United States - DLSLRC.R1 | ecosystem: Host-associated > Plants > Phyllosphere > Unclassified | place... | reverse complement strand
GATGTGACGGACAGCAAGGCGCCGTGCTCTATGGACGGATAGGTCTTGACTTCGACGCTTTTGTCTACCATCAATCCTTTTTCGATAGTGGCCAATTATTTCTCCCTCTGTATTCCGGCTGAATGAATGCGAATGGCGAAATCCGGGAGAGCATACGGGTTGAATGGCCATAAATAATTCGAAATGTACTATAGGCTCCAGTGGGTGAAGCATGTTGAAACAATTTGCTGGAGTTCATGACGGATTGATGAATGCCGTGAATGCTGGGCATTCCATCATGCTCAATGCAGCGCAGTGCAATGCCTGTGCGATGACCCACGACTGCGCCGCAATGGCCGGTGCCGGCAGCCGCTGTACCTGACGCTCCCCCGGAACCCGTCCAGATGGCTGAAAACCGCGGTGCCGGCCACAAGCGCGTGGAGTCTGGCCCAGTGGCCTTGCTCCATGGCAGAACCAGGGCTTGCGAGATCAATCGTTGCATAGGTGTTGGGGGGAGGGGCTGTAGGAGATGCCATCGTATCTGTGGCAAACGGCGTGATGAGCAGAACTGCATTTATCTCGGGATTGTTGAAAAGTCAATTGCTTTTTTCTGCAAAAAATAACGTAGAGCCGACTGATTTCCAGACTGGTCCTGCTTTTCTCGTTTTTTCAGGACTTGGCTAAGACTGGTCCTATGAATTCGCTCGTGGAAATTGAGATCTCGGGTGAGTCACATCATTTTTTTGCATGCATTGGATGATCTGCGGTAGTCATTTGTAACGAAACAATTTGTGTATCCGGTTCGGCCATCGTCTGATTGGGGCTGCCGGTTGTTTTCGGATGTTGATATTGGAAAGATCTGCCTACGCACGAGAACGTACAAGGTGGACATATGCAGCACAGGGGGAGGCTTGCCCATGCGGCAGGCTGGAGGAGATTTCTTTGCGCAATGCGGTGGTGGATGGCATGCCTGTGGTTGGCGCATGCCATGGGAATGTCTCCGGCCCATGCGCAGGAGGTGGAGTCGGCAAAAGGCCTGGCGTGGCTCCAGGCACAGGTCCAATCCTCGGGTCAGATGGCCCGGCGCTCGCGTTTTGGCACCCATGCCCAGGCCCAGTGCGAAGTGGCGCAAACGCTGCTGCGCTTGGCGGGCAATGGAGGGCAGGTCTCGGCACTGGCCAGCGCAATGCCTTCGGTCGGCGATGGGATTCCCACGGAAACACTGGCCTGCCGGCAGATCATCAGGCGCCTTCAGGGCCTGGATGCCTCCGTTTTGGCCGATGGCTCCGCAGCCCTGTCCGCCCGGTATATCGACGGCAAAGGCTTTGCTGCCTATCCAGATGAGATCTTGCCGGGGCTGATCGATACGGCCTGGGCATATGGCGCTCTGTCATATGGCGCTCTGTCCCAGCCCGATCCTGCGGTGCGGCAAGGCGTAGTGCAATGGATGGAATCCCGGCAATCGGATGGCATGCTCAAGGTGGGCGGATATGCCAATCTCTACACCACGGCTGTGGTGCTGCGGGCGATCAATGCCGATGCTCCCAGGGATGGGGCCACGCTGGCCCTTGCACAGTCATTGGCTGGTGCCTTGCTGGCCAGGCAGGGGGCCTCGGGGGACTGGGGCCACTGGGGCGACAGCGCCATGCTGACGGCCCTCGTCTTCGAGGCGGTGCATCCCTATACGGCTTCAATGCCCCAAATGGCAGGCCGCGTCCAGGCCCGCTTGCTGGCGACTCAGCAGGCCAATGGCTCCTGGGCTGACGACCCCTACACCACGGCCCTGGCCCTCAGGGCACTGGCGCTGGTGGGAGTCAAGCCGCTGGACCCCGGTCAGCAGGCCCATTCCGGTTCGGTGCGGGGCATTGTGCTGGATGCCGAAACCCGGGCGCCGCTGGAAAACGCCACCGTGGCCGTGCAACCGGCTGCGGGGGGCGCGCCCATCACGGCGCAGACCGATGCCCAGGGCCGCTATGACATCGTGGTCTCGCCTGTTGGCGAGGTGGGAGTCTCGGCGGCCAAGGCGGGATACAGCCTGGCGTCGGGCGCCGGCGTGGTGCCGCGCCAGGGCGTGCTCAACTTCTCGCCTGCATTGCAGCGTTCGATCACGGTGGCGCCTCCGCTCCAGCCCGACCCTTCGGACACCACGGCCTCCGTGGCCGGCAAGGTGACAAAGGCATCCAATGGCGATGCGCTGGCCGGCGTTGCCATCACCGCCAGCAGCCGGGCCAGCGGGCAGAGCCTCACGGCCACTACGGATGCGCTGGGTGTCTTCAGCATTGAAGGCATCGCGGCAGGCTCGGTGACCGTCACGGCGCAAAAGGCGGGCTGGATCACGGCCTCGGGGCTTGCCGAACTGCCTGCGGGAGCCCGGGGCATGTTTTCCCCGGCACTGATGGAGGCCGGCTCCCCCGCAGCCACCTCGGTGCCGGTCGGCGGCCAGGTGGTGGACGCGGCCACCAAGGCGCCTCTGCAAGGGGTGGACATCACCATTTCCGGGCCTGCAGGCAAGGCTGCGGCCACCACAGGGGTGGATGGCCGGTTCTCGATGACGGCCCCCCTTGGTGCCATCACCCTGGAATACACCAAAAGCGGATACCTGCCGGTCACCCGGCAGGCCACCACGGTCAGCGGCTCGCGCGTGGATGCCGGTGTGGTGGAGCTGGCAGCAGCCCGCCAGAGCAGCACGCTGCACGGACGGGTCACCGACACCACGGGCCGGGCCCTTGCTGCGGCCTCGGTTGCCATAGCCGGCAAGGCCGCCACCACCAATGCGGCCGGGGCCTATGTGCTGCAGGACATCTCAGGTACGCGATGGACGGTGGAGGTCTCGGCCAGTGGCTACCAGGGCCGCAGCTTTGAGGTCACCGTGGCGCAGCCGGGCGATGTCACGCAGGACTTCGTGCTGCCCGAGCGTCAGGACGAAGGCTTTCTGGATCTGGCCGGCCTGGGCGCCAGGCCTGTATCCGCAGGCCTCAACCAGAAGATCCGTGCAAGCGTGCGAGTGCGCAATGCCTCCCGGGCACAAGCCGCCAGCAGCCTGGCACTGGAGGTGCAGGCTGCCGATGGCACGGTGATTGCCGTGCTGCCTCCCCTCGATGCCGCAGGCCTTCCCATGGGCGATGCGCAATTGCAGCCGGTGAAGAGGTTCAGGCCCACTTCGAATGGAGTACCGCAAGCCATGCGGCGGGCGACTATGCCTTGGTCGCCCGGCTCATCGTGCCAGGCTCCCGCCACAAGGACGACCCCACGGGTGTGGTCACGGCCAGCCTGCGCGCCAGTGCGTCCATCGAGCCCCAGTCCTGGATCTCTGGCTCCGCTGCGGCCGAGCCCCCGGTGGTCCAGGCGGGCACCCGGACGCCCGTGGCCCTGACGGCGCTGGTCAGGAACAGCGGCAATGTGATGCTGCCTGCCGGCGCCTACAGGCTGAGGGTCATCGACAGCACCACCGAGCAGGTGCTGCATGAGGCAACGGCCCAGGCACCCGCCCTGGTGCTCAATGCCATGCACGGCCTGGACTTCGGCTCCTGGATGCCGCAGCAGCCTGCCAGCCTGCGGGTGGAGATCACTTCGGGCCTGGCGCCCAGGGCCGTGGTGGCCTCTGTGCTCTATGTGGGCGACATGGCCAGGGCCGTCTTCACCGCAGACAAGGCCGTCGTCCCTCCCGGCGATCAATCGGCCAGGGGGACGGTAAGGATCAGGGGGCTGGACATGGCCTCGGGCAGCAGCACCGACCCCCTGGCCCCGGTGATCCGCGAAGCCATCACCAAGGCCGTGCGCTACGGCGACGAGTTCGCCTATGTGCACCATGTCAGCGACCTGCGCTGCTTTGCCTGCCATGTGCAGACCCAGGCGCTGGTCGGCGGGGAGAAGAACCTGCGCTTTGCCCAGCCGCTGGACCAGAACAAGCGCAATGAAATGCTCAATGCCATCTTGCAGTCCATCGACAGCAATGGCCTGGTGCAAGGGGCATCCGCCCCGCAGACCAGCACGATGCTGGGCCTGTGGGCGACCAAGGAATGGCGCAACGCAGGGGAGATCGCGTCCGGCAATCGCCAGTTGGCGGATGCACTGATGGCCATGGCCAACAACGGGCAGTGGATCGTGGATGAGCGCCGTTCCTGGTGGGGAACTCCCGGTCAGTCCACTGGCATCAACACGGCCAGTCTGGTGGACTATTCCAAGCTCCTGTCGCAGCACGGGCCGGGCTTCGTGCAGAGCACGCAACCGCTCGCCGTGCGCAACCTCGCATCCGGGGAAAAGCGCCTGGCTGCCGCACCTGATGGAACGCTGTATGTGGGCAACAGGGGCGACGGCTCCATCGTGCGCATCGCCCCGGGATCGGACGAGGCCATTTCCGTGGCCAGCGGCCTGTCCCTTCACAACATCCGCTACACGGCCAGCGGCAAGCTGCTGATCGCGGCCAACGATGGCGTCTACCTGTCCGATGGTTCCGGCGCCCCGGCCAGAATCAGTCATCAGCCCGCCAGCGACGCCATCGAACTGGCGGCTGGCGGCTACCTGCTGCGTTCTCCGAACCAGGCCATCGTCCATGCGCTGTCGCCGGACGGCAGCTTGCTCGAGCGCATCAACCATGCCGCCCTCGGCACGGGTGGCGGGCATCTGGAGGAAGAACCCGACGGCTCCATCCTGGCCACGGTTCCGGGGCAGCAGCGCATCCTGCGCTTCGACAAGGGCGGGGGGCTCAAGGACCTGCCCGCCGCCTACACCAACGGCGTGCCCTACCAGATGTCAAGGCATGGACAGAGCGGCTATCTGCTCAGCACCAGCCAGGGCCTGTATTGGTACAACGAAAACTGGGTGGTGCAGCGGGTTTCGTTCGACCCCCTGGAAACCGCCGTCGCCATGCCGGACGACTCGCTGGTACTGGGGCGTGGCAACGCACTGCTGCGCATGCGCTTCGCGCCGGCCGACGGCAAGGCCATGGCCACCCGCCTTGCCGCCACCCTGGGGCAGGCGGCAGACCGGCTCCGGGATGGCGCCATCTTCAATGCGGACAACAACATCGACGTGGCACTGCGGCTCAACGGCCTGGCCAGGCTGCGCGAGCACTACCAGGGGACGGCCCGTGCCGGCGAGTTCGACAGCCTGATCGACAGCCTGGCCCGGGCCCTGTGGTCAAGGCAGCGCAGCGACGGCGGCTGGGAGATCAGCAACGGCTGGTACTCGCGCAGCGACCCGGTGGTGACCGCCATCGTCGGCGTGGCGCTGGACCACACCCATCCTTCGCGTGACGATCCGCGCCTGCGCAAGGCCATCAGCTATGTGCTGGCCGCACAGAACGCAGACGGCTCCTGGCTCAGCACCAACGGGCTGGGTGGCAAGCTGCTGTCGTCCACCTGGATAGAGATCTGGCTGCCCACCATGCTGGACCGGCTGGGTGCGCTGGATGCGGATCTGTCCCTGAGCTTCGCGGCCAACGTCGTGCCCTCGGGGTTCACGCCGCCGCCCGCACGGACCACGCCCCAGGCCGATGGCTCCACCCGCTACCTGTGGTCGTTCACCGGCATCACGCAGGACGGGCGCGATCTCTTCTTCGACCTGGCGCTGCGCGACATGGCCATCGACGAAGTTCGGCCCGTGGCGCAGCAGGCCAGCCTGCAGTTTCGCAACAGCTTCCTGCCCGGCGAAGAGGTGAGCATGCCGCTGGTGGTGCCGCGCGTGGCCGCCAACGCCAACCTCTCCCTCACGGCCCGGACGGACAGGCCTGTCTATGCCGACCAGGAGACGGCGCGCTTCGAAGCACCCGTGGCCAATGGCGGCATGGAAACGCGCGAGGCCCAGGTGCGCTTCACCGTGCTCGACCGGGCGCAAGACACCGTGGCCGTGCTTGCACTGCCCCCCGCCGCCATGGTGGATGCCGGCCAGACCCGCACCGTGGACAGCCTCTGGCGCATCAATGGCGTGCTGGCGGGTGACTACGAATTGCTGGCCGAGCTGGTCTCCCCCGCAGGGGCAATCTACGGCAGCGCCAGGGCGCCGTTCAAGGTGATCGGCGGTGCGGGCTCCGGCAATGCCACGCGCATCTCCGCCGACCGCCAGGAGTACCGGATCGGCCAGCCAGTCCATATCACCTCCATGGCGGGCAACACCTCGGCCAACGTGGTGCAGGAAAACCTGCGTGCCCGGACCACGGTCGTGCGTGCCGGCTCTGGCGCGGTGGCCGACCTGGACCGTACAGAGACCATTGCCCAGCTGTCCCCCGCGGGCACCCGCGACTTTGCCTATGCCCTGCCGGGCGGGCAACTGGAGCCGGGAACCTATCAGGCCCGCCTGCAGCTCATGGACCCGGCCGGCGCCTTGCTGTCGGAAAGCCGGACCAGCTTCCTGGTCAAGGGCGCGGCGACAGGCTGCCTGGCTGGGGTGAGCGGCGTGCTGGCCGCCGCGCCCAGCACCGTGCCCGTGGGCGGCAACGCGCGCTTCGAGCTCCAGCTCTACAACCCCGGCAGTCAGCCCCTTCGCGGTGGTGCCGTCGTCCTGCGGCTGGTGCATCCGGACACCGGAGACGTGCTGCACGAAGACACCCGCACGGGCATCGGCATCCCGGCGGCCGGCCAGCAAAGCCTGCGCTTTGACTGGACGGTGGCCCCCGGCACGCCATCCGGGGCGCTGGCCATTGCCGTCCTCAGGGCCGGCCCCTGCGAGGAAAGCCTTGCCGTCGCCACGCTGGCCGTCGGCGCCCGCCCGCCCGGACCTGGCGGGCCGGTGCAGTCCATCCCCTTGGGCGGGCCTCCCGTCCTCTTGCTGCTGGGACTGGCGCTGCCGTGGATGGCGCGGCGTCGGCTTGCGCAGGACAAGGCCCGATCCTGTGAACAACGACAAGACAGCAAAGAAAACACCGAGGGAACACCATGGCAGCCATAGACCACACTCCGACCCAGGACCGCGCCGCATCCGCGCTGCTGCCGGGCCTCATGTGCCATCTCAAGGCCATTGCCCGCCCGCTGGCCGCCCTGGTCGCGGCAGCCCATCTCGCCCTGGCCCTGCAGCCCCTGAGCGCCATCGCCCAGGACAAGGGCCAGGCCCCCGCAGCCAACCCCATCGCCCGCGAGCAGATGCAGCGGCTTCTGACCTGGGACGCCAAGGCCCGGGAGGCCCGCCACCAGAGCCGGCATGACGAAGGGGCCGCCCGGCGCCTGGATGCGCTGCTGCAGCAGGCGCACGAACAGGCTGGTGACCTGCTGGCGCAGCAGGGCCAGCCTGCCGGGCAGGCCGCCATGCAGCCGGCCGCCAGCGCGCCTGCGCCCAAGGCGTCCACCACGCCCGTCTTCAACCCCGGCACCACGCCCGCCCAGCTGCTGGCCAGCCTGGAGGCCATCGCCCAGGCCACAGCCGCTGCGCGCGAAGACCTCGCGGCCGCCCGCCAGGAACTGCTGCGCCAGGGCGCCAGCGCACCCATCCTGGCCCGGCATGACGAAGCTGCCGCCGCCTTCGAGCAGCGGGAGCAAGCCTTCCACGGCCTCCAGCAGCGCCTGGCCCGTACCCCACCCATGGCCCGCAGTGCTGCAGCACTGCCGCACAACGACCTGCAGCAACTGCAAACCCTGCTGGCCCAGGGCACGGCGCAAAGACCGCTGACCCCTGGCCAGCCGCTGCCCTGGCGCAACCCCACGGCCACCAGACGCCTGCCCTCCGACTCCCAGGCGCAATGGGAACAGCGGCTCCATTGGCTCCAGCAGACGGACCCGGCGCAGCAAACACCGCAAGCGCGGCAAAAAAGCCAGGCCCCACAGACCCCACAGACCCGGCCCGGCGCCATCGCCCGCCAGGACCACCACACAGGCACCACCACCATCGCCGGCCCGCAATTCACCACGCCGCCCCCGGCCGAAGAAGCGCCCACCCCGGCCGACCTGGCCGAGACCGATGAAACCGGCCTGACCGACGCCATCCGCGCCAAGGCCCGGGAACTGGGCCACAACCCCGTCGCCATCCAGAACTGGGTGCGCAACCACATCGAATGGGTGCCCACCTGGGGCGCCATCCAGAACGCCGACAGCGTGCTGGCCAGCGGCCGGGGCAACGCCTTCGACATCGCCAGCCTCACCATCGCGCTGCTGCGCGCCAGCCGCATTCCCGCACGCTACCAGCTGGGCACCATCGAACTGCCGGCCGCCCAGGCCATGAACTGGGCCGGCGGCATGGCGCAGCCGGCCGCCGTACAGCAACTGCTGGGCCAGGGCGGCATCGCCACGCACGGCGTGCAGGCGGGCGGGCGCATCAGCCACATCCGGCTGGAGCACATCTGGGTCAGCGCCTACGTCAACTACGCGGCCGGCCGCGGCGCCGTGGACGGCGGCGACCACCTCACCCCGCCCCAGCACCCCAGCCCCGACGCCCAGCTCAACGCCTGGATACCGCTGGACGCCAGCTACAAGCAATACCAGTACGCCAAAGGCATGGACCTGGCCGCAGCCGTCCCCCTGGACGCCCAATCCCTGCTGGACGCCGCCCGCAAGGGCGCCACCGTCAACGAAGCCGAAGGCTGGGTGCAAAACCTCAACCAGGCGGCCATCCAGAACCAGCTGCAGCAATACCAGGCACGGCTCAAAACCTACATCGACGGCCAGAATGCCCAGGCCACGGTGGGAGACGTCATCGGCAAAAAAATCATCCCCGAGCGCCAGCCGGCCACCCTCAGCGGCCAGCTCCCGTACCCCGTCATCGCCGAAAGCGCGCCCATCAGCCGCATCCCGGCCGGCCTGCAGCACCGCTTCACCTACACCCTGTCCGACGAAGCCGGCAACCCGCTGCTCAGCTACACCGAAAAAACCAGCCAGCTCATCGGCAAGCGCCTCACCCTGAGCTACCCGGCCGCCGACCAAGCCAGCGAAGACCTCATCGCCAGCTACCTGCCCAAGCCCCATGCGGACGGCAGCCCCATCCAGCCCGGCGAACTGCCCACCAGCCTGCCCGGCTACCTCATCCGCCTCAAACCCCGCATCAGCCTGGACGGGCAGACCGTCGCCCAAGGCACGCAGGCCCTGACCATGGGCAAGGCCCTCACGGGCCAGGGCGGCTTCACGCTCTACAGCAACCCCATGCAATGGGACCTGACGAACGACAGCAGCCACACCGCGGGGCAGGCCACCGCCATAGGCATCAGCGCTGGCGGCATCCACGCCCGGCAGCTCGATGACCTCAAAAACCGGCTGGAACAGGCCAAGACCCAACTGCAGGCCAACAACGTGCAGAACCTCACCGGCGAACAGATCAGCGGCGACCTGCTCACCGCTGTGCTCTGGAGCTGGTTCGCCGCAGCGCAAAGCCACAACCGCCTCAGCCAGAACCAGGCCGGCATCGTGGAAACGCCGGGCCTGAGCTACGGCCTGTTCCATGCCGTGGCCCAGCCCGTCTACAGCTGGGGCGTGGTGCGCCGGGTGGAGTTCCCGGGCGTGAACATGGATATTGGCCACATCCGCAACCTGACCTGGGCCAAGGACAACGACAAGAAAAAGGCGATTGCCTACAACCGCCTGCGCGGCCAGTACATGAGCGCGCTGGAGCATGCGGTGCCGGAGCGGTTCTTCAATGATCCGGCGCAGTGCAATCTGGTGGGGACGGAAAAGCCTGTGGCGGGCTTGCCCAACTGCCCGCAGGGAATATCAGCCGTCAAAGCCTTGGGGCTGGCTGCTGCCCAGGGGCAGAAGATCTACACCATCACGCCAGAGGTGTATGCAGCGAATCCGAATATTTTGAATACGGCGCTGGGTGCGCACAGTGTGGATACCAGAAGCCGAGTGCAAAGGGCTTTGGATTCAGGGATGGAGGTGACGATTCATCAGGCGCCGATTGTGGAGAGCGGGTGGAAGGGGGCTGGGTTTACGAGTCTTGACCCAACTAACGGGGCAGGAGGGTACACAATTGAAGGTGGAAGTAGCGGAGGATGGTTATATCTGGCAGCAAGTGCTTTGCAGTCTATCAGCGGGATAGCAATTTCAATGTTTTTTATGGCAACGTTGGCGCCTATAATCGCCCCTTACTTGGCAATGGTTGGGATTACATTTATTGCTCCTGCAATTTCTTTTTGGATACTGGCAATTACTATTTTTATTACCATTGCAATTTCTGAAATGGCATCCCGTTTGGATGTGAAGAATAAAGAATTCGATGTTTATGAAAAAATTATGACAATAATGACGTTTTTGCCGAGTTTGGGGTCTAGAAATGGAATGCTTTGGTTATTTGTTCGTGGTATTGTATTTATGAGGGCATAATGAATTTTTTGAAGATTTTATCTTGGATTTTGCTTGCCTTGTTTTTTTTCTATCTTTTTATAAAGAAACCGAAAATTCCTAATGGAAGAAATAGGTGGGTGATTTATGATGATAATCCTAAATCTTGGTGGTTTTGGGCTGTTTTGATATTTGTTCTAATAATTGCTTTAACCTACATTGAAAATAGAATGTAATATTTTCATTGACTTTAATGCACGCTATTACCCATGATAAAAGTCAAAATGCAGAAGACAAACACACCGTTTGCACTTGGATGAGATAGGTGCCTATATGGAGCACCAATTCCCAGAAATATATCGGTGACAGATCAGCGGCGACCTGCTCGCCGCCGTGCTCTGGAGCTGGTTCGCCGCACCGGAAAGCCACAACCGCCTCAGCCAGAACCAGGCGGGCATCGTGGAAACACCCGGCCTGAGCTACGGCCTGTTCCATGCCGTGGCCCAGCCCGTCTACAGCTGGGGCGTGGTACGCCGGGTGGAGTTCCCGGGTGTCAACATGGACATCGGCCACATCCGCAACCTGACCTGGGCCAAGGACAATGATCGGGAAAAATGGATCGCCTACAACCGCCTGCGCGGGCAATACATGAGCGCGCTGGACCTGCAAGCCACAGTTGCGGTCCTGGATATGGTGCCGGCGCCTGATATCCAGTCTGTCAAGAATGCTTTTCGCAGATCGGAAATCAGCGTTCGGGGCCTTGGCTTTTGCCACCGTCTTGCTGCCAGGTTTGAATAAGACCCGCCAGCCAGCAAGCAGGGCATCCGCGAAGCAGCAGCACTGCGCCACCGAAAGCGGCAAGCCTGGGCAGCAGGGGCAGGCTGTCCAGCAGCACTGCTGCGATCACAAGGGCGAGGGCGGCGGCGCCGCGCAGCAGGTGGATGGTCACGGAGCGGCTACAGAACATTGCCTGCCTTTTGCGCCATATCGTCCTTGGCCCAGTAGCCGCTGGCCAGAAGGTGTTCGCGCAGCATGGCGCGTGCGCGGTGCAGGCGGCTTTTCACCGCCTCGACGCTGATGCCGAGCTGGACTGCGGTTTCTGGGGCGGTGAGTTCATGCACGTCGCGCAGGATCAGCACTTCGCGGTAGGGCGCGCCCAGGCGTTCCATGGCCCGGGCCAGGTCCAGCCGCAGGTCGTGGGGGATGGGCGCTGCGGCCGTCTGCAGCGGCGCGGCTTCCGGTGCGTCCAGGGATTCGGTACGTCCGCGCCCGCGCATCAGGCGCCAGCATTCGCGCTCCACGATGCGAAAAAGCCAGGTGGCAAAGGTGGCGGCGGTGCGTAGCGCGCCTATCTTGCGGTAGAGCTGCCACAGGGCGATCTGCACGGCGTCCTCGGCATCCTCGGCGTTGCTGCAGGTTCTGCGGGCAAAGCGCTTGAGATCGGGTTGGCACACCGACAGCAACTGGGCAATGGCGCCGGGCTCGCCCCGGCGCGCGGCGTCGATCAGGGTCGTGTCGGCGCGGATCATGGCAATTCCTTCGGGTGTTGGCGCCCGAACATTGCGCAGGCCGGGCAGAAGCCGATGATGCCAGTCAGCGCGAGCGTGGCCGCTCCGGCGATCAGCAACCAGAATCCGGTAGCGCTGTTGCCCGCCCAAGCCATTGCCGCGAGGGCGGCGAGGACAAGAGCCCCGGCGGTGCGCAGGGCGCGCTCCCACAGGGGCAGGTTTCGCTTGAGATAGAACATGGTGACAGGCCTTTGAAGGTTTGGGTCTTTGCCAAGAGGCGGCAAAGGACCCAAAGGATTCAGGCGATGTCTGGATTGCGTTGGGTGCAGGTCACAAGGATCGTGCCCGTTGCGTCGGAAAGGGACGCCTGCCCAGTGCTGGGGCTTGGCAAGAACCGATGCGCCAGTGAACATGACGCGGTCGGGATTTGCGGGAAAGAGCGCCGGGGCATGAAGCCCCGGCGCGAGAGTACCAAGACCGCGAGAAGAATACTGCAGACGGTCTCCTCCAGGCCTGTGGACAGGCCAGAAGGTTGATCACCTGAAGGAAGTCAGGAACGTTCTATGGGCTTGAGAACATTCCAGGCATCAATCGGACCGGGATTGCCAGGCTGGCTGGCGCCTCCGAACAGTACGGCGGTTTTATGGATCGCATTGATTGCGGTGGTGACGGCGCCTTCGGCCCATCCGGCCGTCCATGAAACGTCATCGCCTGCGAGAATGAACCCGTAGGGGTCATTTTCTTCAACGCCGGTCATGAATTGGGAGAATATCCTCCTCTGGTATTCATACTGCCCTGGAAGGTTCATTTTGAATGCCCCAAGATGATAAGGTTCATTCTCCCAGCTGATTTTGGCAAAGGTGTCCGAGCCAGTGTAGAAGTCACTGAGATTGGCTTTGGGATAGATGGATTCCAGCAGATTGGTGCAGAGGTCTTGCGGCAACGGGGTTTGGCCTTGGAACTTGAGCGCATCGTCATTCCAGGTGTATGACAGAAACAGTCCGCTGCCGCGATAAGGCCCCTGGCTGCCAGCATAGTCCACCAGATATGTGCCTCTGGTCAGCCGGTCGGACAGGGTGACGCTCATTTTCCGCTTGCCGTCAACGGGATCGCGTTCTTCCCAGAAGGGAGACGTGGTCGATGCGAAGATCTTGGTCGACTGCATGTAGTGCGTGTTCATCACCGCTTCCCAGGTCCCTTGGGGCAGCAAAGGGTTCATTTGCTCAAGGCTTGCGGGGCCATCGGCATAGCGCAGTTTGTCGAGCACACGGACATGGGGTGTATAGATAACACAGCCGAATTCCCGGCTGAAGGCTTCCTGTGTTCGCGTGTCAATGAATTTCACCACGAAGCCGCCGCCCGGTTGCGGTGCGATGTGCTGCACTTGCTTGCAGAACGGGTCTGCAATCGCCTGCCGGGTCAATGTTTCTACGGTGGTGCCTGCGGGCCAGTGCGTCAGGTTGTCGCCCAGAGTGTTCGCAGACATGGACCAGAGGCGCTCGGGCAGACTCGATGCTCCGTCATAGGCCAGCTTGTGGTCGGCGTCCAGTCCACCATAGATGACGCGCAGCAATTCGAGAATCGAGTTGGGAAAATCGGTGTTCCAGCCCCCGGTTCCAAAGCCGATCTGTCCGAAGAGATTGATTTTTTCCTCGTCCCAGCCCGACAACTCCTGCAGTGCGCGCAGGAAGCTCTTGTCATCCCAGGTCACGCCATTGTCATCGACGATCTTGTTCCAGATGGTCTTGATTTTTGTCAGATCGATGGAGCCTTCTGTCATGGCTGCTTCCATCTCGGCAAAATAGAACGGATTGCCGCCCAGGAAGTTGCTGAAGAACTCCTCTTCTATCTGCTCGTACTCCGGGGGCTTGGGGAAACTGGTGCCTGCAGCCTCATAGTAGACAGGTGGCTCTCCCTTGTAGTCGACAACAGTGCTGATGGCGGCCTCCGTTCCCGGATTGGGAAAATCTCCCATGTTGGGCTCTATGCCCACTTTGCCAAAATAGTGGAACAGGGACTTGGCGGAAACGGGGAATCGCATGCCTCCCAGCTCGCAGATGACTCCATTGCCAGGGCTTCCCAATTTCTTCGAGTACAGCCTTCCGCCAATGCGATCGGCTGCCTCGAGCACGACCGGATGCAAGCCCATGCGCATCAATTCATAGGCGCAAACCATTCCGGAAACGCCCGCGCCTACAATCAGAACCTGCTTTCCGTAGTGTGTGCTGGAAACATTGCACAGAGCATTTTTGCCGGATTGTTTCAGAAATTTCCCATATTCGAATGGAAAGTCCGGGATGAGTGCCGTGATATCCATGCTCCTTCTGGAAGGAGTTCTGATGGTGCGTGCTGGTATTGAAGACATGGTACATTCCTTGGCTGAATAATGAAGCAGACGCCTGTGATTAATCAGGCGTCCAATTTCATTCTAGGCGGGCGATTCCAGGAAATGGCGTGGAAATTGGCAGGATTATTCTGATAAAAAAACCGGATTGTTCCTGAATGGAATGGAAGCATCCTGTCTTTTGCCAGTGGTTACCTCATCCGGTGACCCAGCACCGCCACCACAATGCATCCCATTCCCGCCCACTGCGCCGCCGACGGAACAGCGCCAAACCAGACCAGGTCCACCAGCAATGCCATGGCGGGGTAGACGAAGGACAGTGCCGCAATGGCGGGCGCCGGCAGCCGCTGGAATGCGGCATACATCACTGTGTACATGAAGGCCGTATGGACCAGCCCCAGGGTCAGCACAATGCAGGCGGCCCGCGCTGACAGCAATTGAGGGCTGGCTGCTGCGATATGGGTGAGCAGGGGCAGGGCCCACAGGCTCAGCACCAGTCCGCCCGCCAGCATCTGCAG
>Ga0308167_1002944_pt1 | contig 14554 bp, 14 predicted proteins | sample PhyCR1_2_FD_202138 | JGI IMG/M metagenome (GOLD analysis project Ga0308167, IMG submission 202138) | Phyllosphere microbial communities from UC Gill Tract Community Farm, Albany, California, United States - DLSLRC.R1 | ecosystem: Host-associated > Plants > Phyllosphere > Unclassified | place... | reverse complement strand
CTTCAGTGCCGAAGTGGCGAAATCGGTAGACGCAGTTGATTCAAAATCAACCATCGAAAGATGTGCCGGTTCGAGTCCGGCCTTCGGCACCAAGTGAAGTGAGTTGTAGGACTAAGAAGCTGCCTGATGGCGGCTTTTTTTGTGTCTGGAATTTGCGCCAATGTGGAATTTTATCTATATCTAACAATTGCTTATCAGTGGATTCTTTGTATTTTTACTGCTTACTTAAAAACCAATCACCGCAACTATTGCCTTATCCATTGTTAGAAATATTCTGTTTAAGCTGGTGGAACGGGTGTCATCCAGATGAGCCTACTCCGTCCAAGCCTGACTCTGGTACAGTGCCCCAGCACTCTTTGTGGAGGCGGCTTCGGCCTTTCTGGCCTCGACCCAAGCCAGCATTTTTGGATTTCCTTAAGCCGGTTTTTTTTACACGCAACGTTCACCTATGGTGAAGGATATGCGTCACACTTCACCTGCTCATTACCTGATAACCACATGATATAAATAGATAAAAATAAAAGGTGAATAATGTGAAAGATTATTTATAAAATCTTTTATGGGTGGTTTTTTTTCGACAACTTATCAAGCCGTTTTTAACCTCTCGAAACGTCGATTCTGGACGAACAGCAAGTCAGCAGATATGGTATTCAGACAGCTATAAGCGAGGTGCGAAATGGATACAGTTGAAGAGCTGGGTGGAACGTATTTTTACAAAGGAATGTTCAATCTCACCGCTGGAGAGCTTTTTTTCTTCGTATTTTTGGATGAGGCTCAAAAACAGCTCGGTGTTGAGGATATAGCCACTTTAGCACTTATAATTTTAGGGCAGCCAACTCAAACGACGCGGGGAAAACCGGCTGGAACGACGAAAGGAACGTCGATCTTGAGTGCAAACCTCCGCGTTTGGCTGAACATAAGAGTGAACCGCTGGCCAACCCTTACAACTGAGAGTATCAAACGACTTAAATTCAGTTACGTTAACAATCTAGGGGCGTTTGCCGGACGCTGGATACCAATACTAGGGATTGGTTTTATATTGAATGACGTGACTCAAATCGCATGGAAAGCAACCCATACCTACAACCTGATTGCAAAGAATGGTGACAAGCTATGGTAAAGGACACGATAGAGACTCAAATTTTGGAATGGTACGAAAATAACTATAATTCCAAGCCCCTTTTCTCAAAAGAGAAGCCTGAACTAACGCTTGAAACCAGTCTTTCAACAGGGAAATATCCCTGGGCCAGAGAGACTGGTGATGAAATAATGAACGACTATTTCGAACGATTTAACGTCGATAATAGCGAATTTGATTTTCTTTCATACTGGCCTTATGAAAAAGGTTTTTTGCCTAACTTCTTAAGGCCTAAGTCTCAAAGAGTTCCTGATGTTGAGCCAAAACCTCTTACTATTCATATGCTTATAGAGTCAGCAAAAGCTGGACGTTGGCTTTTCTAATAATCAATTTAAGTGTAGACAGCTCCACCAAAAAGGCATAGAGCGTGGTTTGATAGTTCTCTATACGACTAGTTTTTAACGGTGTTGAGAACATGCCAGTTGAAATTGCTAAAAAAACAGGGGGCACTTTTGGTTTATCTCACCGAACATTTTCCATTCGCTTCGGTTGATTTCTGGGACAACAGTTACATGGTTCTTAAGCAAACACATACGAAGCCATTCGCCCTTAGCGTATTGTTTACGCTCCTGACTCAAGGTATTTAGCTCTGAGTTATTCAGTCGGACGCTAACGCAATGAATACGTAGATTATCTGCAGAAGGGGGGGGGGGTAAATAAATTGTTCACGGAAAATCCTTATCTCAATTAGCACATTCCTTATGCCTAATATATTTATAATTGATAGACAGATTATGTCAACGATGTGGGATTTGACTTTCCCCTTTTGCAACCGAAGAGCAGAAAAAGCAAGGCTACTCAGCTTCGCTGAGTTAGCTCTTGCTTATGGCTTGTTCAATTAACATGCTTTTAAATAAATGAAAATTTTTGTCTTCTAATCTTTTTGAGTTGAGTGTACGCTTAATCTTCATTTTTGATTTACCATTTAAAATTATGCTTGATAATTCTACATTGAATTCTAAAAAATGAGATCTTGAAAATAAACATTGATTAATTAATTCGTTATTCGGACATGGTTTATTTGTTTCTCTAATCTTATTCAATAAGGAAGTTGTTTTTTTGAAGTCTTCTGGATGATTTTTTATCATAAGAGAGTAATATTTGTAACTCGTGTTAAATTGACGATTGTATAATCTTTTAAATTGTTCTCGTGTATATTTTCCATTTGTTTTTTTCTCATCAAGAAAATATTTTCATCTTTATGTAAAGAAAAAAAATCATAAGCAATCTGTGAGTGTTGAGATCCAGGTTTTTCTTGGGTTTCATCGTTTTTATTATTTGGTGCATTAGCATAACTATTTGTTGAGAAGGCTATGATTGTCAGAAGAAAAAGAAATTTATTTTTTTTCATGGCGTAAACCTTTGTAATTGTTATTAACGTGATGAATAACTACAATATTTTAGCCATGTTGTTAATTTTAATAAAGGGCCTTCTTATTCACAAGAAGGCCCTTTATTTATTTTTTATTTATGGATTTTATTATACTCGGTGTCTACATTCGAACAGTCAAAACCTGGTTGCCAGCAGCAGATATATTATTTAATAGGGTTACTACCCTTTCTGCTGTTTTTATATTTATATGATATGTAACAACCAATTTATCAATTAATCGGTTGTTTGAAATATTTAAGTCTTCTTGCTTTTCGGAGCAGGCAAGAAAAAACGGCGCATGATCAATTGGAGAAACAATCTTTGATGGTTCTGCGTGGACAACCATAGGTAATATTATAAATATTGGGAATAGTTTCTTCATTGATTTCCTCAGGTATTTTAATTGAAATTTAAATGTCATAAGATTTATAATCATACAAGCATAATAACCGTCTATATACTGTGCTATTTTTATCTTCGAAAGATAATAAATAACTCTTAATGTCTTCAGATGGTATTTTATCTTGATAGTAACTATGAAAAATGCAGTCATCTTTTTTTGAAAAAGATAATGTCCTGTCTTCAATTATTTCTGAAATGGTATTGTGAATATTGTTGCAATTATTAGCGGAGGTTCTTTCAAAATGATCTGCGAGCTTTCTTCTTTGTTGATCTTTGTATAATTCAATATTGTCTAATTCAGAGCAAATTTCACTGAATGCGAAAACAGGAAAGAATTGGGAACTTTGTATTTTCTGCTTATTTAGCAATATAATTAATTGTTTATTTGCTTCTTCTACGATCTTGAAATAATCTTGCATCATTTCAGGTTTGGTTTGAAACTCATACTTGACTCGTTTATGAGAACCTACGGCTAAAACCATTTGTCCATTTTTCAACTGGTCTAAATCTTCTGTGATTTTTACTTCAATTTCACCACCACTTTTTATTTCATTCCAAACTTTTTGAACTTTTCTAATATCCATTGCTGAAACTGGTAATATTAAGTCTGATAAACTTTTATATATCGAAGCGTAATCGTCGGTCTTGATTTTATTTATTCTTATAGTGGTAGCATTCCCTATGTATATATCGTGCTCAGATATGGTAGTAGATCGCGAGTCTTTTTGATATTCTACAAGTAAAAAATTACTTCTAATTTTATTGGCTATATCGGAGTTAGTAGGAACATAGGAAAAAATAGTCTTTAGAATTTGCTGTATGTTTCTGTCACTTATGCTGTATCCAATAAAGATAACAGGATTGTGAATAAATAGTGAGAGTAATTGTGCTCTAATTAGTTCATATTTGCTATCGAAATAGTCATAATCTTGCTCTGTAATCGTTAGTTCGTAAGGGGCTGACACACAACCATGTATTTTATAGACAGAACCATAAGGATTACTTAAAAGTATGCTATTGCCTATTAGTGGTTCAAATTCAAAGAGTTGCTCAATCAATAAATCATAATTCGTTGTGATGATTGATCCGATGTTTTTTCTCATCTTAATGAGTTCAGCTATCTCTTCGCTTTTTTCTTGTTTTAATTCTACAGTTGATAATAGCTGAGTAATATATATTTTAAATCTACTTAAATTAATTCCCTTGTCCATTTCTTTATAGAAAATATCATTTATTTCTTTAAATTTTCCATTTCTATCGTTAGACAAATTTTCATTGAATTTTCTTTCTATATCACTGGCAATTTTATCATATTTATATTCACCATTGATTTGACATTTTGATTTGATATCAAGATATGTTTCTTTATCACCAGTGAGTTCGAAACAAATATGTGAGAGTAAACCATTCCAATCATAGGAATTAGAGAGATATCGCAAGCTAAACCCAGTTCCGATGAAGAGCACTGGATGATTTCGATACTTTGCAATAAATTCTTGAATTTCCATCTTTCCCCTACCTCATAACATTGATTTTGCATATGATTTTATAAGTGTGTTTTTGCTTATTATTGCTCCTAAGTATAGGCATTGTCTAGTCTAGATGATTGGAGATTAGACATAATCTTGCTTAAGGTTTCGGTACCCGATATATATATAGTTATTGTGTTTTTTTTAGGCACTTAACTGCATAATGAAAGGATATATCTTTAAGCCCATCATTTGTTTTAATATAGAAACACGTTGTACCGTGTATTGATTTACCAACTGTAATTCCCAGGAAACCATTTGAGGTTTTATGTTCCCATTCGTCATGGTTTTGGAGAAGACCTAAGATAAAATCATAATTTTCACCATTAATTTCGTCACCGGCATTTGTGACCGAAATTATATTTTGGGCTTTAGTTATGATATCAGACTTCTTTTTGTAAATTTCCTTGTTGATTAAATAAGACATAGATATTCCTCTTATCCATTCAAGTAACAATTAAGTATTCGTTATCTTGTTTAATACAACATGAAAACTAAATTTACAAATGAAAAATAACTTAGAGTTAAACTTCTTATTTTCTTAAAACTACTTCTAAAATTTATTTTTTTAAATCATGTGGTTAAGTTAATTTCTAAGTTGACTATTGGTTTTGGAATGTATAGTTTGTTAATATTGCCATGGTGGTGGTAAATTCATTTAAACCCCTTTAAATTCAATAGTTTGTGCTATATCTCACAACTTCAAAGTTTGTAGATACCTATAATGGATCTGAGCGAAGGAGTACATTCTAATTGCTTAGAGATTTCTTTGCAGAGCACTGCTGGTTTGGTAACCTAGAGCGAAGATTTTTTCATAGCTTTCCTACACTGAAGAACGACTCTATGTGGGTTGCGCTAAGGATTTTGACAGTATCCAAGCAATATCCTGAACGATGGACTATGTGATTCACCATGATGAGAAGTAACGAACTTAACTCTTTTCAATTGACTGCTTTAAGTAGACTTTTTTCCGCATCCGTTTTTAGCGAGATAGCGAAAAGAGGGCAGTCTCCTATGTTTGCCCGTTCTCTCCGAGAGTCCGAGCTTTTTGACCATGCAGATACACTTGGGATTACTGTTGGTGAAGCCTTCAATGAGGCATTTGCCTTACTTAGGCAAACAGGCTTGCGGAATGAGTATGTTTATCGTTCTGCACTCACACATAATCTTTTGCTTGGAAAGCATTCATTAAGAACTGCCTGTATGCTTAATGAATTCAGAATCGGCTCTTGCAAAGCTGATCTTATCATACTGAACGGAACTGGAACGGTTTACGAAATAAAATCCGAAAGGGATTCCTTAAGCCGTCTACAAAACCAAATAAAAAACTATCGCAAAGCATTTGGGAAAATCTATGTGATAGCAGGTTCAGAACATATAGATGATGTGTTGAAAACAACTGAATCCCCCATTGGGGTATTGAGTTTAACCCGATGGAATCGAATATCTACTATTAGAGAAGCTAAAGAAACCTTAGACTTTATTTGCCCTGTAACAATCTTTGAGTCATTAAGAATTAATGAGGCAAAAATTATTGCTTCAGATTTAGGTATAAAAATACCCGACTTACCGAATACTCAAATGCATGGTTTCTTGAAAGAAGCATTTAATGGCCTACCACCTCTTTCTGTATATAATTTAATGCTAAAAACTTTAAAGGCAAGCAGAAGTTTACTTTCCTTAAGAGAGTTGATTCTTAACTTACCAAAGTCTTTGCAACCAGCGGCACTGTCTATTCAGCTTCGCTCTAAGGATCATGAGCGATTAATTAATACTATGCAACTTCCTCTTAATGAGGCATTGTTATGGGAGTAACAAACTATGTATTATCCTTATTTTCGCGGGAAACAATTTGAACTGTTGGCTATTAGAGATACTGCTAATGTAATGGCTAAGGCAGGTTTTACTCCAATAATAGAGCCTGTGAGAGAGGCTCTCAATGGTCTTGAGCGAACACTGAAAACAATAAAAGAAAATGATGGTAATGCTATTGTCATCATTAATCCGTCTTGTGGTGACCACTCTTCCGATGGACAAAGCATTGCTCAACTATTAAAAAAAGAATTTAGTAAATATGAGAAAATTTCTGTAGGAATACTTCTTGATAAGGGTATGACTATTGCTAAAGTTGATAAACTCCTTAATTCAGAGCTCGTTCATGAAGTCACCTTTATTCATGCAGGGTTTGATGAGCCAAAAGCTTTACATGAACGATTTGAGGATGGCTACAGGCATGTATTCATTTCTAACTATTGTTCTAAAGCCTATCGAAAACATTTTTCGGGTTCAGAAAGAATTTTGATTAAAAATGGCTTTGAAAAAAGGCGAAATGCTGACCATCCTGATTCTGAGTTCTTTTCAGATCTTCATCTGAATTATGAAGAAGAAGGTATGAATGGTTTTGGTGATTTCTTAATTGTCGGAGATGAGTTTAGCGAGTCAGGTGGGCCAGCATATGCGGTTGCTATTCATCTCACTTACATTAATACAAAGCATGAAGATGAAATGTATATCTATCATTTTGTTTCGACAACTCGTGATACACCAACAGACCCAGCAGGTAAGTTTGCACAATCACTTGAAAAATTAATGGTTGCTTTAAATTCTGGCAAATCAATGTTGCTTGAAACTTCGGCTATTAAAGAGTTTAGACGATTACATAATCCGAGTCACTTCCCTGGCTTAGGCACAGTTAAAAAATTGTCTATGATTCACCATATAGAAACTTTGGCCGATTTTATGGTTGATAAATAACATGGTCAAGTACTGCTGTGCGAATTGTTTTGGAGATAATGGTTTAAAGAAAAACATCATACCTTCACTTTCCCCTGATATTGGCAATTGTTCGTATTGTGGTACAAAAAATATTGAGATTATTGAGCCTTATGCTTTATTTGATCATTTTAGTTCATTAATAAACATCTACGAAAAGCATCCAGATGGTAAGAGTCTGGTGGCAAATTTGAAAGAGGATTGGAAGCTATTTTCACATCCTCTTTTAGATGAAGCTCATGCCAAAGATTTATTAGGCGATATACTTGACGATGGGAATGTTGTGAGAAAAACCTTCGTACTTTCTGATGCTTATAAAAGTGAATCTCTCGCATTATGGGATCATCTTTGTCAGGAACTCATGTATGAAAATAGATATTTTCTCAATAAATCACTTGATACAGATAGACTTGGTGAGTTGTTAAGTTTTCTTGCTTTAGATGATTTTTCTAAAACTTGGTATCGTGCCCGTATTTATACAGATGATGCTGGTTTTACGATAGACAAAATGGGTGCTCCTCCCAAAAGATTAGTTAGTCATGGGAGAGCAAATCCTACAGGAATACCATATCTATATCTTGGCTCTATACCAGATACTGCTTTGTCTGAAGTCCGACCACATACAGGTGATAGAGCTTGTGTCGCAGAATTTACTTTAAAAGATAACTTAATTCTAATTGACCTAAGAAACCCCCGTGAAACCGTTTCTCCGTTTTTATTAACAGATCCCAGTGAAATGGGAAAAATGCTTGCAGATATACCATTTCTTGAACGACTCGGTTATGAACTAACAAGACCCGTATTACCCAAAAGTGCAGCCCTAGATTATATTCCAAGCCAATATATATGCGAATTCATTAAAAAAACGGGTTTTCATGGAGTGCTTTATAGTAGTTCTGTTAGTGAAGGAATCAATCTCGCTCTTTTTGAGCCAGAAAATGCCATTGGAGGTAGCATAAGCATTTATGACATTAATAAGGTTGAAGTAAGTGTTAGCAAAAAAGATTAATGTAAACTCTGTTTGATTATCACTAATTAGGACTGTTGGTATCATTGATAGTGTGCTTTACTTTATTCATCTTAAATCATAAGGATAGTTTAGATGTGTGATTCCGGCCTTCGCACCGTAAGTACTTCCAAGACCATCCAAAAAAGTCAAATTATCCCTTAATAATCAAAGCTTGCAGTTTTTTTTACGTCCGGAGTCGTCCGAGGTTGTCCGTTGAAATCCTGATGTCATCAGGGGCATCAGGATTTCGATTAGAAATGTGTCCCCAAATCAAGCTCAACGCCAAGCAGGTTGAGACCGCAAAGACAAAAGACAAAAGACAAAAGACAAAAACAAAACCTACAAAATGGCAGATGGCGGTGGTTTGTATCTTGAAATTTCGGCCAAGGGTTCTAAAAACTGGCGCATGATGTACAGACGTCCCTCTGATAAAAAAGAAGCTCGCCTCGCCTCGCGTTTGGTGTTTGGCCTAATGTGTTGTAGTGATAAAAAGACCAACTTTATAAGATGGCCTTGATTTGAAGATTAGGTTACGACAAGTAAATAACAGAATACGTTGTGAAGCTAATCATGAAGCTCCTTACTCCAAACAGTAAGGATATCTTCAGCTATTTTTTTTATGGTATGCAGAATTTTTTTTCTCATATTTAAATTATGCTCCATGTGAGCAGCCATTACTTTCTCGACCAAAGTATTATGATTCTTATCCGCTTTATTAAATTCAGGTAAGTTCAAATGTTTGAAAATATCAGCAACCTGTATAGAAACATTATGTGCATCAATCCATTCCTGAACAGTCTGTGAATTCAAAAGGCCACATAAAAAGTATGCCGTTTCTTTATCGTCAAAAGCTGAGAAGTAAACTTTATGGTCAGGTATATATGGGCGTATTCCTACTAATGGAACATTTGCGCTACTAACTACGGCTGCATAAAATGATGAAGACATTTCAGGCCAAATAACTTTCCATGGTTTAAATGTATATTCACCAACATTATAAACTGCATGGAAAGGTGCGCCTTTCATTTGTCTGCGATAAGTTGAACGAGCCTCAAGAACCGGTTTGTAGGAATCGAACCAAGCTGCAGTCTTTCTAAGTTCATGCCTATCAATCCGCTCTTTTGCTTCAGCATAATCTGCAGTTGATATCCCTGTATTAGGAACAAATGTAAAAAGAAAATCCTTAGAGTCAAAGTCAGGTGCGCTGAGCTTGAGATAACACTCTTCAAAATCACTAGCACCTTTGATCAGAGGATAAAGATCTGTAGGTTCAACCCATGCTTGTTTAACAGGTCCTATGTCTTTTTTACCAGCTTCTGGCCGGCTTCTAATCTGAACATGGATTTCATTAACATTGAGTATGGGCACGAAGAATACTCCATTTAGATCTGTTGTAATCCCTTTACGGCCCTTAGTCCATGAGCATTTACGAGACAAAAACTTAATTGCTTCAAACCGGTCTGGTACCAATATCGCCCATGGTGAGCCAGCCTCGTCAACAGGAAAAGCTTCTTTCTCTTCATACCGAATGATGTCCATAACAGATTCAATGCTCTGTGAGGATTTTATAGCCCGCTTCTGGCCAACCTCGGGTCCCCAAAGACGATATGGTACAGGATAAACTGGTGCATTTTCTGATTTTTTAAATAAAGCAATTGTAGTGTGGTTGCTTGCATCTTCAAAAGGTTTAAGACCTTTCATATCATCCACTGATAGTGGTTGTAAATATAATGAACCTTCGCGAAGAGGTTCTATCTTAAATGTTCTAAAACCAGCTGATGAGGGGTTTTTAAATAACGTACCAGTGATAACAAATGCTAAATGCCCGCCAGTTTTTAGCCATTTGTCTGCAACGGTGTAAGTAATCATTGCTGAAATATCAAGCTCATTACCACCATGCATCCGAGTTTTCGAAAAAATTCCGTATTGTTCACAGGTTGGTTTAACACGCTCCCGATATAAATCTGGTAATTTAGACCATCTAACCCATGGTGGATTACCAATAACAATGTCGAATTTCTCAGCAGTAGCTGACCAGAAAAAGTTTCTAACAATCCTAAACCATATTCCATTCCATTTCTGGCGATGCAGGTTTAATATCTGATCATATGTATAGCGTAGCGGAGCGTCCCATTCTTTAAGAAGTACTTCAGAGAAAAAACGTTCTTTCTTTGCCTTAGCCATGGAGTCATCAAATTCTAGACCCAATTCAACATCTTTTCCCATACGATTGAACATAACGTCCAAACTGTCGCGATCGTGCGCCAGTGCAGCTGGCAAGTGGATATCGAGTTTAGCGAACTGGCTGCCAATCCTATATTGAACTATAGGTTCTGAAGTTTCAGGAGAAGATGCTGGGGAGTATATAGCATCTGCCATTAGGACAGGGACTTCTAACTCTTGACCTGGGACTTGAGCTAAGAGATCGGCTACTTCGATAAGAAAATTAACCCTAGCTGTTTGTACTGCTAAAGGATTGAGATCAAAACCCCATACTGTTTTACAAACAAGTTCTAAGGTGTCCTTAGCACTAATATTTTTCTCTTTTGCTAATTGACGTTTCTTCCTAATAATTGCCAGTAAAAATGCACCTGATCCACAAGTTGGGTCTAGAACTCTTTGTGTTAGAAAATCTTGGTCGCTAACTTTATTTAAAGTGAAATCAACAAGCCAGTCGGGTGTGTAAAATTCTCCTAAACTTTGGCGTAATTTACCCGGCACTAATCCTTGATATAGGTCACGTAATACATCACGGGTTTGGGAGAGCTGATCAAGTCGGTATAGTGATAAAACGGAAAGTAAGCGCCTTAATGTTGGAAGCAACTCAGGAACGATTTTCAGATTTACGATATCAAGATACCAACTAAAAATAGCTTCTTCTACAAAGCCATTAATTCCCGCTTCCTTAAAAATTGATGACCGTTCTATAGCTGAGCTAAGAAATTCAATCATTTCATCATCGTTCATCAGTGCAGCCATGCTTTGAGCAGGTTGTTCTGTTGAGGTGAGCCCATGTGCAGATATTATTTCAGCAGCCAAGAGCTTAATCAGCATGGAATTATAAGTATGAAGAACAAACAGCCGTGCAGGGATTGAGTCTGATTTCGCACCAGACCAAGTAAATTTAAGTTCTTTTGCTATAGCTTCAGCTTGTAATATAGAAAGATCAGCGACCTGTCCATATAGAGTTCGCCACTCTGCAAAAAGCATTTTTAGTTTATTATTTTCGTTGACAGCAAGTTGTTGCGCAAGTCCATCGGAAAGCTGTTGCATAAAAGCTCGTGCATTACCCGAACCATGACCAAAATCAGCGAGTAAATTTTCTGATGTAAGACCTTTGCGTGTATCAGAACGAAGAGCATCAACGACCATCTCTACTGATTCTGGAGAAAATGGCATTAACTGCTGGGTGTTTATTTCACCATCAATAACTTGTGCAAAGCAGATATGCTCCCCATCTATAGCGATTCCAATGAAATCTGACTCTGGTATTTTAGTCTCTTTTGCTTTTTTTGCTATATAAGGTAGCAGTCTCTCTTTCGTAGCATTGATGAATGCAGAGCTGCTTTTCTTTCCTTTAAAATATCCGGGTGCTTTGTATTCGATGATTACGTGATTGTAACTTGCATCATTACGGTCACGTTCAGCAAAAAGATGCAGTCCAGTTGCGTCTTCCAATGCTTTGTTCCACGCAAACCGGACTTCTTCTTCGCCTTTCCATGGCTGAAGACGTTTTTCTTGGATAGAGTTGTAAGCGGATTGCTTCATGTAATGGGGCCTGCTAGCAAGGTGAAAAGTATGCAGCCGAACATTATGATTCCTAAGGAACTCGGGTTCAAGTTCAATCGTATTTTAGTAGTCAACTAAAACAGATCTCCGCTTTAGAGTTTTCCAGTATAGGTTTTTCAATTTGTTAGGTGGTAATCTAACGTTATAATCATGTGGCCTGAGTTAGCTGCAATACCCGACTATATAGTCTGTAATTGCACGAGCCGCTTCGCTAAAGCTTATATAACCTTGTGACAGGCACCCACTCTTTTCAGGCATCTGAAGAATCGTCCCAACTGGCTGTTATTCCAACAGTTTCAGTGTTGGCTCATTCTCTGTCTAGTTCTGTAACGCCAAAGCATCTGTCTGAACCACCTGCTTGTATATTGACTCCACTGCCCACTATTGAACATCAATCCGGCAGGTTTCCAAGGGTTTCCCAAGCCATGCCCAGCACTTTAGTGGTCAGTCTGTTACCCTGTGAGAACAACATTGACCATCCCACCGATTTACTTGCGGGCAGGTCGAGAACAACTGCGAGGTAGACCCAACTCTTGCCTGTCCAGATATAAGTCATGTCGCTACACCACACCATACCTGATTAGGCTCTGTCACTATGAGTTACCTATCAAGGTGATTAGGGACAGCGATATGTTCATGACTGCCGCGTTTATGCCGGTGACTGGGGTTTTCAACTCTCCAGCTCCAATTCTGTCGTTACCCTACCAGTAAGCATAGTCCCATCCATAAGACTTTTACCGTTGCAATTGACGCTATATTTCTTACGTCAGAAAAGTCCTGCTGATGTTATGCAGCTCCATAACCTGGCTGCATAAATATACCCTGTTTGATTTAATAATTCATGTAAGCTCGCATCTGGTTTCTTCATTAAGTAATTATATAAAAATTTTGCATGACGCAGTCTTAAGTAAATACTAGACTGCTATTATTCTTTCGATTACGCGAGAAAATGGAACTCATGAGGAGGCGATTCTCGCTTATTGCAGACAACAATTTCTTCGATTCGGCTCGTCTTGTGCCAGAGGATTTCGATCTTAGCATTACGATGTATGAATATAATGGACGAGGTTAGGAGATATGATGGTAACCAGGGAAAGCATGAAAAAATGGATCATCGAGTGTCTTCAGGAACGGAATGGTAGTGCTTGGCCACGTGAAGTCTCAAAGTATGTATGGGACAGCTACGAGGCCGAGCTTAGGGATTCCGGCGATATGTTGTATACGTGGCAATATGATATTCGTTGGGCCGCTCAACAATTGAGAAACGAGGGTACCCTGAAACCAGTAAATAGACGCAGAGATTTGCCATGGGAACTAGCATAGCAAAGTAGGGTTAACGTTCATTTCGCATCCATATCTGACTCTGTTCTGAGTGGATGGGAATTGATATCCTGAAGAAACTTTCCTGCCTGCCTGAATCTTGCTTTGACTGCCATATCAGTGTTCTACTGGTACGGCTTTATACCCACTCGCGATGTCTATTTTTTGTACGGATTTTAACTTGTGGGTACAAGTGCGGGTATAGCTATTTATTCCTGTTTCTAAATAACATTGATATCAGTCTATTAGGTGTGAAATTCGAGTCCGGCCTTCGCACCAATAACGTAAAATATTACTCATTAATACGATACATAGTAATATCCGCCTCTTTTGACTGTAATGATTGCCGATCAAGTATTCCGTAAAAAAACTGTTGTAGTTGATAATGAATTTTTAGGATGTTAACGCATAGCGGCGTATAGTTCCAGGCTTCAAAAACGCACTATGTCTTAAATTGAAAGCTATGACGCAGTTTACGTTTTAAAATTTCCTAAAATATTCTGATTACAGGCAGTTAGGCCCGATTTACGGTCTCTAAATAGATTTATGGCGCACACGATATGTCGGCTCTATAGCGCCTAAGCCACGTTCTCGAAAGCGCATACGGTTATCCTGATAAGCTGTGTTCTCTCTGTACAGTTGATGGGGTCGCTATGCTTCTCATGTTGGTAATTTCACCAAATAAGCTTTATGAATTCTATTGTCTGATTTACTTAATTATATAAATAAAAATTTTATCATTTATATTTTTTTAAAATAGTCTTACTTCTGGGTGGCGTTAATAATTCCTGAAAATTGTTTTAGCTGAGCCATGGCTACGTTAATATATAATGTAGCACAGCATATATCGAAACTATATTGTTCATTATGGATTGCAGGGCAGTATTCAGGTTCTTCTTGTATTGGGCGTTATGCTTTTTTCTTTAAGGCTAAAAATTATAGTATGGCGTCTGTCAGAGGAGCTATTCCACTGTTGATTACGGTTTACACTAGCGGCGAGCAACCGTGGCAGGCTGATACAGATAAAATTTAAGTTTAATGTGAAAGGGCGACCAACCAGGCCTTGTTAGTAGAAAAACGCCCTTACTTGAAGATAAGGGCGTTTTAGTCAGTTAATGGTTAGCTAAATAACCGGGAAAACCAGCTACGTTTCTTTTTTATTACTGCCTGAGAAACCTGTTGTGGCTGTGCGCTAATCTCGCCAAGTCCGGCGCTGAAGGCAT
>Ga0308167_1002941_pt1 | contig 14567 bp, 19 predicted proteins | sample PhyCR1_2_FD_202138 | JGI IMG/M metagenome (GOLD analysis project Ga0308167, IMG submission 202138) | Phyllosphere microbial communities from UC Gill Tract Community Farm, Albany, California, United States - DLSLRC.R1 | ecosystem: Host-associated > Plants > Phyllosphere > Unclassified | place... | reverse complement strand
TTCACGCATCGGATCGGGTGGCTCCCGATCCTCATCGCCGTGATCGGCGGGCTCGCGTTCGTGGCCTGGGCGACGCTCTGGGGGATGCGCTGGTGGACCCTCGGGCCGGCGCGATGGGGGTGGTTCGCCCCACGCGCCCGGAAGGCGCACCTGCGCGACGTGTACCTGTCGGCCGCGACCGACGCACTCGACCCCGACGTCTGGCTCGTGCGCGTGCTCGACGTGACCTACGTCGGCCCCCACGGCACCCGCGCAATAGTCGAGCACCGCGACGGTGCTCGACAAGATGCGTGGTTCTGGCACACGCGGCCGCGGCGCGGCCGCGTGTACGCCGTGCAGGGCTCCGGAGGGCCGCGCGCGAGCGCGCCGACCAGGAACCGTGTCCTGTACGTCGGGGACGAACAGACCGGGCCGGGAGTGCTCTACGGCATCCCGGCCGCAGCGTGGCGGCAACGGCCGCGACGGATCGTGCGGTTTGAATGACCACCAGGACCGCACGGTTCATCCCACCAGGGAGCGACTTCCGCTTTGAACACACGGCGCTGACAGCTATGGCGGAAGTAGTCGCCCACGGCCGGAATGAGCTTTAGAGTGCCCGTATGACGTGCAGCTCTTGCGGATTCGATGGTCACAACAGTCGCACCTGCTCCGGCCCGCACTGGACCTGCCCCACTTGCGGCAGGCCAACTGCCAACATGAACGACTACTCCGAGCGTCACGACACCTCGTTCTGCTCACCTTTTACCTCTGCCGAGTGCTGGGGCTAGACGTCGCGGCGCGCGCAGTGAGATCCGCTTGCGTGCCTAGTCGCGGAACTCACGACCGGTCAGTTCCGCCCACGCCCGTATCTCGCGAACGTCCCAGACATCTCCGGACTTGAGGCGGCGCACCGGCTCCGGGAAGTTCGGGTGGCGAGCCTTCCAAACGTTGATGGTGTTGGCCTCGACGCCCAAGCGTTCGGCGATCTCGGCGGGGCCGACGAGAAATTTCGCGAGCCCCCGCAGGCTCCGCTCGGTCCCAGGCTGTACCACGGAGCAACCGTACCTAAGTAGCGGAGCAGGCTCGCTCATCGTTCTGAACGACACTCCGACTCGTGTTGGCATCGCCGTCGGAGATCTCTTACACTGAAGCTATGTCAGCCCCTCATGCGATGGTTTCCGCACAGTGACGATCGCAGCTACTCAAATCGACGAATCGGACGGCCACCTCTTCGCAGCAGGTGCCGGCCGTGATGAGACGACCTGGCGCCTGCTACAGGGCGACTGCCGCGAGGCCGTGCAGGACCTGGAGCCGGGCTCTATCAACAGCGTCGTGACCTCGCCGCCCTACTACTGGCAGCGTGACTATGAGGTCAACGGACAGTTCGGGCTCGAGTCGACCATTGATGGGTTCGTCGACAACCTCGTCGAGGCGTTCGCTGCCATCAAGCCTGCTCTCGCGGCCGATGGCACCGTGTTCTTGAACCTCGGAGACACGTATTACAGCGCCAAGGGGCGGCCGCATGGTCAGGACAACAAGCATCGGAGTCGACGGCTGCCTGGTCTTCGTGCCGTCGACGGCCCGGGGCTCGGACTCCCACGTAAGTCGCTCATCGGGATCCCGTGGCGAGTCGCGCTCGCCATGCAGGCCGACGGCTGGACCCTGCGCAGCTCGATCATCTGGGTCCGCAACAGTGCGGTCCCGGAACCGACAAGCAAGGATCGGCCCTGGAGGAAGTACGAGCACATCTTCCTGTTCTCGAAGAGCCCCCGCTACTACTTCAACCGCGAAGGGCTCGCCGGCGAGGAAGACGTTTGGTTCATCGAGCCAGACCGAAAGTCGCTCGCACGGGGCACGCACTACGCGCCGTACCCGCGCGCGTTGGTTGAGCGCTGCCTTGAGTCCGGGTGCCCGGAGGGCGGAACGGTCCTCGATCCGTTCGTCGGAGGTGGCACCACGATGTACGTCGCCGAGGAGATGGGACGTTCTTCCGTTGGGGTCGAGTTGAACCCGGCCTTTTGTGGGCTGATTGCCGACAACATGGTGAAGCAGACCGAGGCACGGTAGAGCACGGAACGGCACTACTGTCGTTCTGTGAGATTCGCTCCTCCTCAGCTCGTCCTCGCAGCCGTTGACGCGTTCGACGGCGCACATCCGCTCGCGGTTGTCTCGGTGCCGGCGCTGCTCCGCGCTGCCAACAGACTGGGCGCGGACCCCACGGGCACAGCGGTTCCTTTCGGATCGACCGAGGAGACCGAGCTTCTCCGCGACTTTTTCCTGCTTCCGCGGCCACCAGAGCCTGACCGTCCGTACTACGCACCATGGTCACGCACTGGGAAGGAACCCTGGCAGAAGATCAAGTACCCGGGTGGGGCTTTGCAGCGGCAGCGGAACCATCTGACGAATCAGGGCGCTGTCTTCATCCAAAACTCGACTCCGAAGGGTCAGGGTCGGGATACGTGGGCCCTCACCACGCAGGCGGGCTCCGAGCTGATCGCACGGAGGGACCACTCGGTACGGCTTGTCGACCTGGCTGTGTGGTTCGGCCGCGAGATCGACGTCGACACGCTCGACTCGTCTGTCACTGGTGGCGCTACCGAGCCGATCGACATGCTTGTCGCTTGGTTCCGGTCAGAGTTCAACCCTGACCGGGGCGACCTTGTCGGCACGATCTACACGACCGACGTCCCAACGGAGTATCGAAGCGCGCAGTTCGTCGACTCGGTGGTCGCCGAGGGCACGTACGAACTCCTCGGGTCGCTCCCTCCTGCCCCAGTCGTCGCCCTTTCGATCGACGAGTTGATCGACGCTCTGACGACGTACCTCGACAAGGCCGGGTACGTCCTCCCCCCAGGTTTGGTTCGCCGAGTACTCATCGCGTGGATGCGAGGGGACATTGTTGTCTTGGTGGGACAGCCAGGCACGGGGAAGTCCCTGTTCGCGAATCTGCTCGGTCGCGCGATGGAATCCGTCCTCGACCTGGACAGTCCCCTCGTGGTGCCCATCCGGGCGGACTTCGACGAAGCAGAGTTCATCGGGTACGAACGCCTCGACGGATCGCCAGAATACCGGGACTTCACTCGCTCGGTACTGAAGACCGACGACCCCCTCGAAGCGCGCGTCGTCATTCTCGAAGAGTTCAACCTGGCGGCGATCGAGACGTACCTGTCGTCGGTACTTGTCGCGACCCAGGACCAGGAACGGCTCGTTCGACTGCCAGCGGGTGAGGAAGCTCAGCTCCCTATCGACACGTTCATCATCGCCACATGCAACTCGTATCGAGATGAGCCGGAAACCCGAACCCGGGTCAGTTCTCCAACTAAGCGGCGATCGACGATCATTACCATGCCGAATGTGCTCGGCGATCGTTACGACGAGGATCCGACGAACGCGGTGCCGACGCTCGCAACCGACCTCGTCGTCGCCGAACGGAAGCGAATAGAACGTCGATCCGACCGGGCCGCCGCAGCGCAATTCGATGGGCTTCGGCTCACGAACCTACGTTCCGTTGCCACCGTCAACGACTTCAGCGACGCAGTCCGTGACGCACTGATGCAGGTCACCTCCGCAATCCTGGACACCGCGGCCGGCCGTTCGTGGTTCACCATGGGCCTACTACGAGACGTGGTCCTCAACATTGCGCATGCGTCGCGTGACCAAAATGACGAACTCGAAGCCCTTGGTCATGCTGTCGCCGACAAGCTCATTCATCAAGTCCGCGGAACCTTCAGCGATATCGAAGACTTCCGCGCTGCCTACGCGAACCTCCCCAACGCTGACGAGATTGATCGCCTTATGGAGCGGATGATGGACGGTCCATCCGACGAGTTGATCTCTTTGCTCTAGAACGAGGGCTGAGCTAACGTCGAAAGCACGGTTGACACCACGTCATCTAGGTTCTCGATAGACGGCGCGATAGCCGCTTCGATGATGCGCCTCCCCGCTCCTGCAACTTCGGCCACAGTGGCGTGCGCGCCGGGGAAGAGAATCGTCACGGCAGCCAGACCGTACAAGCCCATGTACGCGCTCATGTCTTTGCGCGAGTCCTCGGATGCTCCCCCGTCGCGGGCTCGTCGGTATTTGGCGTCGAGGACGGCGACCGCTCCCGTTGAGCGCTCATGCAACAGGAGGTCGGGACGTGAGTCATCAGGCCGATCACTGTAGAGCCGCCAGGATCTCAGCACGCTGGCGGGAGGTTTGGTGTCGTAGTACAGGTCGAACTGCTCGCCGGAAAAAGCTGGCTGCTTTGTACCAAGCACCGACCCGGTCTGGCGCATGTCGAGCTCCTTTGCCAGTCGTGATGCTGCATAGGCTTGATAGATGACGTCGGACTGTTCGACATAACTGAGGCGCGACTGCGGGGCGATTGCCGCGCTCCACCCAAAGCGACCCGCAAGGTCGACCGCGATCCGGTAGGTGGCTCGGTACGCTGGCTCGGTGGTCTCTTCCGCCTGACGCGGAGCGGTACTGAGTGTTTGGGTGCCGAGTGCCCGCGCCAGCGGGCGCTGTTGGAACGCGCGAGCCTTGTTTGACCACAGTCGTGCCCGCGCGACGGCGTCGGTGCCAGCGCGCGCGACAATCACGTCAGCGCAGAGCCGTTCGATCCAGAACAGGACGGCAAGGGCGCGACGGTTCGCGGGGGTGTCGAGAGTCGAGTCGCGACGACGAGCAATGACACGTAGTGGGTTATACCGTTGTCCGCTTTCGACGATCAACCCGTTGTCGTGTTGGGCTAGGTAGCGCTGGGGATCAGAGCGTAGCAGTCGGAGCGTGGGTGCAAGAAGGACACCCGAGCCGCCACGGCGCCGAAGAACCTGGCTGGTAGTCGCCTTCGACCTTGGCGTGTTCAGTACCGACTCGACGGCGCGCAGAGCCTCATCGGCCCATTGGTCGAGCCAGCCGTAGCTGACGTGCGGGTCTCGTAGGCCCGCACCGCTCGAAAACATCGCTTGGCCAGTCCATCCGGTTCCCATGACTTCCAGCTCTTCGAGCATGGCAACGATTCCGTCGAGGCCGAGCTTTGCGTCCTCGGTGCCGAACCAGTAGCTGCGTTTGTCAACAACCAGGTGGTGATATCCAGTTGACCGCACCAGGTCGAGGGCGAGCACACCTGTACTGCCCGACGAAAGCCGAATTGCTTTGCCATCAAGAGTGACGTTTCGTGATTGTGCACCCGTGACCGATATGACGATTTGGGTAGCCGGCACGATCTGCGGCTCAGTTGTTAGGCTGACCTCGAATCGCCCTGCAAGTACGCGCACATCCGCCTGAGGAGGGAGATGATCGGTCATGTCGTCGGCTCCATACGTGGACCGACTGCGCGGCCCAGGCGTGTCTCTTCGAGAATACTGAACGCGTCGTCGCTCAACTCATGCGCAACGTAACGCAGGAGTAACTGCTCCGCAATGTTGCGTTGAGCGTCAGAGCGGGCCGCATCCATCATTGTCCGAATGAAATGTTCAAGATCCAGAATTTTTAGCAGCGAAGGCTCTTGAAGAAGCTCGCGATAACGTTGGGCATTTTTCGCCCCCGATTCGTCTAAGGGGTGGTGAATCATAATGATTGGGGGTGAAGATGTAGCCGCCAGAGCTCCAAGTGCGTGAACGCGACCAAGCTGATCTCTTGCAGGGGTATCAAATTCCATCTGCGACGAGTTCCAGAGGCTGAACTCGGCGTTCACCTGCTCATAGAACGAACTTCCAACGACCGTACTCCAACGACGGCTGAATTGGTCCGCGAGTTTTGTTTCGATAACAATTCCAGTACTGGCGGTCTTGATGAACGCGTCAGCCAACGTTCGGTCCCGTCGACCGGCGCGCAGAAACCTTGGCTGATATTCAATTTCAAGCCATTCAGGTCTGCCGACGCCCGCCAGGTCGAGGGAGTCAAGGACTCGGTTAAGCCAATCAAGGTCGACAGCCAGGGGCGCGAACAGGTTCAACGTCAACGTCTGACTAGAAGTCAGGTACCGCTCACAGCGATAGGGCTCTACTCCCCAGCCTGTCAGGCGTCGTCGCCGATAAGCTTCGGCCGCCATAACGGAGGTAAAATTTGCACCGCTCTCCGCAGCTTTGGAAGTAAGTATGCTGCCGTATTCACGCGAATGTGGAGGCGCTGTCACTCCCCAGTCGTCGAGGTTCAAGACCTCCGCGCGGTACCAGGACTGGTGGGCACGTATGCGGCGGAGCAGTTTTGGGTCTCCGGGCCGTTGGGGTCCAAGAGAACGGGCGTCCATCCTGCAACAGTACTTCTTGCCTGTTGTGCTCGTCTCCGCCGCCCGCGTGGGATGCTCGCGCTGTGCTTGAACCTCGCGACGCCCGGGACGCTGTCTACGCCGAGATCGACCTGCTCGCTACGTGGACGAAGTGGGTGCCATTTTCCGAGGGGGCGAGGACGATCGACCGACTTCCCGGCGTCTACTCCATGCGCAGCGGCGATAGCATCGTCTACGTGGGTATGGCCGGCGAGCGGGCCGGGAGCGGCAGCAGCAAGCCCAGCGGTATGCGCGGCCGACTTGCGAGGTATACGAGCGGCAAGGCCGCCGCATCTGGGTTCGGTGAGGCCGCACTCGATCGCGCTCTCGCCGACGTCGCCTTCGTCAGACAGCAGCTCAACGCACTTGAAGAGGGCGAGCCTCGTCGTACGACTGAGTGGGCGAAGGACGCGATTGGGTGGCACAGAGCCGAACTTCGGTGGACGACCTGCGCGGACGCCGACGCAGCCAGAGGCCTCGAAGATCAAATCGTCAGATTGCTTCGCCCACACGGGATTTGGAACCGCTAGTGGTGGCGGTCATGTCACCCCTCTAGGCTGAGCGAACATTATTCTGAAGGGACGCCTCGCATGGCACGACTCAGCAAAGCCGAGCAGGACAACATGGTCGGCGACCTCACCGTGTCGATGGACGGCGACTACGACGAGGAAGCGTTCGAAGCGACCTACGACAAACTGGACGATAAGCACAAAGCGCAGGTGGACGAGGCCGCGCGTCAGTTTGAAGCAAACGCTGTCGGCTGGGACGACGACGACGACTGACGAGGCAGGCGCGCGCCGCCAGGCGTCTGATGCCACTCAGCCGTTGGGCAGCGCCGCCGCCTGAACCGCACAGCCTCCGTCTGCTGCTGTGGACCTGCGGAGTCAGCTCGCGCAGACTCTCGTCAGCCGATTCCATATCGAGAATCGGCTTCCACGGACGGGCCGAGACCTGACAGCTTCGGGTAGCCCCCGTTGCATGATTCGAAGTCCGTTGCCACTTCCGCAGCAGCTGCCCACCTTCACTCGATCACTGACATAAGGGACGCGCTTGCTGCGGAAAAGCACTTCGTCTTTCTTCGATCGTGCCATCGCACGCTTCTCTGCCACACTGGTAGTCCGACCATCACTCGATAGGAGCATTCTGTGGCACAGAAAGTCACCACCACGCTCGTTGACGATCTCACCGGCGACCCCATCGACGACGGCGCAGGCAGCACCGTCACGTTCGGTTTTGACGGCGCCCACTACGAGATCGACCTCACCGACGACAACGCTGACGCTCTCCGCGAGGCGTTTTCTGACTACATCGCCGCTGCTCGGAAGGTGAGCGGCCGGTCCGGTCGCACGACCGGCAAGAGCGGCCCAAAGCGCGGCAACTCCGAAGAGCTCGCCAGGATCCGCGAATGGGCGAACGCAAACGGTCACGAAGTCTCCTCGCGCGGCCGTATCAGCCAGGCAGTTCGCGGCGCGTACGACGCGGCGCACTGACGCCCCTTCCACGTAGAACAGCCGGCCACCGCGACAGGTGTGGCCGGCTGTTCATGGTCGACGTGAACGTTCCCGAGACGCCAAGAGTCCGGAGCCCGTCTCGTTGCGCTGCGAGATCTCGGCCGGAAGTCGAAACGCGAGTGTGAGCACTTTTGCTCGATGGAGGGCTCCTTTGGCGCGCTAGGTGTCGGTGCTGGCAGGGGCTGCCTCCCCGAGCGACGTGGCGCCTTGCTCCCGTGCTCGTACGAGACCTTCCATCTCAAGTGCGAGTGCCGTCAGTGCTCGCTGGGCCAACACGCACACGACTTCTAGGCGCTCTTGAAGCGCTTGGGCCTCCTCAGCAGTGAGCTTCGGCTTGCTGATCCGCTCTGTCATTGCGGCCCGCCACTCGTCGTCGATCTCCGAGAATCGTCGTGCGGCGGCGTTACCGACCTCCGCGAGTTCGGCATACTCCGCATCAATGCCGTTGTCGGCAACAGACATTGCTACCTCGGATCCGCGGTCGATCATCTCCCTACCGCGCTCCGCTGCATCCTGAAGAGCATCCAGCGCTTCGATCAGCACACTCGTTGAACTCGACAAAGTGCGGCTTTCAAGGGACCGTGCCTGCTCGTTGACCGCCGCAACGTCTCCAGTCGTGGTGTAGCGAAACAGTGCCACCTGGGACGTTTCAGCGACGGCGACGGCCGCCGCTGAGTAACCTGAGCTCGAATAAAAGACTGCGTGGGGCACTCCGTGGGCAGCCCCTCGGAGCCTTTGTACGTCTGGTGATCCCACTGGTTGCGAGAGATGCTTGACCTGCGCGACCGCCAGCTCCGCCTTCACGTCGATTCCGCCGTCAGCGCCACCGGCGGTGCGGTGGGCGTCAGGGAAGCCGATGGCGCGCATGTGTTCGCGAGCGAGTTCCTCAGCCATCTGCCAAGTGAAGATTTGCACGACGTGAACCTAACTCACAACGCCGACACAGGGTTGTGCTCGTCTCGTTTCCCTACGGTTGCGAGACGTCTCGCCGACGTCTCGCACATAGGAGCGGGAGCCACGGAATCTCTGGGTCGGCGGGTCTCGTAACCATGTGTCGCAAGCGTGAGCCATGATCGCTGTCATGAAGGTTGGTTGCGAGACAGAGGCAGCGTCGTGGTGAAGCTGATCGGGTACGCGCGCGTGTCAACACGGCAGCAAGGCACTGACCGGCAAGAACAGGACCTGCTCGCCGCTGGCGTCCGCCGAGATGACCTCTACGTCGATCATGGGGTGTCCGGAGCTCGTGCCTCGCGTCCAGCACTTGACCGAGCGCTAGACGCGCTGCACGACGGGGACACGCTGGTCGTCACCACGCTCGACCGGCTCGGCAGATCGACGATCGACATGCTCCGCTTCGCCGCCCAGCTCCGCGACTGGAATGCGGGGCTTCGCGTGCTGAATCTCGGTGGTGGCGACGTCGACACGGCAACCCCGATGGGGTCGATGGTGTTCTCCGTCATGGCAGCGCTCGCGCAGATGGAACTCGAGATCAAACGCGAGCGGGTTCGTGACTCTGTGACTAAGCGCCGAACCACCGGTCAGGACCTCGGCGGACGACGTGCCGTCTTCACGGACAGCCAGGTCCGCTCAGCCATCCGGCTCCTCGATGCTGGCGAGCCAGCTTCCCAAGTCGCTCGCGACCTCGGCATGTCCCGCGCCACCCTGTACCGCCGCATCCGCCTCCTGCAGCCAGGCACGACGCAAAGCTGAAAGGCCGACGCCGAGCGATGCTGCTCACAGCGTGTCTCAGCGCCGCTCAGATGTCTAGACGGGCGATACGTGCCGACGCTCAGCGGCCCCGTCGTTTCTTCGGCCAAACGAAACGAACGATGCTCGCGACCAATACGACGGGGATCGTCCAGATGAGGGGTTGTTGGTGAGCCCATGTGGGCCAGCTGGTCCAGATCATCGCGAGGTCGGTCTTCACAGCGTCGATGAGGATGGTGCTGAAGTCGGGCGTGGTCATGGGCGCAGGTTAACGGGAGCTACTGACGAATCGTCAGTAGCGCTACGCTCAGAGTTGGACCTGGTTGGTCCGTGATCCGCAGTGCAGAAACCCTCGTTCGGAAGGGGCTGCACTTGCGCGCCTACTGTCAGAAAGTCCGCCACCCGACTCTCGCGGCTGCGAAGGCCGCGCTGCGCCACGTCCGCGAGTCGTCAGCGCCGGGGAAGAAGCTGCCGGTCGCGGTTCATCCTTGCTCTGTCTGCCGCTGCTGGCACCTAACGTCGAAGGCTCCGACTGGTCGCCACCGGTGGTGATGGTGAGCGGACCCGGCAACGCGCGGGGTCCTTCACACCATCCGACGTCCCGCGCATGTGGTCGTGCGCGCGGTGCTTCGGCCCACGAGTCGCGGGCTTCAGCCCGACGCCCTCGATGTGCAGTAGCTATGTCCTCCGGGAAGTTGCTAGAGAGATGAAGCGATCCGGTGGAGCGAGCGTTTCGGGTCCGCGCACCCCACCGGATCAGAAGGCCAGAGCCCCCGCGCATCACCGGCTGGGTAAGCCGGTGGCGTTGCAGTTCACGATACGGAGTCACGCGGGTGGAAGGGGGATCGCACCCAATTGCGCAAAGCCGCACGGCGGCAGCGCTCCTCATGGCTGTCCCCCTATCCGATTGTCTATCGGGTACGCGGCGACTTGCGGGTCACGGGCTCGTCGGGCCAGATGACCTGCTCACCCATGTGCTCTAGAAACCTCGAAAACTCGCTGACGGTTAGGTCTCCGCGGACAACAGCGGACGTGATGAAGTCTCGGCGTGACCAGATCGAGGTGGAGCCGTTGTCGCGCGTGTGCGTGTAGATGGTCATGTCGAGGCTGGACAGTGCCTCAACGAGGCCGCTGCTGCTGTCTCCACGGGGTGCCTGAACGATGCGCTCAACTTCATTCCACGCCTCGGCGCGGTACGCGGACGTGCACGGATGCGCGACGGTCCCGTGGGAGCGTCCACGGGGGCTCGCCGCGGTGATCATCAGCTTGAACGGGTTGGCCTCCCCACCGCCCATCCGGTTGAGGCAGAAACGCGGGTCTGCCGCGGCCTCGGTGCGTTCCTCCAGTGCCCACTGGTTTCGACTGCGCGCGGCGAAGATTCGTGTGTTGTCCAGCGCCCGCAGCTCATCAACCGGCAGGATCGAACTGTAGAGGCCGCCGAACACGAGCCGATCGAAGCTCTTGCGGCCCGCCCAGTGCTGCTTGATCCGCTTCCGGATGTTGTCGGAACGGCCAACGTAGAACTGTTTGTAGTCATCGAAGACCATGACGTAAACGCCTTCGGCATCGTCCCAGCTCGAAAGATGCTCCACCTGTTTCAGCGTTCGTGCCTTCGCGAGGGCGTGTTGAAGTGCCCCTTCGAACTCGTCGCCGTCGAGCGATGCGAAGTACGCCATCGACAGGTCGTAGTTCCTGAGTGCTTCGTCTCGTTGGACAAGCAGATACGCGTCCGAGAGCCGCGTGTGCTCGTCGTCCCGATAGGCCCATGCGACGTCGGTCCAAAACGAATCACTGACTTGCTCCCGTGGGATCCTGTTGTGCGGGGCGCGGCTTGGGTAGCCGTACATTGATCGCGTCATCCGAAAACCAAATTTGCTATCGCGAAGCGTCTCACCAAAGTGCTCGATCACGGGTTCCTCTCGCTGCACCGTCGCGCGGCATCATGTTGTGGCCTCAGCCGCCCGATCGAACGAGCGTTCGTCCTTCGTCTATCGAACGCCCTTCAGGCAAGCGGCTTGTTCCGGTGACGCAGCAGCCAGTCCTTGAACTCGTCGCGCAGGATCATCCACGAGCGCCCGATCAGGTACGCGGGCAGCGGGTCCGGGGTCTCTTCTTGGATGAGCCTGCGGACGGTGTGCGGTGTTACACCGAGAGCATCGCTGACTTCGTCTGCGGTCAAGCGGGCAGGCAGGTCGGCGAAGAGGTCATCGAGCGCGCTCATGTCGATCAGGCTATGGTGCCGCGCTCCCGCACAGGGCAAGCGCCTCTCCTGGCATCAGAAAAACATCGCCTTTCGCCTGGCTAGTGTTACGCCTCATCAGCTAGAGCTAGGCACCGGGGCTGAGCCCCAGATGGCGTTAGCGGCCGCGTACTCGGGGCAGAAGTTCCTGAGCGGGCGCGCTTCCTCGCCGTGGTCGGCAGTGAGCCAAATCGTATCGAGCCGCTCAAGCTGCTCGAACTGTTGGCACTCAGGCACTCAGGCAGTCCGGTGACCCTTCGCCTACCGGAGCCCGGTCTACTGCCCTGACGGCGAACGCCAAATGGCGTTCGCGGTCGCGTGCTCGGGGCAGAAGTCCCCGAGCCGGCGTGCTCCCTCGCCGTGGTCGGCGGTGAGCCAGCCGTGCGTCCTGGCGACGATCCGCGCACCCTCGATGCTGTCGCCGGGGAAGTCCATCGGTGCGATGAAGGCGCTGCACGGACGAAAGTCGCACCGAACCACGACGGTCTGCATGGCGCTCATGGGTCCATCCTCTCGCCGGCCGCGGTGTCGGCGCTGGTCCGTACGATCCCGCTCGTGGGATCACGACGCCGGGACCGATACACCGCGCCGGAGGAAGCGCGGTACTCGTTATCTCCCGAGGCGATCGGCGCACCCGTGGAGGGCGCCGGGCTCCGGCCGGTTCGCGCGTGGGTGCCGCGCAACGACGGCACCCAGCATCGCGTGGAGGCGGTGGCTGTCTCATCGACGCCGGACGCTGTGTGCCTCCGGTGGCTCGATGACGATCAACTTTTCCAGGCATGGGTGTGGCGAGCAGCAGTGAGACATCGGAGCACGCCGGCAGCCGTAGATGCTTCGTGAGCAGCACGCGCACCGACACGCGGCGTGTTGGTCGCGCTTTGGAATGTGTAGATGCTTGACTGCTCGCGTGACTTACAGCAAGCGGAAGCGCGGCGCGGTGAAGGACCCCGTGACGCCTGGCTACCGTATCGAGCGCGAGTCACGCGAGAAGTTCAAGGCGATGGCCGCAGCAGTTGACGCGGCGTCGCCCAGCGAACTGCTGGACCTCCTGGCCGAGCACATCGAGCTGGACCCGGCCACCGGCCGGCCCGTCTGGTGGCCGGCCGCTGATGACCGTCGCAAGGAGCTGCCTATCGACGGCCTCTAACGAGTGAGGCCCCTCGCTCTCGCGAGGGGCCTCGAAGCATTCGCGCCCAAGACCTCGAAAGTTTGGCGACCGACAGGTCTAGGGCGATTCAGGAAGAACCGGCTTTTGAGGGCCGGGCCTTCGTCGTACCCGCGGGCTGCACCGCGAGAACGGGTCGATCATAACGCCTTCAACTGACTCTGTACACGACACGACGCGCGGACAGGACGTTCCACGTCCCAAGTGGGACGTGATGGAGGACCCCTGGTTCCAGCACGTCGTCGCGTTCCTGTGCTCCCCCGAGGGCGAGCGAGCACTGCTGCGCGTCGGACTGACCGAGGCGCAGACGGTGGCGATCGCGGCGACGATGGTCGAGCATCCCGGCATCCACTCCACGGAGATTGTTCGGCTGACCGAGGTCGTCTGGGGCCGGGTTCAGCGGGCGATGGAGCTGTTTGATGTAGTGACCGATTCGTGGGCTCCGCACGAGCGCCAGGAACGGGACATGAGCGGCCGGATTGTGCGTGCTGGCGACGTCGCCCTTCCGGGCGAAACGGGGTACAAGTCAGGTGCGCCGAGGGTGTGGCTCCGGACGGTGCCGGCGACGGTGCTCCAGGGGCTCCGCACGCCGCGCTCGCACGCGCAGTGGTTGGCGATGTTCGAGGGGCTGTTGTCAACTCCTACGGGCGACGCCTGCCGGCGTCTCGCGCAGGTCAGCGTTCGCATGGCGATGAAGGTCGCCGCGGCTGACGTTGCGACGTCGGATTACGACACGTGCCGCAACGCGGCACGGTCGCACGAGTCGCTGGCGGACCTGGTGGGAGTGTCGAAGAGCAGCGTGCGGCGGGTTCGGGCTCTCATGGCCACGCTGGGGGCGACGGCGTTGCTCACGGCTGGTGGGTGGCTCACCGGGGACGAGCGGGATGCGGCGGAGGCGGACACCGGTCGCCGGCAGGTGAAGGTGGCGAACAACCGCGCCTTCGTCATCCCCGCTTATTTGCAGTCTGTGCAAATTGAGCACCTACCCTCGTCCCCGAAGGGGATGAGGGTTAAGTCCAGTAAGAGATCACTAGTCAACCGCGCTTCGCGCGCGAAGGCCGCTCCGCGGCCAGGCTCTCGACGGAATGAGGGACAACGTTTCCCGAGAAAGCGTCCCGTTCCACAAGCGGCACAGGACCGTTTGCCGCTCCAAAAGCTCGCTGGACAACTGGCCGAGTTCTTCGGCGTGCCCGCTTCACGTTTTGTCGGTGACGATCGCGGAGTGCACATCGGCCGGTTGGTGAACGCGCTCGATGCCTCGGGCATCGACCCCGCTCGCTGGAGTGCTTCGTCTGTCCGGGCTGCTGTGGATCGGTGGGTGCGGACGACTGGTCAAGAGCTGCTGCCGTGGGGTGCGAGGAAGAACCCCTTCGCCTACATCACGACGGTGCTCCGTGGTGCGTGCAGCGACGTCGAGCTGACGTCCTTCGAGCGTCAGCGCCAGGAGCAGGAACGGGCTCGTCAGCGAGCCGCTGAGGCTGCTGCGGAGGAACGTGCTGTGCGGGAACGTGCAGCGTCGTTGACGCTGGAGGACATGCGTCGAATCATGGCCGAGTATGCGCCTACGGCGCGCTCGGGAGCTGCGATTCGGTAGCCGTCACCCCACCCCGTACCCCCATCACTGGTTGTGATAGGGGTCTAGGGTGTTTTCCCCTGCCCTGCCCGTCCCCCCGGCTGTCGCCGCGTCCGAACCTCCCACGCACAACGCAAGCG
>Ga0308167_1002938_pt1 | contig 14583 bp, 14 predicted proteins | sample PhyCR1_2_FD_202138 | JGI IMG/M metagenome (GOLD analysis project Ga0308167, IMG submission 202138) | Phyllosphere microbial communities from UC Gill Tract Community Farm, Albany, California, United States - DLSLRC.R1 | ecosystem: Host-associated > Plants > Phyllosphere > Unclassified | place... | reverse complement strand
TGGCAATAATTCGGGAGAGAAAAAATGATCCGTATAACTAAATGGAAGTTAATAATTTTATTCATATACTCATGCACCACTATTCCTGTGTTTATGTTTTTATTGAGTCTATTTTTTCTATGGCAGTCGTCTCCAGTAGGGAAGGGAGTTTTTGCGGAGAAAAATTTACATGTTGCATTAAATATGGCAGGAGTGGGATTTTTATTGGGTATCATTTTATGGCTATCTTATTATTTACCGTATAGAAAGAGAAATTTAAATAAAACAAAAAGTTAATGCAGTCTGGTAAAAATAGGGTTAAGTTTAGATATGATGAGTGATGCCATATGACTGAGAAAATTTTAAGTATTGATATCGGTGTTCATTCCTTTAAAAATATTCAGCTAAAGGATGTTAAGTATTTTTCTGGGGCGCTTGATCTGACTTTTTACTTATTTGATGAGGGTTTTAAAAGTAATGTTATGGTTACTTTTGAATGGATACACTCCTTTCGTGTAACAGATGAAGGTGACTTGCTAAAAATGCAAGATGATCTGAATGGTCAGATGATTACAGGAATTTATACAGTAGAAGGATCTCATTATTTATCATGGTTTAATGAGCAAAGCGCCAACATCCATGATGGGGGTTCTATAAATCATTACTTAATAGTTACAGGCGATGATGTTATTGAAGTACTGTCTTCTGTTAGTCCAACAATAACATCTTGTTAATAGAAAGCCCAGTTTTCACAGCTGGGTTTTTACTTTATAACCAGTGAGTTACCCGATAATGGCCGCTACTCAATAAACCTCATCACTGTCACCGACAGCACCAGCACCAGCACCAGCAGCAGCGCGGGCGGCAGCTTCACCTTCGGCTCAATGACCGGGTCGGCGAACGTGAACGTGAGCCGGGATAAGATGCACAGCACCTGGCAGAGCGTGGCGGAGCAGACCGGCATCTTTGCCGGGAAAGGCGGCGTTGACGTGACGGTGGGTGAGCACACGCAGCTGAACGGGGCGGTCATCGCGAGTACGGCAGATGCCAGCCTGAACAAGCTCGACACCGGCACGCTGGGCTTCGGCGACATAGAGAACCACGCTGACTATAAGGTGGAGCACCAGAGCGCGGGGATGAGCACCGGCGGCGGCATCGGCGGTCAGTTCGCCGGGAACATGGCGAACGGGATGCTGGCGGGTCTGAACGGCAGCGGCAGCGCCTCGTCGGTGACGAAGTCGGCGGTGAGCGAAGGCACGATAGTTATCCGCGATAAGGAAAAGCAGGCGCAGGACGTTGCAGACCTCAGCCGCGACGTGGCGAATGCCAATCCGGGGCTGGACGTCATCTTTGATAAGGAGCGTGAGCAGAACCGGCTGAAGGCGGCGCAGCTGATAGGTGAAATCGGGGCGCAGGCGGGAGATATTGCCCGGACGCAGGGCCAGATAGCGGGTATGAAGGCGCAGCAGGACCCTAAAGCACTGGCGGCTGCAAGGGAAGAGCTGGCCGCAAAAGGGAAGCTGAACCCGACGTCAGATGAGATAGCGAAGCAGGCTTACGACACGGCGATGAAGCCGTTCGGTACCGGCTCGTCGCTGCAGCAGGGCATCAGCGCGGTGACGGCGGCGGTGCAGGGGCTGTCGGGCGGGAACCTGGCGCAGGCGGTGAGCGGTGCGTCGGCACCGTACCTGGCGGAAAAGATACACAAGCGGACCACGGATGCGAACGGCAAGGTTAATGTCCAGGCGAACCTGATGGCGCACGCGGTGCTGGGCGCGGTAACCTCGTATGCGGCGGGCAATTCAGCGCTGGCCGGAGCCTCGGGTGCGGTGATGGGTGAGTACATCGCGCAGCAGATGTATCCGGGGGTTAAGCGCAGTGACCTGTCTGAGGAGCAGCGGCAGACGATAAGTGCGCTGGGGACGCTGGCGGCGGGTCTGGCTGGCGGCGTTGCGGGTGACAGCACGGCGGATGTGGTTGCTATTAAATCTTATGGCCGCATGAGTCAGGCCCATTGGGTAACCCTAGCGATCAACGAGCGACAGCCTCGACGTTTAGAAGTGGAACTTACACAGAAAAAGTTGCAGAAACTGATATCTACCTTTATAGAGACTACGGAGGATCAGCAAGAGCTGATGGTCGCTTCTGGACTCCTGAACCATCGAAAGGCCCGCTAAAGTCACAAATGGATAGTGCTGTTTTGCCTGAATGGGGTAATACATTCCAGAACCAGGCAATTATAAAAATACCTAAAGGTACGAAATATTATGAAGGCAATGCGGCGGCACAAACGGGTACTGAAGGGACTCATCCAACATTGCATGGTGGAGGTACACAAATATTTTTGCCAACCCCAAATAATGAATGGATCATCAAAAAATGAAATCTGTAGAGAAGATTAAAGAATGGACGTCGGAAAGAAAAGCATTTTATTTTTTCTTGCCTGATGGTCCATACGGAAGACCATTTGATAATCAATATACGGTTGAGTCTATTGGTATAACTGACAAAGGCTTAGAAGTTAAGTTTAATGATGGATTAGCCTTATTGTTTACAGGCGAGCCAGAAGTAACTGACGAAGGGTGCAATTTGTTGATAACCAGATATGAAATATGCCACTTTGAGAAACATAAAGGGTTATCAAAATCTTTTGATTATGGTGAAGTAGTATTAACTGGTTTTAAATGACAAAATTCCAGCCAATCCCCCTAAGATTTTACTTTATAACCAATTAGTTACCTAAGGCGGGGCGCCACTCTATAGTCCCTACCAGGATCCTGTGTGACCGCTTCTACAGCGTTGCGAACAGATTATATTAAAGTTAAATCCCCGCTTTCCTGGCTTTAGTCATCGCATGAAGTCCCGGCCAACTGGCCGGGATTTTTGCTTTTAAGCCCTCAATCATCCCGCTTGTCGCCGCTGCAACCGCATCACACCGGGCGCAGCGGTGATCTCGTTCTGTCCAGCCTCAGTGATACCAAACCCGGTCAGCCAGTCACCACCGATAATCACCTCGCCATTCTCCCGCACCCAGTCCGCCCCGGAATTCTGCCACTGGAGACTGGATTCGCATAGTGCTGTCCACTCCGCTTCATCAGTCATGGTTGTTACCGACAGCGTGTTATCACGCAGCGTTAACCGGATCGGCGTGTCGGTGGTAAATCCGAACGCAGCTAGCTCGCCACCCATGATAGTCAGCTCCGGTACTGGCCCGAAAATAAAAGTGATGTTCATGTGTTCTCCTCCGTGAGGTGCATGATGCGGATAATCAGCTGGCCCTGTTCGGCGATAATGTTCACCGGCCGGCCTTTGATAAATCCCCACTGTTCCAGCCATCGTCCCTTGATAGTCAGTTGGGGAAGTGGATTCAGTCTGCCGCCGTTGGGGCGGTAACCGACGATGCTTTTGCGTGTTTGGGGTACAGCGGGTTCTGACGTAGAATCTCTTCCAGCCATAATTAACTCCGATTCAGTTAGTTGTGGTCAGCGGGCTGTTGGTGTTCCACCACCTTCAGTCCGCGCTAAAAATCTCTCGTTACTTTCTTCCTTTACTGTTTTCTCCTTGAGAGGCAGATTATGAGCATTATCCACTTCAGGATTGATGACGACGTTAAATACCGAACGGTGTCAGTCACGAGGTATAATAAAAATACGCTCTAAAACCTAAAGTCAACTAGCAAAGTGAAAGTGAATTTTTCCTGAATTAATTAGAAAATTGAATTGCCTGGAAGTATATTTATGAGAGGCTTAGCTCGCGAAGCATCCAAAAGTTAAAATAATTTTTAGTGTTATATAAGGAAAGATTAAAATGCATGGAAGCCGTTTTTTTTCTGGCTATGAAAAAGGCAATGTTAAGCGCTATTTATTACTCTCTGTTTTTTTCATCATATTTGCAGCATGGCTATGGTATCTGATGTGGTCAACTGGCGTCGCAAGTCGTGTTGTATTAATGAAGAGTATTCCTGAGTGGACAACATACATTACTGTTGCATCAATAACAGGTCTTATTTTTTCGGGGCGGGCTGTTTATTTTAGACCAGTTGGTGAATCGGCTGCCTATATACTGAAAACTTTTTTTGGTGGATTTTCCATTGGTTTTGTTTGTATTCTAAATTGTTATGATGTCTATGTTTATGTTGCTCCTGGTAAGATTATTCAGTACGAATCTGAATATGATGTTACGTTTCCAGGTCCGGCAGTTGGGAAATATAGCCATTGTGAAGCTGGCTTGTGGATTAAAGATGCCCATACGAAAAGATGGATTCAACTTTGTACAAATCGTACGGATTTATACAATGACAGGAAGCAAGGTATGACTAAAGTATGGGTGACGGCTTATACTAATAAAATAGGGTCTTACATTATAAATTATAAGTTCACTTATGATTGATTTTGAATAAAATTCATACAAGTTAATTATTGTGTTATAAGTTCGGGTAACAAAAGCAATAGTCGAAATCTCTAAGAGGAAAGTCCAGCTTCAGGAATGAAGATAATGCAGTAAAAATAATATTAGCTGGCTTTTACTTATCTATAACCTGATTCCAGATCTTTGCTGCCCTTAATGAAGTCATTACTCTTACATGCAGCCAGACACCATTGCCACTCGTAATGGGTCTGGCTAACCGCCCCCTCACGCCGCAGGCGGCGTCGTGCGCGCAAAGCTCTCGCGCGCAAACAGCGTTTCCGCCAGCTTCACCAGCGCCGGACGTTCGACACACCAGTTGGGCACCACGCGGCGGAAATTGAGGTAGCCAATCATGCAGCCGGTGGCGATGTCCGCCAGATTAAGCTGGCCGTTATTAAGCCATTTTCCTTCAGCGGCCACGGCTTCCAGCATGTCGAGGCTGCGCTGAATCTTTTCACGATTGCGCAGCAATACTTCTTCCGACTGTTGGTCACCCGGTCGCATCTGCTCGCGCACGATCACCAGCGCGGCATCGCTGACGCCATCCGCCAGCTTCTCCAGCTGACGGATATTAAGCGACTCAAGCGGATCGGCAGGCAACAGAGCGGGCTCCTCGCCGCGCAGTTCCAGAAACCCGGCGATGATGCTGGAGTCGAACCAGATTTGCTTATCGTCAGCAACCAGCGCCGGAACTTTGCCCAGCGGATTGTAGTGCGGCACGTGGCTGTCATCGCTGTAAGGCGATGCGTTAACGAATTCAAATGTAATGCCTTTTTCCAGCATGATAATCGAAATCTTACGCACAAAGGGGCTGGTATAGCTGCCAATCAGTTTCATCGGGTTCTCCGGATTCAGTGACTATTCGCCAGGAAACATAAAAGGATTGAGACTGCTGCGCGCGAAGCCTTCCTGCTCCATTCTGGCATCCAGTATCAGCGACGCCAGATCATCGGCCACCGGTTCAATAGCCGGATCTTTCTCCTGATAGAGCATCTTCAGGTAGGTGCCGCAGTCGCCGCAGCTCTCCGCCTTGACCGCTGCCTTTTCGCTGTCGAGCGACCAGTAGTGCAGATCACGGGACTGTTCGCACTGGGTACATTTGCTGCGCACCACATGCCATTCACTTTCGCACAGATTGCAGTGCAGATAGCGCACGCCTTCATGACTGCCCATATGCACCATGCTGGCAACCGGCATGCTGGCGCAGACCGGGCAGAACTGACGCTGATCGCCCATCTCGGCGCGTGCTTTGCCTGGGATTAAGGCCGCCATCTGCGCCCAGTAGAGCGAAAGTGCTGCCCAGATAAAGGGCGCTTTATCGCTGCTGACCAGCGTATACTCGCCGGTAAAAAGCGCGCTGGCCAGCGTCTCCAGCTCGGTGGCGGATGCCTTCTCCAGATTCTCCAGCACCGCCAGCGCCTGTCCGCTCATCTCCGGCTTCAGCTCGGCAATCAGCGAGTGCAGCAGCCGTTGCCAGTGCGGATCACGCGGCAGGGTATGAATATTCAGTGGCGGCTTGCCCTCGCTGGCGCTCTGCGTCAGTCGGGCATGCAGGTCGATGTGCAGGGGATGGTCATACAGCACAATCTCCTGCGCTTCAGCGATCACCGCCGCAAAGCGCAGATAATCGCCGAGTGGATTTTTCGCCGCCAGGTCGCGCAGTCGCGCGGCACGACGACTGTATAAATTTTTCAGCCGTGGAAAAAGTAACGGCGGAATCATCTCCGCCGTAGTCTTTTCGCCTTTCTCCAGCTGGTCCTGCGGGATTATGCGAATACTCATCAGGGGCGTTTTTCCTGTTTTATTGGCGGATTACGCTGCTCACGATACCAGCGAGGATGATGCTGTCTGGCCCATTCAGAGCTGACCCAGCCTTCCACCATCGCGGTCAGTGTGCCTTTGACCCACAATGCAGCATAAATATGCACCATAATGACGATGATCAGCGCCACCGCTGACACCGAATGCACAATCAGCGCCAGACGAATCAGCGGAATGGCAAAGGCATCAGCAAAGTAAGGTCGCCAGATGACAATGCCACTGGCAAGCAGCAATACTAAGCTGATGATAGCAGCCCAGAACACACACTTCTGACCAAAGTTATATTTACCGGTATCTCCCACCTCTTCATTCATCGCAATCCGGTGAATATTTCTGGCCCAGTAAAGGTCATCGCGAGTGATCAGGTTATGTTTCCAGTAACGCAAAAACATCAGCATAAAAGCGGCAAACATCACCACACCGACAAACGGATGCAGAATACGCGCCAGCTGTGACGTGCCAAATATCTGCATCAGCCAGTTGAATGACGGAAAGAAAAACCCTAATCCGCTTAACGCGGCCATGACAAAGCAAATCGCGACGATCCAGTGATTGATGCGTTCAGGTGCGCGGTAACGCACCAGGTGATCGGGCTTTTTCATTATTGGTGCTCCTCAGGCTGATCGTCGTTGTCGTCGTGCGCTTCAGTGACGCGATTCGGGCCAACGCCAACATAGTGGAAGATCGAGGCGGCGAACGTCGCGGCAAAACCCACCGCTGCCAGCGGTTTCCAGATCCCCTTCCAGAAGGTCACGGTCGGACTGATGCACGGATTAGCAGGCAGGCCGTGATAGAGCTGAGGCTTGTCAGCATGATGCAGCACATACATCACATGGGTGCCGCCCACGCCTTCCGGGTTGTAGAGGCCAGCCTGCACAAACCCACGTGACTTCAGCTCTGCCACGCGTTCCTCCGCCAGCGTCAGCATGTCGCTTTTGCTGCCGAAATGAATGGCGCCGGTCGGACAGGTCTTCACACAGGCGGGTTCCTGGCCGACGCTGACGCGATCCACACACAAGGTGCATTTATAGGCGCGATTATCCTCTTTGTTGAGCCGTGGCACGTTGAAAGGGCAGCCCGCGATGCAGTAGCCGCAGCCGATGCACTGCTCAGACTGGAAATCGACGATGCCGTTGGCGTACTGAATGATAGCGCCAGCAGACGGGCAGGCTTTCAGGCAGCCAGGATCGGCGCAGTGCAAACAGCCATCTTTGCGAATCAGCCAGGCCAGCTTGCCGTTCTCTTCAACTTCCGAAAAGCGCATCACCGTCCAGGATTTGGCGGTCAGATCGACAGGATTGTCATAGACCCCGATGTTGTGGCCGACTTCATCGCGGATGTCGTTCCACTCGGAGCAGGCGACCTGGCAGCCTTTGCAGCCGATACAGGTGGTGACGTCGATAAGTTTCGCCACTTCGCGCTGGTGATCGCGCGCCTGCGGCGGTGGGGTAAAGCCGTTGGTCGCTGAGCGACGGATAATATCTTGTGATTGATAAGCCATTGTCATCTACCGTTACGCTTTTTCCACTTTCACTAAAAATCCCTTGTACTCCGGGGTCTGCGAGTTGGCATCGCCAACTGAAGGCGTCAGCGTATTGGCGAGGAAGCCTTTACGCGTGGTGCCCTCAAAGCCCCAGTGACAGGGAATGCCCACGGTATCGATCGGCTTGCCGTCAATCATCAGACGTGGCAGACGACGTGTTACCACCGCTTTGGCTTTGATATAGCCACGGCGCGACGAGACTTTGACGCTGTCTCCGGCCTGAATGCCTTTCTCCTCTGCCAGTTCTGTGCCGATTTCAACAAACTGCTCCGGCTGCGCAATCGCGTTCAGCAGGGCATGCTTGGTCCAGTGGCGGAACAGTTCGGTGATGGAATAGGTGGTGGCGACGCAGGGATAATCAGCGGCCTCGCCCATTTGCGCAGCGTCGCTGCTGAACAGGCGAACGACCGGGCTATGGCGCTGATGCGGATGCAGAGGGTTGTCAGCGAGCGGGCTTTCCATCGGTTCGTAATGTTCCGGGAAGGGGCCGTCGGCCATCTTATCGAGCGCAAACAGGCGACCGAGGCCATCAGGCTGCATGATAAACGGACCGGCCTGCTGCTGCGGCGACAGCGTTACCGGATAATCCGGTACGTCGATGCCGTGCCAGCGTGTGCCATCCCACTCAATCAGCCGGCGATTCGGATCCCAGGCTTTACCCTGCGCATCAGCGGAGGCGCGATTGTAGAGAATGCGGCGGTTAGCGGGCCAGGCCCAGGCCCAGCCGGAGACCGCGCCCAACCCCGATGGGTCGGCGTTGTCACGTCGTGCCATCTGGTTGCCTTCTGGCGTCCAGCTGCCGCTGTAGATCCAGCAGGCACTGGCGGTGGTGCCGTCGTTACGCAGCTCTGAGAAGCCGTTGAGCTGCTGGCCTTTTTTCAGCAGCAGCTTGCCGCTGGCGTCGTAAATGTCGGCCAGCGCCTGGCCGTTGTTCTCCTGCGCGACCTCTTCCGGCTCAGGATTAGACGGATCGCGATAGTCCCAGCGCATCGCCATCAGCGGCTCAGGCGTTGCACCGCCTTCGTCGCGATAAAGCGCGCGCAGACGCATGAACAGATTGCCAAGGATTTTACCGTCGTGCAGGGCTTCTGCAGGGGGTTCGGCGGCAGCCCAGTGCCACTGTAGCCAGCGTGACGAGTTCGCCACCGAGCCTGACTCTTCCGCGAAGCAGGAAGAGGGCAGGCGAAACACTTCGGTCTGAATTTTAGCTGGATCGACGTCGTTGAACTCGTCGTGATGCTGCCAGAAGCTGGCGGTTTCCGTGCGCAGCGGATCGATCACCACCATAAATTTGAGGCGCGACAGTGCCCGGACCGCTTTGTTTTTGTCCGGGAAGGCGGCCAGCAGGTTGAAACCCTGAATCAGACAGCCGTTCAGCGCCCCCTGCTCCATCATCTCCGCCTGCGCCATGCAGTCGTAGCTTTTGTCCCACTTCGGCAGCCAGTCGTAGCCCCACTGGTTTTCTGCCGTGGCGTTATCGCCGTAGAAACTCTTCATCAGACTGACGAAAAATTTGTCGGTGTTCTGCCAGTAGTTGACCTGGCCTGGCAGCGGTGAAACTGGCGTGGCCTGCTGCAGATACGTTGCCAGTGTAGTCATCTTCTCGGATGGCAGAGGGAGATAGCCAGGCAGGCTCTGCGCCAGCAGACCGAGATCGGTATAACCCTGTACGTTAGAGTGGCCACGCAGTGCATTGATGCCGCCGCCTGGCATACCGATATTGCCCAGCAGCAGCTGGATCATTGCTGCCGTGCGGATGATCTGGGAGCCGTTAGTGTGGTGGGTCCAGCCCAGCGCATAGAGGATGGTTGCGGTGCGATTCGGCACACAGGTGGAAGCGAGCTGCTCGCACACCGCAATAAAGGACTCCTGCGACGTGCCGCACAGGCGCGTCACCATTTCCGGGGTGTAACGGCTGGCGTGGGTTTTCAGCAGATTCAGCACGCAGCGGGGATGAGTAAAGCTCTCATCGCGTCGCGCATGGCCGTTTTCATCCAGCTCATAGTGCCAGCTCTGGCGATCGTACTGACGGGTTTCAGCATTATAGCCGCTGAACAACCCGTCGCTGAAGCTAAAGCCTTCGCTGACGATCAGTGCAGCATTGGTGAAGGCGCGAACATATTCCTGCTGAATCTGATTGTGTTGCAGCAGATAGTTGATCACCCCCATCAGGAACACCACATCACTGCCCGCACGCAGTGGCGCGTAGAGATCGGCGACGGACGCAGAGCGATTAAAGCGCGGATCGACCACGATGACCTGCGCATTGTTATGGGTTTTAGCTTCAATCACCCATTTAAAGCCAACCGGATGCGCCTCGGCGGGGTTGCCGCCCATGATCATCACCACGTTAGCGTTTTTGATGTCATTCCAGTTGTTGGTCATCGCACCGCGCCCAAAGCTGGGGGCCAGCGCAGCCACGGTCGGGCCATGACACAGGCGAGCCTGGTTTTCCAGCGCCAGAATACCCAGCGCGCGGGCAAATTTCTGATCGAGCAGGCCAGTCTCATTACTGGCGGCAGAGGAGCAGAGCATGGCGGTGGTGGGCCAGCGGTTAACCGTGACGCCAGCGGCGTTGGTGGCCTGGAAATGGGCATCGCGATCCTCCTTCATCAGGCGGGCAATGCGCTCAAAGGCCTCATCCCAGCTGATGCGCTGCCACTTATCAGAACCTGGCGCGCGGTATTCCGGGTACTTCAGTCGCTGTTCGCTGTGAATAAAGTCGAGCACGCCTGCGCCTTTAGGGCAGAGCGAGCCGCGACTGACCGGATGGTCAGGATCGCCTTCAATATGGTAAATCGAGGCGCAGCTATTTTTTGCGCCATCACCCAGGCTGTAAATCAGCATGCCGCAGCCGACTGAACAGTAGGTGCAGTTATTACGGGTTTCTCTGGCGCGAATGAGTTTGAATTCTCTGACGCTGGCTAAGGCTGTGGTGGGGGCAAAACCTAGTAACGTCGCACTGGTGCCCGCCAACCCGCCAGCACAGATTTTGAAAAAACGCCGTCTGTTCATTTGCATTTTATCGTTCTTCTTTATTGGCTCCATTGCGAAGCCTTGCAAAATAGCAGCACTCTTTGCCTGTAAGTTGACCAGGGTCAACAGGTTAGTCATTAGTAATTCTTTTTCTAAATTTTGTTAAAAACCCTCGCTAACGGATCGGCGCTGCAAGCAGATTTTCAGACGGCCCAGATGATTACTGTTGTTTTATGCTTACCGATGTTAACGCGTAAAAGATAACTATTCTCATTGTCTTCGCCAGCAGGCGTGGCTACGCCTTTTGGGGAAGAGAACCGCATGAATTGCCCCGCTGTTTATTTGCGCTGAATGGGTCTAAAAGGCAGAATCAGGGCTCGTCAGTGCTGTGCCGCATCGGGCACTGAATGACATAATTTGTTAACAACGGGTCGTAAATTTTGAAAGCTTTCCAGCCTGCTTCAGGCGAAGATTTAACAACTCAGGCTGGCGTCAGCAGGACGCAGGTGTGGCAGCGTGCTGATCTGACCGATGCACAGGATGACTGGCTGGCGGACGAAGTTCCGGTGGCGCTGGTCTACAACGGTATCTCTCACGTGGTGATGATGACCACACCCAAAGATCTGGAGGCGTTTGCGCTGGGTTTTTCGCTGTCAGAGGGCATTATCGACGTGCCTGGCGACATTTTCGGCATAGACATTGTGCCGGGCTGTCACGGCATTGAGGTTCAGATTGAGCTGTCCAGCCGCCGCTTTATGGCGCTGAAAGCGCAGCGTCGCGCGCTGGCGGGCCGGACTGGCTGCGGTGTGTGTGGCGTTGAACAGCTGGACCAGATCGGTAAGCCACTCTCTCCGCTGCCGTTTACCCAGACCTTCGCGCTGGACCAGCTGGATCGGGCGCTGGGTCAGCTGAAAGATTATCAGCCTGTGGGACAGAAAACCGGCTGCACCCATGCGGCCGCATGGATCCAGCCCGATGGTCAGCTGGCTGGTGGCTGTGAAGATGTGGGTCGTCATGTGGCGCTGGATAAGCTGCTGGGGTATCGCAGCCAGTCAGAGTGGGGACCGGGCGCGGTGCTGGTCTCCAGCCGCGCCAGCTATGAAATGGTGCAGAAGTCCGCCATGTGCGGCGTCGAGATCCTGTTCGCGGTCTCAGCCGCGACTCGCCTGGCGGTTGAGGTTGCTGAGCGTTGCAATCTGACGCTGGTCGGGTTCAGTAAACCTGGCCGCGCCACGGTCTACAGCCATCCTCAGCGACTGCGTTAAACCACCATCACCTCTGGCAGCATCTGCTGTAATGCCTCAAGAGCGTCACCCTCGCCGCCGCTGTCGGTAATCAGCAGGGAGATTGCCTGCGGCGGCGCGTAAACCGTGCGGCTGACCACGCCAAGTTTGGTGTGATCGGCCAGCAGATAGCAGGCAGCGGATTGCTGCACCATCGCCCTGGCGATAGCCGCTTCATGCGGGTGAAAACTGCTGGCACCGTTACCCGCTTCAATGCCCACCGGCGACAGCAGCGCAACATCAGCACGATAGCGGATGATCTCGCCCACGGTAATTTCGCCGCGCGTCTGTTGCGCACCCGCCGACATCATCCCGCCCAGCAAAATAATCTGATTATTCAGCGGCTGATCTTCTTCTCCGGCGCTCAGCGCCAGCGCGGCCTGCAGGCTGTTGGTCACTATGGTCAGGCCAGAAAGAGCATGTAGCTCCTCCGCCAGCAGTGTGGTGGTGCTGCCCGCATCCAGAAACAGCGTCTGTCCGGGCTGCAGCAACTGCGCAGCGGCGCGGGCAATGGTGCGCTTTTCGCGGGTCTGGGTGCTGCGGCGTTCTGTCAGCGGCGGTTCAGCCGCCGTTTCAATCGCCACCAGTCCGCCATGAACGCGGCGCGCCAGACCCCGTGCTTCAAGCTCAATGATGTCGCGGCGCGCGGTTTCGCGAGACACCCCCAGCTCCCTGATAATGCGCTCAGTACTCACCTGATTAAGTCGGGTCAGTAAGGCACGGATGCGATGAAGGCGCGTTTCCTGCAGCATAGAGGTTTCCTTTTAAAGCGCGAAGAGCAGGGATGATACGCCACTGAAGCGAAAGATTCCGTCTGAATCAGAGGCAAGCTTAACGCGGGGATCGGTCTGCGTCATGTGTATTTTATTGTGTTTGTGTATTTGGTTGCATTTTAGATTCAGGCAGGCATGATACAAGGGTCAGCTCTTCCTCCTTCATCCTTGTAACGGGAGTCATTATGGCCACGCGTTCCACTATTATGGATACCAACAGTTTCCGCGCCGAACATGCCGATGCGCTCGACAGCGACACGCGCAAACTGACCGATAAACGCAGTAAAGTGCTTGGCGAATCCTATCGCCTGTTCTACCGCAAACCGGTTCATCTGGTGCGGGGTGAAGGGCAATATCTGTGGGACGCAGCGGGCGATAAATATCTCGACGTCTACAACAACGTAGCGAGCATCGGTCATTGCCATCCGGCCGTGATTGAAGCGGTCACTCAGCAGATGAAAATGCTGAACACCCACACCCGTTATCTGCATGAAAATATTCTGGATTACAGCGAAGCGCTGCTGGCGACCACGCCTGAGGCGATCGATCGCGCGATGTACATGTGCACCGGATCGGAAGCCAATGACCTGGCGATCCGCGTGGCGCGTGCTTTCAGTGGCGGAACCGGCATTATTGTCAGTAAAGAGGCCTATCACGGCACCAGTGAACTGACCTCTGGCGCGTCTCCGGCGCTGGGCAGTGGACAGCCGCTGGCTCCAACTACGCGGCTGGTGATGCCGCCGGATGCTTATCGTGTGGATGCGCCTGACCTGGGCGACTGGTTCGCTGACCAGATTCAGCAGCAGATTGATGACATGGCGGCGCACGGCATTAAATTTGCCGGTTTCCTGGCGGACTCCATCTTCTCATCAGATGGGGTGCTGCCTAATCCGCGCGGCTTCCTGAAAAAAGCAGTCGAGGTGGTGCATGCCAATGGCGGCATCTTTATTGCTGATGAAGTTCAGCCTGGCTTTGGCCGTACCGGCGACGCGTTCTGGGGCTTTGGCCGTCACGATGTGGTGCCTGATGTCATCACCACCGGCAAGCCAATGGGCAACGGCATTCCGGTTTCCGGACTGCTGGCAAAAAGTGACGTGCTGGCTGCCTTCAGTGACTCAATTCCTTACTTCAATACCTTTGGTGGCAATCCGGTCGCGATGGCGGCGGCCCAGGCAGTGCTGAAAGTGATCACTGAAGAGGGATTACAGGAGCACAGTCGCGTGGTCGGCGCGAAGTTACTGGCTGAGCTACGAACTCTGATGGACCGCTATGAGTGCGTAGGCGATGTGCGCGGGGCCGGGCTATTTATCGGCTTTGAACTGGTCACCGATCGTCACAGCAAAACGCCGGACAAAACGCTGGCGCTGAACCTGATCGAGAAGCTGCGTGAACATCGTGTGCTGACTTCAGTTGCCGGTCCGTATGGGAATGTGCTGAAACTGCGTCCGCCATTGGCTTTCCAGGAGAGCGACATCGACTGGCTGGTTGGTGCACTCGACAATGCTCTGCGCGAGCTGGGTCAGTAACGCCCAGGGCAGGGCAGACGCGGCGTCCGGGCGGGAGGCGTGCTGGCTGGCAGCCTGACCTCTGCGCGCCGCGTTCCCGGTCAGATGAGGCAGAAAAGGCCGATTCAGCAACTGCACACTGAAAAAACAACGGGTTGCTAATGCCGGGTTTCGCAAATCCTTAGGGTTAATAGGGCATTGATTACCCTTTTACGCTACATGAATTTAACTATAATGATTCGACTGCTTACGCGGCACGTCCCGAATTCGTCGTGCTGCTCAAACTAAATGGAGAG
>Ga0308167_1002933_pt1 | contig 14607 bp, 12 predicted proteins | sample PhyCR1_2_FD_202138 | JGI IMG/M metagenome (GOLD analysis project Ga0308167, IMG submission 202138) | Phyllosphere microbial communities from UC Gill Tract Community Farm, Albany, California, United States - DLSLRC.R1 | ecosystem: Host-associated > Plants > Phyllosphere > Unclassified | place... | reverse complement strand
GTGAGCGCCGGGACTTTGCTTGATTCCAACATAATGGACTCCAGTCTGAGCTAGTGGAATCAGTGTGAATGCCAGGCTGGGCGAAATGTTTGAAGTGCGTCATAGCTCGCTTCTCTTCCAACTGAGTGGAAAATTAATGCGAAAAAACGTGAATTTGCGCACAGACTTTTTCCGAGGCGGTGCAACAGGTTGGACGTGAGTGAGGGACATTTGCCAGGCGGCCAGTATTTAGAAGCCGCCCAGGGCAATGGGAATCCTGAAAAGGGCACCAGCGATTCCCGTGGAATCAGAAAAGGCGCCAGCGTCTTTACTCTGTGTTGAAGCTGATATTTCGTCGTCAGGACAAACAACGGCTGTCGATGGAGCCTGTTGGCACTGGGTACGCCGGAAGGATGGCACTGGAGGCGGTTTAGGCAAGATCAACAGAACAGCGGGTAATGAATAAGGAGGCTTAGATGCTCGGGTATTAACCCTTCATTTCGCCATTATCAGAATTTAGATCTGCGACGAAAACTGATGGATTCCGTTGAGATTTGCGTGGAATTTCTGCGTACGCTTTCGCAGTTTGCTTTTTTCACTCTCGCTGCATTTTTGCCCACCTGATTAAATATTCCGGTCATTTAGCGCGATACGGATGTGGGGCAACACATCCGCATCGCTGATCACAATCACTATTTATAAGGAATAGTAATCATGACTGCCTTCGATTGTATTTCAGGCCACACTGAACCTAAAGCATCAAACTATACCCAGCGCTATGCGACCGTGGGTTATGTGACCCGCACTCCAGATTACCGCCGCATTCCGGCGATTACACTGAAAGGCTGTTGGTTGAAAACAGCGGGGTTTCCCATTGGGGTGCAACTGGATGTGAAAGTGACTTGGGGGCGGATCATTATCAGCTTTAAGCCCAAGGATGTGATCAACGGGACGCGGGTGAGAACGATTGAGGAACTGGCGTCATTGCCTGTGCATATGAGAAAGCGGGTGATGAAGGCGATTGGGTTGACTGACTGGTAAGGGTTGATGGGGCTTGCCCCTGCGGAGGTGGGGGCGAGCTGGGTCTTTAACGTTAAGAGTAAATGCAGAGTTACTATGACCGAAGCCGATATAGCGAAAATGGGTAGTGCCCGCGTAAAACGACTTGCGGATGAAGATGGTAAGCACTGTGCCATTGAGAAAGAGCCGGTAAGTGAGGTGGAATATGCTTTCTATCACAATGCCGCTCCCCTTCTGGCTCAGCTTGGCATTCTGACGCCCGAGGTGAAACCAGCCTGCTACGAACAACGAAAGCTCGTACTCGAATACATTCCTGAACCCATCCAACAAGACGCTGTTACAGGCGATGCATTCCTTTCCGTTATTGCACGATTACATTCTGTACCGCCTGATCCCTCATGGACGTTCAGCACACATCAGTGGGATGAGGCGGAACTTGAAGGCTGCCTCGCTCTGCTTCGCCTGCCTGCTCAGGCGGAACGGCAGTTTCGGGCAATGCAGAAGCACAGCAATGTTCTTTTTGAACCGCATTGCGTGATCTCCGGTGATACCAATGCAGGTAATTGGGGAAAGAGAGAGAATGGCGAACTGGTGCTGTTCGACTGGGAACGCTTTGGCCTGGGTAACCCAGCGATAGATTTAGCGCCTTTGGTCAAAGGGATGGGCGGAGAAGAAGACTTTCGAGTGTTAGCAAGACGCTATTGTCAGTTTCATAGCAGGTTTAATGCGGATGTGCTGGCGAAAGAGATTGCCCTTGCTAAAGCGTGGATTGTGAATGAGGTGGTGCTGATATTGAGTGAGAGGAGAAAACCGGAACTGGTGAAGTATTTGGGATGGTACGGGGAAGTGCTGCCTGAGTGGTTGGGAAGCATAAGATTAACGATGAACACAGGCTCACTTTAATGACTTTCCCCACAGGTCAAAAAATGGCGTCTTTTAAAAAAAAACAGAGCTGTACATGTAATTACACGAAAAACGCTCTAAAGCACCATTAACAGGCACAGATGAGCTCTTTTCCTTCACTTTAACGAGAAGTCGTTGCTATACATTGTGGTGCTAATCTAACCTCTAACGAGGTTTTTCACGAAACAGTGAGAACCGTATGGGCACTGAATAAGCATCACCAGGTGTTAGGCATTCGCGTCAAGAAAGTGAATAAATTACCTTTTTTCTTAATAAGCTAAGGAAATTAGCTGGCATGGTATCCCATAACTGTGCCGAAAATTCATTACCATAGCGGCTTTCAAAATCATCTTCGAGCTTATCAGATTCCTGAATAAATTGATCAATATCCCCTATCAAGCCATGTCGTGTAGCGGATGGTGTGTCTGCAATCCATGCGTCTATTTGCTTATCCACGCTCTCTCCACTACCAAACAAATCATTATCTTGCCCAAAATAGATGGCAATCAGGCTGTCAAGGACATGTACGTTAATGTTTTCCATAATTAAACCATTGGATAAGCGGTAAGGATGAAATAAGGTTTGCCATGCCAATATTCAAATCTAAGCACTATACGGACCTTACAACAGGATTTTGCTTCAGTTGAACCTCTGGATACTGAAATTCCTGTCTGTCTGGCAAAACTTCCATCCAGCACTATTGTTCCTTTTGTGCCAGATGGTATGTTTTCACCCAAATTGAAATCATATTTTTTATCTATTAATACTTTAGAGATAAGAACCTCCGCATCAAACGTGTTTTTTGAAATTGCTTGGGGCGGAAACAAATTTTTTCTAAAAACTGAAATTCGCGTATAGTTTTGGCCCATTGAGAGAAGGGAGGAACCAACGCCACCTTATGCTTAGTGATATCCCTGAAGATGCGGTTAAGAATTTAAGGACTGGTGCAACCACAGTCATGCATCTACTTAAATTGATTACCGTCGCTCTAGTTAAAAATAGAACCTGTTTTGAACGTCCCATTCCCAACAGAGTAAAATTGTTGAAAAAAATAGTATTTTTCATTTTTAACATCCCTAAGCCAATAATAAAGAAAAACCACTTCCCGTTATCATCTTCAATTAAACCAATCTTCAATTGTTTTTTTTCGTTTGATACAATCCCATCCAACTACATCAGTAATACGGTCAAACACTGGTTTACCACAAGGATCAACGATGGTCACTTTAGCACGTCCGGTAGGTTCCTCTCTACTACCGTCTGTCTTCAAGGCCCCGAAATCTTGGTTATGAAAACCACATCGTAATATGAAGCGAGCGTGAAAATCAGCAGGCGCCAATGAGTATCCCAGGAAACGAACTTCACTTGCAGTGCTTAAAACAGAAACAGTTTCTTGCCATAAACGCTGAAAAACATCCCCTTCAAACTGTTTCGTATATACGGGAGGGACAATTAATGGCATGTATTCACGCATTGTTGATTTCGGGGAGCGATAAGGACGAAAGGCAAATATTTTGTCTTCCCCAGTACCTGCTAAGTCTATTTTTTTCTCATCTTTAATATATTTCCCCGTGCGCATCTCGTACCAGTTTAATGAGCCGTGTGGCTTAATCAGCCTGACACGATCTTTATTTCCACCAAATCCATAGCAACTCGAATCAAGATCCTCCCCAAAAAGAAGCTGATCAAGAACCAGATCCCAATTGAATGAAATTACTTGTGCATTTTCCGCCTTCATTTCTGAAACTAATAGTTTCAACCATTCAGGATTTTTTTTCAGCGCTATATCTTTTAAATCATGGAACCAAAATGCTAATTCGAATAGAAGTTTTTGTCGTTGATCGCGTAGTTTTTCAGATGTAAATTTTCCTGTTGCTGGTCTACTTGAATCAAATAATTGCTCATTTGCCTGCATTTCTGAAAGCAACTGCTCTATGTTTGGATATGTTTCTTTAAGTGTGGGATTAAAATTTGGATGGTGAAACCGTATAATTTTACTGAGGTCATCTGCAATCTTCTTTTCCTCTAGCCTACCCCACATTTTTGATAATAGATTATTTATTGTTGGAAAACCTAAACCGGCTGAAAGACCGGCACCGATTACATAAACAATATTGGGGCGTTTGTTACTCATTAGGTCCTCGCTGAGCAAGCATCATTAATGTCTATAAATTATAACAGAATTATTAACAATCAAAATCATGAATGAAAAATTAAGAGCAGTAAATAAAAACATTACCTGTTGAAATACAACAAATAGCTAGGATTTAATAGACAATTCGAAGTCATTTATGGACTATCCCCCCGGTAGAATATCCTCTCTTATAATTGGACTAACACCGCCCCACTTAACTTCAATTTTTCAATGAACACAATTACAGTTATCAAGCCATATTCAAAAGCCAGATCATAAAAAAAATAAACCACTCCCACACTCGAGTTCATATTGAAGTGTGAAAAAGCCTTGCTGACATACTTAAAGCATTAAATTGATGATAATCGAAATCATCTATAATAGTTTTTTAAAAAACTTTCAATGGTCATAATAGGCACTGGCATCAACCTAGCAGAATAAGAAACCAGTGGAATTACAAACATACAAACGATTATGGAAAAATAAAATACTTAGGAAATTTATCATAAAAAAGAAGTTATATTCCCCAATTGTTTTGCCCAATGCAACTACATTAAACATAGCTGCAGTGTTGTCATATACCTTTGACATTTTTGCATGAGCTTATTGATAATATAAATAGTAATATTCATCAAAAATTAAATCCAAAACTCTGAATATTACTTTTATTTATTCAGAAAACTATATAAGACTTTTCAGTTTTTCAAAAATATCATGATATGGAATTCTTTCTGTTACATGACTAAACGACACTCGAATTGAACCACTTATCTGATATTCTTCAAGCCCCATGGCAGTTAAAACGTGTGAATGACTATAACTACTTGCAGTACAAGCCGAGCCGTTTGAAACAGCAATCGACTCTTTAAGTTTTACCATTGCAGCCTCTGAATTCACTCCCGGTATAAAAAAATTCAAAATGTAAGGTGAAGTATTTACTCCATTGATTTTAGCACCTAAAGGAGAAAGCATCTCGATAAATTCTTTCTTCAAAACAGAAACATGATTTAACCATGTTCTATTATTTTCTTTTGCCAAATCGCATGCTAAGCCTAGTCCAGCAATTAAAGGCGTAGCTAATGTGCCTGGGCGCAGGCCTTTTTCTTGACCGCCACCAAAATAAATAGCTTCCAATGGTGGTCTAATGAAGCATCTTCGTCTTAGAATAAGAGCCCCGATCCCCATTGGAGCATAAATTTTATGGCCGCTAACGCTAATAAAATCAATTCGGCTATTTTCCAATCCGAACGAATATTTACCAAAACTTTGAGCGGCATCAACATGAAAAAAAGCATCATGCCCATCTAATATTTGGCAAATTTCATTTAATGGTTGAACTGTTCCCGTTTCATTGTTAACGTGCATAATCGAGACCAATACAGTATCTTCTCGTAAGGAATCTTTTAGTTGACCCATATCTATTGTTCCATTAGGAGTAACATCAAGATATGTCACACTAAAGCCAATCTTTTCCAAATAACTAATTGGCTCAAGAACAGCTTTATGCTCAATTTTGCTTGTAATAATATGTTTTTTACCAGACTGTTCAGCATAAGCGCGCATACCTAATATAGCAATATTATTGCTTTCAGTTGCACCACTGGTAAATATAACTTCAGTTTTGTCAGCATTAACCACATTAGCTACTTGAGTACGGGCGGCTTGAACTACTCGTTTTGCATTAACTCCATAAACATGTGTACGACTACCGGCATTGCCGTACTCCACCATCATCATTCTACAAACAAGCTCAGCGACCTCAGGGAGCACTGGAGTTGTAGCACTATAATCAAGGTAAACTGTCATTATAAATTCCTAAAAATCTGCAGACACCATCAAACGATTTTGCTAACATGCCATTTCATGTTCGTACGAACAAGATAAATTTTTGTTCGAACAAGATTTTAACGTTGTTTGTTGAGGGCAATAAGTAGTGAGTCAAATCGTATCTGGTATCAGTTTTCCTGCAATCAGAGGGATCCAAGCTGGGCACGAGTACTACATCGTCATGTGCCCTTTGAAAAGATTGAAAAAAATTTTCACTCTCGATGAATCTATGCTAGCAGAGAGTGACAAGGCTCAGCGCGTGCTAAATCATAGCCGAATCCCACACATCGCAAAGTACATACATAGTAATAGAAACGACTATACTTTTTCAGCGATTACTGCATGCATTGAGGGTAAAACATACTTCTCCTCGATAGAAGCGGAGGGGCATGGTAGTAAAATCGGCAACTTAGTTGTAGACGAAGATGCTGAGTTCTACCTAACAGATGGTCAACATCGGAGTGCTGCTATACAACAAGCTTTAGAAGAAGACCTAAGTTTAGGTGATGAAACAATATCTGTTGTTTTTTTTGTTAATAAAAACCTCAAACAAAGGCAAAAAATTTTTCGCGACTTAAATTTGTATCCAATCCCTGCTAATAGGTCGATTGCGGTTTTATATGGTTCCTCACCGGAAGAGTACTTAACAAATTATGTGGTCGAATCAAGTGATTTTTTCAATGGTGTAGTTGAATTTTCCAGCAGAATTAGCAAGCGTTCTGCAAAATTTTTCATGCATAGTTCTGTATATGCTGCATGCATGGAATTATGCCCAAATATCACTGAAAATAATTGGCAAAAAAAAGCTAAAGTAGCGGTAGAATTTTGGGATGAATTAGCCAAAAATTTACCTTTATGGCAACAAGCTAAAAACCACCAAATAAAGCCGGTTGATAGAGCGAACTATGTGCTTTTTAGTGCGATTTTACTTAAAAGTTTCGCAATGTTCGGTAGAGAACTACTTTCCGAACATTCTGATTGGAAAAAAATGTTAGTAGGACTTCAAAAATTAAATTGGTCAAGAACTAATAAAGTGTGGACAGAACGATGCTTTAACAAAGGTCGCATGGATCATAGTGTTTATTCTGTTTTACTAACTTTAAATGCGTTAAAACAACACCTAAAACTTCCATTAAATGCTGAACAGAAAAAAGCTGAAGATAAATTTCTAGGAATCAAAAAATGAGCAAATCAACTACTGATTCTTATTCTGCATTCGATGAAAGCGGACTTAAAAAAACTATTGCAGATACTATAAGTCACATTAAGAAACTATATTTATCTGATCAAGTGCCATGGGTAGTTGGGTATAGTGGAGGAAAAGATTCAACAGCTGTTCTGCAGTTGGTTTGGTATGCCCTTTTAGAGCTCAAGAAAGAAAATAAATGCAAAAAAGATGTGCATGTCATTAGCACAGATACACTCGTCGAAAACCCAATTGTTGCAATGTGGGTAGAAAAATCCCTTGAGCGGATGCATGAAGCTAAAGAAGAACAGGGGCTTCCTATCCATCCACACCGATTGACCCCAGCTATAAAAGACCGTTTCTGGGTAAATCTTATTGGTAAAGGATATCCAGCACCCCGCTATAAATTTCGCTGGTGTACTGATCGCCTAAAAATTGCACCATCTAATACCTTTATTAATAATCTGGTTGATAAGCGTGGTGAAGCTATTTTAGTACTAGGTACGAGAAAATCAGAGAGTACTGCTCGAGCGTCAACAATGGAGCATTATGAAAATACTCATACTAATACACGAAGAGAAGATGGCTTAACCGCTAATGGTACCCTTGATAGAGTTTGGGTTTTTCCTCCCATAGCTAAATGGACTAACGATGATGTATGGATTTATTTAAACTCAGTTTCAAATCCATGGAACTTTCCAAACCAAGACTTGATGGGCATGTATCAAGGAGCAACTGAAGGTGGTGAATGCCCTTTAGTAATAGATAAAAGCACACAAAGCTGTGGTGATAGCCGATTCGGTTGTTATGTCTGTACTATGGTTTCGGAAGATAAGTCTATGTCTGCGATGATAGCTAATGATGAGGAAAAAGAATGGATGAATCCATTGTTATCACTTCGTAATGAAATAGATATTAATGATAGTGATTATGGGAAAAAAATTGATAAACTCCGCCGTGACAAATCACGTCGTGATTTTCGCCGCATGAATGGATCTTTAACAGTTCATATATCAAAAAATGGAGCTGATATTGTTCCCGGTCCGTATATACAAAGAGTACGAGAAAGTTTATTGGAAAAAGTATTAAATGCTCAAGTTGCAGTTCAAAAAATGGGCCCTAAAGAAGTGCATAATCTTGAATTATTACCCTTGGAAGAGCTTGAAGAAATAAGACGTATGTGGTTAGAAGAAAAACTTGAAGCAGAAGATAACCTACCGATAATATATGAACGAGTCATGAACAGACCGTATCCCGGAACACGCCGTGCTCATCATCCAGTATTAAACAGGAAAGTATTAGATAAATTAAAAGAATTCTGTACAGAAAATGGTGATGATGAAGGTTTGATGTATCAACAAATGCGCACAGTTATGGCTATTTCTAATAAATATAAAAGTCAACTACGACGAGCTAATCTTGCAACTGAGTTGAATGAATATTTAGAGAAAGGTGCTTTCTCTTCTATGAATGAAGCAAAAATATTTGCTTTAGAAAGAAAAAAAATAGAGCTTGAAATAACACGTGATAATTCACCTAATCTATCAGAAAAGGAGAAGGAATCTATTAGTCAGCAGATTGCAATCATATCTCGCTCACTTAAAGAGAAAGGATATAGTTCATTGCTGATTGAAACGGAGACTATTAACGATGATTTTTAAAAAATTAGAAATAAATAACTTTGGCATATACAAAGGCAAGCATTTAATTAACCTGGATGTAGAGGATGGCAAGCCTATAATTTTAATCGGGGCTTTAAATGGTGGAGGTAAAACGACATTTCTTGATGCTATACAGTTAGTATTATATGGGAAACATGCCAGATGTTCTAATAGAGCAGGAACAGCCTATACCTCTTTTTTAGCTAATTCTAAAAACCGATTTTCCTCTCCTGATTCATTAGTGAAGTTAAAATTAACTTTCACACACCAAGTAGAAAATCAAACTAGTTATTACGAGATCGAACGTACGTGGCAAACAACCGACTCAAACACTAAGGAAAAAATTAAAGTCTTAGTAGACAATCAGCCCAATGAACACTTAAGTGTTCATTGGGATGAGTTTGTAAGTGAATTTATTCCATTAAGTTTGTCAGACTTATTCTTTTTCGATGGCGAAAAAATCGAAAACTTAGCACATCCACAACGTTCATCAGAACTTGTTAAAACAGGAATAGAAAGCCTTTTAGGGTTAGATTTACTTTCACAATTGCAAATAGATCTCACACACGTAAGAAAAAGAAGACTCGCACAAAATGTTGATAACTCTGTAGTTGAAAAAATTAAAGCCTGTGAATCTGAAATTGAAGATTCAAACCTTAAAATTTTTGAACTAAAGAGAGAGTTAATTGATATTGAACAAAGGAAGTACGAATCAGAAATTGCGGTAAGTAAGGCAAGACAATTAATGCGAACTTCTGGGGCACATTTACTTGAAAAACGTGATGAGATCAAGTATGAATTAGGCAGAATCGAAACAAAACTGGAAAATAACAAGCTTGAACGTATCAAATTAGCGTCAGGTGTGGGTCCCCTAGGACTCGTAAAAGAACTAATTGAAGAAACGAAGAATCAGATTAATTTAGAAAATGAAGCATACAATTCGAAAATTCTCAATGAGTCAATACGTTTAAATAATCATAAACTCCTTAGCGCTTTGAAAGATGCCGGCCTAACTAGCACTATTATTTCACATGTAGAAACAATAATGGAACTTCAGAATGATGAACTTAAATCATCAGCTGAAACGAAAATATTTTTGAACAAAAACATAAATATATTTAATGAGTTAAATGATAAAATATTGTTTGAGGAGAAGCAATATATCCTTCTTAAGAAAGAGAACTTAAATTTAATTGAAAAAAAAGAAATTCTGCAGAAGCAACTAAATTCAGTGCCTGATTACGAATCTGTTAAACACTTAGTCAATAATTTAGCGGAACACGAACTCGTTTTAAGAAATTTAGACAGCCTTATCATGAGCAAAAAAAAACACTTGGAAGAAACCACTATTAAAAACGGTAATTTATTACAGCGTTATACGAATTACTTAGCACAACAAAACAGAGAGACTTTTGAACAAAAACATGAAGTACAGGTTAGTGAACATATACAAAAAATAAGAGAAAACCTAGCAAAATTTTCCGATCAATTAATAAAGGAAAACATAGATACATTACAGCAGCTGGTCAAAGAGAAATTCGATACTCTTGGACGTAAATCACAATTAATAACAAAACTAGATATATCTCCTCATGACTTTACTATTAAATTATATGATGCTTCAGGTAGTTTAATTGAACCAGCCAGACTTTCAGCGGGAGAGCGTCAGCTGCTTGCAATTTCGATTCTGTGGGGACTTGCAGAGGCATCGGGAAAAGAACTACCAACAATAATTGATACCCCACTCAGCCGTCTAGACGGAAAACACAGAAATAAACTTATTAAAAATTACTTTCCTAATGCTGGTCCGCAAGTGATTTTACTTTCAACTGATGAGGAAATTATCGATGATTATTACAATCAACTTAAACCTTATATAAGTCGTGAGTTTAATATCAGCTATAATGATGAAGATAAAACATCTAACATTAAAGAGGGGTACTTGTAATATGCAAGATATTGATAGTATTCGTCTATCCGAAAAGCAAAAACAACAATTAATTACACTCAAGCGCAGAAGTGGTATCGAAAATTGGAATGTTCTATGTAGATGGGCGCTTTGCAAATCTCTCGAAGATCCAACAATACCACCTAAAGAAGATATACCTTCAGACAGTAACGTTGAAATGACTTGGCGTACGTTTGCTGGTAAAGAATATAATATTTATGAAGCTATAGTCTTATTTAGAAAAATGAAAGACAATATAGAGTATAGTACACAAGATTACATAAAAATACATATTTCTCGAGGTCTGAAACTTCTCTTAAAAAATCATGTCTTTTAGATTCATTATATTATCTATGGAATAGATAGTTAAAAGGCTTTAATGTAATTAATTAAACCGTATTGATAGATTCAATACGGTATATTACTCTTAAATAAGTCTATTTTTTTTCTTGAAAATACATTCATCATAATTACTTGCCGGGACGAATCTATTATGATACCCATTGATATGATTTCGACAAACCACTTTTAAATTTATAGGGTTCGCAGCCCCATGTGGGTTAATTAAATCGATATATAGATTGTTTTTTTTCCTCGTAATAATACAACCTTCGTGAGAACATCGCTCTGATAATGCTAACTTCCTTATAATCCAGTAAGGTTCTGGTATACTAAAACCCATGAATTTTTTGTTTCTGTAATTTTTTAAATTTCTCCCGACATCGTAGATTGAAATTAAATTTGACTTATATCTGTTACACCATCCGCAGCTTAATGCAATGTTTTTAAGATCGTCAATATCACCACCCCCTTTTGAAAAAGGCAATTTATGCTCCACTTCAATCTTTAAGTCTCTTTCAATTAACCCGCGTGGCATCATATAATCTATTAACTCTGGTAATTTTATATCTCCTGATTTACCTAAAAATATATCTACTGCTTCCTTACTAAATTTTGAATTACAAATCCAACATCTTGGCACACCCTGAGAAGACTCTATTAAATCAATTTTATTTTGTTTGGTAACACGTTGTCTCAACCTTCCAGAGCTACTTTCAATCCTTTTAAACATAAATGCAGATATTATACTGCATAGCTTAAGAAAGTTGGGTTCATCAGTTTTAATATTAACTTTTGTTAAACCACGTCTAACAAGAGAAAATATTTTATACAGATCGACTTCATCTACGCATTCATCTAAATTACACAGCGATTCGCAAAACCAAGCTAACCATTGTAAGTTAATATCATTTTTTAAAAGAGATGTACCTCCCAAAAAAACATCTTCTGGGACATCTATAATCGATTGATTCGCAACACCTGAGGAACTCCAAACGCTGCCAAATCCTATTAATGATTGCTCAATATACTGATGTAATCTTTCCATATTATATCTTTTTATATGAGTTTGTTGATGGTAACTGTCGTGGGTCTTGCCGATACATTATCCATAATTTAGACCACTGCTTTCTTGTACCGGGAGCATCTTTCTTTACATTCGCTAATTTCCAATCCCTATTAAAATAGTTCAGATCTACATCAGTTAACCATTCATTAACTAGTTGTGACACGGATTCAGATGATTCTAAGTTAGTTCTGGACTCGCATAAGTATTTAAAAAAGTCAGCAGCTAAAATTGTCAATGATACTTTATTAAATAAATTTGAACTTGTGTGCCCCCAATAATTATGGCTGCTAGGATCATTCGTATTGCCAAATTTATCCCTAATACAACTCCAAAAATTTATAAAAACTTCTCTCCACACACCTTCCTCAGAACTCCACGCTGTAAATTTCTCAGATTCTGTTATTATATCTGACCCTTCAAGATAACGTCTTTTCCATAAATCAGCATAATCAAGTCTGTTTTCGTCACTAAAAAAACGGCCACCTTTCAAATCTTTAAATATAGTGATTAAAGAACGCATTACAGTCCATGGAAGCTTCCCAGATTGCTCACCACTTATACCTGTTTGTACTAAACCAAAGAATGGGCTATTAATATTTCTTGTAGCAAAGGAAACAGCCTGAGATGCTTCCAGTTCAATATCTGCATTTTTTAATCTATCTGCAACACGCTCCAATTCATGTGTTGCTAAAGTGGTTGAAACTATAGTCCCTAAAAGAGCATTATTTATTGGAGTAGCTTTCTGATTTACAACAACAAATTGGAAAACATGTTCTGCAGGATCGTCGGATAAAACTAAAGATATTGGCAAATGACGGCAAACTTCGTTTTGCACTTTCAGCTTAGCGTCACTGTCCGATAACCCTTCGGTGGTCATATAGTTGAAAAATTTCGTCATTGACTCTGTAGTTTTAGATTCTCGATTCGAGTGTTCAATTGCTCCAATAAGTCGATGTTGCCCATCGACAATAATTACTGGCTTAAGATATGAAATTATTGAATCCTTAGTAAACCCTAAAATTTCTTGAGGATCATATTCACTGTTATATTCCTTCAATATTGAAATACGACAAGCCACTTCTTGCCATAAATCACTTATATGTGATGATTCAATAATTGTTAGCTCTTCATCGAGAACATCACTAGCCTCATTAAAGTCCACATCTCGAGTTATTATTTCCGATGGCTGCTCATAATCTAGTGACAATTTTTCTTTAAGTTTGGCCAAAAGATTTACATCTAACTCTTGTTTATCAATATCTTCCACTCTGCTAATAAGATAATTGTTAAATAACTCGAGTAACTCAATGAGCTTTAAGGAGTGCAAGTTTTCATAGTTTATAACTAGCTTTCCTGTTTGAATGAACGCACTGTCACTAATGTTTTCATCAGCAATAAAATAAACAGAATTTTCAGACTCTCCTATTTTTCTCGGAGCACATAATAAAGGGTTTTGTAAAATGTTACTATTGTTTGAATAGAAATTTATTAAACTATCTAGTCTTTCAGATTTAAATGACCGCTGAAATCCCGTCGATTCGATTGAATCAAAATTTTTTTTCTCGGGAATACCCCCCCAGACATCTATTTCATGCGCAGATGCGGAAAAGAATACAAGCCAATTTCCATCGGCAGTCTGCTTACATCTCATAGCTTGGTATGTCTTCTGCATATCAATTCCTAAATCAATAATAAGTTAATATTTCATATTATAAAAAAACGCAACAAAGCATTGTAATGATAGCACCATAATTTATAATTATAGAAGCTCATAATCTTATGAATACGAAAGGCATAATCTACCATTTTAAATACTTCTAAGCTCATTGCCATTCTTAAATAACAACATAGATTAATAATTTAAAATTATGGTATTTTACCAGCGCTTATCTATAATATTCAATCAAAGCAAACATCAGTTCTCGATTGCCTGAATCTAAGATCATGGAACTTAACCTTTACTATGCATGATAAGAAGTGTTTATAAGGATAATGTCAATTCCTTGTGTGGTAAACAATTTTTTACACTTCTCATACCTGCTATTACCATATATTCTTTTAGGATGGTGCAAAGTCTTGCGTTTCATTTAGTAGTTTTATAGATCAACTAAGAGATTCCCTCACCTGCTTTGGCTAGGGATTAGCATCGGGTTATCTTAAACTTCTTATGGGTCGGATGTTAAATCTAGTCTGAATTGAAATTGAACAATCTGCAAGCGCAATTCATAGTTGCTCTTAACTGATAAAAAACGAATATCACATTTTAACCCAACTAAAAGCAAAGGTTATTTATCCTATTAATCAATGAGTTAAGCTATAGTTGCGATTTTTATTTCTAATAGATTTTCAATCAGCTAATGGTTTTCTACGCTTGGGATTTTAAACAAAAAAAGCCGCCCTCAGGCAGCTTCTTGGTCCTACAACTCACTTCACTTGGTGCCGAAGGCCGGACTCGAACCGGCACATCTTTCGATGGTTGATTTTGAATCAACTGCGTCTACCGATTTCGCCACTTCGGCACTGAAGAGGATGCGGAAAACG
>Ga0308167_1002926_pt1 | contig 14657 bp, 13 predicted proteins | sample PhyCR1_2_FD_202138 | JGI IMG/M metagenome (GOLD analysis project Ga0308167, IMG submission 202138) | Phyllosphere microbial communities from UC Gill Tract Community Farm, Albany, California, United States - DLSLRC.R1 | ecosystem: Host-associated > Plants > Phyllosphere > Unclassified | place... | reverse complement strand
CCAACAGCTTCTTCAGAATCGCTTCTTTGCGCTCTTCGGAGTACTTCATTGGATTCTTCCCTCTGCCCCCTGTCACGGTTCAAACTCTAACAGCGATTCATGTTCCAACTAGTCTGACACAGGGGGGTCTTCGCCAAATCGATTGCGATAATCTCGTTCATTTTGCATCTCCTAGTGAAAGGCTTCTTATGCGGGTCAGGTCATGCTAGCACTGTGGCGCTGTCCATTCGTGAGGTTGGCACCTGGGATTGGCGGGAGGCGGCCATTCCATCTAAAAAGTTTCTACACACGATTGGTTGATAATTTATATTATGTTAAATAAAATATCTACATATGAGAATTTCCCAGCTATCGCACAAAGTTGGGGCGACGCGGTCGATTCAGGCGACGGTTTCCACTTTCGTGATCGATGTTATCGGGCGACTTCACGATAAAGCGTAATCACGCTGCCGTCCTGCTGCACACCCAATTGCGGTATTGCCACCCCCAGGCCGGCTCCGTGACCTGCACTGGCATAGCCGATGCGGATCTCTGCACAGCCATCTCGGTACAGAAACTGCAAATGATCGTGGTAACAGTGAAACTCTGCAGAAATCACGTTCTGCCGGGCCGCGGCAAAGTGCAAGGTCGCGGCTTGTGCAATCGCAGTGGAAAAACACTGTGGCGTAGATCTGAGCTGCGCACGCACTGCGAGGTCGTCCAGTGAGATGCCGCCGCTGAAACCGCCACATAACGGCAGACAATACTGGAGGTAACCCACAGCCTTTGTGTTAACCAAACCCTCAAACGCGCTGAAACGAAACTCTCCCTCGTTGCCGATCACCGGCAACATCGTCTCATTGATACGCGACATGGTTTGAACATCGTCGGTCCCGACCGGTGCTTGAATGGCGGCAGGCTTGAACGCGGCAAGTGCCTTGGTCCACGTCTCTACAGAGCCATCGCTTAACTGGTTCACCGCATCAACCCAGAGCGTCGCACTGTCGCCTATCGTCTCCCGGACCGCGCTTACCCGTGCGAGATCCTCCTGCAGCGTCAGACCTGCGATCTTCATTTTATAAGCGGTAAATCCCGCATTTCGATACGCGCGAAACTCCGTGCGCAGATCGTCGAGGGAATACGTATCGCGATATAAACCGCCGCTCGCATAGACCGGGGCGCTCTCGGAAACACCGCCCAGATAGCGCCATAATGGTAAGCGTTGCCCTTTTGCAACAGCGTCCCAAAGCGCGATGTCAACAGCGCTGACGGCAGCCGAGACTGCCCACGGCATATCCGATGAGATTTCCTGCATTAGTGCAGCGGCTGCATCTCTTGGTGACTCGATGCAACGTCCGATCAACCGCGGTGCCACCTGCTCTGCCAGAAGCGCCAAGACGGCTTCGCAATTGGTGTATTGGGACCAGCCCTCTCCCACGCCCACCTCACCGGATGCCATTTCTATCAGCAATAATGGAGCACGCCGTTCATGCCAGCGAAAAACAGGATTCCACGCCCTGCCATCGAGCTGGCGAGAAAACGCTAATACCGTGACTTTGGCAATTTTCATCGCGCTGCTTGGGTGCCTTGCATCACGCTACGGTGCTTACCGACAGACGCGATTGTGCTGCGGTGCGTTTGCGATGAATGCGCTTTTCAAGATAACTAGCGAAACGTGTGAGCGAGAAACATATCGCAAAATAACCCAGCGAAAGCAAAAAGAACACCTGGAACGGCTGTGTCAATAGACTGTTATTAACTTGATTTGCAGCATACGTCAGTTCTTGCACGCCGATCACATAACCGAGAGACGTGTCCTTGATAGTGGTGACGAATACCCCGACCATGCTAGGCAGCATATTGTATAGCGCCTGCGGCAGGATGACGTAACGCATCCGGTCGACGTAGTTCAAGCCCAAGGCTGCGGCTGCCTGCACCTGCCCATTCGGCAAGGCTTCGATGCCCGCCCGGACCACTTCCGCTAGATACATGGCTTCGAATATCACCAATGTGCAGACCATAGCGGTAAAGCCACTCAGCGGGCGCCCGATCACGATTGGCAATAGGAAATAAATACTGAAAATCAGCATCACCAGCGGGATGCTTCGGACAAGGTAGCGCAGCAATGTCGCCGGCCGACGGATCCATCCTATCGCGCTCAACTGCGCGAGTGCGATAAGCACACTGAGGGGAAAGGCCAGGCCAATGCCGACTATCGAAAGAATAAGCGTGGCAGCAATGCCGCCCAAAGGACCATTGGGATAGGTGCCTATCAACATCAACAGCCAGTTGTCGCGAATGATCTCCAGCATCTGCCTACCTCGAAACAATACTGAAACGCCGCGACAGCCAAGCCCCAACGCCCATCAGAGTCAGCGCAAGAACGACATAAAGGACCGTGCTAACGCCATAAATATCCAGCGTCTGAAAGGTATTGCTGGCAATTTCTTTTGTCGCGTACGTCAATTCGATGGCGCCCACAATCATGGCAAGACTCGACGTTTTGACCAGTAAAACACTCCCGCTGATCAAAGGCGGCAATGCCTTCCTCATTGCCTGCGGCAGGATGACGTAGCGCATCGTGCCAAGGTAACTAAGTCCCAGCGCTTTTGCTGCCTGACGTTGCCCCAGCGAAACACCTCGGAGACCACTGCGGATGTCTTCGGCAAGATAGGCGCTGTAGTAAAGTCCAATTGCGATAGCGGTGAAAAAATATTCGCTGTGATTGGCATTTTCCCAATCTTGAATGGATTGGGGCATCACATTGGATACGCCGAAGTACCAAAGGAAGATATGCACCAAAGGGGGCACATTCCGCTGATATTCGATAAAGCAGACGACCAGGAACGCGACGATCCGGATCTTCCTCATCCGGATCGTCGCAAGCGCAATGCCAAACAGAAAAGCAAGCAGCCAACTGCCGAGGGACAGCAGGATCGTCCCGAGCAGACCCGTCGCCAACAAACGGATATTATCGGGCGTCAGAATCGACAGATGGCTTGAGAGCGAACCCATGGTGTTTTATTCGACCCGGCTATGCGGTGACTACGTGGGTTGCCATCAGCCCTTGATCGGCTCGATCTTGAAGGAGCGCTTCATTTTATAAATCGTGCTCGGTCCCATCCATTTGTCGAAGATTTTTTGCGCTTCGCCGGATGTCTCGATGTCGACCAATGCATCGTTCACCGCCTTGAGCATCGTGCCCTCGTTTTTGCGAACGCCGAAGCCCCATGTTTCTTCGCCGACGGGGGTATCGATTATCTTATAATTGTCCGCTTGCGCACCCAACTTGCTAACCAGTCGACTTGCCACTACCTCGGAAACGCTGAAGGCATCGGCCTTGCCCTGCACCATGGCAGCGAAGGCAGTCGGTGTATCTTCAAAGCCCACCAACACCGCACCCGGTACGGCATGCTTCACGAAGCCTTCCGTGATGCCCCCTTTAGTGAAACTGATGCGTTTGCCCGACAGGGAAGCCAATGAGGTGTAGCCTCGATCGGCGCGCACAGTCAATTTATGTTCGCTGACGTAATAGCCGTCGGAGAAATCGACTTGCTGCGCACGTGCCGGTGAATACCCCAGTCCAGCCGCCATGATATCGGCGCGACCGGCTTGCAGTTCGGGAATGCGTGCTTCGATCGTCACTGGCTTGACCTCGGCTTTGACACCCAGTCGTTTCGCAACGGCCTGACACATATCCACGTCATACCCCTGCAACTGGCGATCTGCGCCAACGAAACCGAAGGGCTCGAAAGCACCCAACACGCCGCAACGCATCACGCCGCTGGCTTTGACATCGGATAATTCATCGGCGTGTGCCACGCTGGCATTGCAGGCAAACCCCAGAACGAGCGCCGATGCAGCCACGTTCAACGCGTGTTTGGAGTTTCCTTTGTAACCGTTTTTGCACAGGCGCTTGACCGTTTTTTTCAACCCGTCGCTTACGACTTGCATTGCATTCTCCCCGAGGACAACTTTCGCCGTTTGATGTACTGCGTTGGACAAGCGCTTATTGACCAATCCGCGCCGTGATGGTTTTCTTTGCGACGCGGCAGGCAGCCAGATCCCAGGCGGCGCACCCTACTGTCTTCAGCAAGACCGGAGCAGTGATGTCGAGTGTTCCATCCAGCGCCTGCGCCATAGAGGCAACCGTCGTCCAATCGATGCCGGCCTGAATCAAATCGCCCGCCTCGTGACGCGCGCCGAATGGATCGTCTACCACTACGTAGCTGGAGTCCACCGTACACTGCCCTAACTCCGCGGCATCCGGCGTGAACGCCCCTACGCCTATTACAAGACGGCCGACGCGTGCCGGGCTTGTGTAGACCGGCGACTTGCTGGTTGTAACCGTCACTACCACGTCCATTTCGTCCGGAATAACATCGCTCTCAAGTGCGCGGAGTTCCGGAACGTCCACAACGTGTTTGCGCACAAAATGCCGCGCACTATCCTGTGACCGGCCCTTGATGTAAATCCGTGTCTGCGGGAATGCGGCTGCCAGTGCGTGTACATGGTGTACCGCCTGCGTGCCTGTGCCGACGATCAACACATTATTCGGGATCGACTTATAGAAGGTCTGAATCCCTAACATCGTGACCGCGGCAGTACGCCGCCCTGTCACGGTCGGGCCATCCAACACAAACAGCATTTCCCCCGTCACTGCGTCGCAAGCAATCACTTGCCCATGGATGGTCGGTAGTGCCTTCGTGCCGTTTTGGGGACACACATTCACTAGCTTGTGAATCGCCATGTCGGCTGCACTCGACGGCATAGACAACATCACGCCACCCGCCTGTAACGGTACGACCAGTCGCTCCGGGCTGACGATCTCCGCGCCCGCATATTGCGTGATCGCTACGCGTAAGGCAGCGACCAGTTCGACGTAATCGAGTAAGGCCGCCGTGCCGGTCGCGTCAAAGGTCTGAGTGGTCATATAAGCAAAATCGTGACGATAACGGAAAAGGGGAAGTCGAGCTGCGGCAAATGGCTAGCCGTTTTCAGGTCGCCCTATTTTGTGCGAATCTATACCAATATTGGCGCAAAATAAACCAGAATAAATTCGTCCTCAGCGAAGCTGGACTCAGAATGTACCAAAATACCGCGTTACCTATGCTTTTCTGACACTTTCAAAGCGTTGCTAGATTTCTTGTGTGGTATATTAAAAACCAATTTTCCGTTGAGGTTAAGCGATGATAGCCACGAGACTGGCATTCGAGGGAGAGTTTCGGCCGCTGCAGATCTATGAACAAGTCTCCGAGAAAATCCGTGAAGGGATACGCTCGGGTCACTTCAGCGCAGATACGCGATTGCCATCGGAGCGTGAATTAGCCGCGCGCTTCGGCGTGGGGCGACCGGCCGTCCGAGAAGCCATCGGTGCCTTGCAAAATGAAGGTCTTGTGCTCACCAAGCCGAATTCAGGCACTTACGTTGCGCCGATGGCGGCGGAAGTGCTGGCAAACGCCGCGAACCGCAGCCTAAGCGATGCCGCGAGTAACGTCGAACAGGCACCCTCCGACTTCAGCCCAAGCGCAACATTGGATGTACGTTTGATTCTGGAGCCCGCCATCGCACGCCGTGCTGCGGCGGGAGCCCAACGCGACAATCAAGCGGAACGTTACCTCGATCAGATGGAAACGGTCACCGATATCAACGACCCGGCACAGCGAGCGCTGTGGAATAACAGTGATCGGCTATTTCATAGACAACTTTCTGCAATGACCGGCGATGCGCTACTCGTGAAAATTGCCGAAGAAATTGCGCGGACGATGGATCAACCCTTATGGAAGCGTATCAAGGACGATGGCATTTACGACCCCAATCGCATTCTCCTTTATGTCGCCGAACACCGCTTGATCTATGAGGCCATCGTCGTTGGCGACGCGGATGCCGCAGCGTTCTACGTGGAGCAGCACATTCATCGTGTGCGCCGCGATATCGCACCGAAATAATATCTAAAATCGCCGTCATGTCTATCTATCGATAAATGGCTCTGGTGCAAATAGGCGGTGCGAGTCGGTTAAAGTATCGAGCCCAACAATCGGGTGAATGCTGATGAGCAAGCGCAAAGACCAGCCGGGGCTATTTGATGGTCGACATTTTGATCGAAAAATCATCGTGCTGTGCTTGCGCTGGTACCTTCGCTACAAGCTCAGCCTGCGCGATCTGGTGGAAATGATGGCTGAGCGCGGTTTATCGCTGGCTCACACCACGATCATGCGCTGGGTGAAGCGCTTTACCCCGGAGTTCGTTAAACGCTGGAACCGATTCGTGATCCCTTCGGGTCGCTCGTGGCGGGTCGATGAGACCGATATGAGGATTCGCGGCAGATGGGTCTACCTGTACCAGGCGGTTGATCGAGATGGCCATACAGTGAACTTCTTACTCAGGGCCAAAAGCGCCGTGGCTGCAGCCAAAGCCTTTTTTCGCAAGGCGATCATGCACCAGGGCTAGCCACCAGAGACTACACGCTCGATGGTTACGCTGCCTCGCACCGCGCGTTGCGGGAGATGAAGGCCGATGGCCTGCTGCCCGAAGACACGAAGGTCCGATGCTCGACGTGTCTGAACAATATGGTTGAGCAGGACCAACGAAACATCAAGCCCAGAACGCACGTGATACTCGGCTTCAAACGGTTCAGAGATGCCGCGGCAACGATCTCGGGCATCGAATTGATGTATCGCATTCGCAAGGGCTAGTTCGATCTGACCAAACTCGGTCTCGCAATCCTGCGCAACACGTTCGATGTTGGCCTGGTGCTGGCGCCGGAGTTGGTGATGTGGAAGCACGACTGACTGACGTTTAATCCGGCCACTGACATTAAGAAGCACAGGGTCCGGTGCGAGATAAGCGATGTCGGTTAAAGCATAAAAAATCCAAAGGTAACAACCAGACTACTTCATTCAAATCCCTACCGCTCCTCCCAGTAAGGCCTCGCCCAGTTGTCGCCAGAGATAGGCCGCCGCAGGCGAGGCGCGCCGACCTACACGCCGGACGAGTTGGCGCGAGAAATCTCGTGCGATGGGGTGATCAATGTCTAATGCGACCAGCAACCCCGCATTAACGTACAGGCGCGCCGTTTGTCGTGACATGAAGGCCACGCCCAGGCCAGCTGCCGCAATGGCTTGCGCGGCGGAAAAGAGATCACATCGTACGGCGGCGGACAAGGTCATTCCCTCTGCCCTGGCCATCGCATCAACATACTGCTGAATCGCAAAGTGTTCCGGCATGAAGATCAAGCGATGAGCAGCCAGATCAGCCACGCGAAGCGGCACTTCCTGTTTGGCCAGGTCATGGTCAGGACTCACCAAGGCGCAGATCGGTGCGCCCTTGAACGCGCGAGCACGAATTGCCGGTTCGCGGCTTGCTCCCGCGCATAAACCCAGATCCGCCACGTCATCGCGGACCATCGCCAATACTTGCGCGGTTGCACCAGCACGCAAGTCGACGACAATATCCGGATACTCCCCACTGAAGCGGGACAGCGCGCCGGCCAACAGATTTTCCACGAAACCCTCGCCAACGGCGATCGTGACTCGTCCTTGTCGCAGCCCCCGGTAGGCCTCAAGTTGCATGACAATACCGTTTTCGCGGCGTTGGCGGTCACGAAAATACTCGATCACACTCATACCGACGTCGCTAACGACCACGCCACGGCCGCGCCGTTGCAATAGGACGACATCAAAAGCGGTTTCCATCTGTGCAATTTTACGGCTAATGGCGGAGGGATTGATTCCCAGCGCATCAGCGGCCGCACGGATACCACCGTGGCGTTCGATCGTGTGCAGGTAATGCATGCCGCGCGTGCTGAGTTTTTCGACACGTGTATCGCTTGGCCAATCGGACATGACTCCGCTCCCATAATGTTGCCTATCAAGGCAACATTATGGGCCTCGATAAGTCATTTTTGGCTGTTTTTTGCGATGGGATACTCGACCCGTTATTTTGAGTGTTTGGAGCGTGTTCATGGTTACCGAAGGGCAATTTTGCGATCTTTCCGAGACGATCGATCTACATGGCGAGTTGTGCGAAATCCGGCGCGATCTACACGCACATCCTGAACTGGCCTACGGCGAGTTCCGCACGTCGGATAAGGTCGCGGGACTGCTCGAAACATGGGGCTATACGGTAAGCCGCGGGCTCGGCGGCACCGGCATGGTTGCCTCGCTGCGTGCCGGCGAGGGGCATAGGGCCGTGATGGTGCGTGCTGACATGGATGCGTTGCCGATCGCGGAGGAAACCGGCCTTCCCTACGCCAGCAAGCACGCGGGCTTGATGCACGCCTGCGGTCATGACGGTCACACGACGATGGTGCTGGGCGCCGCGCGACACCTTGCTCGCACGCGCCGCTTTAACGGCACGGTACATCTGGTCTTTCAGCCAGCCGAGGAGATCGGTGCGGACAGTGGCGCGGAGAGGATGATCGCCGATGGCTTGTTCGAGCGCTTTCCCTGTGAGGCGATTTTTGGCCTTCACAATCACCCCGGATATCCCGCGGGAACGTTCATGTTTCGCGAAGGCGCTTTCATGGCGGCGAGCGACAAGGCGAAGATCACGATTCATGGACGAGGCGGTCACGCCGCACGGCCCCAGCTCTCTCTCGATCCCGTAGTCATCGGTAGCAGTCTGGTCATGGCCCTGCAAACCGTGGTGGCACGCAATGTTGATCCCACGCACACAGCGGTGGTTACCGTCGGCGTGTTTCAAGCGGGCCATACCGCCAATGTGATTCCGGAGAGCGCTACCCTTGAACTGAGTATCCGCTCGTTCGACCCCGACGTGCGGAAATTGCTGGAGCAACGCATCCGGGCACTCGCCGAGCATCATGTACAGGGCTACGGCGCGCGGATGGAAATGGAGTACGTCATGGGCTATCCGGTGGTGGTCAACAGCGCCGCGGAAACCAAACTTGCCGCACAGGTGGCATGCGAGCTTGTAGGCGCGGACCGTGTAAATGACCATTTTGGCGCCATCGCGGGAAGTGAAGATTTCGCGTACTACCTGCAAAAGAAGCCCGGATGTTTTTTGCGACTGGGAAATGGCGCAAACGCGCCCATGCTGCACAACGCCGCCTACGATTTTAACGACGAAAACCTGACAATCGGCGCTGCCTATTGGACGCGACTCGTGGAACGCTTTTTGGCGAATTGAGTCCACCCCGCCCCGATCGGCCATGCATTGAATTTCCCCATGAAAACCCTATCAGATAATCATCACCCCGATGCCGCGTCTGCTCATCACGCGCCTCGCTCAACCACGACTTCGCAGCGTCGCATCGTAGCGGCTGCCGTCGCGGGAAACCTGCTCGAGTTCTTTGATTTCACCGTTTACAGTTACTTCGCACTGTTGATCGGAAAATTGTTTTTCCCAACAACGGACGCGGTGGTTTCAACCTTGTTGTCACTGTCAGCCTTTGCTATTGGATTCGTGGCACGTCCGGTTGGCGGCTTTGTGCTCGGACGTTACGCCGATCGACGAGGCCGCCGCGCCGCCCTCACCCTGACCATTTTATTGATGGGACTAGGCTCCGCCATTATCGGCCTCACGCCGACTTACGCGAGTGTTGGTCTGGCGGCACCGGTCACCATCGTCTGCGCGAGATTGCTGCAAGGTTTTGCGCAGGGCGGTGAATTCGGTGCCGCGACGGCGACGCTATTGGAGACCGGCGCGGCCAGCAGCCGGGGGTTTCGGGCCAGTTGGCAACTCGCAAGTCAAGGTGCTGCTGCCTTGATGGGTTCCGGACTTGCCGCGATCCTCACTTATCAGTTAAGCAACGATGCGCTGCTGGCGTGGGGTTGGCGCGTTCCTTTCCTGCTGGGTACACTCATCATGCCGGTTGGCATCTATCTGCGCCGCCATATCGTCGAGGAGCCAGTGGCCCCAGCATCGCGCGCGCGTTTGGCGCGTGAGCAGGCATTGGTGAAAAAATGGGTCCTGACCGTCTTCGCGATCATGGGCATGACGGTGGCAACCTACGTGATGATGTATTACATCCCAACGTACGCAATCCAATACCTGCATTTGCCCAGGAAGATCAGCACACTTGTGGCCACGGCCGCACCGCTGGTATCGCTTCTGATGTGTCCGCTCTGGGGCGCGCTGTCGGACAGGATGAATGCGCGCAAGCCACTGACGATGCTAGGTCGAATCGTGTTGATCCTCCTGCTCTACCCTGCATTTTGGTTGATGAACCACTTCCCTTCTGCTGGGGTGGTGACGGCACTGATCGTATTGCTGATGTTCTTTTATACGATGGGTTCTGCCCCGGCCTACGCCTTGATGCCTGAGAATTTTCCTAAGCATGTTCGCGCGGGATACCTCGCCAGTGCTTACGCAGTCGCCGTTTCGGTGTTCGGTGGGACGGCGCAATTGATGGTCGCCTGGTTGATTCGCGTGACTGGAAACACCATGGCACCGGCCTGGTACATGATTGTTTGTGTAATAATTTCCTTGATCGCTGTATCGATGCTCGAGGAAACGGGGCAAAAAGCACTCGACTGAGCTTGAGGAAACCAACGCCCGGGCAGACGTAATCGATAGCCTACCGGCGTCTATCTGACGCCGGAAATGCCATTCGTGATCGATGCGATTGCGATACGCGCGGTGGTGCTATCACTGACATCTGGATCCCTGCGCATAGTGCATAGATCCAGCAGTAGCGTATCGGATAGCATCGATCGATGCATGGCCTCGCGTTTCGCACGCTACCGCGCATTCCAAACGACGGAGAATCGCCGCTAGCTTGTCCTCGGGGCGGCGAGCATGTCATGTTGTTCAGGCCGCTTTTTTCTCCACCCTGGCCGCGCGACTTGCAAACCCTTCGATATGTTGGGCGGCGGCATCGCAGCAGTCGCCCGCTTGCAGCACACGTTGCGCGGCTTCCGCGCAACGGGATGCCATCTCGGGATTGCGTATTACCGACTTCAGCGCCTCCGTCAATACAGCGCCATAGATAGGGCTGTCAAGACGCACGCCGCAGCCACTTTTTACGATACGTTGCGCATTGTCGAATTGGTCATGGGCGAACGGTGTCACGATTTGTGGAACGCCCGCCGCATACGCCAATGCTGCGGTGCCGATGCCGCCGTGGTGAACAATCCCGGCACAGCGTGGCAACAACGCGCTCATGGGCACGAACTCCCGCACCAGAACGTCCGGACGATCACGCCACCGATCGCCCGTGTTACGAGCGAGTACGATTGCGCGCATACCGGTGTTTCGGATCGCTTTATCAACAGCACCGAAATACGTATGCGCGTCGATACCGGTTGATCCCGGAGTAAATACAACAGGCGCATTGCCGGCGGCAAGAAATCCCGTCACCTCGCCGTCGAGCCGCTGCGCCGCAACGTCGTCAAATAGCGGAAAACCAGACATCCAGTGATTCGTTGGCCAATCCGCCTGAGGTGTCGCAAACCAAGCGGGAAACAGGCAGAGAACGCTGTCGGTCGAATGCATCCACCGCCCCAGAATGCGCGTCGCAGGGGGTAAGCCAAGAGACGCGCGAACCTGATTCAATGCAGGTCCGCATGTCTTGTCGAGCATCTTTTTTTCGAGGAAAGCCAAGCATTGTTTCTTCACAGGCAAAGGCAACCACGTAGGCAGGTTCATCCGCTTGTGCGTTGGTGGTGCGATCGCCGACAACAACGTCGATGGCGAGATCTGCACCGAGATGTACGGTACCTGATGGAGCTCTTGCATCAAGCGGGCGGCGAATGCCCACAACGTTCCCACCAATACGGTGTCGTCATCGACGAGTGTGCACAATGCATCGTAATGTGGACGAATGGATGGTGCGATCACATTCCATAACGTACGAAACGAGGTGCGCGGATGCCACAACGCAGGATTGTTGATCGCGCTTTCGTACTCGGCGCGCGTGCCGATCGGGACAAAACGGAACCCTTCTTTTAATGCCAATTCCTCGAACGGCGGATGCGAACAAAAGACCACGCGGTGGCCGCGGCGTGCCAATGCACGGCCGATGCCAAGCAGCGGATGGACGTCGCCTGCCGAACCGATTGCCGTAAAGACGATCTGGGACATGATGAATTTACTCGCAAGGTCAACAGGCGTGGCAGGATCTGCGCATTGACGTTTTTCGCCTGCACAGGTAACACATGGTCCAACCAGCCGTCACGAATGGTACGGGCCGTGCACGCGTTATAGGCAGGGGTGTAAATAAGCCTGTTTATTGAACCGCTTCGTAGTTGGCAACAGCGGCTGAACGCATCAATGCAGGGGTAACGATCGGTTGAGGCATAACTGGATGATCCCAGCGCTGGCCACCACCGAAGAAATCCATGAGTGCTTCCTGCATTGCCGCAGCCTGTTCGCGCCCTTCCAGCTCCAGAAAGTGTCCGGTATTGGCTACAGTCTCGAATTCGGCATCTGGGATGTATCGTCCCAGTGTTCGAATATCGGCCGAGGTCGTGTATTCGTCGAGGTCGCCATTGATAAACTTGACCTTGCTTTGAATGCTCGATAGACAATGCATGTAACTCTCGGGCTGCAGCGCAAGGATTTGCTCGACGTGGAACGCGACCTGTTTTTGTTCCGTTTCTGGCAGACTTGTCAAATACATGTAATTGGTATGCTTCAGCATGCGTGGCAGATGCTTGCCAACCGTATCGTTTAACAATTGCGCGGCTTGCAGGTTTTCGCCGGCATGAATATGTGCGCGAGCCCGCGTCACATAGTCGACCATGGCTGGATTCAGGAACGGAGAAAAAGAGCCGATAACCGCGCGCTTGATGCTGCTGGGCTCGCGGGCCAACGCGAGCAGAGATGCCAAGCCACCCCACGAAACGGAGTACAAAAATTTCGGCTTGAAGCGATGAATCAAGTGTAGAAGGATGTCGACTTCATCCTCCTTCGTCAGCAAGAAATTGGTATCGCCATTCAACGGGCGAGATTGCCCCGCGTATGGCAAGTCGAAACAAATAACATTATATCGTGCGCTGAGATACTTTACTGTCTTGCGGAATGAAGCGGTGGTGGACAATGCGCCATTCACCAGTATCACACTCTCTCGATCAACGTCGAAAATATGGTTTTCGACGTGAAGGTTGAGCGAGGACGGTACTTGGACCACGGTTCTTTCAACGAACATGTGACACCCGTTATGGTGAGATTAATACAACGCAGTATTATTGGGCAAGGCGCGTTGAAGCGCCTGCGTTAGCGCATTTATCCGACGCCGCTTCCAGCAATGGATGGTTATAAGAACAGGAAAGGTTGTACTCGGTAATAAACGTTACATCGTATGGTCAGCATAGGGTATCACCCGATAAAAATCAAGATTTTTATTGCCATGCCTTTTGAATGTTGCTGGTTATTATTTTTGAAATTTTAGGCTTTCAAAGTGTTCCGTCGATATGAACGATTTAGTTGCACAATTAATTATAGAAGATGATTTTCGTTGTAAGGTATCATGCGGAATGATGTAAAAATTATGGCAAAACCAAGGTTTTTCGTCGCATTTATGCCGCACACGAAAAGTACCGTGTGACATATCCATACATGACTATCAATTCAACCTGGACAATGGGTGCGGACCTCTAAACGCGTCATTCTTTTCACAATGGCTTCAAGCATGTCAGCGTACGTTCGATCGGGTACTATCGTCAGGCATCTGTAAAACGTTTGCGTAAGACGTATCGGTGGGCATGCGTTTGATATAGCGAATTAAGAGCAGCTGTCCCGGGACTGTCTTTCGGCGCTAAAAAAAGTGACGACCCTGACTGACACAATGAAATTCTTTCATTTTGTAAATTTAAGGCAATACGTACGTTTTAGATGCATGTGTTGATCAATTAATAATTATTAAATGTTAATATCAGTCATGCTGACTTGGTTTTGTGGGATCTAATAATATTAATATTGTGTCAAGGCAAAAAATATATTACACATTGTGGTTGCGCAACGTTTTTTAAAATCTTTTGCTAGCATAATTTTTGTGTGCTAGACAAATAATTTAACTTATATTTAATAATAAGTGGTTGAGTGCGTCTTGCTAAACATCTTTGGCTATATTTAGATGCTTAGGGGAAATAGGTCTATGTATCAAGCTTTCACCTGCCCTGTCGTCGGTGATGGCGTATCCACTCGCCAGCGAGATGCGCAAGCGCGCTCCTGCCCAGCCGAGGGACGGGTGACACGAACTGGTCATCCGATTCACATGGCGACATGAATCATTTCTCCAGCACGTTAATGCTCGTGAAAACCAGACTCCCTGGCAAACCGATCACATCGAAATTCGTCAATGCCTTCAGGTTGACCGTGTCCCGCTATCCATCGAGCAATGCGACCCGCATGCAATGGTGCCAGCGTGACGCCGCTGTGACACGTTACAACGAACGCGCCAGGATACGTTGGCGATTCCGCATATATCGGAAATCCATCGGGACTCATCACACGCAACGCGCCCCATGCGCGCACGAGTTTTACATTGGCCAACAAAGGAAAACAGCGAACGGCGCGTGCTGCTATGGACACCAGCATGTCGGGAGTGGTTCCGTCATCCCAACCAACGTCTTCCATTGAGTCGCCTAATTGGTCGGCCCTGAACAATTGGTAGAGCCGCGTGACGTAAGGCTTTGATGCTGTATCAGGGTTGAGGGATTTGCAAGGAACGGGCATATTACGTGTTGAATCCTGCAAATTCTGACGAGGTTTGAATG
>Ga0308167_1002913_pt1 | contig 14707 bp, 14 predicted proteins | sample PhyCR1_2_FD_202138 | JGI IMG/M metagenome (GOLD analysis project Ga0308167, IMG submission 202138) | Phyllosphere microbial communities from UC Gill Tract Community Farm, Albany, California, United States - DLSLRC.R1 | ecosystem: Host-associated > Plants > Phyllosphere > Unclassified | place... | reverse complement strand
GCAGTTGTGGAAACATATCGGCAGAATCTGCAGAAAGTTTACGTCTTTTTACGGCACGTGATGGCGGCTGGCACAGGCTGCAGACAAAGCTGCCAACCGGCTGATGGGCATGATTAATAAAGCTGCCATTACAGCTTTTACAATCGGCCAGTTCCAGCATGCCACTTTCAACGAATCGCACCAGGGTCCATGCACGCGTTAGCGCCAACAGCGGGCCCTCGTCCGATTGCGGACACTGTTCGAGATATAACCGGTAGGCTTTAATCACGGCATCAACGCCGGTGCACAGTCCGGTTTTCAGTAAAAATTTCCAGGCGTTACAGAACATAGAAGCGTGGATGTTCTGTTCCCAGGTCATAAACCAGTCGGTAGAGAAAGGCAGCATCCCTTTCGGTGGTGGACTACCACGCAGCTCTTTATAGAGCTTAATCAGACGACCACGACTCAACTGGGTTTCGCTTTCTAACATCTGTAAGCGCGCGCCCAGAGTAATCAGCTCCATGGCGAGCTGAATATCACGCGCTTCCTGAACAATACTTTTCTCAGTCATCACATCGCCCTCTTTTTAGCAGGCACGTCATCTTTAGAGGCGTTACGCAGTAAACGGCTCGATAATAAAATGCCGGTGTGGATTTGTTGTAAATCATCCACGCGTGATTCCTGCGTCAGGCGATTAATTGTGCTGCTATCGGTAAAACGGAACTGGCAAACCAATTGATTGGTTTCCGCCATTTTTACCATTTCAGGCAGAGTTAATTCAGATAATGCATCCGCCATTTTCTCGTCGATACCGAGGCGAAACATTGCAGAAGCTTTTTCCTGGTTAATTAAACGCTGCGCAAGCAGTAAATATGACAAATTGAGATCGTAAATATGTTTTAGTAATTCAGATGTGCCCATTTTTCCATCCTGAGAGATGCGACGTAACTTCATCACAGATTATTATCTGCGTATTGAGCTGCTGTTTGGTAAATCTAAAGATGGCAAAAAAATTTTCATGTAAAACCAATGTCACTGCTTCTCGCCTTCATCTTATGTGTGGGTTCATGACCCACCGAAAGTCAAAAATCCAGGCCATTTTATTTTCGAGTTGTAACCATCTTCCGTGACGTCTTCTTACATTTTTTAAGACTATTCCGAAAACAAGGCAAATCTATATCGTCTGATTTCGACATACAACGACAGTAATGTGAAATTTTAGATAAAGTGTGATGCAGATCACACTTTTAAGGCAAATTTCTTCAGCAACCCTTTACGATCATTTGTCTGTTGGTTGTTTTTTGAGCGAAAAAAGGTGATTTTAAGTCGAATTGGTCCTGAGAAAGGTTTAATAGGGGGTAAAAGCAGCTCTATTCAACGCTTTGAGCCGGCGTCGATCTTTTGTCAGTGTTAATCGATTTAACACCCTATTTAGAACCATTTAAAACGATCAAGCCAGCATATTATGCTGAACTACGCAGTCGGTAATCACTTTGCAATTAGTCACTTAGGGTGAGTATCGCAGAGAGTGAGTAATGAAAGCGTTAAGGTTCTGACGGCAGTACTGACTTCTACTGGCAACGAAGCGTTAACAGTTACGGGTGGATGTTTAGTATACGACACCAGATGTAACAATGGGTTACATAAGCAGAACGAATGAATGGGTGAAGGGTTTAATCAGGCAGATTGAGTATCGGCAGCAGGTAGCAAAACTTGAGTTTATAAATTAAAAAAAGCCGTCTGACCCGCTTATCAGTGGATTTTTTGGCCATTTGCTTTTTTTTGAGACATCTGCCGGGTGGATCTGCGTAAAGCGAGTGCCAGCCAGGGTAAAGATTGTGGCAGGGAGCATGTCGGAATGTAACCGATGAGCGCAGCCTTCGCTGGCTGTAAAAAAAGGGCAACGACACCCGGAGATGTCGTTGCCCGGCAGGCGCGTTCAGGCCTCTAATCAGGCCAGTTTAGGGAAGGTTGCGACCTTGTTCGCCGTACCATGATCGGCACTGCGTGGTGCAATGCGATTCAGATCTTTAAGGAAGTTTTCACGCCAGGCGGTAATGTCATTTTTACGCAGCACCGCCATCATGTCGTTATAACGTGAAATCCTTTCAGTACGCGGCATGGTGATCGCTTTGTCGAGCGCCGCCGCCACTTCATCGCGGTCATAAGGATTGACGATCAGCGCAGAGGTCAGCTCATTCGCGGCACCAGCAAAGCGCGACAGCACCAGCACACCCGGATCGTCCGGGTCCTGCGCCGCCACATACTCTTTCGCCACCAGATTCATGCCGTCACGCAGTGGCGTCACCAGACCGACATCGGTCAGGCGGAAGATTTTCATTAACAGCCGGCGATCAAAGTGCTGGTTGAGATAGTAGAGCGGCGTCCAGCCCAGCGTGCCGTATTTGCCGTTGATGCGCCCTGCTTCCGTTTCCAGCTGGTGACGAATATCCTGGTAGGCCTGCACATCACTGCGCGACGTCGGCGCAATCTGTGAGTAGCGAATTTTACCGCGGTGCTGTGGGTAGTTCTCCAGCAACGCTTCATATGCCAGGAAACGCTCAGGAAGACCTTTGGAATAATCGAGGCGCTCACAGGCAATAATGTTGCGCGCATCGCCCAGCTCTTTCTTCATCGCCGCCATCTTCGGTGGCAACGGCCCTTCTGCCATCTCTTTAATACTGTCAGGTTCAATCCCAATCGGATAAACCTCGGTCATAAAGGTATTACCAAAGGCGCGATGTTTCTTATCACCTTTATTCTGCAACTGCGTAAGCTGGCTGACGCTGTCGAGGAAAGCCACCCGATCTGATTCGGTCTGGAAGCCAAGCAGGTCATATTCGCACAGCATTTCCAGCAATTCCTTGTGCGGTGGCAGCGCATTGAATATCTCTGGCGTCGGGAAAGGAATATGCAGGAAGAAACCGATGCGGTTATTAATACCGGCCCGACGCAGCGCCGCAGCAAACGGCAGGAAGTGATAATCGTGGATCCACAAAATATCATCCGGCTCAATCAACGGTTTTAACCGCTGGGCAACAGCATCATTCACCTCGCAATACCCGTCCCACGCTTCGCGCTGGAACTGCACCAGATCGAGTCGATAGTGGAAGGCGGGCCAGATAACGGTATTGGAAAACTGGCAATAATAGAGATCGTATTCGTTCTGGCTTAACGGGAAGGAGGCGTACTCAATACCTTCGTGCTGCTGGACGGTAACATCGTCCTCTTCTTCACCAGAGAACTCGCTGATTTCACCGTTCCAGCCAAACCACAATCCGCCTGTGCTTTTCAACGCGTCCAGAATCCCGACGGCCAGGCCGCCTGCGCTGGTTTTAGCCCCATTTGGAATGGCGATACGGTTAGATACAACCACTAAACGACTCATAACCTAAACTCCTTACCGACGTTGTCTTGCTTTAATCGTAATAATGTTCGTTCCAGCCAGCCATATACCGCCTCGACATTGTTTAATCGATAACGGGCCTGGGTGGAACCTTCGCCGACCTTAATAGAGATGCCCTGCATGGCGTTAACCGCGAGAAACCCTTTCTCATCTGTCAGGTCATCTCCAATAAATACCGGAATGCGTCCGGCAAAAGGCGCCTGTTGCATAAAATCGCGAATGGCTGCGCCCTTATCAATCCCTAAAGGTTTGATTTCTAATACACATTTACCCGGCTGAAGCGCCAGTCCTGGAAAACGTTTCACTGATTGCTCAGCCAGTCGCATCACATCCTGTTCATGCTGCATTGCCTGGCGATAGTGGAGCGCAAAAGCCATGCCTTTGATTTCCAGCTGGGTGCCAGGCCACAACGCCATCGCGTTTTGCAGTTCCGTCCTGAGTTCCTGTTCAACCTCAACCGGCAGACTGATGCGCTGCATCTTCCCGTCTGCATCACGGCGTTCCGCCCCGTGTACGCCGGCGGCAGGACCACGCCACGGCGCGGCCAGCGCATCGAGTTGTTCAATGGGCCGGCCAGAGACCAGCGCCAGCGCACCCTGACTGAGCGCAGAGAGTTGTTGTAACTGGTCAACGACCTGTTCAGGAATAAACACCGCGTCGGGACGGGACTGTATCGCTGCCAGCGTGCCATCGACATCAAAAAAGAAGGCATATAGCCCGCCTTCTAACGTCGGGAACGTGTCAGAGGTATTTACCGCTTGGGTCACGTCACTTCTCCTGAATTTCGAAATTTAAGTTCTAATCGAGGATGTCCTGACGCAGTAGGGTCAGCAAGAGGGAAATTCTGATAACGTGGCGATTGAGGGATAAAGCCGGACGATTCGATAGGTCACTCTCCTCAAACTTGCAAGCTCATAACTGACAATACTGGCTGACTGAGAACATCACCCGATTAAGTGTAGACAATAATTGGGGCTTTGCCAGGAAGATGCATGTTTCATGCCAGCCGGTGCGGTTAAGAAAGCAGATATTCCTGACGCAGAATAGGCGGGTTAATCTCTCTCCGGTCCTTTTACGCGCTACAGGGAATCGGTATCGCCTTGAAGTGCAGCAGCTAAGCAACCGGGGCCGGGCCAACCTTAAGCGTCTTAAGGTATTCCTAATATTGAAAGCGCACTCTCAGCACACGTTTGATATTCGGATATTTCTCAACATGGCTTTTTCATTAAACCGGCCGGTTATCAGCCGCCTCACTTTGCTGATCCTTGCGGCTTGTTATGTTTCGGTTTTCCTTAATCTTGCCTATTACCGTCAGGTGCTGGCTCTGATGCCGCTGACCAGCCTGCACGCCTCGCTGGTCTTTTTCTCCATGCCGCTGGTGGCGTTTAGCGTGATCAACATTGTGATTACCCTCGCCTCGTTTCTCTGGCTGGACCGGCTGCTGATTGCACTATTTATACTGCTCTCTGCCAGCGCACAGTATTTTATCCAGACCTATAACATCGTGGTCGATCGCTCGATGATCACCAATATGATGGACACCACCGCCTCTGAATCGTTTGCCCTGATCACGCCGCAGCTGCTGTTTACCCTGCTGACATCCGGCCTGTTGATGGCGTTACTGGTGTTCTGGCCGCGGCTGAAGAAGCAGCGCTGGCGTGGCGTGCTGCAGCGACTACTCAGCATCATGATCTCCGTGGCGGTGATCCTGCTGGTTGCGCTGCTGTTCTATAAAGATTACGCCTCGCTGTTTCGCAATAACCGCGAACTGGTGAAGGCGCTTAGCCCGTCAAACAGTATCGCCGCCAGCCTGTCGTGGTATAAGCATCAGCAGCTGGAGAACCTGCCGCTGGTGCGAATTGGCGAAGATGCTCATCAGCAGCCGGATCGGCTCAGCGGCGGTAAACAGAATCTGACCATTTTGATCGTCGGGGAAACCTCGCGGGCGCAGAACTTCTCGCTGGGCGGCTACGCCCGTCAGACCAACCCGCTGCTGGCAAAAGATAATGTGATCTATTTTCCGCACACCACTTCGTGCGGCACGGCCACTGCCGTTTCGGTGCCCTGCATGTTTTCTGATATGCCGCGTGCGCATTATGACGATGTGCTGGCCGCACATGAGGAAGGATTGCTGGATATCATTCAGCGGGCGGGCATCAGCGTGCTGTGGAATGAGAATGATGGTGGCTGTAAAGGCGCCTGCGACCGGGTTCCGCATCAGGATATGACCAGCCTGAATCTGCCAGGCATGTGTATTAACGGTGAATGTTACGACGACGTGCTGTTTCACGGCCTGGATGACTACATTAACCAGATCAAAGGCAATGCGGTTATTGTGCTGCATACCATCGGTAGCCACGGCCCGACTTACAGCCACCGCTATCCGCCAGCGCTGCGTCAGTTCGTCCCGACCTGTGATACCAATCAGATTCAGGATTGCTCACAGCAACAGCTGGTCAATACTTATGACAATACGCTGCTGAATGTGGATCACATCGTTGATAAGGCGATCAATCTGCTGCGTGCCCATCAGGATCGTTTTACCACCAGCCTGGTCTATCTTTCCGATCACGGTGAATCGCTGGGCGAAAATGGCGAATATCTGCATGGCCTGCCCTACGCCATTGCCCCGGACACACAAAAACATGTGCCGATGTTGATCTGGCTATCAGAGGATTATCAGCAGCGCTATGCGATTAATCGTGGCTGCCTGACCAGACTAGCGGCGACAGACGACTTCTCACAGGATAATCTGTTTTCAACCATGCTGGGATTAACCGGCACCGCAACCCACGAATATGTGCCCGCGGATGACATTTTGACGATGTGTCGGAGCCGACCACAATGAAAATTCTGATCGTAGAAGATGATGCTCTGCTGTTGCAGGGACTGATGCTGGCGCTGGAGGGCGAAGGTTACGTCTGTGATGGCGTCACCACCGTGCGGGATGCTGAAGCACACTTTGCCAGCGGCCTTTACAGTCTGGTGGTGCTGGATCTCGGTTTACCGGATGAAGATGGGCTGCATTTTCTGCTGCGTCTGCGCCGACAGAAGAAGATGACGCCGGTACTGATTCTTACCGCGCGTGACACCATCAGCGAACGTATCGCCGGGCTGGATGCCGGTGCCGATGATTATCTGATTAAGCCATTTTCGCTGGAGGAGCTGCTGGCGCGCATTCGTGCCCTGATCCGCCGTCATGTCAATCAGGGCGACAGCCATCTGATGGTTGGTGCTCTGGCGCTGGACATGACGCATCGCCAGATCTCTCTCGCCGGGACGCTGCTGGATCTGACGCCAAAAGAGTATGCCATTCTCTCCCGCCTGATGCTGAAGGCAGGCAACCCGGTCCACCGCGAAATCCTTTATCAGGATATCTATAACTGGGAAACCGAACCGTCTACCAATACGCTGGAAGTTCACATTCATAACCTGCGTGACAAAATCGGCAAAAGCGCAATCCGCACGGTGCGCGGTTTTGGCTATGCGCTGGTGACAACTGACGTGATGCGCGAGGCACCATGAAATCCCGGATTGACCATCGCAGTATGCGCTTTCGCCTGATCCTGACCATTGGCCTGATTCTGCTGGTGTTCCAGGTGATCAGCGTTGTCTGGCTTTGGCATGAGAGTAAAGAACAGATTCAGTTTCTGGTAGAAGCGCAGTTGCAGAAGCGCAACATGGATCGTCACGTCGAAAGAGAGGTGCATGAAGCGGTCGCCAGCCTGGCGGTGCCAAGTCTGGTGATGATTACGCTGACGCTGCTGCTCTGCTATCAGGCGGTGAAATGGATCACCCGACCGCTGTATCAACTGCAGCGTGAACTGGAGAACCGCAGCGAAGAGAATCTGGACCCGATCGCCTGCCATAGCTCGGTGCATGAGATCGATGCCGTGACCCAGGCGATCAACCAGCTGGTGGCGCGGCTGAATAACAGTCTGGAGCGCGAACGGCTGTTTACCGCCGATGTGGCGCACGAGCTGCGCACCCCGCTGGCGGGATTGCGGCTGCATCTGGAACTGATTGAACGCAACGGCGAAGCCCATGTTCAGCCGCTACTCCAGCGGCTCGATCAGATGACGCACAGCGTGTCACAGCTGTTGCAGCTGGCACGCGCCGGGCAATCTTTTACCTCTGGCACCTATCAGAATGTGGCGCTGATTGAAGATGTGATATTGCCGATGGAAGCGGAGCTGAGCACCATGCTGGATGCACACCAGCAGACGCTGACCCTCGACCTGCCAGAGGAGCTGTTTGTACGCGGGGACGCGACGTTGCTGAAAATGTTGCTGCGTAATCTGGTCGAGAACGCCCATCGGTACAGCCCCAAAGAGAGCGCGATAACCCTGCGGCTGGCGTCGGGCGCACAGCCGACCCTGACGGTGGAAGACGAAGGTCCGGGAATTGATGAAAGTAAAAGCGGCGAGCTGAGTAAAGCCTTTATCCGGATGGACAGTCGTTACGGAGGGATTGGACTGGGGTTAAGCATTGTCAGCCGCATTGTGCAGCTGCATCGCTTTCAGTTCTTTTTGGAAAACCGCTGCGACCGCAGCGGCTGTCGGGCGGTGATTAAATTCTGATGGCAGACGACTCAGGCGCTGAACCATGCCGCCAGAAACAGGATCACGGTTGCGGCGGCGATCAGCACGGCCGCATATTCACTGACGGGTCGGGCAGGTGCAGCAATTACCGCAGTAGACGCAGATTTCATGGCATTCTCCTCATGTTGTTCCCGGAGTATCCTCGCGCCAGATTAAGGAAACCTTAGGCTCGCCCGTGTCAGGTTAAAAATCGCACTTTCCCCACGACTTATGCGCACAACTCATAAACTCATCTTATTTCAGCCATCTAATCAGCGCACGCGAGGTGCTCTATTCTCAGGCGATTCCCGCAACACTTTCCGAGGAGAGCAAAAATGCAAACACGCAGATTAGGTCAGTCCGGTCTGGAGGTCTCCAGCCTTGGGCTCGGCTGCATGGGGCTGAGCTACGGCTATGGTCCGGCAACCGACAAACAGCAGGCCATTTCATTGATTCGCGCCGCCGTCGATCAGGGCGTCACTTTTTTCGATACCGCTGAAGTCTATGGTCCGTGGCTGAATGAAGAGGTGGTCGGCGAGGCGCTGGCACCGGTACGCGATCGGGTGGTGATCGCCACTAAGTTTGGCTTCACTTTTGGTGAGGATAATAAACAGCAGATTCTTAACAGCCGGCCAGAACAGATTCGCCGGGCGATTGAAGGATCGCTGCGTCGGCTGCGAACAGAGGTGATTGATCTCTACTATCAGCATCGGGTCGATCCTGAGGTGCCGATTGAGGATGTCGCCGGGACCATTAAAGATTTAATCGCTGAAGGTAAAGTGAAACATTTTGGCTTATCCGAAGCCGGTGTACAGACCGTGCGCCGTGCTCACGCGGTTCAGCCGGTGACAGCGTTACAGAGTGAATATTCGATGTGGTGGCGTGAACCCGAGGCGGAGATGCTGCCGACGCTGGAGGCGCTGGGCATCGGTTTTGTGCCGTTCAGTCCACTGGGAAAAGGCTATCTGACCGGCGCCATTCAGCCGGACACGACGTTTGGCAGCGACGATTTCCGCAGCCAGGTGCCGCGCTTTTCGCCCGAAGCGCTGGCCGCTAATCAGGCGCTGATCGATCTGCTCGGCACGCTCGCTCAGGATAAAGCTGTCACACCGGCACAGATTGCCCTCGCCTGGCTGCTGGCACAAAAACCGTGGATTGTCCCGATCCCTGGTACCACGAAACTACACCGTCTGAGCGAAAACCTGCAGGCTGCAGAGTTGCAGCTCACGACGGAAGACCTGCAGCGCATTAATCAGGCACTGTCTGCGGTTCAGATACAAGGTGACCGCTACCCTGCCGCATTGCAGGCGCGGGTTGGCCGTTAAGCCCGGATGCTGCCATGCGCTGAACGGCGCAGCGGCAGCGCTTTTTTCCATTCTGCGGGCTGGCCCCACCGCTGCGTCGGCGTGGTGCTGTACACTTAGTGGCACCATTCCGTTCAGGGAGTTCCGCCATGAGTCAACGCATGCACAAATATGCTTTTCCGGTCAGCAAAGCGCGTAAATATCTTGAGCCGGGTCCGGTTCTGCTGCTCAGCTCGCAGTTTGAGGATCAGCACGACATCATGACCCTCGGCTGGCACACCGTACTTGAATTTTCCCCGTCACTGGTCGGCTGCATGATTGCCGGCATGAACTACAGCCATGAGCTGATTCGCAACAGCGGTCAGTGCGTGCTCAATGTGCCTTCGGCCTCGCTGATTGATCAAGTGGTTGCGATCGGTAACAGCCACGGTGACCAGCTGGATAAGTTCGACGCCTTTGGCCTGACGGCTGAGCCGGCGCAGGTGGTCCGCGCGCCGATGATTGCCGAATGCTTTGCCAGCTTCGAATGCCAGCTGTATGACGACTCGATGGTCGATAACTACAATCTGTTTATTTTTGAGATCGTTAAAGCGCACGTTGCCGAACAGCCCGAATACCCCACCACCCTGCACTACACCGGCGAAGGCCGCTTCAGCGTGATGAGCGATAAGCTGCTGGATAAAAGCAAAGATTTTAAACCAGAAATGCTGATTTAGTTGAAAGCGGACGCTCTCGTCCCCATTCTCCTCTTTCGACCTGACAGGAGTAATTCATTATGGCAATCGAATATGCAGTGATCGCGGGTGGCTGTTTCTGGTGCACCGAAGCGGTATTTAAGGATGTGATCGGCGTGGAGTCGGTAGAGAGCGGTTATACCGGCGGTGCCCGGCCAAATCCAACCTACGAGCAGGTCTGCAGCGGTGCCACCGGTCACGCTGAAGCGATCCGCATCGGCTTTGATCCGGAAAAAGTCAGCTACGGTGATTTACTGGATATCAGCTTTGTGACCCACGACCCGACGCAGCTTAATCGTCAGGGCAATGACATTGGTACCCAGTATCGCTCAGCGATTTTCCCGGCCAATGCAGAACAGGAAGCGGAAGCCCGTGCGGCGATTGAACGCGCGCAGGCCGATCACGATGTGCCGGTGGTGACCACCATCGAGCCGCTGAAAGAGTGGTATCCGGCTGAAGCCTATCACCAGGATTACTGGGACGGTGCTGGTCAGCGTAACGGTTACTGCCTGGCAGTGATCCCGCCAAAATTGCAAAAACTGCGCAAGAGCTTTGCCAATAAGGTGAAGAACTAGCTTTTCAGCTACGGGGTGGTCCCACCACCCCAACCCGGTTTTACTGGCCGGGCAGCTTCAAACCCATCGCATTGCCTGAGGTAAAGAACAGATCGGTTTGATCGGTCAGTCTCACCACGTTACCGGCATGAGGCCCATACGCCGCAATACGCGGTTGTGAACCGGCAGGTTCCTGCGAACCCTCTTCTGAATTACCATAGCTGATGGTCATCACCGCGCCGTCTTTGGTGTTCAGCGCCTGCATCAGGTCCGGCGCTTTGGTGCCGGTCGCCCAGGCGGTGGCTGAAGCGGCAGGGTCGGTGACGTAGTTAGGTTTATAGGTTTTCTTATCTAACGAATAGTGGGTGTACTGGCCGGACAGCGGCAGCGCAACAATGCCTTTAAAAAAGCCGCCAGCCCCTTCTGCCAGGTTACGCGCCACAGTAATTTCAGAGTCACCCATCACGTCGCCAATCAGCAGGAAGTCGTTTTTCGCTGTGATATTGCGTAACGAGGCTTTTAACGCCTCTGTCTGATCACCGCTCAGTTGACGAACCCCGCTGTGTTAGCTGATATCCCCTGCGCCGCGCGGTAAAACAACGTCTGAATCCGCTACGGCTGACGTGGCGATCACGGAGGCGAGCAGATAAAGGGTAAACAGACGACGCTTTTTCATTAATCGATCCTTGTAAGCAAAAAAATACCAATGATTTCAGTCGGTAATTTTGCGACGATCGGGCGATATTTTTGCGTCACCGGCATTTCAGTTTGATGACAAAACCGGTGCAGCGAATAAGGCTAAATCGATTCGTTCAGAGGTTAAGCGAATAGAACAAAAGAGAAAAATAGTGCTTGACCCTTTTCAGCCGACTCCCTATAGTAGCGCCCCGTTGACCCGGCGCGGTCAATGGAAAAAATGTGGTGAGGTGTCCGAGTGGCTGAAGGAGCACGCCTGGAAAGTGTGTATACGGCAACGTATCGGGGGTTCGAATCCCCCTCTCACCGCCACATTCTGAAGAAGAGCCTGAACGAAAGTTCAGGCTTTTTTTTATGCGCAATTCAGAGAGGGGGTGAGAAGCCCCGCCGGGGTTCGACAACGGGCGCAGCCCGTTGAACAGCGGAGCCTGCGACGCTGCCCGCAGGGCGAGCACAGCGAGTTCATCCCCCTCTCACCGCCACAATTAGTAGTACGTTAAGCGGACAAAGCCGCGTGTAGACCAAATTCAGGGACTACATAAATACAACAGAACTATGAAGGAAGTAAAAAAAGCGCAAGTGAAATGCACGCGCATTCTGAATGCAAAAAAAGCCTTTGGTTATCGCCAGAGGCTTTTCTGTTTGTGTCTGATTGAAACGCTACAATTTAGGATACTGAACATCTTCTGCAGCATCCATAACCTTAATGATTGCTTCGGGTTACCCTTATATCGTCGGCCGATATGGCTCAAAAACCGCCAGCACCTCGGTCGTCATCTTACCGAGCACCACAACCCCCTACCAGACTCTGCCCGTCGATCGTCTGGCGTTCTTCAGTAAAGATTCCGGACGAGAACGCTTTCCGCGATCGCGGGTAATCCTCAAACTGGAATGACACCGTGTCGCCGGGTTTAATACTAACAGAACGGTCTACCAGTACTAATCCGACAGGCGTCTCATTGCGGAGCACGTTAGTTGGGTTCGGCATGAAAATGTCGTCCAGCGTTAGCGCTTTTAAATAAAGTCTTTTGTAGGTGATTGAAATCCCATTCCTACCTCACGTATCCCCTATTCATCAGTGCATAGATGTGATTCTCACTATCCTCCGTGACGAGCTCTCGGAACATATTCTGCTCACGTCGTATCCACTGATTGTATTACTGTAGGGTACAATGTTGGTTAACAGTATACAGCTGTCGCTGAAATAAGCTGATTGTTACTAGCCGCCGCCCTAAACCATCCCTGCTTATGGCCTGTAAAAAGGCACTTTTGATTTCGTAGTCGCTTACATGCTAAATCCTCCTTTGATAAAAACTGTATTGATAAACAGTGATATCGATCGGTACTTTTGATTCAGGCGGACCGGCTCACAGATTTATAAAGGCACTGAGCTGAAAGGGGGGTTTTTAATCGGGCAGCCGCGACGAGGAATGTCTAATCTCAAATCACACCCCCGTAGTCTGCTGAGACAGGCGCAGTCTGTACCTGCCCCATCGCCGGTTTTTTTAAGCGTCGAGGCCGTCAATGGCCTTTATGCGCTGCTGCAGCTCGTAAATTATAGCCGTCATGCTTTGGCATGGTGGTCTGACATTCCTGCTTTACACAAGCCATGATGGCAGTATGAATTTGATTGAATACATTGCCTTGCCTATCACGATGTAGTTTAATTGCACGCTAATTTTTAAGACGGTGATTTTTATGGGATTGCTCAGGCTGATTCTTGCTTTATCTGTTGTAGCGGGACATACACAATCTACCATATTTGGATTTAACGGCATTGGCGCAACTTATGCAGTACAGGTTTTTTTCGTAATATCTGGTTTTTATATGGCAATGATACTTAATGAAAAATATAAATCATTGCCAGCACATAAGTTTTATATATCCCGCGCCCTCAGAATTTATCCTGTATATTTCATTGGGCTTGCACTTAGCATGTTTGCTCAGCATGAGCAGATTTTAGCAACATTTAATAGTTTGAGTACCTGGTCAAAATTATACATGTTTTTTTCGAATATATTTATCTTCGGAAGAGATTTGGTTAATCAGTTTTGCTGGCAAACCAGTATGGGATCATGCGAGGCACCAATGAACCTCGCCATCAATCCCCCTGGTTGGTCTCTGGCACCCGAGTTAATGTTTTACCTTGCCGCTCCTTTTGTTGTAAGGTCCGTAAGGCGTGTGATAATGCTGTTCTGCATTGGATGTTTATACTTTTATATCGTAAATAATCTGCACTACCCTATTAACTGGATCGGCGTCTATACAGAGCGAAGCGTTACCTTTGTATACACTTTTTTCCCTGCATCTATCTTTTTCTTTTTAACAGGTGTCATAGGTTATCATTTTATAAATAAAAGAGAACCGGTCAACTACTTTGCTTCGTTAATGCTTATTTTTACTCTGAGCTTTACAGAGAGCACCATTCCCTCTTGGGTCATTTTACTGCTTGGGTTTGCAACACCAACACTATTTTCCATTACCAAAGACTTTAAATATGACAGGATGATTGGTGAACTATCATACCCTGTGTATATAATTCATTTCCCCATATACATTATTGTCAAAAATATAAACAAAAATAGTCTGTTAAGCACAGGAACAATTGTTACATTGGTTACTTTGGCTTTGTCTTTACTGGTTTACTTTTTTGTTGACCGCAAGATTGAATTAATAAGGCACAGTAAAAATTTGATTGACAATTCAAGCCCGAGTGGTCAAAGGTCAAATATGGGGAATGTATATGTCATTTCATATGCGATGATGCCAGTTATATGGGTAACTTATCTGGTCTGGCTTCAGTGAAAAAAATCTGCCAGTCCATTAAAATGTTTAGTATCAGTTGGTTAAGGGTACTTTTTCCAGAATACTTCTTCTTCTGCAGATACATCGATCCTACTCATTAGGACAAGTTACTTTTTCCACTGGGGTAATCCGCCTCATCCTGAACTGTACTTCCCGCCGGTATCACCGTGCCTACCAGTCCTGTCGCCATAGCTGTTACGGTGGTCCCCTGCGCGGCGATACGGTCGATAAAGTAAAATGCGGTAAATCGCGTCTTGAAATCTGCCAGTGGTATAATCCGGGTTGATACCATTCACTATAGAAAGCAGCTGGTCATTCTTATCTGCAATGATGGCAGTTTCGCTCATGGCGCTCTGACCTGGTGGCGTGGTCAGGTTTTGCTCACCTCCCTCTCACCTCCACATTCAAAGAAGTGCCTGAACGAAAGTTCAGGCTTTTTTTATGCGCAATTCAGAGAGGGGGTGAGAAGCCCTGTCTCACAATAAGAAAACCCGGCCGGAGCCGGGTTTGGGCGCTACACTTCTACTCAATCAAACGCTAGCTATACGCGTGCAGGGTGCGCTGACACAGCGCAGAACGCACACAATCCTCTTTGCCGAAACGTACGATGCCAACCATCTCGTCCTCTTCGAAACGCGCCAGCGCGTCT
>Ga0308167_1002911_pt1 | contig 14724 bp, 9 predicted proteins | sample PhyCR1_2_FD_202138 | JGI IMG/M metagenome (GOLD analysis project Ga0308167, IMG submission 202138) | Phyllosphere microbial communities from UC Gill Tract Community Farm, Albany, California, United States - DLSLRC.R1 | ecosystem: Host-associated > Plants > Phyllosphere > Unclassified | place... | reverse complement strand
GCGCGAGACGCCGAGCACCGTGTAGCCGGCGCCCTGCAGCGAGGCGAGGCTGTCGCGGAAGTCGCAAGCCTGCGTCGTGCACCCGGGCGTCTGCGCCGCGGGGTAGAAGTACACGATGACGCGGCGCCCGCGGAAGTCGCTGAGCGATACGGGGTGCTCGTCTTGGTCCATCAGGGTGAAGTCGGGCGCGGCGGAGCCGGGTTCGAGGTTCGTCACCCCTCCAGCCTAGAACGCTCGATGCCCTGGAACGTCGTCAGCAGGCGCTGCAGCGAGTCGAGTCGCGCGGCGGCCCCGGGTCCGAGTCGGCCGGACTCGACGGCCTCGATGATCGCGCAGTCGGGGGCGTCGGGCAGGTGCGTGCAGCCGCGGGGGCATTCCTCGGCCACCGCGGCCAGGTCGGTGAAGGCGCCGAGCACGTGCGCGGGATCGACGTGGCCGAGGCCGAACGAGCGCACGCCCGGGGTGTCGATGACCCAGCCGCTGCCGGCTGGTCCGCGATAGCGCAGCGAGACGGCCGACGACGAGGTGTGGCGCCCGCGACCGGTGACGGTGTTGACGTGACCGATCGCGCGTTCGGAGCCCGTGAGGGCGTTCACCAGCGTCGACTTGCCGACACCCGAGTGCCCGACGAACACCGTGGAGTGCCCGGCGAGGGCCTCGCCGATCTCGTCGAGCGGCATCTCTCCCTGTGCACTGGTGAACACGCGCAGGTCGATGCCGACGAAGTGCGCGAGGAACTCGGTCGGGTCGGCGAGGTCGGTCTTGGTCACGACGAGCAAAGGGCGGATGCCGGCGTCGAGGGCCGCGACGAGGTACCGGTCGACCAGTCGCGCACGCGGCTCGGGGTCGGCCGCGGCCACCACGACGAGCATCTGGTCGGCGTTGGCGACGATGACCCGCTCGACCTGATCGGTGTCGTCGGCGCTCCGGCGCAGGAGCGAGGTGCGCTCCTCGAGGCCGATGATGCGGCCCAGCGTCCCCTCGTCGCCGGAGAGGTCGCCGACGACCTTGGCGCGGTCGCCGTTGACGATCGGCTGCTTGCGCAGCTCGCGGGCGCGCGTCGCGAGCACGCGCCGCTCGTCGGGGCCGTCTTCGTCGACGAGCACGGTGTAGCGGCCGCGGTCGACGCCGAGCACCCGCGCGATCTGCGCATCGGCGTGGGCGGGACGACGCTTCGTGCGTGGTCGGTTGGCCTTGGGATTCGGGCGTACCCGGATCGACGACTCGTCGAACTCCAGGTCGTCGTCGTCATCGTCGTCGAGCCAGCTCATCACTCAGTCGCCCGCCGCATCCGCGCCCAGCATGGCCTGCCACAGGGCGGCGAACTGGGGGAGCGTCTTGGCCGTGGTGCCGATGTCGTCGATGCGCACGCCCGGCACGCGCAGGCCGATCAGCGCGCCCGTCGTGGCCAGGCGGTGGTCGTGGTGCGCCTTCCACTCTCCACCGCGCAGCGGGCGGGGGACGATGCGGATGCCGTCGTCGAGCTCGTGCGCCTCTCCGCCGAGCGAGCGCAGGTTGCCGACGAGGGCGGCGATGCGGTCGGTCTCGTGGCCGCGGATGTGGCCGATGCCGTGCAGCGTGGTGGGGCCGTCGGCGAAGGCCGCGAGCCCGAAGAGCGTGGGAGCCAGTTCGCCGGCCGCCGACAGGTCGAGCTCGACGCCGACGATGCCGTCTTCGCCGCCCGCCACGGTCAGCGCCCCGCCGCGGCGGCTCACGCGAGCGCCCATCTCGGCGAGGATGTCGACCAGCAGAGCTCCCGGCTGGGTGCTGTGCAGAGGCCACCCCGTGACCGTGACCGAGCCGCCCGTGACCATCGCGGCGGCCAGGAAGGGGGCTGCGTTGGAGAGGTCGGGCTCGATCGCGACGTCTTTCGCGCGCACCGGCCCCGCCGGCACGATCCACTCGCCCGGCGCGGGGCGCTCGACGTGCACCGCGCGGTGGGCGAGGGCCTCGACGGTCATGTCGATGTGGGGAACGCTCGGCAGGCGCGAGCCGACGTGGCGCAGGTGCAGACCGACGTCGAAGCGGGGGGCGGCCAGCAGCAGGCCCGAGACGAACTGACTTGACTGGCTCGCGTCGATCTCGACCTCTCCGCCGCGCACGTGACCGTGCCCGCGCACCGAGAAGGGGAGCGACCAGTGGCCGCCGTCGTCGATGTCGACGCCCACATCGCGCAGGGCGCGGATCATCGCACCCATGGGGCGGTGCAGAGCGCTCTCGTGGGCCGTGACGTGCACGTCGCCGCGGGCGAATCCGGCCAGCGGGGCGACGAAGCGCATGACCGTGCCGGCCTGCCCGCAGTCGACCGTGCTGTCGCCGGCGAACGACGACGGGGGAGTCACGAGCAGATCGGGGCCGAAGGGCGAGTCGGTCTCGACCTCGTCGATGCCGACGCCGAGCGCGCGCAGGGAGTCGATCATGCGCGCCGAGTCGTCGGAGTGCAGCGGCGCGTGCAGCGTGCCGGGCCCGTCGGCGATGGCCGCGAGCACGAGCTCGCGATTGGTCAGCGACTTCGACCCGGGCACGGTGACGGTGGCCTCGACCGCACCCCGTGCGACGGGCGCGTCCCATTCGCCACGGGGAGTGTCTGCGGAAGGGGAATACCCGAGGGGAGTCATCGGTTCCTAGCCTACTGAAAGGGGACGACACGTGACCGCACTTCTCGAGCTCGACCGCACGGCGACAGCCGTCCCGGTGGTCGTCGACGCGCCCGACGTAGACTGGCGCGCGATGAACGACACCGCAGACGCCGGCCCGCAGGCGGAGCCCCGCGCACAGTTCGAAGAGCAGGCCCTGCCCTTCATGGATCAGCTCTACGCCGCGGCCATGCGCATGACGCGCAACCCCGCCGACGCCGCCGATCTGGTGCAGGAGACCTTCGTCAAGGCCTTCGGTTCGTGGGCGACGTTCACGCAGGGCACGAACCTCAAGGCGTGGCTGTACCGCATCCTGACGAACACGTACATCAACACGTATCGCAAGAAGCAGCGCGAGCCTTACCAGAGCGCGATCGACGACCTCGAGGACTGGCAGCTCGGCGGAGCCGAGTCGACCACCGCGAGCAGCGCCCGTTCGGCCGAGGCCGAAGCGATCGACCACATGCCGGCATCCGTCGTCAAAGACGCCCTGCAGTCGATCCCCGAGGATTTCCGGATGGCGGTGTACCTCGCCGACGTCGAGGGCTTCGCCTACCAGGAGATCGCCGACATCATGAAAACTCCGATCGGTACGGTCATGAGCCGTCTGCACCGCGGCCGGCGGCTGCTGCGCGACCTGCTGTCGGACTACGCCAAGGAGCGCGGCATCACGGCCGCGACGGGAGAGAAGAAATGAGCGACTGCGGCTGCGACAAGGCGCGACGTGACCTCGAGGAGTACCTGCGCAACGAGGTCTGCAAGACCGAGGCGAAGGACATCCGGGAGCACCTCGAGAACTGCCCCGGATGCCAGGACGAAGCCCTCGTGGCGCGCACGCTGACCGATGTGGTGGCGCGGGCGTGCAAAGAGACGGCGCCCGACGAGTTGCGCGACCAGGTGCTCTCGCGCCTGCGCGCCATCCAAGCCACGCACTGAGCCGGCCCCGGTCGCCGGTCGCTCGGCGATGTCGGAGGGTGTCCCTAGGCTGGGGGCATGGCATCCCTCGACACTCTGACGCTGCCCCTCGACCAGACCTCCGGCGACGACCTCGCCGCCGCGGGCCTCGAGTACCGGCGGGTCGACGCCGATGGCGACGACTTCCGTCCGTTCCTGCAGGCGGTCGGCCGCGGGTTCCTCGGTGGGGAGTCGACGGATGCCGAGGTCGACAACTCGCGGCTCACGCTGCGCACCCGCCGACTGACGGGCGTCTTCGATCGCGCGGGGGCCGTCCCCGCCATGCCCGTCGGAACGATCGACTCGTGGGCGACCGCGCTGACGGCGTCTCCCGGTCGCACGATCGATCTGTGGGCCATCAGCGCGGTCACCGTCGCCCCGACGCACCGACGGCGCGGGATCGCGCGCGCCATGATCGGCGGAGAGCTGCGCACGGCCAAGGCCGCCGGGTTCGCCCTCGCGGGCCTCACGGTGACCGAGGCGACGATCTACGGCCGGTGGGGCTTCTCGCCCGCGGCGTGGGCGTCCGACGTCGTCGTCGACACGCGGCGCGCGCGCTGGACGGGGCCGCAGGCTCCGGGGCGTCTCGACTTCGTCCCGAAGGATTCACTCGTCGAGCGCCTGCACGCCGTGCACGAGCGGGTGCGGGTGCGCCAGCCCGGAGCAGTGCCCGGCTGGGACGGCCGCTGGCGCGGTCTGGCCGGTCTGGCCCCCGGCGACAAGGCGGCCGAGCGCGTGCGCGCGGTGGTCTACCGCGACGCCGACGGCGTCGAGACCGGCGTCCTCGTCTACACGATCGACGAGCGCGACGAATTCTCGGCGCACGATCTCGAGGTGCGCACGCTCTTCGCCGCCGACGCCGACGCCTACGCCGCACTCTGGCGTTTCGCGATCGAGCACGACCTCGTCGGTCGGGTGAAGGCGTGGCTGCAGCAGCCGGTGCCGCCCGTGCAGTGGATGGTCGACGACCGCCGGGCCGTCACCGCGACCCTGACCGACCACCACTGGCTGCGCGTGCTCGACGTTCCGGCCGCGCTCGCCGCGCGCGCGTACGCCGCGCCCCTCGATCTCGTGCTGCGCGTCGACGACCCGCTCGGACTCGCCGACGGCACGTGGCGCGTGACGATCGGCGACGACGGAGAGGCCGCGGTCATGCCGACCGACGCTGCCGCCGCCGTGGAGATGACCGTGGGGGCGCTCGGCTCCCTGCTGCTCGGCGGCGTCCGCGCCACCGAGCTCGCGGCCGCCGGCCTGGTGAAAGCGGGGATGAACGAGTGCGCGGCGCTCGATCGCGCGTTCGCCGCTGCCGTCACGCCGCACCTCGACATCTGGTACTGACCCGCGTCGCGGGCGCAGGGGCTATCGGCGCATGATGGTCATCTGATCTGGGCCCTCATAGGAAACAGCAATACGATGCCGCCGATGTCCGAAACCGCTGCGCCCCCGCTCGAGGAGCGACCTCCGACGCGCCTGGGTGCGGTGAGTTCCGCTCTGCGCCGATACGTGCGCGCCAATCCCGTCGCCGTGTGCGCCGCGGTGCTCGTGATCGCCGCCGCCGCCGCGACGGGATCGCTGTGGAATGAGGACGCCCTGGTCTGGGGTGCCGGACCCCTCGCGACGTTCGGCAGCGGCCGGTGGTGGACCCTGCTCACGGCTCTCGTCGTGCCCGACTCGACCATCGACGCCGTGTCGTCGGTGCTGCTGGCCCTCACCGTTCTGGCGTACGCCGAACGCCTGCTCGGATCACGCCGCACCGCGGTGCTGCTGTTCGTGATCGGCTTCAGCGGACTCCTCGTCGGCATCGGCCTGCACGCGGCCGCGTGGACGCTGACCGACCTGCGCCCCGTGGTGGCCGCCGAGGTGCCGGTGCTCGACCCGACCACTCCCCTCGCGGGCGCCGTCATGGCCGGCACGGCTTTCGCCCCCACCCTCTGGCGCCGCCGCGTGCGCCTGATCGGCTTCGCGCTGCTGGGCATGTTCGCCCTCTACGCCGGCGATGCCGACTCCTGGTACCGCCTCAGCGCCGCCGTCATCGGCCTGCTCGTCGGGGCGGTCCTGGCCCGCGGGCGCGAGCGCCGGTCGTGGCACCGCAGCTCGACCCGTGAGACGCGCACGCTCCTGGCACTGCTCGTCGCCGTGGTGGGCAGCGGTCCGATCGTGGCACTGGTCAGCGGCGGGGGTCGCGGTCCGCTCTCGCTCGTCGTCGAGGCGTACACCCAGTACGACGACGAGATCCTCTCGCAGTGCGGGAGCGTCGCCTCCTCGGTCTGCGACGAACAGATCGCCCTGCTGATGACCCGCGGGGCCGGTCCCGCCCTCCTGGCGATCGTGCCCCTCGTGCTGCTGCTGGTGGCCGCGTGGGGCCTGCGACAGGGGCGCCGCTCGGCCTGGGTGCTGGCGACCGTGGTGCTTCTGGCATCCGCCGTGCTCCCGATCGTCTCGCTCCTCGACGGCCGGCTGCGCATCGACCCGTGGGTCGACGGCAGCGGCGCCGAGTACGTGCTCTGGGCGCTGGCGACGATCGTGCTCCCTCTCGTGCTCGCCGCGGCGCTGTTCGTCGCGCGGGCGCGCTTCCCCGTACGCGCCACCCGCCGGGCCGCCCGCACCGTCGCCGTGGCACTCGTGGTCGCCTTCGTCGCGTGCGCGTCGACCCTGTTCGTGGTCGAGGCCGTGGGGCGACGCGCCTTCGACCGCGAGGTCTCGGTGCTCGACCTGGTCGGACTGACGCTGCGCCGCTTCCTTCCGCCGGCGTTCGCGCATCCGGGTGGCGGCGGAGCCTTCCCGCACGGGGGCCCTGCGCTCTTCGCCTACCAGTGGATCGGCGTGCTGTTCTGGGCGATCGTGGTCGCGGCGATTCTGTGGCTGTACCGCCGCGCGCGGCGCCCCGATGCGGGCGACGAAGCCCACTACCGCGAGCTGCTGCGCCGCGGCAGCGACACCCTCGGGTTCCTCGGCACGTGGGAGGGCAACCGCCACTGGTACTCCGACGACCGCGAGTGCGCCGTGGCGTACCGCCTCGTCGGCGACGTGGCCCTCGCCGTCGCAGACCCCCTCGCGCCCGAGGGGCGGCGGCCCGAGGCTCTGCGCGCCTTCACCGACTACTGCGTCGAGCACGACTGGACGCCGGCGTTCTACAGCATCCACTCCGACACGCTCGACGACCTCGCCGCGCTCGGCTGGCGCCACGTGCCGGTGGGCGTCGAGACGGTGATGGACCTCCCCGGCCTGACCTTCGCGGGCAAGACCTGGCAGAAGGTGCGCCAGCCCCTCACCCGCGCCGAGCGCGAGGGCTACACCGCGGTCTGGTCGCGCTGGAACGAGCTCAGCGTCGCGCAGGCCTCGCAGGTGGTGGCGATCGACGAGGAGTGGGTGGCCGACCGCGCGCTGCCCGAGATGGGTTTCACGCTCGGCTCCCTCGACGAGCTGCGCGATCGCGACGTCCGGCTGCTGCTCGCCGTCGGACCCGACGACCGCATCGAGGCCGTCACCAGCTGGATGCCGAGCTGGACCGACGGGGTGATCACCGGGTGGACCCTCGACTTCATGCGGCGTCGCACCGACGGCCCGAACGGCATGATGGAGTTCCTCATCGCCAAGGCGGCCCTCGAGTTGCAGCAGGAGGGCGCTGTCGTGCTGAGCCTGTCGGGCGCGCCCCTGGCCGACGACCCCGACGAGGAGGCCGACGACGACCCCGCCCCGCTGCGCGCGCTGCTGCGATGGCTGGCCGAAGTGCTCGAGCCGGCGTACGGCTTCGCGTCGCTCTTCCGCTTCAAGGGCAAGTTCCGGCCCCGTTACCGCCCCCTCGCGCTGGCCTACCGCGATCCCCTCGAGCTCCCCGCGATCGGCGCCGCCGTCGGGCGCGCGTACCTGCCCGACGCGTCGCGCCGCGAGATGGTCGCCCTCGCCCGCACCGCATGGGAGGGGCGTCGATGAACAGGTTCGTGCTGTCGTTCGAGCTCATCGACAGTCCGTTGCTCGCCGTCTGCGCCATCCTGACGGGTCTCGGTGTCGTCGCGATCGTGCTGTGGGCCCCGCGTCGCCTCGTCGCGACGGGCGCGATCGGCCTCGGAGCGGCCGTGGCGATGTACATCGCAGCGCACGTGCTCGAGTCGATGGGCGTGTTCGAAGGGCCGCTGCCGGTCGGCGCTGCGTCGAGGGCGGCCGTCGCGGTCGGAGCAGCCGCGGTGGGCGTCGTCGGCATCTGCCGCCGCCCGTGGGCGCGGCGCATCATCGGGATCGTGACGGTGATCGCCTCGCTGCTCGCGGGAGCGCTCGGCGTCAACGCGGCATACGGCGTGACCCACAACATCGCCGCGATCCTCGGTGTGCAGGCGCTCGATCCGGCCTCGTTGCCGCCGCGTGACGACGCCGCGGGCGATCCGGCGACCCTGTACGAGCGGTGGCAGCCTCCGGCCGACATGCCCACGATGAGCTCGGTGAGCGCGCTGACCGGCTCGACCAAGATCCCGACGGGGCAGTTCGCGGCGCGTGACGCCTCGCTGTACCTCCCGCCCGCCGCCCGTGTCGCCAACCCGCCGGCGCTCCCGCTTCTCGTCTTCATGATGGGGCAGCCGGGCAGCCCCGACCCCTCGGCCCTGGCGAAGGCCCTCGACGCGTTCGCCGCCCAGCACGGCGGCCTCGCACCGATCGCGGTCGTCGTCGACCAATTGAGCGCCCCCGAGAAAGACCCGGCGTGCGCCGACTCGGCGACCTACGGCGCGGTGGAGACCTACATCAACAAGATGGTCCCGCAGTGGGCGGCGAGCAACCTCAACATCGTGCAGGACCACCGCTACTGGACCATCGGCGGCTTCTCGAACGGTGGTGCCTGCGCCGCGTACTACGGGGCGAAGTACCCCGACATCTGGGGGCAGGTGCTCGACGTCTCGGGCAACGAGTTCCCCGGGTCGGAGCACCCTTCCCAGACGACGACCGACGTGTACAAGGGCGATGCGAACGCCTTCCAGGCCTCGAAGCCCTCGGTCATCATGGCCGCAGCCCCCGCGGGGACCTACACCGGTCACACGGCGGTGTTCACGTGGGGTGGCGCGGACACCACGTTCGGTCCGGGGCAGCAGGCGAACTCCGAGGCCGCGCGGGCCGCGGGCTTCACGGTGCTGACCTACGTCGTCGACGGCGCCGGCCATACCGGTGAGGCGCTCGACAAGGGCCTCGCGTGGGCCATCCCGGCGCTCGCGCCTGCGCTCGGTCTCGCGGCACCTCCGGCGTCCTGAGTCCTGCGCGGGAGGGCTCCGCCCGCGGGAAGGTCGCCGCCGTGCAGCGGATCCGCAGATCAGCGCCGGATCCGGACTTCTCGGTGCGGAGGGTGCGATTCCTCGACGTCACGCGGATTCTGCGACGCCTCCGCGGCACGACAGGTGACGTCTCACGACCTCGGCACCGCGGCATCCGGGAACGACGAAGGGGCCCCGCCGGTCGGCAGGGCCCCTTCGTTCGCGAGATCAGCGCGCGAGCGCTTCGCTCATGATCGCGGCGTGCTCGTTCGCGTGCACCTTGGGCGAACCGGTCGCCGTCGAGGCGGCGGCGGCACGCGAGATGCGACGCACCGGGCGGCCGTCGAGCTGGTCGGCGACCTCGAGGGCGATGAACGGCCACGCGCCCTGGTTCTCGGGCTCGTCCTGCACCCACGCCAGCTCGGCGTTCGGGTACTGCGCGAGCACCTTCTTGAGCTCGTCGATCGGGGCGGGGTAGTACTGCTCGACCCGCACCAGGGCGATCTCGGGGTTCGGGTTCTTCTCGAGCTCGGCGCTCAGATCCCAGTGGATCTTGCCGGCGTGCAGAAGCACGCGCTTCACGGCGCCGCGGTCGAGACCGCGGTCGTCGTCGAGCACCGGCTCGAACCGACCCTCGAGGAAGTCCTCGACGGGGCTGGTCGCCCCGCGCAGACGCAGCATCGCCTTAGGCGTGAAGACCACGAGCGGACGACGGGGGCGCTGGTAGGCCTGACGACGCAGCAGGTGGAAGTACGACGCGGGGGTCGAGGGGCGCGCCACGATCATGTTGTCCTGCGCGCACATCTGCAGGTAACGCTCGATGCGTGCCGACGAGTGGTCGGGTCCCTGTCCTTCGTAGCCGTGGGGGAGCAGCAGCACGACGCTCGACTGCTGCGCCCACTTCTGGTCGGCCGACGAGATGAACTCGTCGATGACCGACTGCGCGCCGTTGGCGAAGTCGCCGAACTGGGCTTCCCACAGCACGAGGGCGTCGGAGCGCTCGACCGAGTAGCCGTACTCGAACGCCATCGCGGCGTACTCGCTGAGCAGCGAGTCGTAGACCCAGAAGCGGCCCTGGTTCTCGCTGAGGTTCGCCAGCGGCAGCCATTCCTGGCCGTTGTCGCGGTCGTGCAGCACCGAGTGACGCTGCACGAAGGTGCCGCGGCGCGAGTCCTGACCGGCCAGGCGTACGGGCGTGCCCTCCATCAGCACCGAGCCGAAGGCGAGGAGCTCGCCGAAGGCCCAGTCGATGTTGCCGTTGCGGCTCATGTCGTGACGCTTGTCGAGCAGCTGCTGCAGCTTGGTGTGCACCGTGAAGCCGTCGGGCTTGTTCACGAAGGCGTCGCCGATGTGCTGGACGACCTCGCGCGAGACGCCGGTGGTCTCGGGAGCGCCCACCGCGGGCTCGTCGGCCGCGTCGGTGGTGACAACCGGGTTGGTGCCCGTCTCGGCCTCGTGCGTGTCGGCGAAGGCCACCTCGAGTCGGCGCTGGAAGTCCTGCTTCGCCTGCTCGTACTCGTCTTCGGTGATGTCACCGCGGCCGACGAGCGACTCGGTGTACAGACGGCGGACCGAACGCTTGGCCTCGATGAGGTTGGTCATCAGCGGCTGGGTCATCGAGGGGTCGTCGCCCTCGTTGTGACCACGGCGGCGGTAGCAGACGAGGTCGATGACGATGTCGCGGTGGAACTCCTCGCGGTACATGAACGCGAGCTCGGCCGCGCGCACGACGGCCTCGGGGTCGTCGCCGTTCACGTGCAGGATCGGCGCCTGGATCGTCTTGGCGACATCGGTGGCGTACACCGAGGTGCGGGCGTCGGTGGGCGTGGTGGTGAAGCCGACCTGGTTGTTGACGACCACGTGGATCGTGCCGCCGGTGCGGTAGCCGCGCAGCTGCGACATCTGCAGCGTCTCGACCACGACGCCCTGACCCGCGAACGCGGCGTCGCCGTGCACGAGGATGGGCAGCCACGAGAACGTGCCGATGGGCTTGCGGTCCTGCTTGGCGCGGACGATGCCCTCGAGCACGCCGTCGACGGTCTCGAGGTGCGAGGGGTTGGCCGCCAGGTAGACCGGGAGCTCGTGTCCCTCGTCGCCGACGAAGGTGCCCTCGGTGCCGAGGTGGTACTTCACGTCGCCCGAGCCGCGCTTGCTGCCGATCGCGACGGCGCCCTCGAACTCGCGGAACACGTGACCGTAGGTCTTGCCCGCGATGTTGGTGAGCACGTTGAGGCGGCCGCGGTGGGCCATGCCGATCGCGGCTCCGTCGAGGCCGGTGGCCGCCGCGCCCTGGAGGATCTGGTCGAGCAGCGGGATGAGCGACTCGCCGCCCTCGAGGCTGAAGCGCTTCTGGCCGACGTACTTGGTCTGCAGGAACGTCTCGAACGCCTCGGCCTGGTTCAGCTTCGACAGGATGCGCAGCTGCTCGTCGTGGCCCGGCTTGGTGTACTTGACCTCGATGTTGCTCTGGAACCACTGGCGCTGGGCCGGGTCCTGGATGTGCATGTACTCCACGCCCATCGTGCGGCAGTACGAGTCGCGCAGCACGCCGAGGATGTCGCGCAGCTTGGCCACGCGCTTGCCGCCGAGACCGTTGGTGACGAACTCGCGGTCGAGGTCCCAGAACGTCAGCCCGTGCGACTCGATCTCGAGGTCGGGGTGCGTGCGCTGGACGTACTCGAGCGGGTCGATGTCGGCCATGAGGTGACCGCGCACGCGGTAGGAGTTGATGAGCTCCTGCACGCGCGCGCTCTTGTCGATGCGCTCGGAGATGTCGACGCTGACGTCGGCCGCCCAGTGGATGGGGGCGTAGGGGATGCGCAGCGCGGCGAAGATGTCGTCGTAGAAGCCGCGCTCGCCGATGAGGAGCTCGTGCACCTTCTTGAGGAACTCGCCCGAACCGGCACCCTGGATGACGCGGTGGTCGTAGGTGCTGGTGAGCGTGATCGTCTTGCCGATCGCGAGCTCGTTGAGCGTCTTGGTGCTCGCGCCCATGAACTCGGCGGGGTAGTCGAGCGCGCCGGCGCCGATGATCGCGCCCTGGCCGCGCATGAGGCGGGGGACCGAGTGCACGGTGCCGATGCCGCCGGGGTTGGTCAGCGACACCGTGGTGCCCTGGAAGTCGGCGGGGGTGAGCTTGTTGGTGCGGGCGCGACGCACGAGGTCTTCGTACGAGGCGAGGAACTCGCCGAAGCTGAGCGTGTCGGCGCGCTTGATGCTGGGGACCAGCAGGGCGCGCGAGCCGTCGGGCTTGGGCATGTCGATCGCGATGCCCAGGTTGACGTGCGCGGGTGCCACGACCGAGGGCTTGCCGTCGATCTCGGCGTAGTAGACGTTCTGGCTCGGGAACTCCTTGAGCGCCTGGATGAGCGCCCACCCGATGAGGTGGGTGAAGCTGACCTTGCCGCCGCGCGTGCGCGACATGTGGTTGTTGATGACGATGCGGTTGTCGATCATCAGCTTCGCCGGGATCGTGCGCACGCTGGTCGCGGTGGGAACCGTCAGCGAGTCGTCCATGTTGGACGCGAGGGCCTTCGGCATGCCCTTGAGGACCGTCACGCGGTCTTCTTCGGTGCTCTGGCCGGCGGCCGAGGGCACCGTGCTGGGCGCCTGCGCCGGGATGGGCTGCGGCTTCGCGGGCTTCGCCGTGGTGCGGGCGACGGGCGCCTGACCGACCACGGGGATGGGGGCCGTCACCGGCTTGGGCTCGGACCCCGACTGCGCCTGCGGCGCGGAGGGCGGGGGAGCGGCGGCGGAAGACCCGTCGACGACCGGGTGGTACGCCTCCAGGATCGGCCACCAGGCCTTGTCTACGGAGTGCTTGTCGACTTTGAACTGTTCGTAGAGTTCGTCTACGAGCCACTCGTTCGCGCCGAACTCGCCCTCGCTCGAAGTACCGACGCCCGTCACCTGGCTCGACACAGTCGATCGCCTGCTTTCCTCGATGAAGATTCCTGTGGATGCGCCGACGTCGCCGTCAAACGCGTCTTCCAGCCTAGCCGAGGTTTCTGCGGGCATCCGGGGGCTTTACGGGGCCTTTACTTTCGAATGGTGTGATGGGGTGGATGCCATGGAGTTCTCCGGCGCCCAGCCCGATGTCGACCTGACCTACTCGGACGTCTTCCTCGTCCCCCGTCATTCCGAGGTGCGCAGCCGCCTCGACGTGGACCTCGCCCCCGCCGACGGCAGCGGAGCGACCATTCCCCTGGTGTCGTCGAACATGAACTCGGTGACCGGCACGCGACTGGCCGCGACCCTCGCGCGTCGCGGCGGACTCGGCGTGTTGCCGCAGGACATGCCGCTGCCGCGCCTGGTCGAGGCCATCGCCCACGTCAAGGCGCAGCCGGTGGCGTGGGACGCCCCGCTGGTCTTCCCGCCGTCGGCCACCGTCGCCGACGCGCGCCTCGCCCTGCCTCCCGTGCCCGGCCGCGGCGTGATCGTCGCCGACCAGCGCGAGGGAGGGGTCATCGACCTCGCCGGGTTCCGGGGGATCGTCTCGGCGCAGCGCCTGGCGACGGCCCTTCCCGACGCCCTGCTCGGCGACATCGCCCGCAGCGACGCCCCCGTCGTCGAGGTCGAGCGCGTGGGCGACCCGCGCGCGGTCTTCTCCCTCGTGGAGTCGGCGGGCGCCGACATCGTCGCCGTGGTCGACGGCGATCGCGTCGTCGGCACGCTCTCGGCGCGCAGCGCGCTGCGCGACTCGGTCTACCGCCCCGCAGTCGACGCCGACGGCCGCCTGATCGTGGCCGCCGCGGTGGGCGTCAACGGCGACGTGGCGACCAAGGCCCGCGCCCTCGCCGGGGCCGGGGTCGACGTGCTGGTGGTCGACACCGCGCACGGCCACCAGGCCCAGATGCTGCGGGCCCTGCGCGAGGTGGCGGCGCTGGATCTCGGCATCCCGATCGCCGCCGGCAACATCGTCACCGCCGTCGGCGTGCGCGACCTCACCGACGCGGGCGCGACGATCCTCAAGGTCGGCGTCGGTCCGGGCGCGATGTGCACGACCCGCATGATGACGGCCGTCGGGCGCCCCCAGTTCTCGGCCGTACTCGAGACGGCCGAGGCCGCGCGGGCGGTCGGGGCGCACGTCTGGGCCGACGGCGGGGTGCGCTACCCGCGCGACGTGGCTCTCGCGCTGGCCGCTGGCGCGGCATCCGTCATGATCGGCTCGTGGTTCGCGGGCACCATCGAGGCGCCGGGGCGCCTGCGCACCGACGACGCCGGGCGGCTCTACAAGGAGTCGTGGGGCATGGCCTCCACGAAGGCGGTGCAGGGTCGCTTCGGAGCGCTCGACCCCTTCGAGCGGGCGCGCAAGGAGCTGTTCGCCGAGGGGATCTCATCGTCGCGGATCTACCTCGACCCCCAGCGCCCGGGTCTCGAAGACCTGCTCGACATGATCACCTCGGGCGTGCGCTCGTCGTTCACCTACGCCGGGGCGGCCACCGTCGCCGAGTTCCACGAGCGCGCACGGGTCGGCCTGCAGTCGGCCGCCGGGTACGAAGAGGGAAAGGCGCTCCCCGTCAGCTGGTGAGCATGCGGTCGAGGCTCGCCGCGGCCTCGAGCGTGATCCAGGCGCCCATCTGCACCGAGAGGTCGAGGTCGTCGCCGTCGGCGGTGGCCGCACGGCGCGGGTCGGCCGGGAACAGCCCCTCGCGCCGGCCCTCCCACAGGGCGTCGGCATTGCGCTCGACCAGGCGGCGGGCCGCGCGTGCGGCGGCGTCGCCCTCGGCGTCTTCGCTCTCGGACAGCTCCACGGCCGCATCGGCGAGGTAGCGGGCCAGGATGCCGCCGAACAGGCCTCCGTCGCCGCCTCCGGCCGCGGGGAAGAGGCCGTCGTCGTCGGCGCACCAGCGCTCGACCGCGAGCACGAGCTCGCGCGCCCGGCGCACGTGCCTCCACGC
>Ga0308167_1002907_pt1 | contig 14743 bp, 15 predicted proteins | sample PhyCR1_2_FD_202138 | JGI IMG/M metagenome (GOLD analysis project Ga0308167, IMG submission 202138) | Phyllosphere microbial communities from UC Gill Tract Community Farm, Albany, California, United States - DLSLRC.R1 | ecosystem: Host-associated > Plants > Phyllosphere > Unclassified | place... | reverse complement strand
TTTGATCCTGCACACAAATCCGGGCGAACAGGATAGGCAGTTTTAGCGTAAAAGCGCAGTCTGAGTTTCAGCGTTGTTACGGCATTGTTTCATCCGCTGCGATTTTTGTGGCACGCCGTTTGCTTATACCTTTCCTGATCAGTGCATTTACTGCACCAGATTACGCCTCAGATTAAATCAATCAAATTGATTTAATTAATCGACATCCTGTTGCTGCAAAGTGGAGAAAATCATGTCACAGCGTTTTAATCCCCAACTCAAAGCGGGCGTTGCCGCCCTGCTGATGCTCAGCGCTGGCAGTGCAGTTGCGGCCAGCCAGATCAATGCCCTGTTTATGACGCAGGCGGCCTACAGCGAAAATGATATTCGCGCCATGACGCAAAATTTCCAAAAGCAGCATCCGGACGTCAGCGTCAATCTGGAGTTCGTGCCGTATGAAGCGTTGCATGACAAAATTGTTGCAGCGCGCGGTGCCGGTGGCAACGGCTATGACGTGGTGCTGTTTGATGCCATCTGGCCCGCTGAGTTTACCCGTTTCGATCTGCTGCAGGATGTCAGCGCCCGTATTACCCCGGAAGAAAAGGACAAAGTGTTTCCGGGCGCGATGAACACCGTGATCTATAAGGGCAAAACCCTGGGGATGCCGTGGATTCTGGATACCAAATATCTCTACTACAACAAGGCGATGCTGAGCAAAGCGGGCATCACCACCCCGCCACAAACCTGGCAGCAGGTGCTGGACGACGCAAAAATCATCAAGCAGAAAAAAATCGTCAACTATCCGCTGGTCTGGAGCTGGTCGCAGGCTGAAGCGCTGGTGTGTGATTACACCACGCTGGTGTCGGGCTTTGGCGGCCAGTTCTATCAAAATGGCAAGCTCAACTTCTCCAGCCCGGCGTCGCTTAAAGCGTTAAAGCTGATGAAAAGCTCGCTTGATGACGGGCTGAGTAATCCTGCCTCACGCGAATATCTGGAGGAAGATGTCCGTAAATCCTTCTCCAACGGCGATGCGGCGTTCGCGCTGAACTGGACCTACATGTACAACATGGCGAACGATCCGAAGCAGAGTAAAGTGGCGGGCGATGTCGGCATCATGCCCGCGCCGGGTGATGCACCGGGTCAGGCTGGCGGCGTCAACGGCTCAATGGGACTGGGTATCGCCAAAGGCAGCACCCATCCGGAGCAGGCGTGGCAGTACATTCAATATATGACTTCACAGCCGGTACAGAACCAATATGCCCGACTCAGCCTGCCGATCTGGAAATCCTCTTATCAGGACCCGGCGGTGCAAAAGGATCAGGAGAGCCTGATCGCTGCGGCTGACAAGTCACTAAACGTGATGCTGTCACGTCCGGAAACGGCTGACTACTCCCGCCTGTCGAACCAGCTTCAGCAGCAGTTGCAGCAGGTGTTACTGGGTAAAACCACCGCTCAGGATGCGATGGCGGCGGTGGATAAAAGCGCTGCGCGCCTTCGTTAAGGAGTCATGATGCTGAGTTTGCGTCAACGCGAACAGCGTCAGGCATGGGTGCTGCTGGCGCCCATGCTGCTGGTGATGCTGCTGCTTACCGCCTGGCCTTTACTGCGTACCATCTGGCTCAGTTTCACCGATGCTGCGCTGATTGGCAGCGGTGACACGCCAGGCTGGATCGGACTGGAAAATTACGCCTATGCGCTAAGCGATCCCGATTTTCGGGCATCAATTGGCCGTACGCTTTACTTCACCCTGGTTTCTGTCACCGTTGAGGGGATTATTGGCGTGCTGGTGGCGCTGCTGCTTAACCAGAAATTTGCCGGTCGCAACATCCTGCGGGTACTGGTGATTCTGCCGTGGGCGCTGCCAACCATCGTCAACGCTATGATGTGGCGGCTAAACTTTAACCCGGACTATGGCAGCATCAATGCTCTGCTCACTCAGCTCGGGATCATTGACGGTTACCGCAGCTGGCTGGGCTCACCGGATGCCGCGCTCAATGCGGTGATGTTCGCGGATATCTGGAAAAACTATCCACTGGTGACGTTACTGGTGCTGGCTGCATTGCAATCGATCCCTGAGGATCTGTTTGAAGCGGCCAGACTGGATGGCGCTTCCGCCTGGCGACGCTTTCGGGCCATCACTTTCCCGGCGATTGTCGCCCCGCTTGGCGTCGCGCTGGTCCTGCGCACCATTGATGCCTTTAAGATCTTCGACATTATCTACGTGATGACGCGTGGCGGACCGGTAGACAGCACTAAAACCCTGAGCTTTTTCGTCTATCAGGAATCTTTCAGCTATCTGCGAGCCGGCAGCGGCGCAGCCTATGCCATGCTGATGACCCTGATGTGCGCCCTGCTGATCACCCTCTATCTGCTGATGTTATGGCGTCAGCGCCGCCGGAGTTCTGCTTATGAAAACTAAACTGCGGCGGGTGTTGCGCTATGCTGCGGCGCTGCTGGTAGCGATCAGCATACTGGCCCCAATGGGCTGGCTGTTTCTGATGAGCGTCAGTTCGGCCAGCGATCTGTCGCGCGTACCGCTGGAGTGGCTGCCACGCCAGTGGGATTTCAGCCGCTATCACGGATTAGTTTCGCTGGCCCCTGACCAGCCGGGCAACATCTTTCTGCACGCGCTGGGCAACAGTCTGCTGGTCGCCAGTGTGGCGACGGCCATCTCGCTGCTGCTGGCTATTCCGGCGGCCTTCAGCTTCTCACGTTACGCAGGTCGCGACGGCTGGCTGTTTGGTGCACTGGCGATTTATATGGTGCCACCGGTCGCCTTTGTGCTGCCGCTCTACTTTCTGCTGCAGCAACTGAATCTGCTGAATACCCGGCCAGGGCTGGTGATTGTCTACTGCTCGCTGATCCTGCCGTTCCTGACCTGGATGCTGAAGAACCAGTTTGATTCGCTGCCGCGTGATATTGAACAGGCAGCGCGCCTTGATGGCCTGCGCTTCTGGCAGGTGCTGCTGCGCATTACCCTGCCGCTGGCAAAGCCGGTGCTGGGCGCGGCTGCACTGTTTGGCTGGCTGCTGGCGTGGGATGAATTTTTCTATGCGCTGCTGTTTACCAGCAATATTTCGGCCCAGACGCTGCCGGTCGCCATTGCTGGCTTTACCGCCGGAAGGGCAACGGATGACGGGCTGATCGCCGCTATCGGCATTCTGGCCTCGGTGCCGCCACTGTTTATCGCCATCTGGCTGCAGAAGACGCTGGTCAGCGGTCTGGCCAGCGGCGGAAGTAAGGGATAACGATGCTAAACACGACTTCATCCACGCTTTACGTGGTGGGCAATATTAATGTGGATTTGATCATGGGTACGCTGAGCGACTGGCCACAGCGTGGTACCGAAGTGATGCTGCAACACAGTGAGCTGCGTCCCGGTGGTTCCGCCGGTAACTGTGCGCTGGCGCTGGAAGCGATGCAGGTGCCGCACCGCGCTATCGCCAACCAGGGCAATGACGGGTTCAGTCAGTGGCTCGCGGGTCACTTCCCGCACAGCGCGGCGCATTGGCCGCGCTACGCCTGCGAAACCTCGCTGACGGTGGGCGTGACCCATCCTGACAACGAACGGTCATTTATCAGCAATTTTGGTCATATTACGCAAATGACGGCCGATGATGTGCTGAGTCAACTGCCCGCGCAGGCCACGCCGGGCGATATTGTGCTGCTGTGTGGAACTTTCCTCTGTCTGGAACTCTATCAGGCCTATCCGGCGCTGCTGGCGGCGTTACAACATCGGGGATTTACTGTGGCGGTCGATACCGGCTGGCCGCCTGCGGGCTGGAGCGACGATCTTCGCCATCAGATTCACTCCTGGTTAGCGGATTGTGACTGGCTGTTACTGAACGAGGTTGAAACGCGCGGCCTGGCTAACGACACCTCACTGGAACAGAGCGCGGCGCAACTGGCGACCCGGCTTAGCGGACGCGGTGGTTGTGTAGTAAAAAGTGGCGCAGACGGTGCGCGGCTGTGGTCTGCCACCGGGACGCTGCACGTGGCGGCGCAACCGGTAACGGTGGTCGATACCATCGGTGCCGGAGACAGCTTCAACGCCGGTTTTCTGGCGGCGCTACTCTACCGTCACGCTGCGCATACGGCGCTGCGCTGGGGAATCGAGGTGGCTTCACAGGCGATCAGCAGTTCCCCACGCCGCTATCCCGGCTGGCAACAACTCCAACTTTCAAACGAGGTGCGCTAATTATGGCCAGTGTTGAACTTGTACAGGTGGCTAAGCGCTACGGTAAGCAGAGTGTGCTGCACCCGCTGGACTTAACCATTCCCGATGGCAGTTTTACCGTGCTGGTCGGTCCTTCTGGCTGCGGTAAATCGACGCTGTTGCGCTTACTGGCGGGTCTGGATAGCGTTTCTGATGGTGCGATCATGCTCGATAAAAAACGCATCAACGATCTCGATCCCGCCGACCGCGATATCGCCATGGTGTTTCAGAGTTATGCACTCTATCCGCACCTGACGGTCGCTGAGAACCTGGCGTTTCATATGCAGGTCAAAAAGGTGGCGCGCGACGAACAGAAGAGCAAAATCGCTCGTATCGCGGGGATCCTCGGCATCGGTCAGCTGTTGCAGCGGTATCCGCGGGCGTTATCGGGCGGCCAGCGGCAACGCGTGGCGATGGGACGTGCAATGGTGCGCAACCCGCAGGTATTCCTGTTCGATGAACCGCTCTCCAATCTTGATGCGCAGCTACGCATGGAGCTGCGTGCCGAGATCAAATCGCTGCATCAGCGCTTTAAAACCACCATGGTCTATGTGACGCACGATCAGGTCGAGGCGATGACGCTGGCGGATCAGATTGTGGTAATGAAAGATGGCGTTATCGTGCAGCAGGGCGCACCGCTGTCGATCTATGATCGTCCGGTGAATACCTTTGTGGCGCGGTTTATCGGTTCGCCGCCGATGAATCTGCTGGATGCCCAGTTCCAGTCGCGTGATGGCGAGCCGGGTGTGCTCTGTGGTCAACAGTGGCTGCCGCTACCGCCACGCTGGCACCGTGCGGCGCATGAGCAGGCGGACCAGCCGGTGACGCTGGGCGTCCGGCCTCACGACCTGGTTAGCGTGCCCGGTGGACAACCGGCCGATGTCGGTATCGTCGAAATTACCGGTGAATCGACGCTTTTACATCTGAACTGGCAGGGTTTCGCTCTGCATATGCAGTTGAGCGGGCGTAGTGCCGCAACGCCGGGTGGTACGCTGCCGGTGTCTGTTAATCCCGATAAGATGCACCTGTTCGATGCGCACAGCGGTGAGCGCCTGACCGAACAGTAATCAATAAAAAACCCGCCATCGGCGGGTTTTCTCTTATCAGACATCCAGGCTGATTAAGCCAGGTGGAACTGCTCGACCGTTTGCGCCAGCTGCTGCGCCTGGTCTTCCAATGAACTGGCCGCAGCCGACATCTGCTGGACCAGCGCGGCGTTCTGCTGGGTGGTGCCATCCATTTCGTTTACCGCAATGGTCACCTGAGTAATGCCACGCGCCTGCTCATCTGAGGCGGAAACGATCTCACCAATAATGCCCTGCACCGAACTGACCGCCTGCGTCATCTCCTGCATGGTCTTACCGGCATCATTCACCAGTCTGACCCCGCTTTCGACCCGTACGCTTGACTCTTCGATCAGCGCGGCGATCTCTTTCACCGCACTGGCGCTGCGCTGCGCCAGGTTACGCACCTCAGATGCCACCACTGCAAAGCCGCGTCCCTGCTCACCGGCGCGCGCTGCTTCTACGGCGGCGTTGAGCGCCAGAATGTTTGTCTGGAAGGCGATGCTGTTGATCATGGTGGTGATGTCGCCGATCTTCTTCGAACTGTCATCGATCTGTGCCATCGTCTGTACCACCTGGCCCACCAGCGTGGCACCGCGACTGGCGATATGGGTGGCATTTTCCGTCAGGCTGGTCGCCTGCTGGGCATTATCGGCGTTGAGGCGGATAGTGGCGCTGATCTGCTCCATACTGGCTGCGGTCTGTTCCAGTGCGGCTGCCTGCTGCTCGGTACGGGATGCCAGGTTGAGGTTGCCACTGGCAATCTCACCCGCGCCCTGACGCACCGATTCACTGGCATCTTTAATCTGGCCGACAATCCCCCGTAGCTGGCTTTGCATCGTCTGCAATGCGAAGAACAGGCTACTGCGGTCGTCGGTTTTGACGGCAATCGCATTGTCGAGTTTGCCATCTGCCACGGCCAGCGCAATTTTGGCCGCTTCGGCCGGCTCGCCACCAATCGGACGTAACACTTTACGGCTGAACAACATGCCCAGCACCGCCCCGACCAGCAGGATGCTGACAATCATCAGGCCGATGGCCCAGCTCAGCTGACGGTTAGCGGCGGCCATCACCTGACTTACAGGCGCTACTACCCCGAGATACCAGGGTTTATCGCTGTCGCCAATCACCACCGGTTGCCAGGTCACTAATGCTTCTTCGCCCAGCACCGCATCATAATGCTGCACCACCTGTGAACTGAAATGATCGGTTTCCCCTTTCCACGGCTTGCCCGCTTGCTCTTTAACCGGCGAAGAGACGACCTTTCCGCCATTTGAGAGCAGTAGTGCATAGCCGCTGCCCTGCCAGGGTTTAATCTGATTAACTTTCTGTTGCAGCGAAGCCAGCGAAATGTCGGAGGTCACGATGGCCTTTAATGTGCCCTTATCGACGATTGCCGCCGCCACCGATGTCAGTAAGGTGGGCACGCCGTTATAGGCGTAGCTGTAAGGCTCGATCAGGGTATCTTTTTTTGATTGCTGCGGTATCTGGTAGTAGTCACCCTGGCCCGGTGTGAGGATGGAGAGCAGCGGATGCATGGCGTAATTGCCGGCCTGATCGCGATCCACAAACCAGGCATAGCGACCTTGTGGTGCCTGTCCCGGCTGGTTTACAAATTCGGCATCGCGACCGTCGAAGGCGTTCGGTTCAAAGATTACTGACATCGACAGATAATCAGGATTGGCGCGCAGTGAATATTCCATGATCTTATCGACCACTTTACGATCCGTAATGCCTGTCTGCGGTAAGGCGATCAGGCTTTGTCCCAGATGGCTGGCCGCATCGCGTGCATGACTCAGTTCCTGTTGCACCTGTAAACCGCGGCTTTGCGCGATCTGCTGCAGATACTTCTCTGCCAGCGCCTTCTGCTCTTTACCGGACTGCCAGTTCAGTACACCGATCGTCACGCTAAATCCCAGCATAATGGTCAGACCGCCCGGAATGAGCATCTGCGCCCGGGTACTCATCTTCTTTTTATCGTTCAACTGACCGGCCATATTGGTTCCCCTGGAATTTATCTTTTTACGACCTCCTTGTGGTTTACGTCCGTCTGCGATCATCTATCGGCGCCGTTTTTTTGAACTTTAATGGCGACTTCGGAAAAGACAGGCGAGGCAAACCGGGAGAAGTAGATCCTCAGGTGGTTATGGCTTTAGCAATGAATCCGCTTTTATTGATCTGCAGCAATATTGGCCGACGCAACTACTGTCAGTTTATGTAAACAGACGTTGTCGTCCCCTTATCATCGTGGAGAGAAATCAATGGCCGGTAAACCTGGATTAGCAGGTGGAATGATTATCTGGTTAGCGTACGTTGCCTGGATCGTGCATTACTATTCAGACACCTTTTTGCAATTCTCCCGCTAAACAAACAGGACCCTCGGGTCCTGTTCTCATTTCTGCGTTTCTTCCTTACCGATTGGCCTGTGAGCCATAACTTCGCTACAATTGACTCATTATGTGAGCCGATTACACTCTACTATTCGGCTCATTAAACCGATTTTGAGCCGAATATGAACACTGAATGGATATGGCAACAGGCCGACTGGCCGTTGTTTTACTGGCAGGATGATGTTCTGTTACCCCGCCTGCGGCAGCTGCAACAGCAGCGAGGCATACTGCTGGGCCGGGCCAGCCTGCAGGCCAGTGATGACGAGCAAACGCTCAACACCCTGCTCAGCAATATCCTCTCCTCATCCGCTATCGAAGAAGAACGGGTGAACGTACAGTCGGTGCGTTCATCTCTGGCGCGCCGGCTGGGCGTCACCGGGCAACAACCTTATCCGGTGTCGGATCGATCGGAAGGACTGGCCGCAATGATGCTGGATGCGATCAACAACCGCAGCCAGCCGCTGACGCTGACGCGTCTTTTCCAATGGCATCGCTGGCTGTTTCCTGTTGATGAGTGGTCGGTGCAGCGTCTGAGCGTCGGCACGCTGCGCGGCAGCGAGCCGATGCAGGTGATCTCCGGACGGATCGATCGCCCAACGGTGCATTTTGAAGCGCCGCCGCGCACTGGACTGGAGCTACAGCTGACGCAGTTTATTGACTGGTTTAATCGCAGCGAGCAGGACGTCAGGCTGGACCCACTGCTGCGCGCCGCCATCTGCCATCTCTGGTTTGTGACCCTGCACCCGTTTGATGACGGCAATGGCCGCATTACGCGTGCCTTAACCGATCTGGCACTGGCACAGGCGGACAGTCAGAGCATCCGGCTTTATGCCATGTCACCGGCGATTCTGGCGCATCGTGCGGACTACTACCGCATTCTGGAGCGGACGCAGAAAGGCGGACTGGATATCACCGACTGGCTGGTTTGGTTCCTTGATAGGCTGGATGAGAGCCTGCAACAGGCGATGAACACCATCGCCCGCACCCAGATCCGGGCGCGCTTCTGGCTACAGCATCGGGAACTGCCCCTGAGCAAAGAGCAGATAAAAGTACTGAACCGTCTCCTGGAGGGCGGCGAGCAGGGTTTTGAACAGGGGATCAGCGCCAGCCAATATCAGAAGGTGGCAAAAGTGAGTAAGGCGACGGCAACGCGTCATTTAGCGGATTTGCTGGAGAAAGGCTGTCTTTACCGGCTGGAAGGTGGCGGGCGTAGCACGCGCTATCAGGTTAAAAAAGACTGAGAGACTGAGGCGCCCTCTCTCTGCGGGTAAAACAACCACGCCGGAAATAGCTTCCGGCGTGACGGAAATCAGGCTGCTTTCACCGCACGCACTTTCTTGCTGCTGGCGATTTCTGCTTCGGCGGTATCATCAGAACGCTCTGTTACCGTTTCAGGCTGACCGGCACTGGCGGCAACAGGCTCAGGCAGTTTGCTGGTACGAAGAATATGCTGCACGGCATCTTTCTGCTCAGCGATCAGCAAGCCCAGCGTTTCTGCCTGCGTCTCACCCAGTGCGGGTTGATGCTGTAACAGCCAGTCGGTGAAGGCTTCGGCCATATCGAGCATTTTGTCGTAGGCATCGGCCTCTTTCTTGTTGGCAAACGTCATCTTCTCTTCACCCTTTCTGACTACTACAAATTTTGTTTCGACAGCCATGTTTTTGCCCTCAGATACTGTGTATACATACAGTATATCACGACGTTGATGCTTTTCCAGCAGAGAATAAAGTTTATCGGTTGTACGCCGTATAACCTTAATCAGGCGCAGGTTTTTGGGTGAAACATCGTCGCCGTTTAGACCTGAAGCTCCTCAAGAAAATCGGCCAGCGCTTTGCGCGGGTCATCCTCTTCTGAGACGATCATCTCGATGCCCCACTGCCCCAGCACCTCTTTTGCCACCGGATTATTGCGGTTGGTGAACAGATAGGACTTGGGACGCGCGGTGGCCAGCCCGGTACGGCCCCACATTTTCGTCAGGCGATAGAACAGCAGACGAATATTAAAATCGCTGATGCTGTAGCCAACAAACAGTACCGAATTGCCCATTACGTCATGGGTCAGTTTGATGTCGAGCGGTGAATCAAAATAGAGCCGTTCAAAGTAGCTGCTTTCATCGAGCACGATAGAGGTATCGTCATCGAAATCGCCGTGCAGCTTGATGATGTGACGTTTATTCTCGGTCAGCGATACCAGATCGGCGGCATTAGCCACTTTGTAGTAGGGGACGCCATGCGCATCATGCGCCGCTTCCAGCCAGCGATCGTAATTGGTGGTGTAGATACGCGAGAAGTTGCCCTGGGTAATCATGGTGTGAATTTCAGATGTCCGGACATCGATATCCGGACGATGCCACTCGCGATCCATCCAGCTGCGTAGCGGGCCGAGCGACCCTTTCTTCTGCTTGTAATATTCCGCCAGCGACAGATGAGTGCCGTAGGTATTAAAGATTTTTGGATCGTAACCCAGTTCATTGGCGAGATGGGCAATCAGCTCATGCCACTCCGGCAGGCCAAGGTTGCGTGAGATGCCCGCGCCGGCAAACAGAATCAGCTTACCGGAGTCATAGGCACGTTTAAGTTCAGGTTTCATGCAACACTCCGGGCCGTTTTCAAAAAAGTGGCGAAGCGATCGAGCGCGATGCGCCGCATCGAAATCTCATTCTTAAGTTCGCCCATTTCGGCGAAGGTCTGATCGTAGCCTTCCGGGATAAAGACGCAGTCCCACTGAAAGCCGCGGGTACCGGCAGGTTCGGCGGCGATGGTGCCGCGCAGTTCACCTGAAAACTGGTACATCTTACGGCCATCACAGTAACCGAGTACGGTTTTTGCCGTCACGGCCTGGCTGTCGAGTCCCTGAACCAGGGCAGTAAAGCGTTCTGCATCCAGCCGGTTCCAGAAAATGCGGGTCAGCCCGGCAGGCAGACCATTCAGGCCGTCGAGATAGAGCCCGGTATGCTCGACGAATAGCGGTCGCCCAATCAGTGAAAAGGCTTTGGTCAGTTTATCTCGCACCAGATCGAGTTCATTTTCAGTCTGAATTTCTTCGATGCGACGGGAGATGGGCAACACTTCAACCCCGACAGGTTCGAGGATTTTGCGCACCTCCGCCAGCTTTTGCTCATTGGCAGAAAGGAATCTGATTTTCATGGGGCTTCCAGGTTAATTGCTCCGCCGCGCGCTGAATCGACAGGCGAGCAGGATAGATCACTAACGCTGGAGAGTGTAGCGCAATTCTGGGGGCGGTCGCCGTGACAATGGTTCTGTCGGCGAGGAAGGCAAAGCAGTATAAACGGCGCCGGAGCGCCAAATCAGGATCAATACTGAATGCCGGGAGGATTGACCGTGGAATGGGCGATGGCTTCATCCTGTTCACCCCAGCGTGCCAGCACCTGCTGATATTGACCCCCGCGAATGGCACCATCAATCGCGGCCTGCAGGGCCGGGGCCAGACCATTGCCCTTTTTGGTGGTGACCGCGACCCAGGCACGAAACGGCCCGCTGCCGACCAGTTTTGTCTGGCCGCGTGACGCCACTTTCCAGGCTGCCATCGAGTGTGGACCGAACATCGCATCGGCACGTCCCGACAGCAGAGAAAGCGTGGCCGAGGCATCATCAGTCAGATAGATCGGCGTAACCGCAGGCAGCCCTTTCGCCAGGTTTTGCTCATCCCAGCTCAGCAGGATACGCTCCTGATTGGTGCCAGACGCCACGATGATGCGCTTACCGGCGATGTCGGCGGGCGCGTTGATCGCGGTGATTTTGCTGTCGCTTTTCACCGCAAAGGCGTGGTTATCGGCACGATAGGTGGCGAAATCGAACTTCTTTTTACGCTCTTCGGTCACCGCGATATTGAACATCGCCACATCATAACGGCCCGCAGTAATACCCAGTGGCCAGTCCTCCCACGAGGCGGGCACCAGCTTCAGCTTTAATCCCAGGCTGTCGGCCAGCAGACGGGCAATGTCGGGATCGCTGCCAATGCGCGAGACATTATCCGACGCCAGCAGCGACAACGGCGGTGAGTTGGTGGCGGAGGTCGCCACCGTCAGGGTTCCTGGCTCAATAAAAGCAAAGCTGGCCGGAATTTTAGCGATTGCGGCCGGATTGGCGGGCGCATGGATCGGCGTTTCATTTTGCCGGATGTCACGCTGTTCAGCAGCGGAAACCCCAACCGGCGACAGCAACGCCAGCGCCAGCAGTGACAGAGGATTCAGCTTCATCGTCACCCTCACAGTACGCGCGCCAGGAAGCGTCGGGTTCGCTCATGACGCGGATGATTCAGCACCTGGGTGGTGCTGCCCTGCTCAACGATCCGGCCATCAACCATAAACACCACGTTATCCGCCACTTCGCGGGCAAAGCCGATCTCGTGAGTGACGATGACCAGCGTGGTGCCGGAACGCGCCAGTTTCTTAATCACGTCGAGCACTTCCCCGACCAGTTCCGGATCGAGCGCCGAGGTCGGTTCGTCAAACAGCATCACCCGGGGATTAAGCATCAGAGCGCGGGCGATGGCGATACGCTGCTGCTGACCGCCCGACAGATGGCGCGGCCAGGCGTCAGCTTTATGCCGCAGGCCAACAATATCCAGCAGTTCACCGGCGCGCTGAATCGCTGCTACTTTAGTGAGCTGGCGATGGGCAATCGGTGCCTCAATCAGGTTATCCAGCACGCTAAGGTGCGGGAACAGATTGAAATTCTGAAACACATAGCCGACGTTGATGCGCTGACGCAGGATCGCCTGCTCTTTCAGTTCATAGAGCTTCCCGCCGCGCTGCTGATAGCCGATATAGTCGCCGTCAATCTGGATAAACCCTTCATCCACCCGCTCCAGATGGTTGATGGTGCGCAACAGCGTTGATTTCCCTGAGCCGGAAGGGCCGAGGATCACCGTCACCGATCCCGGCGCCAGCGACAGTGAAACTGCATCCAGCGCTTTATGTTTGCCAAAACTTTTACTGACGCCGGTAATGCTGATGGCCCCGGTGGTGTGTGATGTGCGGTAATCAATGGCTTCGGACATGGCTGATCTCCTCGGTTGGATGAAGCGGCGTAACACGGTTGCGCCACTGCCGCCAGCGCGACGGCTGCGGTTCACGGGTCACGCTGCGGGCCAGCCAGCGCTCAACGCTATGCTGAATCACCGACAGCACGGTGGTAATAATCAGATACCAGGCGGCACCGACCATCAGCAGCGGGATCACTTCCTGGTTGCGGTTGTAGATCATCTGGATGGTGTAAAACAGTTCCGGCATCGCCAGCACGTAAACCATCGCCGTGCCCTTCGCCAGGCTGATGATTTCGTTAAAGGCGGTGGGAATGATGGCGCGTAACGCCTGCGGCAGAATGATGCGAAAGGTGCGACGGGTAGCCGACAGGCCCAGCGCGGAGGCAGCCTCAACCTGGCCGTGATCAACGCCCAGGATCCCGCCGCGAATGATCTCCGCGCTGTAGGCCGCCTGCACCAGCGTTAAGCCAATGACCGCCGCCGGAAACTGTCCCAGCACATTGATGGTCTGAAACGCCCCCCACGACAGCGCGGTAAAGGGAATCCCAATCGACAGGGTGTCGTAGAGATAAGAGAAGTTGTACAGGATGATCAGCACGACGATCAGCGGCAGCGAGCGGAACAGCCAGATATATCCCCAGGCCAGGCTGCTCAGCAGCCACGACGATGAGAGGCGGGCCAGCGCCAGCAGGCCGCCAAAAATCAGGCTGAATACCGTGCCGAGCAGCGTCAGTAACAGGGTCTGTCCCAGTCCATGCAGGATCACCGGATCAAAGAACCAGCGGGCAAATACGCCCCATTCCCAGCGTGGATTAAACGCCACCGACTGAATGACGCCGGCCAGAATAAACAGGGCGACGATCGCGCCAATGGTGCGGGCCGGATAACGCGCGGGCACCACCTGCAGATGTTGATGCTTGCTCATGATCTCTCCTTAACTCGCCTGTGCAACGTCCTGCACACCGATCACTTTAATAAAACGCAGCCGGCCATCGTGTGGCGGTTCTCCGTAACGTTCGAGGTCGCCGCTGAGATCAAACTGCGGCTGATAGCCGTGGCCGGTATAAAGCCGTACCGCCTCCGGCTGACGAAAACCGGTGGTGAGAAACAGCCGCTGATAGCCGGCCCGCAGCGCACGCCGCTCCAGTTCCTGCAACACCACCAGCGCCAGCCCCTGACGCCGCAGATCGCTACGGGTCCAGATGCGTTTCAGTTCAGCGGTCTGCGGGTCATAAGGCTTAAAAGCACCCATCGCGATGATCTCGCCGTCGCGCTCCAGTACGATGAATAATCCCTGTGGCGGCAGATACCATTCGGTCAGCTCCTGCTCATGCTTATGACGCGAAAAAAAGTCGCCGTAACGGGCGGCGTATTCACCGAACAGCCCGGTCAGAATCGGTTGCAGTTCCGGGGCTTCCGGTGAAACTTCACGAAAAATCGCTTCACTCATCGTCTGCTCCTTAATCGCCCAGTCCGGCCGGGTTAATTTCGGAACGATCGATGCGTTCCACGCCTTCGCCCCAGCGGTTCAGTACCTGCTGATAATCGCCGTTTTTCATCACGCCGTTGAGCGCGGTACTGATGGGTTCAGCCAGGCCGCTGCCTTTTTTCACCGTCACCGCAATGTGTGCCGCTTTCGGCCAGCCGCCATCAACACTACCGACCAGCCGGGTCTTGCCGTTAAGCGCCGCTTTCCACGCACCAATCACATTGGGCCCGAAGTAGGCGTCGGCCCGGCCTGCCTGCAACGCCAGCGTCTGGGCAGCATCATCTTTGGTATAAATTGGCGTAAACGGCTTCAGGCCTTTCGCCTGATTCTCTTTATCCCACGCCAGCAGGATCGCTTCCTGATTGGTGCCGGAACCGACAATGATGCGCAGCCCGGCAATATCTTCAGCTTTGGTCAGTGATTTAATCGGGCTGCTGGTTTTCACGTAGAAGCCGAGAGAATCTTTGCGATAGGTGGCAAAATCGAACTTCTCTTTACGATCTTTGGTGACGGTAATGTTGGAGATGGCCGCATCATATTTGCCGGAGGCGACGCCCAGCGGCCAGTCCTCCCAGGAGGTCGGCACAATATTGAGCTT